>Ga0335081_10000828_pt1 | contig 50104 bp, 37 predicted proteins | sample Lox_Sample_35_FD_206713 | JGI IMG/M metagenome (GOLD analysis project Ga0335081, IMG submission 206713) | Soil microbial communities from Loxahatchee National Wildlife Refuge, Florida, United States - Lox_Sample_3.5 | ecosystem: Environmental > Terrestrial > Soil > Wetlands | place: USA... | reverse complement strand
CCGGTCAGTCCGGCGTTGTGCTGACCAGCATTCCGGTCCTGCTTTCGTTGGTTGTTTGCCTCATTCCGACGACCATCGGCGGCCTGCTCAGTGCGATCGGTATTGCTGGCATCGATCGGTTGATGCGCCGGAACGTTCTCGCCACGAGCGGCCGGGCCGTCGAAGCCGCCGGCGACGTGGACGTGCTGTTGCTCGACAAAACCGGCACGATCACGCTCGGCAACCGGATGGCGACGGAATTTATCCCGGCGCCCGGAGTGGCCGGGGAGGATCTGGCCGACGTGGCGCAACTGGCCTCGCTCGCCGACGAGACGCCCGAAGGCCGAAGTATTGCCGTGCTCGCCAAGGAGAAATACGGTTTGCGCGGGCGTGAAGTGGCCGAGCCGCACGCGAAGTTCGTCCCGTTCACGGCGCAAACGCGGATGAGTGGGTTGGATTTGACCGATCCCGACGGCAAAGGAACGCGGGCTGTCCGCAAGGGGGCCGCCGACGCCATGCGCCGCTACATCGAGCAACGGGGTGGACTCTATCCCAAGGCGGTCGAACAGGCCGTGATGGACGTTTCCACCAAAGGCGGCACGCCGCTCGTCGTGGCGGATGGTTCGCGCGTGCTCGGTGTCATTCGCCTGAAGGACGTGGTCAAAGGCGGCATTCGCGAACGCTTCGCGCAACTCCGCAAGATGGGCGTGCGCACCGTGATGATTACCGGCGACAACTCAACCACCGCCGCCGCCATCGCCGCCGAGGCGGGCGTTGACGATTTCATCGCCGAGGCGAAACCCGAAGACAAACTCGCGCGCATCCGTCAGGAACAAGCCGGCGGCAAACTGATCGCCATGATCGGCGACGGCACGAACGACGCGCCCGCCCTGGCGCAGGCCGACGTCGGCGTGGCGATGAACACCGGGACGCAGGCGGCGCGCGAAGCCGGCAACATGGTGGACCTCGACAGCAACCCGACCAAGCTGATCGAGGTCGTCGAGATTGGCAAGCAATTGTTGATGACCCGCGGCGCGTTGACGACGTTCAGCATCGCCAACGATGTATCGAAGTATTTTGCGATTCTGCCCGCGATGTTCGGGGTGCTCTATGCGACGAGTGCGCTGGGCAAAGGCCCGCTCGACAAGCTCAATATCATGCACTTGCACTCGCCGGAGAGCGCGATTCTCAGCGCTGTGATTTTCAATGCGCTGATCATTGTCGCGCTGATTCCGCTGGCCTTGAAAGGCGTGAAGTACACGCCGCTCGGTGCGGCGGTGATTCTCCGGAAGAACATGCTGATCTACGGCATGGGCGGGATCATTATTCCGTTCATCTTCATCAAGTTGATCGACGTGCTGTTGGTCGCCGTTCATCTCGTTACGTAGGAGCACCAAACATGAAACTACTCATTCAATCCGTTTTGCTGACCATCGTGTTTACCGTGTTGGCAGGGGTGATGTACCCACTCGCGATCACCGGAATCGCGCAGGTGGCGTTCAAAGATAAAGCCAACGGAAGCCAGATCGAACGCAACGGGCAGATCGTTGGCTCGGAGCTGATCGCGCAGCAGTTTACTGGCGAGAAATATTTCTGGCCGCGTCCGTCCGCTGGCGGCTACGCGACGGTGCCGTCCGGCGCAAGCAACCTGGGTCCGACCAGCGCGGTGCTGCGGTCCAATGTCATCACCAATGCGAAGGCATTCCGCGACGGAAACAAGCTCCCGGCGGACGCGCCGGTCCCGGCCGACATGGTGTTCACGTCCGGGAGCGGTCTCGACCCGGACATCAGCCCCCAGTCGGCCCGGCTGCAGGTGGCGCGAGTGGCCGCGGCGCGCGGTTTGGACAAAGAGCGAGTCAGCGCGCTCGTGGAAAGATTCGTCGAACCACCGCAATGGGGGTTTCTCGGCGAGTCTCGCGTGAACGTTTTGCGGCTGAATCTGGCACTCGATCAAGCGAAATGAGCGGACACCATGAACACACACGCGCCCATCAACCGGCGGTTTGCGTTTCACTTTCCTGACTTGGAAACTGACATTCAGGTCGAACATTTGGAGGACGGCGTGATCATCCGCGCGTCGCGAGACACCTTTTCGGAAGAACGCAAAGCCTGTTTCATCCGCATTACATGTCGCCAGAACAAATCAAAGGCAAACGCGGCGACGCGCGCACGGACATTTACAGCCTCGGGGCCATCCTCTACGAGATGCTGACCGGCCGCGCGCCGTTCGAAGGCGAGAACCCATTCGTCATTATGACCGCACGCCTGACCGGCGACCCCATCGCGCCGCGCCAAGCCAACCCCAAGCTTTCCGCGCAAGCCGAGGAGATCGTCTTGCACGTCATGGAACGCAACCCTGACCGGCGCTACCCAACCGCTGCGGCGATGAAAGCCGACCTCGACGCTGTTGACAAAGTTCAGCTCACCGGGCGTGCTGACCGGCTCCAACCACCCGCCACCGGCAGGGCACTCCATCCGCAACTGCGGTGGCTGTTGCTCGCGCTGATCTTCCTGCTTCGCCACCCGGCTCCAGCGCGGTGAGGGATTCGGCCGCACGGCGCGGCGGTGGCGCGCTTCGGTTTGGCCGGAATCGGCCCTGTTCATCGCGGATGGCAGCGTGGTTCGATTGTTCCGCCGCTCCGTTAGCGCGGGATCGTCGGGGCGCCAGGGATGTGTTCTCGTTCGATGGCCTGCTGCAGCACGGCCAAAGCATCTTGGCAGAGGAGTGTCGCCTTTCGCTTTTGGTTTAGTGAGATGGCCAAGGAGCGGACGTTGGTGTTCTCGCGCGAGAGTTTGAGGATTTGTGCCTTGATGTCGCTGAACCGCGCGTAACTCGACGTGGCCGTTTTGAGATCGGGGCTGTCGGCGAGGCCGGGGATCGCGGCCAGACTCTGCAGGTTTTGTCGAACTTCACGGTCTTCCTGGGCCATCAACGCCTCCATCTGATCCATCTTCTCGTCGCTTTCCTCAGCAATGTGTGGCGGGAGCAACGTCAGGATCCGCAGCGCCGGGATCCGGGCGTCGTCCGCAAGCCGCAGGACGTTCAGATTGTCGGTCCCGGTAGCGAGGTGCGAAAGTGCCACGTCCATCTCCTTCAAGGCCGCGGCCGCCGGGCCGAATGCCAGGCTCGATGCCTTCAGGTTGGTGTTACTGACCGCCAAGCTCAGCAATTCATTGTCGATGCGCTGCAGCTCAGCAAACGTCTTCGTGAACTGGTTGAGCAAGTCCTGCTCGCCCGCCACTCCGCCGGTCCCCACAAGTTCCGCCAACTTCTGACGTTGTTGCTCCACCGTAACCTCAGCCGCCCGGGCTTGATCCGCGAAAGTTTGTGACTCCTGGTCGGTGATGGCCATGACCGCGCTTTTTTCCGCCTCGGCTGCCGAGGCAAGCCCCAGGCGCATCTGGTTAACCAACTCGAGCTTTCTCGCTCTGACGGTGCGTTGCTCGTCGGGGGTCCCGGTGTTGCGGAAGCGCAGCACGGCCAGCATGACCACGAGCAGCAGGATCGCCCCGACGGCCATCCAGAAGAAATCCTTCAGACCAGGCCTAGTCACCATCGCGCGCCTCCATAACGACGAAGACTAGCCTCATGCCGATGATTAGCAAGTTTTTAACACGCTTCGGCAGGTTTGAATTCACCCTCCGGGGATGCAGCAGTGCCATACCAGGACGCAGAGAAGGAAGGCTATCGTGGCGCCACACAAGACCTCCAGATCGTTTCGGGCCCACGCGCAGCGCGTGACCCGTCCGCTGCCGCGTTTTGTTGCTGAATCTCGCAGTCGATTCGATAGAATGCTCGTATGAGCGAGGCGACGCGTCCCAATCCCGACGTTCTGCTCGCTGAGATTCAGCGCGAAGAGCAGGCGGCGAAGCGCGGGAAGTTGAAGATCTTTTTCGGCATGTGCCCCGGCGTCGGTAAGACGTACGCAATGTTGGAGGCGGCGCAGGCGCGGCGACGGGAGGGCGTGGACATGGTTGTCGGCATCGTCGAAACGCACGGGCGCGCCGAAACGGAGGCGTTGCTGGCTGGATTGCCGGTCGTTCCCCGCAAGCAGGTCGAGTATCGGGGCGTCACACTCCAGGAGATGGACATCGACGCGCTGCTGGCGCGGCGCCCGCAATTGGCCATCGTGGACGAACTAGCGCACACCAACGCGCCCGGCAGCCGCCACCCGAAACGCTATCAGGATGTGCTCGAACTGCTCGATGCCGGTATCGACGCGTACAGCACGCTCAACGTTCAACACCTCGAGAGCCGCTTGGATATCGTCCAGCAGATCACCGGTATCACCGTGCGCGAAACCATTCCGGACTCGGTGCTCGATCAAGCCGACGAGATCGAATTGGTTGACCTCACACCCGACCAGCTCCGCAAGCGCTTGGCTGAGGGCAAGGTCTACATGGGGGAACGCGCGGCCACGGCTTCCGAGAACTTTTTCCGCGAAGAAAACCTGACGGCCCTGCGCGAGATGGCGCTGCGCATGACGGCGGAGCGGGTGGACCAGGAGTTGCGCGACGTGATGCGCACCAAGCGCTCGGGCGTGCCGTGGAAGTCCGCGCAACGGCTCGCGGTCGGCGTCGGGCCGAGCCCGTATTCGGGGGTGTTGATCCGCTGGACGCGGCGCATGGCGGCGGCGATGGACGCGCCGTGGATTGCCGTGTACGTGGAGACATCGGCGCCCATGAACGAGGACGAGAAGATGCGGCTCACGAAAAATCTTTCGCTCGCGCGGCAACTGGGTGCCGAGGTCGTCATGACGACGGGCGACGACGTGGCGAGCGCATTACTGGCCGCGGCGCGGGAGAACGGCGTAACCCAGGTCGTCGTGGGCAAACCTCTCGGCAATCTGTTGATTGAATTCCTGAAGGGTGGTTCGTTGGCGACGCGACTGATTCGGCGCGGCGGTGACATCGATGTCCACGTCGTCAGCGGAGAGACGAAGGGCGGTGGCCGGCGGCGGCGGTCGATTGGGGAATGGCTCGGCTCGAATCTGCTGCGCGATTGCGGTTGGGCGGTGACGGTGGTGGGGGCGGTAACGCTCGCGTCGTGGCTGCTGCAGGCTGTGACCGGTTACTGGGCGATTGCCTTGTTGTACCTGCTCGCGGTGGTGCTGCTGGCGATGGTGCTGAACCGGTGGGCGGTGTTGCTGGCTGCGGCCTTGAGCGCGCTGCTGTGGAATTTCCTGTTTATCCCGCCGATTCTGACGTTTCGGATCAGCCACGTATACGATGCGATGATGTTCGGGATGTATTTTGTCATCGCATTGGTGATCGGACATTTCACGAACCAGTTGCGCACGCGCGAGGCGGCGGAGCGGCGGCGCGACCAACGCACCACGGCATTGAATCGGCTGTTGGAAAGCGTGACGGCGAGCGCCTCGCTGGTCGACGGCTTGGCGCGTGCGGTGCGCGAGGTGGACGCACTGTTCGGCGCACGCACGGCCATCGTACTTGATGGCGCAGCGCACCCGGCGAGCACGTTTCATCCGGACGAGAAGGAGATGGCGGTGGCGGCTTGGGCGTATGAGAAAGCGCAAACGGCCGGGCGGTTCACCGACACGTTGCCCGACGCCGCAGCGATTTACTTCCCCCTGCAGACAGCCAACCACAAGCTGGGCGTGATGGGAGCGCGGTTGGATGGACGGACGACGCTCACGCTCGAAGAGCGCGATTTGCTGGAGACGTTTGCCAGCCAGATAGCGATCATCATCGAGCGCTATCGCCTGATGGAAGAGGCCCAGCAGGCGCGCGTGGCTGAGGAATCGGAGCGGCTCCATCGGACGTTGCTGGATTCAGTGTCGCATGAGTTGAAAACGCCGTTGGCGGTGATCCGCGCGGCGACCGATGGACTCGACACGCAACTTTCGGATGGAGCGCCGCCGTTGGCCAAGACGTTTCTTGACGAGATCCAATCGGCCAACCGGCGGCTCGACCGCATCGTGACGAACCTGCTGGACATGACCCGCATCGAGTCCGGGCGCATGCCGTTGAACGCCGAGTGGGGCGACGTGCGCGACCTGTTGGAGTCGGCGGCCAACCAGGTCGCCAACGAGATCTCGCGCGAACGGGTCCGAATCACCGTGGCCGACGGATTGCCGTTGGTCCGGCTGGATTTCGGCTTGATGGAGCAGGCGGTGTGCAATTTGGTGGTGAACGCCGCGGAGCAAAGTCCGGCGTCGGCGCCGATCGAGTTGACGGCGCTGTTGGACGACGGCGCGCTGGTATTGCGGGTCACCGACCATGGTGCGGGGCTGGCACCGGGCGAGGAGAAGAAGGTGTTCGAAAAATTCTATCGCGGCGCGGGAGCGCGTCCCGGCGGCACGGGGCTGGGGCTATCGATCGTGCAAGGGATTGCCCGGGCGCACCGCGGCGAAGCGATCGCGGCCAACAATCCCGCCGGCGGAGCCACGTTCACGATTCGCGTGCCGGTCGAGACGACGGAGAAACCGGCATGAGCGGGGAACGCATTGCGTTGATTGTCGACGACGAGCCGCCGATCCGGCGGTTGTTGCGGCTGACGCTGGAACCGCAGGGGTATCGCGTGTTCGAGGCGGACAACGGGCAACTTGGTCTGCAGGAGGCGGCGGCGCGGCGCCCCGACGTGATTGTTCTCGACCTCGGCTTGCCGGACATGGATGGCATCGCCGCGCTCAAACGGCTGCGCGAGTGGAGTCAGGCGCCGGTGTTGGTGCTCACCGTGCGCGACCGCGAGGCCGACAAGGTGGCGGCGCTGGATGCCGGCGCGGACGATTACCTGACGAAACCGTTCAGCGCGGCGGAGTTGCTGGCCCGGATGCGGGCTGTGCAACGGCGCGCGCCCGAAGCCCACGAAGAACCGGTGTTCGTCAGCGGCGGATTGACCGTCGATCAGGCGGCGCGGACGGTGACGGTCAACAAGCAGGAGGTGCATCTGACGGCGACCGAATACGGGTTGCTGCACGAGTTGGTGCGTCACGCGGGGAAGGTCGTCACGCACAAGCAACTGTTGCGCGCCGTCTGGGGGCCGAACGCCGAGGAACAGTCGCAGTATTTGCGCGTCTACATCACGCATCTCCGCAAGAAACTCGAAACGAAGACGAGCGGGAAACTGATCCAGACCGAGCCGGGCATTGGTTATCGGCTCCTGGTCGTCGATTGATGGCGATAACGGCCTTGCCGAAACGTCGGTTTCTCGGCTATAAGGGCCACGGATGAGCACGCGCAGCATCGCGGTGGCGAACCAGAAAGGCGGCGTCGGCAAGACCACCACCGTCGTCAGTCTCGCCGCGTGTCTGGCCGAGCGCGGCAAACGGACGTTGTTGGTGGACATCGACCCGCAATCGAACGCGACGAGCGCGCTGGGTTTGGAGAAGCTGGAGGGCGGGAGCGTCTATCAGGCGTTGCTCGGCAACGCGTCGCTGGCCGATTCGATCCGGCCGTCCGGCCTCGAACATCTCGATGTGATTCCGAGCGAAGTGGATCTCGCCGTGGCGGAGGTGGACGTGGCGCGGGCGGAGAATTACCTGCAGCGGCTGCAGTTTGCGCTGACGCCGATTCACAATACCGAGCGCTACGAATTCATCCTCGTGGATTGTCCGCCGTCGCTCGGAATTTTGACGATGAATGCGTTGGCGGCGGTCGACGGCGTGATCGTGCCGATGCAGGCGGAGTATTTCGCGCTCGAAGGACTGGCCGTCATCACCCGCGTGCTGCAACAGATTCGCGACAGCGGCGCCAACCCGTCGCTGGAACTACTGGGCATCGTCCTGACGATGTACGATGCGCGCACCAACCTGGCGCAACAAGTGGCCGCCGAGGTGCGCAAACATTTTCCCGACAAGGTCTATAAGACGGTGATCCCGCGCACGGTGCGGTTGGCCGAGGCCCCGAGCTTTGGCAAGCCGATTACCCGGTACGATCCCCATTCGTACGCGGCCAACTGTTACCGGTCGCTGACGGAGGAATTGCTGGGAGTGGTACCAGGGGCGGCGACCGAGCCGGCTCCAACGACGGTGTCGGCACCGTCCGCAAGCACGCCGTCGACTCCGGCGGTGCCTAACACTTCGTCGGTGACAGCGGCCTAGGACGCAGCACGCGGGATCACGCGTGTTCAATACTCCTGAATCGGTTGTCGTAGACCAGGTTGGCATTCGACTCGATGAGAGCCAGTTTCTTCTCGCGTCGCCATCCTTTGATTTCGAGTTCTCGCCGGCGCGCGGCGCTCTTGTCAGGATGCCTCTCAGCGAATCGCAACCGTATCGGCGGTCTCAGTTTCGTCCATTTCGCCCCTCTACCTCTGGCGTGCGACGATTGTCAATTGATGGGCTGCCATGAGGAGCGCAGCGACGAATGGTACGCCCGGTGGCAACCACTTTGAACCAGGGCTATATGGCTGGCTGCGCGAACTGATCAAACTGCGCGATGTTTTCATGGCCGACCCAGCAACAGCCCAACTGCTAGCGGCATAGGTTTCCTTTGCATCGCAGTACAACATCGCGCCAAGGCAATCGGTCATCTTCACGAGCGGAGATTGCCTGCTTTCGCATCGAGGGCATGAATCGGTCAGGCCGCAGTCGTCCCATAATGATCCACCCAATCATCGCTATGCGCGTTGAGCGGACGTCCGCCACAAGCGAGAGTGAATGGCACCGGGCCGATTGTAAGTCGGCTATGGCCCAACCTGGATGCGGTAGAATCGTGAGGGCGTGTTGGTCGCGCCCCCGAAGTCAGTCAACGGCAACAATCCACCGTTGCCGGTAGCGGCGCTTCCGATATTGACCCAACTGCCCGCCGTTAGGGAATTGCAGCCTTGCAACTGGTAGGTGCAGCCCACCGCCGACCGGATGCCGATGACGGCATTGGCACCGACCAGATTGATTGTCGTGACCGGCAGTCGCAAAACACCGTTGTTGATATTGGTGAAGGTGGAGTTGAACTGCACACCGCCGCCGCCGGAGACGTCGATGAGGCCGCCATTGATCACCGGGCCAAAGAAATTCAACAGACCGCCGTTGCGGGCGATAATCACCCCGTTGTTGGTAATCGCATTGTTGAACACCAAGGTTGTGGCGTCGGCCAAGATCGTGCCGGCGTTGACCACCACCCCGTTGATGGTGCCCGACCCCAAGGCCGTGGCGTTGGCCGATATCTTCAGGCCATTGCCAAAGGAAGAGATCCCGCCCAGCAGGGTCAACGTCGCCGGGGTCGCCCCATTGCCCACGACACATGTCTGGCCATTGGCGTTGGTGATCGCTTTGGTGTTGAGGCAGCCGCCGCTGAAGATGAATTGACTACTGGGATTGGGAAGCACAATCCCATTGACCGCCAGCGTGCCCCCCGCCAAGGTCAGCGTACCCGGATTACTGCTGAGACCAACGAACACATCGGCTGCTGTCACCGTGCCGTTGGAGATCGTCATCTGGCCGACGCCGGAGTTGCCGATGATGCTGTAGCCGTTGGTCATCGTCATCTGGCCGCTCGTAACCCACACGGAGCCGGTCGCAACAGCAGGACTGCCAAACTGCCCGACGATCAAGCGTGAAGAAATGTTGGCGACACCGCCGGCCATCGTCAGTGTGCCCACATTGCTGTAGCCAGCGTACAGATCTTCGAAACTGGCCTGGCCACCGGACACAGTGTAATCGCCCGGAGCGCTCACGCCACATTCCAGCGTGCTGCCGTCCCATGCCAGATCCCCGCCGATCTGATCCGCGCCCAAGCTGTTGATCGCAATCAGACCGTTCGTACCCGCGGGACAACTGATCGTCCCGCCATTGGCCAAGAGGAGGTCGCCCTGGCCCCCAGCACTGCTGCCCAACAGGATGGTGGAGGCCAGCAGCGTGCCGTTGGACACGGTCATTTGTCCCACGCCCGAGCCGCCGCCGAGCGTGCCATTGTTGCCGAGGCCAAGCACGCCATTGGTGACCACGAGTTGGCCGCCATCGGTGACGGTAACGATCCCGGTGGCGTTGGCCGAGCTGCCTGCCACGAGATTCGAGCCAGCCTGCTCGCTGCCGCCCGCAACTGTGACGGTGGCGTTGTCCACCTGGTACGTCTGGGTGTGTTGGACCACGCCGCCGTTGGTGACGACAAGATTGTCGGTCTTGAACGTGCCCGTGCCGAGAATGAGCGAGCCGCCATTGACCACGACGCGCGCGGTGCTGCTGCTGTTGGTGACAATCAGGCTGCCGCCATTACTGACGATCAAGCTGCTGCTGGGGCTGGAAATCCCCACATTGACAGAATTGGTCGCCAGCACCGCCGAGTTGTTTACGACCATTGCCCCATTGGTCCCCAACATAAGCCCACCCCAAACTCGTAGCGGCGTGTTCGTGCCCGCGTTGTTCAAGAACAGCGTGTTGGTCGCTACCCCGGGTGCGGACACGGTCAGATTCCTGATGGTCATCGTACCCGGGTAACTGCCGGCGGTGGTGCCGTCGATGGTGACGGTGTTGTTGCCCGCGTTGGTGATAAGATCGACAGCATCGCTGCTGGACGGCCCCGTGCCAAGCCACCAGTTGGTGGCTGTCTCCCATTTGGCGCTGCCGTCGATCCAACTGTTAGGCGGCAACATCATGGTGCCGTTGTTGACGACGCCGCCGAGGAAGTTCACACCGCCGTTGGTGGCGACGATCGTGCCGTTGTTGACCATGAGGACGGAGAATTTGATGGTCGTGCCCGCGACGGCGGTGATGGTGCCGTTGTTGGTCACCGTGCCGGTGAAGCTCAGCGTGCCGCCACAGTCGGCGAGTAGCGTGCCGCCGGAATCGACCACCACGTTGCCCGTGATCGTGCCGCAACCGGTCAACGAGGCGTTATTCCGAATCTCGAAGCCGTTGGCGAAGGAGTGGACACCGCCAAGCATGTGGTAGGTCGCCGCGTCAGTGCCATCGCCGTCGGCAAACGTCAGGCCGTTGGTAATGGCTGCGCCCGCGCTGTTGATCACGCCGCTGTTGAACACAACGGCGCTGCCGGCATTGGTGGCGATCAGTTCGGTAACGCTGACGGTTCCGCCGGCGACGGTGAGCGTCCCCGAGCTGCCGGCGTACGCTCCCAGAGCCAGGTTGTCGGCAAACACGGCCCCGCCGTTGGTCACCGTCAGTAGGTTGCCCACGCCTGAGTAGCCGACGGCCAGATTGCCCTGGTTGTTCCAAACCGAGCCCGAGCCGGTCACGAGCACGACGTTGTTGCTGGCACTGCCGTAGTAGCTCAGAACTCCGGTGTAGTTGCCCGGAAAACCGCCGGTGCTCACGACCTGGCCGCCGTTGGCGATGGTTAGTTGGTTGCCCCCGCCGTATTGGCCGACAGCAAAGCCGTTGTTGGTCCAGACCGAGCCGGGACCGGTGACCAGCACAACGTTGTTGCTGGCGCTGGAATCGACGCCCACACTGCCGGAGCCGACGACTTGGCCGCCGTTGGTGATGGTCAGTTGGTTGCCCGCGCCATTGAGGCCGACCCACAGGTAGCTGCTGTTGCTCCAGACCGAGCCGGAGCCGGTAACCAGCGCGACGTTGTTGCTGCTGCTGGCCCACACGCCCAGCTCCCCGTTACCGTCGACGACTTGGCCGCCGTTGGCGATGGTCAGTTGGTTGCCCGCCCCGTAGTTGCCGACGTACAGAGCGTTGCGGTTGCTCCAGATCGAGCCGGCACCAGTGACCAGCACGACGTTGTTGCTGCTGCTGGTGAAGTCGCCCAGAAACCCGTAGCTGTTGACGACGTGGCCGCCGTTGGCGATGGTCAGTAGGTTGCTCGGGCCCATCTCGCCGACATACAGCTCGAAGCTGTTGCTCCAGACCGAGCCGGAGCCGGTGACCAGCACGACGTTGTTGCTGCTGCTAGGCAAGTCGCCCACATATCCGTTGCTGCTGACTGCTTGGCCGCCGTTGGCAATGGTCAGTTGGTTGCCCGCGCCGCCGAAGCCGACGTACAGACTGAACTGGTTGCTCCAGACGGAGCCGGAGCCGATAACCAGCGCGACGTTGTTGCTGCTGCTGGCGCCTTCGCCCAGATACCCGGAGCCGCTGACGACGTGGCCGCCGTTGGTGATGGTCAGTTGGTTGCCCGCGCCAGAGTTGCCGACGAACAGATAGTTTTGGTTGCTCCAGACCGAGCCGGCACCCGCCACCAGGACGGAGTTGCCGCTAGAGGTGGAATTATTGCCCAGGAGTCCGTTGTTGTCATAGAGTGCGCCGCCGTTGGTAACGGCCAGCGTGTTTCCCGAGCCAGCGACACCGACCAAAACGGCGTCAACACCGGCGAGGCCGCCGCCAGTCGTGTCCACTTCGAGCGCCGAGTTGGTCACGGTGATGCCGCCACCGCCGCCTAGAGTGACAGCGCCCTTGATGAGGAACGGCGTGGATAATGTCCCGGTGCTACTCAGCACAAGCGTATTGGTCGAGCCGGACGGGGCGGACACGGTGAGATTGTTAATCGTCATGTGAATACCACCAGCGTTCGTGGCTGTGGCGGAATCAATGGTGACGGTCTTGTTGCCGGCGTTGGTGATAAGATCGGCAGCATCGCTGCTGGACGGCGCGACAGCCAGCGACCAGTTGGCAGCCGTCTCCCATTTGTCGCTGGCGGGGTTGATCCAACTGTTCAGCCCGATCTGCTCGGGAGTGGCACAGTAGATGTCGTTGGTGGCGCGGGCGATGCCGTCACCCAACTGGCCGTAGTAGTCGTCGCCCATGGCCCAGAGGCTGCCGTCGGACTTCACAAACAGGCTGTAGTCGGCTCCGGCGGCAATCGCCGTGACGTTGCTGGGCACGATGTGCTCGGGACTGAGGTGGTTGGTGGTGGTGCCGTCGCCCAACTGGCCGACGTCGTTGGCGCCCATGGCCCAGAGGCCGCCGCCGGACTTCACAAACAGGCTGTGGAAGCCTCCGGCGGCAATCGCTGTGACGTTGCTGGCCACGATCTGCTCGGGACTGAGGTGGTTGGTGGTGGTGCCGTCGCCCAATTGGCCGTAGTAGTTGTAGCCCATGGCCCAAAGGCTGCCGTCGGACTTCACAAACAGGCTGTGGTACTGTCCGCCGGCAATCGCCGTGACGTTGCTGGAGACGATCTGCTCGGGACTGAGGTGGTTGGTGGTGGTGCCGTCGCCCAACTGGCCGACGTCGTTGGCGCCCATGGCCCAGAGGCTGCCGCCGGACTTCACAAACAGGCTGTGGTACTGTCCGCCGGCAATCGCCGTGACGTTGCTGGACACGATCTGCTCGGGACTGAGGTGGTTGGTGGTGGTGCCGTCGCCCAACTGGCCGACGTCGTTGGCGCCCATGGCCCAGAGGCTGCCGCCGGACTTCACAAACAGGCTGTGTCCGTATCCGGCGGCAACGTTGGTCACGGTCGCGGCTTGGGTCGTGACAGCCCGGAACAACAGCAGAGCGAGGCCGCACAACCGCCCGACTCGATGCAGTTGCCGGCCCGGGGACAAGGGCGAAGGCGAGGAGGCAAGGAGGTTCATGTCAGCAGGCCTTGAGAAGCTCGCGAGCAATGCCGCAAACAGCGGCCGTGAAGTTCGTGGGTTCATTGTAGCTCGTCCATTTTTGTCTCCACGCCTATGACCCGATGGCGAGGTGGTTGGTTTGTATCTCGCCCGCCCTCCAGTTTGCCCTCGACCATCCAGGATTGAACAATGGCAAGCGGGACGCTTGTTCTATCATCTCGGGGAAATTGAGGTCGGGGGCGCGAAGGTGTGGTTCACAGTTGGTCGTGCGAACATGGCACAATCGGCCCGCGACGACTTGAGATGGACATCTCAAAATGCCTCCGCAACGCGAAACGGACTGACGCTGAGAGGATGTCAACTCGCAGCTTCGGACTTCGGGAAGGCTATCACTAAGTGAATCCTCATGTCCATCAGATTCGGGCACTCAAGGTTGGCTCAGGATGGATGGGTTTCGTAAGCCGTGTTCGGGACGTTAAGGTCTCACAAGAGGAGCGGCGATGACACCGACCTCAACCTGCGTGCTCTGTCAGACGGATACCATAGTCATTCCATGCCGAACACAAGCAACGGTCTGCCGTGCGTGACCGTGCGTGACAAAGAATGTCTTCCGTCTTCATGGAACTTCGCGAGCGTTCAACAGCAATTACAAGGTGTAGAATGCCACAAAAGACCCGTCCTTGTTGGTTTTCGTGCGTGTCGTGCAGTTGGTTGAGTTGGTACGCCTAGTGGTACCTGCTTTGAACCAAAACTATACGGCTGGCTGAAGGAATTGGCTAAATTGCGCGATGTTTTCATGGCCGACCCAGCAACAGCCCGATTGCTAGCGGCGTACCTAGACCTAACTAGTGGATGTGGATATCGGACGGTTTGTGGTTGTTCCGTCGCTTAGGATTCAATAAACTATACCAATCCGCTAACAGCTAGGTAGTAGAGGCATGTTAAAATCTGAGTTGCGGAATATTCCTCCAGATCAGAAGCAAGAGGGGTCAGACTTACCGAAATGGTTTGGCCTACTGGTTTACTCGTTTTTTCCCATGGTTGGTCTGATTTACGCCTGCGGCTTCGTAATTGTTTTCAGTTTCTTCAAAAGTTACGGGATTAACAACGTGGATTTCGTTCAGGCGAAATTCATTCACGTTGGCAGTGTATTTGCGATGGCTTGCCTTGTAATCATTCTCCCAATGAGCTGGGCGGTTTGGGTGATCCGACCGAGAATGGCGGGTGTTCGGCAGGCGATAAAGAACGGAAATCTGATAAAGGAAATTGCTAAGGGAATAGACGCTTCGCTTGCGCCGACTTGGACAGTCGACAAAGCGCACGGAATTCACACCGCCTTACCAGTCATACTAAGCGTCGTCATGATGCTGTGGAGCTTCATCTTGCTTGTGACGTTCGCCTCGCCAAGATTTCCAGAGGTTCATCCTAAGTTGCTTCTGGCTAACTTTTTGATCCCTCTTTTTGTTTTGTTGATCGCGTTCGTTGCTGATCTACCTGAGGGCGGGCGGCTGTCTTCCGGGCAAGATACCTTTTTGCGTGCTGGGAGATGCGCGTTAAGGACGTGGTGGTTCGTCGGGGGCGTCGTTTGCTTCGTCGCATATCTCCTGAACATGGACATGCTGGATGATTATAAAATGCGATCGTTACTGGTGTATCGGTATTTTTATCCACCACTGATCATAATGTGTGCAACTGTCTCGGTCCTCCTAATTTGGGGAAAACAAGATATAGCGCAACGGCGACTAGTTGCCTATCGATGGTTCTTGTCTGCATTACAGTGGGCACTTTTCATATCGCAGTGCTGGGTTTTCATATGGACGGTGAGGGGCGACGTATTAGGAGTCTCGCTTTGGGAGATTCTTTTTGGGAAGGACCGAGGCCCGAAAGAAATGGTGCGAACCATGAATTTGCCGGAAGGGGGAGTGTATTTTGTTTTCTTTATGTTGCTGATCTTTTTCTTTGGATTCCGAATGCGCTACCGAAGCAACCAGATAAAGGACAAATCGCACTATGTACAAACAATTATCGGAACGGGCTGCATCCTAGTTACGTTGTTTTATCTGTCTTTGTTGAGCTTTTCCCGTTGGATCTACCCATACATTCCGGTGGCAAAAGGTGGCGGCGACTATAGCGAGTGTCGTCCTGTGCGACTTACCTTCAACAGCAATACGACTGCCGAGGGTGAATTTTTGGTTCCACCGGAAATCCAATCGAAGAATTCGTCGAATTGTTTGATCGTGTTAGATGACAACAGTAGTATCGTGTTTCTCGTAGACACAAACGACGCGGGAGGCCCTTCTGACTGGCGGAGCTGCTCTCGTAAGCCGCCAGTCTACGAAATCCGGCGCAACGTCATATCTTGCATCACGTACTGGAACTTCGACGAGACGAATTCAAACCGAAGGGCGGAATTGACAAGAAAGAAGAGAAAAGAACCCGCGGCGCAGAAGCCGAATGTCGCGAGAGTTGTCGGACCCTGAACATGCGCATCCCCATGACCTTGCCCCCTGAAACCGGACAGTTTTTGGGGAGCCGGTCAGCCTGACCGAGCATGGCACAGAATGCGCCGTAAAGAGCAACCTGCTTGACGGGGTAGTACCCCGAGCGGCACATCCGCCGTTAGGCTCTCAAATCACAATTGAGTTCACAGGCTCAGCCGTCACACGCTTGAATGGCCCCGCCGCTTCTGTTAGGAAGTAGATTCAGGTGCTATCCTACAAATCCAGTTATCAGGGGAATCAGGGTCAAGTGGTCTGGCATGGTAGGCATTCAACGGTCGAGACCGAATTCGACGCTTACCTACGTGACAAAGTCAGCAAGAGGCTCTTCGACGAAGAACATCGAATTGATGTCGAGGGGGACCTGCGCGCGCTCGCTACGACACAGATGGCGAGTGACACCCTCCGCCAACTTCTCCGGTCCGAACCCGACAAATATCCATGGGAAGTCGGTGAAGCATTGGCAGAATGCTTGTTGGAGGACGAGTTCGGCCTCCAGTGGCCTTGGAACATGGATCGCGATCGCAGAACACCACGCGCCAGTCTTCCGGGAGCAGATCTTGTTGGCTTTATAACGGAGGGGGGCGAAGTCCGCTTGGTGCTTGGAGAGGTAAAGACCTCGCCAGATCCAGCGGCGCCTCCAAATCTGATGTACGGTCGCAGCGGGATGATACATCAAATCGACCGCTTAGCCACAAACTCCGAGATTCACTGGGCACTAGTGAAGTGGCTGCACGCGCGATGCAAGAACACGTCACTTTGGCAGAACTTCCAGAAAGCAATACAGAAGTATCTGCGATCTGGCGGCCACGAATTTATATTATTCGGCATTCTGATGCGAGACACGCAACCGAAGGAACTTGACCTCACAAACCGAGCAGTAGCTATCGCCGCTCGTCTGAGAGCGCCGTGTAAACTAGAACTAGACGCGTGGTACCTACCGCGACCCATACCCGAATGGCCACGTCTGGCGAAAGGGGGTCTGTCGTGAGTTGGGTCACGGAATCTCTGCCTGGCGAACTCCTCGATCAGGCCCACACAGAAGCTTCTCGGCGCCTGCTTGGGGTAGCGCTTCATATAGAAACAGAGCCCGCAGACAATGGCAAGCTGAGCTTCGCCGCAAATTCGCTCGAACTCGCTGCAATCGATTTCTTAGAAGACGAAGGACGCCTTGTTGAAATGCGCCAAGTTTGCGCCGAAGCGTTTCAGCTGCTTCGTGTGCTCCCACGACCGGACAATCCAATCGAAGCTGCCAAGTTATGTCTACGCATTGGATGTCTGGCCGTTTTGGGTGAACGAGGAGCTGACGCCGCGCGTGTCCTAACGGAAGCTCCTTGGCCACCATTACCCATCAACTCGCAATCCTGGGGTGAAAGGGTGCTAGCAACCATTTTGGATGTATGGTTGCGCTTGGTGCGCAAGAAGGGATGGGAGGATTTGGACGAGGTTCAAAGACTAGTCGTATCGCTGCGCGAACAACAGCAAAACTTCGAGGGGACCTACCTAGCGGGACAGGAGGAGACTTCCCGATCGTCGGCATGGCAGCTAGTTGCGTTTTACCATCTTGCAAAAGCAGCTGACATCCTCGCCACGTACACGGTTCAAGGTGATGTGGGGGGTCGGTTCGATATAGTACAACAGTTGGAGGCGCAGTTTGATCGAGCTCTCACAGCGTGTTCCAGGGCGGAGTTCATCGAGCTGCATACGCTGACGCGTCTGCTGACCCGCACCGCTCGGCAGTTGATAGAGAATTCAATTTGGACGGTTACGCGGGCCGTGAATAGTCGCGTTTCACGATTCGTTCAGGAGCTTGTGGGAGAAAAGGGGCGTCCGATATTCGAAATGTTACCACCGCAACGACGTGCACTGCGGGAGAATGGCTTGCTCGGATCGGGGCATCGCGCAGTAGTTGTCAATCTGCCTACGTCCAGCGGTAAGACGTTCATTGCGGAATTCCGCATACTCCAAGCACTCAACCAATTTGAAAGAGAGAAAGGCTGGACGGCTTACCTAGCGCCCACACGCGCGTTGGTTAACCAAATTTGCACTAGACTCCGCAGGGATTTCGCCCCACTCGATATTCATGTAGAGCGTGTAAGCCCCGCCTTGGAGGTGGACGGTTTAGAGGCCGGTCTGCTCATAGACAAAAATGAAAATACCCGTTTTCACGTGCTCGTCACGACACCAGAGAAACTGGATCTCTTGTTGCGTACCGGTTGGGAGGAAAAAATAGGCAGACCACTGACCCTAGTCGTTGTGGACGAAGCCCACAACTTAGCTCAGAAAGAACGGGGGATCAAACTTGAATTGTTGCTAGCCACTATAAACCGTGAATGTCGATACGCACAGTTCTTACTCTTAACACCTTTCATACGTAACGCTGATGAGATTGCGAAATGGCTCGCTCCCGAAAGCAACATGGATGTGGAAATAGGGCTGGACTGGCAGCCGAATGACTTGTCAGTGGTACTGAGCAAGCCGGTGCAAAGCGGGGACAATAATGAACTTTTGATTGCGCTCGAAACGCTCCACACCAACAAGACAACGCTAACCGTTCCCGAACAACTCAGGCTCGCGGGATCGAATCCTCTGGGGATCACCTGGAAAAAAGCCACCAAGGGGGCTAGTGATCTGGCTGCGGCCACAGCTGAGATCTTGAAGGAGCGGGGCCCTGTGATTGTTCTAGCCGCGCGACCAGCTTGGGTCTGGAGTCTTGCGGCTAAGTTCAAGACTGAGAAAAATCGGATCGCAGCACCGGAACCTAACGTGCAACTTGTACAGAGGTACCTATCCCAGGAATTTGGCGAAGATTTTGAGCTGTGTGAACTGCTAAACTACGGCGTTGGAATCCACCACTCAGGACTTTCGGAGGAAGCGAAGGCCTTGATGGAGTGGCTCATCGAAAACGAGCAGATCCAAGTGCTCGTTGCAACGACTACAATTGCCCAAGGCGTGAACTTCCCTGTATCTGCCGTAGTTCTGGCTCACAACACATACTACGACAAGAGTGCGGGAACTGTTGAAATGCCTCCTGAAGATTTTTGGAACATCGCCGGACGTGCGGGCCGTGTTCACCAGGAGAGTCTCGGTTTTGTCGCCCTTGCAGCAATAAATGACACGAAGGCTTTGGAGGTTAAAAGCTTTGTTAATCGGCAGGTTCTTTCCTTGAATTCGACGCTCATCGCAATGGTTCAGAAAGCCATGTTGACCGGGGAAGGGCTATCCCTTCATCAGCTGTTTTACCAGCCCGAGTGGTCCACATTCTTGCAGTACCTTGCACATACTTATCGGCAAATCGGCGACCCAGAGCGCTTTTCCAATGAAATCGAGCAGGTGCTTCGCGGAACCTTGGGCTTCCAAAGTCTGCGCCGCACCAACATGGACTGGGCAGCGAAACTCGTTACGGGAGTTCAAGCCTACGCAGACCGAATCGCGGGCAAGCCTCTACAGCTTGTCGACAGCACTGGCTTTTCATGGGAAAGCGTTAGCATCACTCTGAGCAATTTGGCAGAGGAGCGGATTACAGAAAACGTCTGGGATGCAAATCTCTTTCGAGCTGGAAACGCTGACCTTCCCAAGATGATGGGGATCCTTCTCGCGGTGCCAGAAATCCGCGAAAATCTCCAAGCCGCGACAGGTGGCCGTACGCCCAATGGAGACCTCCTCGCGCGAATGATAAGCGACTGGGTAAACGGCGCTAGCCTTCCTGATATGGCGAGCAAGTACTTCACAGTCACTCGGAGCGGAAAAACCGTCGACAAGACGACGGCCCTCACTGAATGCTGTCGCAATCTGTTCGGCAGACTCACGCAAACAGCGTCATGGGGTATCGCAGCATTGCAGACCATGACCTTTAGAGATCGTTTTGATCGACTGTCTGAAGATCAGCAACAAACGCTGAGGAATTTACCCGCACGAGTGTTTTACGGGGTTAATACAGACGAGGCAATCGCGTTGCGCCTCCTAGGTGTGCCGCGCGGCGCAGCTCAACCACTGGCGAGAAGCTTGGGAGCAGCGATCAAAACAACACCGGTGTCCGACCTACGATCACAACTCAGAGCATCCAACACAGAAGTCTGGGCACGCGCAATAGGTGCAACTGGCGGGGATTACTTCCAAGTATGGAGAATCCTTGAAGGGCTTGGATGAGAATTCCAACCTCACCATTCTCTAACGCTTGAGACGCTGATATGACGCATGCGGAGATTGGTTGCCGTGGAATCTGCCCCGAGAAAGCGTCTTTGCCGACGTATGTGTTAGTGATAATATCTCTGGCCGATGCTCATAAAGGCATTTTTCATTTTCCTCTTCGCTTTGCCGGTGGTTCTGGCCATTGTCTTCATGGTCTGGCATGTCATCCACATGCGCCGTCAGACGCGCTGGCCAATCTCGCAGAAGCTCTTGCGTCCGCCCGGCGAGAGTCTGCGCCGGAGGTTGGAGGAAATGGACGAGCGATGGATCTTCTACTGGCTCGGCATGATCTTGGCCTGGATGACCTACTTGTTAGTGATGTTTACCCTTTTGAAGGCAGTCGCACCAAACAGCGCCGCCCTCTTCTTCACCATCATTGGCGTAGGGGTAGCTGTTGCCGCCGCTTGTGCTTGGTGGGTTAAGAACGTCATCACCAAGCGTGCCGACTACGCCCTCGGCTTCTATGGGGAGCGTGTCGTGGGCGAGGAATTGAACCAACTCATGCGGGAAGGTTGCCACGTCTTCCACGACTTCCCGGCGGACCCGAAATGGAATATCGACCACATCGTTGTCGCCCCCTCAGGCGTGTATGTCGTTGAGACTAAGACGCGCCGCAAACGCAGGGCGCAGAAGGGCAAGCCCGATCACGTTATCACCTTCGATGGGGACACCCTGACTTTCCCACATAACGAACAGAGCCGGTATGGTCTCGATCAAGCCCGCGAGAACGCGAAATGGCTCAGCGGCTTCCTCAGCAGTTCGACCGGCGAAAAGGTCTGGGTCGATCCGATTCTCACCTTCCCGGGCTGGATGATTAACCGCAGCACGGACAATGCGTCGGTTCAAGTGCTCAATCCGAAGGAAATTGGCAAAGTCGTTCTCAGCCGCCCCGCACGCCTGACCGCCCAGAGCATCAAACAAATCGTTCATCAACTTGATCATAAATGCCGAGATGTGGAGTTCTGACCGTGGGTGGCGTTGTGCGCCCAAGCTGAGCAGCGTCCCCGTTGCCCTTGCCTCTGGCGTGGCCGCGGACTAGACTTGCGAACCCTGACCGAAATGAGAAAAGCCCTTATCCACTTGAGTCTTTGTGACAACCGTGGGCGCCGCACCGTGGGCAGTTTCTTCCGGGATACGGCATCGCCACAGGGGGAGGGATAGGATGCCACCGCTTCTCGCTGATCGCATTACGGAAAGCATGGCGGCCGTCAGGGACAGCTACCACAGACTCGTGCTCGTTGTCGGACCAAGCGGCTCTGGAAAGACCACTGCGCTGCAACAAGTCCGCGATTCTGCGAAGGCCCCCCTAGTCAACGTCAATCTGGAACTGTCCAAACGCCTGCTCGATCTCACGGAGCGCCAGCGGTCTCTACAGATACCCAAGCTGCTCGATCAGATTGTCAGCGAAACAGCACACGATGAAGTGCTGCTCGACAACAACGAGATTCTGTTCGACGTCTCCCTGAAGCAAGATCCGTTGCGGCTCTTCCAAGGGTTGTCGCGCAGCCGAACGGTTGTCGTATCTTGGAATGGGCGAACCAATACCGAAAACCTCTCTTATGCCACGCCCGACCACCCGGAGTTCCATCAGTATCCATTGGCTGACATGACGATTGTCGCGGTTGAGGGTACGGGTCAAATTCGTCTGCCCGAGGAGACCAATAAATGAAATACGGCGACCTGATTCAGTTTGAGCCCATCGAAACCGTGGTGCAGCTACGCGACGCCGACAAGGCGAGCGCCGCCCGGCAACTCGTGAGCACCTATGTTTTCTCCGAAGAAATGGCCGAGAAGCTGACAAGCGTCATCATGCCGCAACTTCAGTTCGACCAGCCGATGGATCACAAGGGATTCCTGGTGGTCGGAAACTACGGTACCGGCAAATCACACCTCATGTCCGTGATTTCCGCGCTGGCGGAAACGGCCGAGTTGACGACTCATCTGAGCGACAAGACCGTTGCGAAAGCTGCCGCGAGTATCGCCGGACGATTCAAAGTTGTGCGGACAGAGATCGGCGCTACCACGATGTCGCTGCGTGACATCCTCGTTGCGGAGATGGAAGAGCATTTGTCAGCGATGGGAGTTGCATACGAGTTCCCATCGGTCGCGAAGGTGTCCGGCAGCAAGCGCGCATTCGAGGAGATGATGTCGGCGCTCATTAAAAAGTATCCGGACCATGGTTTGCTCCTCGTGGTGGACGAGTTGCTGGATTACCTCCGCACCCGCAAAGATCAAGAATTGATCCTTGACCTGAACTTCCTTCGAGAAATTGGCGAGGTGTGCAAGGACTCGCGCTTCCGATTCATTGCTGGCGTTCAGGAAGCTATTTTCGATAGCCCACGGTTTTCGTTTGTTGCCGATAGCATTCGGCGTGTAAAGGATCGTTTCGATCAGGTCTTGATTGCCCGTAAAGACGTGAAATTCGTCGTCGCCGAACGCTTGCTCAAAAAGACGGCAGATCAACAGGCCAAAATCCGCGACTACCTGACGCCGTTCACCCGGTTCTATGGGCGGATGAACGAGCGCATCGATGAATTCGTCCGGCTCTTTCCAATACACCCGGACTACATCGATACATTCGAGCGGGTCACCGCTGTCGAAAAACGCGAAGTGCTCAAAACGCTATCCCTAGCGATGAAAAAGCTGCTGAACCAGGAGATTCCCAAAAACAGGCCGGCGTTGATCGCCTACGACAGTTATTGGACAACCTTGCGTGAGAATCCTTCCTTCCGCGCCGTGCCGGACATTAAAGCGGTCATCGATTGCAGTCAGGTTCTGGAGGCGCGGGTGCAACAGGCATTCACTCGCCCGGCATACAAGGACATGGCGCTTCGTCTCATTGAGGCCCTGTCCGTGCATCGTTTGACCACGCGGGACATCAACGCGGCTTTGGGCGCGACGGCCGAGGAGTTGCGCGACACCTTGTGTCTCTACCAGCCCGGCATCGAGGAGTTGGGCGGTGATCCGGCCGACGACCTCCTGTCCCAAGTGGAAACAGTGCTAAAGGAAGTGCTCAAGACGGTGAGTGGGCAGTTCATTTCGTTCAATCCCGACAACCGCCAGTACTACCTCAATCTCAAGAAGACCGATGATTTCGATGCGCTGATCGAGAAACGTACTGAGGCTCTCGATTCATCCTTGCTCGACCGCTACTACTACGAGGCACTCAAACGAGTCATGGAATGCACCGACCAGACCTACATCACCGGCTACAAAATCTGGCAACACGAGATCGAGTGGCTGGAGCGAAAAGCCGCCCGGCAGGGCTACCTGTTCTTCGGCGCTCCCAACGAACGATCCACCGCCGTTCCGCCGCGGGATTTCTATATCTACTTCATCCAGCCGTTCGATCCACCACACTTCAAGGACGAGAAAAGGCCGGACGAACTCATGCTGCGGCTGACTGCCGCCGACGATGCATTTCGGGATGCGCTCAAAAAGTACGCGGCGGCGCTTGATCTGGCGTCCACCTCGTCGGGCAATGCCAAGGCGACCTATGAATCCAAGTCGTCCGGGTTCCTGCGTGATCTGGTGCTCTGGCTTCAAAAAAACATGACGACTGCTTTTGAGGTGACGCACCAGGGACGAGCCAAGTCCATTACCGAGTGGGCCAAAGGCCGATCCATCCGCGAGTTGTCCGGCATCGCCTCGCATGAGCGCATCAACTTCCGTGATCTCGTCAATGCCGTCAGTGGCATTTGCCTCGGCCCGAATTTTCAGGATCAAGCGCCGGAATATCCCGCGTTCTCGGTCCTCATCACGACCGCCAACCGTCCCCAAGCCGCGCAGGATGCCCTTCGTGTCATTGCCGGGCAGACCCGCACGAAGCAGGCCACGGCGGTTTTGGACGCACTGGAACTTCTCGATGGCGAACGGCTTGACCCCTACCGGTCGAAATACGCGAAATACGTTCTTTCGACAGTGAAAAAGAAGGGGCATGGGCAGGTTGTCAACCGCTCGGAATTGGTGCAGGACGTATTGGGTGTTGAGTATCTCGCGCCGGAATCATTCCGTCTCGAACCAGAATGGGCCGTAGTTGTGTTGGCGGCACTGGTCTATTCCGGGGACGTGGTCTTGGCAATTCCGGGGAAGAAATTCGATGCCACCATGCTGCCGCTATTGGCAGGAACTGGCATTGATGAACTTGCGCAGTTCAAGCACATCGAGCGGCCCAAGGAATGGAACCTCCCGGCGCTGAAAGCCGTTTTTGAACTGCTCGACCTCGCGCCGGGCATGGCGCAACTGGTCGCTCAGGGAAGCGAGGGACCAGTCCAGCAGATGCTCACCGCCGCGGGCAGCATGGTCAAACGGCTGGTGCTCCTGGAGCAGACTCTGCAGGGCGGTCTGGCTTTCTGGGGCCGGAACCTGTTGTCGGCAGACGAAATCCAGTCGCGACGTTCCCAACTTGGCGAGGCGAAGACCTTTCTGGAATCACTTCAGGCGTACACGTCCCCCGGCAAGCTGAAGAACTTCCGGTTCGATGCGCCCGAGGTGAACAGCCAGCGCAAGGGCATTCAAACACTGGTTGAGCTCGAATCCTTGCAGGAACTCCTGACGGACTTGGGTGCGACGGCAGCGTATTTATCGACCGCCGAGGCAATCCTGCCGGCTGAACATAGCTGGGTCGCCGCAGTGAAGAAGACGCGGGACGAGGTGTTGGCGCAGATTGGCGATCCGTCCAAACGCAACGCGACCGGTTTCCGCCAGCAGGCCGGGCGACGGCTCGCGGATACGAAGAAGTCGTTTGTCCAGGTCTACCTTGGCATGCACGTCAAGGCCCGGCTGGGAGTGAACGAGGACAAACGCAAGGCCAAACTTATGACTGACGAGCGCCTCAAGGTGCTTCAGAAACTTTCGACCATTGACCTCATGCCGCGCCAACAACTCACGGAGTTCCAGAACCGCTTGGCGGGACTGAAGAGTTGTTTTGCGCTGACTGAGCGCGATATGGAATCCGCGCCGCTGTGCCCGCACTGTGGTTTCAAGCCGAGTGTCGAGTCCGCCACCATCGCCGCGTCAGCCGTGCTGGCACAGATGGACGACGGGCTGGACAAGTTGGTGGACGACTGGGGCCGCACCTTGCTGGCCAACCTCGACGATCCGACCACCAAGGGGAATCTGGCACTGCTCAAAGCTGGCCCACGCAAGCTGGTGGACGGGTTCATCAAGAAAAAGGCGTTGCCCGACGACCTTACGCCGGACTTCATCCAGTCGCTGAAGGAAGCGCTCTCCGGGTTGACGAAAGTCACGATCAAAATGGATGACTTGCGCGCGGCGATTCTCGCGGGCGGCTCACCAGCCACGCCGGCCGAGATGAAGAAACGGTTTGAAGAGTACTTGGACCAACTCACCAAGGGCAAGGAACCCGGCAAGGTGCGCATCGTGTTGGAGTAAGCGAGGACACCCATGGCAAATTCCAACAACGAAGGGCCGCGGCTTTTCAAAGAGAAGCTCGTGCCTGCGGCTCCGGGCTCCGACCAGCTTTTCAACACCGAATACGACGCCGGCCATGGTGGACCTGTGGAATGCCTGGGCACGACATTGCCCAGCGACGAGAAACGTCGGGAGCATTTTCTGGAGAAGTTGCGTGAGAAGCTGAAGGACCCGGACTTCCGGAAGATCGAGGGGTTCCCCATCGGAACGGACGAGGACATCCTCGCATTATCCGACCCGCCGTACTACACCGCCTGTCCGAACCCATTCATTGCGGATTTCATCAAACACTACGGCAAGCCCTACGATCCGAAAACACCGTACAGTCGGGAGCCGTTCGCAGCCGACGTGAGCGAGGGGAAAACGGGGGCACTTTACAATGCACATTCCTACCACACAAAAGTGCCACCTAAGGCAATCGAAAACTACATTCGGCATTTCACTGAACCCGGTGAGATCATTCTTGATGGATTTTCCGGGACTGGCATGACCGGTGCAGCCGTCCATTGCACGAATGAGGATCGGCGATGCATTCTCGTTGATCTTTCCCCGGCTGCAGCGTTCATCTCGGCTCTTTACAACTCATCCGTCGATCCGTCGGAATTCAACCGGTACGCCGATGCCATCCTGCAGACAGTTGAGCATGAGACACAGGTGCTTTACGAGACACGGCAGCCAAAGACGAACAAGCTGGCGATCATAGATTCCGTCATCTGGTCCACGGTGCTGATGTGCCCGTCATGCAACAGACCTGTACCGTTCTGGTTCCTCAAGGAGCGAGGTGATCAGTTTGAATGCCCAGAATGCAAAGCCATTTCAACGAGGACTGCTTACGAGTATTCGGTGGAGTCCTTTGTCGATCCAGTTAACAAGCAGCTCCGCAAGCGCAACAAGAAAGTCCCTGTTCAGATTACGTATAAAGTCGGTTCGACCAGACGGGTAAAAGCTCCAGATGAGGCTGACATACGTAGCCTCACTGATGTAGCAAGGATTCTGGAGGCCCAGTGGTTTCCAACAGAACCTTTCTTGGGCATTGGCGCGGAATGGGGTGACACTTATCGTGCTGGCTACCACCGCGGCTATGAGTATACATACGACTTCTACTTCGTTCGGGCTCTCGCGGTACTCAGCCGACTACGTTCTGCTGCTATGGAGGCGCCACGCCACCTTCGCATTCACCTCCTTGGACTGCTTACCTCAGTGGCATTTGCTGCCACACACCTCTACAAATACCGCACAACAGGTGGTGGGCAACCTGCAGGAAACAATCTTTATATCCCGGCATTGATAAAGGAACAGAATGTCATTGCGGCTCTGAGGCGCAAACTGAACGACTTGGTCGCTGCTGAACAGGTGAAGAGAGGGTGGCGCCGCTCCACTTGCGTTTCTAACGCGTCAGCTACCGAACTGCATGGAGTGCCAGATGCCTCGGTTGATTATGTTTTTGTTGATCCGCCGTTTGGGGCCAACATCATGTACTCGGAGAGCAGTTTCCTGTGGGAGGCGTGGCTCAAAGTTCGCACCGATCAAACTCCTGAAGCAATCGTAAATGATACGCAGCACAAGGGATTGCCCGAATATCAGGCACTCATGACCAGTTGTTTTAGAGAGTTTCTTAGGGTGCTGAAGCCAGGGAGGTGGATGACAGTTGAGTTTCACAATTCTCAGAATGCGGTATGGGCAAGCATTCAGGAGGCGTTGGGTTCTGCCGGGTTTGTTGTAGCTGACGTTAGAACATTGGACAAGAAGCAAGGCACTTTCAAGCAAGTGACAACCTCGGGCGCTGTTAAGCAGGATCTCATCATCTCTGCATATCGCCCCAACGGAGGACTTGAGGCTCGCTTTCGGCTTGAAGCTGGGACGGAAGATGGTGTCTGGGATTTCATAAGGACACACTTGAAGCAGCTTCCTGTATGTGTCCTAAAAGCTGGCCGTGTCGAAGTCATCGCTGAGAGGCTAAATTACTTGTTGTTTGACCGTATGGTGGCGTTTCACGTCCAGCGTGGTGTGTCTGTGCCAATTTCAGCGTCAGATTTCTACGCTGGGCTGCAGCAGCGATTTTCCGAGCGGGAGGGAATGTATTTCCTCACAGATCAAGTTGCCGAGTACGACAAGAAACGCGTGAGCGTTAAAGAAGTGCTGCAACTGGAAATCTTTGTCTCTGACGAGGCAAGCGCGATCCAGTGGCTCAAGCAACAACTTACCAAGAAGCCACAGACGTTCCAAGAGATTCACCCCGACTTCATTCGGGAAATCGGTGGCTGGCAGAAGCACGAGAAGCCCTTGGAATTGTTGGATCTGTTGCGCGATAACTTCCTGCCGTATGACGGCACTGGCGATGTACCCAGCCAGGTACATTCCTACCTTTCCAGCAACTGGCCGGACCTGCGCAAGAAAGCGAAAGACGATCCAGCGCTCCGGGCCAAAGCCAAGGACCGTTGGTACGTGCCCGACCCGAAGAAGGTTGGCGACTTGGAAAAACTACGCGAGCGATCCCTGTTGAAGGAGTTCGAGGAATACCGGGTATCCGCCCAAAAACGGCTGAAGGTATTTCGTCTCGAAGCCGTCCGCGCTGGATTCAAGCGCGCTTGGCAGGATCGCGATTACGACACGATTATCGGTGTTGCCCGGAAAGTTCCCGAGGAAGTGCTACAAGAGGATCCGAAACTCCTGATGTGGTACGACCAGGCGATGACGCGCAAAGGAGAAAACACATGATAACGAAATGGTCGGTCTCGAATTTTAAATCCATCGCCAAGGAAACGCCGCTTGATCTGGCTCCGCTGACCATTTTCGCCGGGCCAAACAGCAGCGGCAAGAGCACAATCCTGCAATCGCTCCTGCTCATCAGCCAGACGGTGGCCCACAAAGTCGGCAGCCGGTCGGTCGTGCTGAACGGCACCTTGACCCGGCTCGGCCAGTTCGATGACCTCAAGTCCAACGGGAGCGAATCTGACCAGATTACCATCGGCTGGGAATGCCGCCCCGTCGAGGTCGCGCCGTCGTCGATGGGTTTTTCCGGCTCGGCCACAGTCTATGGACGGCGCAGCGATTCGATCAAGGAAATCGCCTGCAAGTTGTCCTTTGACACGAATCCGGGCAGCCCTGACCGCGAGCTGTACCAACTTCAACCCCAGTTGTTCCTGTTCACAATGTCCCTATTGGCCCGCGCTGAAGACAAAACGGATCGTCGCTACGAATTGACAGTCTCAAGAAGCCCAACGGGAAGTGCCAAGATCGCCAATTTCAAGGTCGGAGAACCCGATGACGAAAGCGTTCGGGCCGGCTTGGAATACGACATCGTTCTCGATGGTAGCTCCCTAGAGGAACTGCGCGAGATGTTCAGAACTGCTGAGCCGGTTGGTTGTGTTTTGCGGCACTTTCTGCCGGACCGGGTGGCCATCCGGGTGAACGTTGCCGAGGAAGTTGCCCAATGGATTCAGATGGCGCTCTTGGAAGACGTGCCGCGATTCCGCGGATTTCCCTTCCTGGATCGGGAACTCATGATTCCCCGTGCGCTACTCGACCAACTCGAATCAAAAGTGGGTGAGAAGTTTGCCGTGCTGTTCGAGAAGCAATCGGGGCTTGTTGTGCCGGGAGAAGGAATGCCCATTCGTGAATGGACAGACCGCCGGCGAAAATTGCCGATGGAGAGGCGCCGCGAACTACGACAGCTGTTAAGTGAGTGGGGAAACCTCCACGACACGATCGTGAAGGTATTGATGCGGGGACGAAAGGAGGAGGAAGCCGAGTACCAGTTGCTTCCTTACCCTCCGCCTGCGCACCTGATGGGCGCTTCGGCCTACCTCAGCAAGCTTTTCGCCAATTCCGTGAAGTATCTCGGCCCACTCCGTGACGAACCGAAGCCGCTGTACCCACTCGCGGCGCACGCAGACCCGACTGATGTTGGGCTTCGGGGCGAAATGACGGCTGCCGTCCTGAACCTGCATCGCGAGCGGCTAATTCGCTATATCCCTTCCTCGGCATTCGGAAAGACACCGTTCGATCCGACGCCGGTACCGCGTTCATTTGAAGCTGCGGTGACAGACTGGCTAAAGTACCTCGGTGTTGCCGAGGCGGCGCGAACCAAGGACATGGGCAAGCTGGGACACGAAATGAAGGTTTCACTTGCTGAAGGCGGGCCGGAACACGACCTCACTCACGTTGGCGTCGGTGTCAGCCAGGTATTGCCGATCCTCGTGATGTCATTGCTTGCCGACAAGGACACGACACTCATTTTCGAGCAGCCGGAACTTCACCTTCATCCCATGGTGCAGACCCGGCTGGGCGATTTCTTCCTGTCCATCGTTTTGACCGGCAAACAGTGCCTGATCGAGACACACAGCGAATATCTCGTCCACCAGTTGCGCAACAGAGCGGCAGCAGACGCGAGCCCGAACCGCGTGACACAGAACCTCAAGATGTACTTTGTGGAGAAGAAAGATGGCACGTCCAACTTCCGAGAAGTACCGGTAAACGAGTATGGTGCAATCTTGGACTGGCCGGAAGGTTTCTTTGACCAAGGCCCTCGCGTGGCAGAATCCATTCTTCGGGCTGCGGCAGCCAAAAAGAAACTACAGAGGGAGAAGTAGGCCGTGCCAAGTGTGACAATAGACGCGGGCGTGCTGGCCGCGCCGCCGGTGAATTGCTCCGCCGAGGATGCCCACCGCTATGTGGAGACGTTGCTAGACTGGAGCCAGTTGCTCGAAGAGCCATGGGTGGCCATCTACATGAGCGAACGGGCTTCCGAATCGCTCCTCACCGACGGTTTGTACCCGCTCCGGGATCAACTGAAGCGGCTGTTCGCGGCAAACGGGATCGTTGAGTACGACGTCAACACCGTTGCCTCTGTGGTAGATCGACTGCTCCAGTTAACTCCGTCATTTGAGACTTATTTCCGTATCCGGGATGTGTTGACTGAAGATTTAACCACACAACCTGATATTCTGCGGCTATGTGCCGGCGCCGGACTGCAATCGGACTTGGCGCGGTGCGTAGTCCTGATAGCAATCCTCCGGCGACATTGTCACGAGCCAGTCAGCGACCATTCCCTCATTCTGCGTAGAGCGCCCGGCCGAACCATTCGGGTCCGGGCTTTGATCCATGAACTCGAACACGAGCGCTATGACCTAACTGCGTATCCCTCACCACCAAATTATTTCGAGGGTGACGTTCTGGCCTGCGACGACTTCAGGGGCCTCCTCCAGTGCCTTGATGAGGCGACCATCTTGCTCAACGCCACCGATGAAGTCGGTATCCAAACCGCCATTCAGATCGCCGTCTACAAGGCCCGCTTGGCCCGCGAAATGGAGCCTGATTGGGATGATGTCCCACAGTACCGGGTTGGTCATGCGTTCTGGGGCCGCCTCCAAGAGCTTGGCTCAGCACAGCAGATTTCGGCGAATCTGCTCCGGGCAATTGTCGATACCCTCGAAGGAGCCAGCATGGCGCGGACGCATGCGCTGAGAACAGGCCCCGGCGGTGGAAATCCTCAGCGGGAACGGAAGCGCGATCAGGCGAAGGCATGGCGTCGCGACATCGACAGTGAGCACCATCTTCATTACTGGGCCTGCGAGGGTGGCCTTGTGGAAATCGCGTGGGTAGGTTTCCCACATAAAGACATAACGATACCGGAGTAGACGAGCCAGTGGATGATGCCGAGTGAAACAAATGGTTGGTTCTACAGCCCGGATCATGGGCAGATTTGTCAGGTCATCGAGACCCAGACACTCTGGGGCGAGACGACCTGCCGGGTTTGGCTGCCCGGCCGCAACTCTGTGGTTCGCATTGCGGCATCCAGGCTGACCGCCTTGGAGAGTGCGGTCACCGGCTCGCCGGATGGTATTGCCTATGTCGTGGCTGCGGCACGGGTTGCCGATGCTCTGACGCAGGATGTCCTGCTTGCGCCAAACGAGTCTTCCGTCATTCCGTTGCCACACCAACTTCAAGCACTCTCCCGCGCCATTGCCAACGACCGGGTGCGTTATCTTCTCGCGGACGAGGTAGGACTGGGCAAGACCATTGAAGCCGGGCTCATCATGCGGGAACTCAAGCTCCGGGGTCTGGCCAGCCGGATACTTGTCATCGCCCCAAAGGGACTCGTGAGCCAGTGGGTAAGCGAGATGCGGTTCCATTTCGGCGAAACGTTTCAGCTCGTGCTGCCCGACGACATCAAGACTCTGAAGAGAATTGTCCCCGAAACGGAGTCAAATGATGGCGAGAAAACCAAGCGCGTATCCGATGCGCCTCCAACCAATGCGTGGCGTCTGTTTTCTCAAGTGGTTGTCCCCATGGATTCCGTCAAACCACTGGACAAACGCAGGGGATGGAGCCCAGCGCAACTAAACGAACACAACCGCGAACGGTTTGAGGATCTGATCACCGCTGGATGGGACTTGGTCATCGTGGACGAGGCGCATCGATTCGGTGGCAGTACGGATCAGGTTGCCCGATTCAAGCTGGGACAGGGGCTTTCCGAAGCCGCGCCCTATCTACTTTTGCTGTCGGCAACGCCTCATCAGGGCAAGACCGACGCATTTCACCGGCTGGTATCCCTGATCGACGCCGAGGCGTTTCCCGACATCGACAGCGTGACGCGCGAGCGCGTTCAGCCCTATGTCATCCGCACGGAAAAGCGCCACGCTATCGATGCCGAAGGCAAACCACTGTTCAAACTCCGCCGGACCCAGTTAGCGCCTGTGTCATGGACGGAACGCCATGGAGACCAGCAACTCCTCTATGAGGCGGTGACACAATACGTGCGCGATGGGTACAACCAAGCCGTGCAGGAGAAGCGCAGCTACATTGGGTTCCTGATGATCCTAATGCAGCGGTTGGTAGTATCCAGCACAAGCGCTATCCGCACGACGCTTGAAAGGCGACTCGATGTGCTATCCCAGCCAGAAGAGCAGATGACGCTTTTCCCGCTTTCTGAGGAAGAATGGGTGGACATGGACGGACAGGAGCAAGTCGAAATCCTCCTGCGCACTCGGATCAAGGCGCTGAAAAATGAAAGAGCCGAGGTGAAGCTTCTACTGAGCGCGGCTGCCCACTGTGAACAAGCCGGACCGGATGCGAAGGCCGAGGCACTCCTCGACTGGCTTTACCGGCTCCAGTCCGAAGAAGGCGACCCGGAACTCAAGGCACTGGTCTTCACGGAGTTCGTTCCCACGCAAGAAATGCTGCGCCGTTTCCTGACCGAACGCGGCTTTTCCGTCGTCTGTCTTAATGGTTCGATGGACATGGACGAGCGCAAACGGGTCCAAGAGGCGTTCGCCAAGGACTCACGGATTCTGGTCTCCACCGACGCCGGCGGTGAAGGTCTCAACCTCCAGTTTTGTCATGTGGTGATCAACTACGACATCCCGTGGAACCCCATGCGCCTGGAGCAGCGGATCGGGCGCGTGGACCGGATCGGACAGACTTATCCGGTCCGGGCGGTCAACTTCGTTTTTGATGGGTCAGTTGAGCACCGGGTCCGCGAGGTGTTGGAACAGAAGCTCGCCGTGATCTTCGAGGAATTCGGCATCGACAAGACCGGCGATGTTCTCGACTCCGCGCAAGCCGGTCAATTGTTCGACGAGCTGTATGTGGAGACGATCCTTCACCCTGACAAAGTCGAACGCACGGTGGATAGTGTGGTCAGTCGCTTGCAGGAACAGGCGCAGGCGTCTCGTTCAACTGCGTCGGTTCTTGGGTCCTCTGAGGAGTTGGCACCTAATGAGGCACAGCGGCTGTTGTCGCATCCGTTGCCCCATTGGGTTGAGCGCATGACCGTGAGTTACCTCAAGGCGTTTGGCGGCCGTGCGGAGAAGAAGGGATTGACTTGGAACTTGACGTGGCCGGACGGCAAGGCGGACCCGAACGTCGTGTTCTCAGCCAGAGACGCAGAACGAATGCCGGCGGCCCGACAGCTTACGCTGGAGGACTCCCGGGTTCGAGATTTGGCCCAGAAGCTTCCGCATTTTGCGCCATGCCAGCCGATTCCGTCCCTCACGGTTCCCGGGTTGCAAAACGAGGTGCGAGGAATCTGGTCGCTGTGGTACGTCTCCATCGCCACAACGGACTCCAACCAGAGCAGGATCATGCCTCTTTTTATTGACGATAGCGGCAATGTCCTTCACCCAACGGCGCGGCACGTATGGGACCGTCTTCTCTCCACCTGCTGCAGTGTGCGGTTCATGCTCGATGCCGGGATGTCGCAGCTAACCATTGCCAAGCACCGGGCGGTTGCTGAGGAATGCGGTAAGCCAATTTACGAAGCGCTCGCAAATGACCATTGCACATTCATGGCTCGCGAACGGGAGAAACACGACTACGCATTTGCAGCGCGCCGGAAGGCCATTGATCGAATCGGACTGCCGGAAGTTCGCGACCACCGTTTGAGCCTCCTGGCAAAGGAAGAACAGAAATCACGGAACCAACTCGACCTAAAGGCTCAACTGTACCCGGAAATGTCCCCATTGCTCATACTTCGCGTGGAGGGGGATGGCCATGAGTAGCTGGCGAGATCAGATACTGCGCGAGTTTACCCCGAAGGTTGCACGGCTTACCATAGTTGCCGACCCCGATGGGCTCTTGTTGGAGGAGGGAATCCTTGAAGGAATCCGTGAACGGGGTTTCGATCTGATCCCGTTCGACGACCATATTGCGTTCCGTTACGCCTATGAGTCAAAGTTCCGGTCCCGTTGGGACCGGGGCGAACAAACCGATCTTGTGGTCGTTCTGCGATCCGCAGCTAGTGATCTGTCTTCATTGCCTTTCGACCTCCTTCAGGCCGGTCGCCGGCTATCCTTCAGCCTTGGTGAAATCTTCCCAAACCTCAGTTATCCAGTTGTTGCTGCCTTGGACAGAAGTGACCTGGACGCACTGTACGAGGCGCAGACGAGCCACGCGCCGGGACAACTGGGAGACAATGCAACGAAGGAGTTCGCCCTTCGCCACGTCTTCGAGGTTGCGCCTGAGTTAATTAAGCAGCCGTCCGATCTCTTGCGCGTACTCCTGCGTCGCCACTATTGTGGCCAACGTATCCCAGCCATCCTTGACGAGCGGTTCATCCACCTCCTGCGCCAACGCCATGTTTTCGACGATTGGCCATTGAGTACGCTTCTACCGGATCGAGAAGCGTTTTTCGCCTTCCTTCAGGAACGCTGGCCTATCTTTCTGGATCGCGAGGCTTCCAATGGGACTCCAAATGTCCGGGATGGCAGCGGCCCGTATGGGTTGGCCACCCAGGGTCCCCTCGATCTGCCATTCGACCATCACGACATTCGAGTCTACATCGACAACCTCTTCACAGAAGGGCTGCTTCGCCCTGTAGCTCATGCGCATGCAATCAGCTTGGCCAAGACGTGGGCCGCCATTGGTGTGCAAACGGACGAAAAGGAGGATCGGTCCCGGCGTTTTCGCAAACTTGTCGAAACGCTCCCATCTGCCCTGCCGACAGATGACGCGAAGTACTCGGAATGGTGTGCATTCGCGCGGGGATGGGCGGAACTGCTTCTGCTGGCAAACGCGCAACCTGATGACGGCGAGGTCAACAGGTTCGTGGACGGCCTACGGATACAAGTGAACAACGTGTTTACGGCATGGCTATTGAAGCGGTACGCCGGTCTGGTCAACTTGCCGCCGACACCGCCCGTCATGCTGCACCATATCCCCCGGTTCCTCGCTTGTCAGATGACGGAGGACTCACACGCCAAGATCGCCATCCTCGTGTTGGACGGTCTGTCCTTGGACCAGTGGCTCGTAATACGCGAGACGCTCGCTCTTCGGCAACCATCCCTTGTTTTCCGGGAACAGACAGTTTTTGCATGGGTGCCATCGTTGACGTCCGTGTCTCGCCAAGCTGCTTTTGCAGGCCGCCCCCCGCTTTTCTTTCCAAACAGCATCCATACAACGGAGAGGGAACCAGTCCTGTGGACACAGTTCTGGATCGACCAACGTTTCACACCCGATGAGGTCATCTACCTCAAGGGCTTGGGCGACGGCAGTCTGGAAGGTGTATCGGAGACTTTGTCGCATCCCAAGGCCAAGGTCGCAGGGCTGGTCGTGGACAAGATTGACCGGATCATGCACGGGATGGAATTGGGCGCCGCAGGAATGCACAATCAGGTGCGGCAGTGGGCGGCACAGCCTTACCTGAGTTCGCTGCTCGATCTCCTTTTGCAGACAGGGTTTCAAGTCTACCTGACATCCGATCATGGTAATGTGGAAGCGGAAGGCTGCGGGCGTCCGGCAGAAGGAGCGGTGGCCGATTTTCGCGGCGAACGAGCGCGTATTTATCCGAATGCGGCGCTCAGAGCTCAGGTGAAGGCCAATTTCCCCACTGCCATGGAGTGGGACCCTATCGGGCTGCCGGACGACTACTTGGCGCTCCTCGCTCCTTCTGGGCAGGCATTCATCCAAGAGCATCAACGAACGGTCAGTCACGGCGGCATTTCCATCGAGGAACTCATCGTGCCCCTAGTGCGGATCGAACGGAGGGATGCATGACGATTGACCGTGCCACACAGATCGGCATTGATCGGCTGGTCCGCCTCGCGTGGCTGGAGCGCACTTCATCCCTTGTTCTTGCAGGAAACTCGCCGGCAGACATCAAGGCAATATTGCAGGATGGCCTGGGTGACACCTTTCAATCCGGGAAAACAGAGAAACGGGGGTCGCTGGGAAAGACGATCACCATTTTAATGAAGGTATGGCTGACGGCGCCTCGTGAGTTCAATGCGTTTCGGATCGCTGGACTGGAATTGCTTAAGCGTGTGCCGAAACAGGATCGAATTGTAGTTCACTGGGGTATGGTCATGGCCGTCTATCCGTTCTGGGCAAGCGTTGCCGGCCAAGTCGGCCGATTGATCAAGCTTCAAGGATCGGCAGTCGCAGCGCAGGTGCAGCGCCGTATGTGCGAGCAGTATGGAGAGCGGGAAACGGTGTCGCGCCGTACTCGGTATGTTCTCCGATCGTTCGTTGACTGGGGTGTTCTCCAGGAAACCGGCGCCGCCGGTCACTACGAACCACTACCCTTAATCCCAGTCACCGAGCGGGATCTTACTGCGTGGCTCATAGAAGCGGTGGTGCTTTCACGTGCCAGCAAGCCAATGACGCTAAAACATCTGACTGGAAGCACCAGCTTGTTTCCATTTCAACTCAAGCAGATCACCGCTGAAGAGCTGGCCTCGGCGGTATCGCGCCTCGATGTCATTAGGCACAACCTGGATGATGAACTGGTGATTCCGAAAACGCGATGATGGCGTTGAGAACAGGATGCCAGTCTAGCAAATTGTGTGGCAATCGGGCAAGTGCCACAATCTCCGCGAACCTCTCCTTCAGCGGGCGGGGGTCCGCAGCCCCGACCGAGGCAAGCGCAACGGGGACGGAGTTCAGCCTACTGACGCGCTTTCACCAAAGCACGTTGCCGCCACACTCCTGTGCGGGTATTGTCCGATCGCCATGTGTGGTCGCTACACTCTGACCGCTGATTTGAAGAAAGTGGCCGACCGTTTCGGCGCGCCGATGCCCGTCGATGAATGGGCAACGTGTGCCCCGCCCCGCTACAACATCGCGCCAACACAATCTGTAATCGTTGTGGGTGACGACGGTAGGCGGTACCTGAAGCAGATGCGTTGGGGGCTGATTCCGTCATGGGCGAAAGACCCTAGCATTGGCAACCGGATGATTAACGCCCGCGCCGAGACTCTGGCTGAGAAACCAACGTTTCGAATCGCGTTGAAGAAACGCCGCTGCATCATCCCTGCGGACGGGTTTTACGAATGGCAGAAGCTCGGCAAGATGAAACAGCCCGTTCGCATCGTGTTGAAGTCGCAGGAGCCGTTCGGGTTCGCTGGATTGTGGGAGCACTGGCAGTCGCCAGAGGGCGAGGAAGTGCTGTCGTGCACCATCATCACAACCGAGGCCAACGACCTACTCAAAGGCGTTCACGACAGGATGCCGGTGATTTTGACGCGCGATGCCGAGGCAGAGTGGCTCGACCCGGAGATACAAGACGCCGAGAAGCTGTTGCCGCTGCTGAAGCAATATCCGCCGGGCCAAATGGAGTTTTATCCGGTATCGCGTGAGGTGAACTCGCCAGCGGTTGACAAGCCGAGTAATATCGAACCGATCAACGAGGAGCAGTGACATGAAAAGCGGTAATGTGCGATCTAGTTCCAATTACGCTTAGAGATCTTTGCGAAGCCACAAAGGACTTTCAGAGGCTTGAACAGCGGGGCAGTTTTTACGACATGGCCATGGAGCTTGTTGGGGCGGGATTTGAAATCGAAGGATGTGTTCTGTTCCTTGCCACCTGGAATTTCGCCAGTTTCAGATATGCGGTGACTGACTTCGATATTGATGGTCTTAAGCACCTCGTCTGCGACGAATTGGGTGACGAATTCGCAGCTCTTGGGACGCGCACCATCCAAAATATCGACCTAGACGAACACGGCAGTCGGATCGAACGGGTTTTTAACCGGTTGGCTTCGATGAAAGAGGTTCTTTTCACTGGGGCAACGAAGCTGATGCACCTGAAGTGCCCGACGACGTTTGTGATTTGGGATGATTACATCCGTGGTGGGAAACCAAAAAAGCTCTACGGTCGTCTTCCCTGCGTTGCGTTGAGAAAATGGCGTTTCAAGCAATATGAGAAGACCGGACGCGGCTACGTGAGTTTTCTACGCGACATTCAGACACGATTTTGTCACCTGCACTTCCCGGATGGTCCTAAAACCTTGGCGAAGGCTATCGACGAGTTCAACTACGTGAACATCACCCTCCCGATCCAGCGGATGGAAGCCGACCACAAAGCGAAGAAAAACAACGAACATCGACGGAAGAAGGACGCCTTGCGACGGCTGAGTCGCAAGCGGACCGCTGATGAACTTGAGCGTCTCGCATCACAATGACCACAACAGTGATGAATGAGCCAACGCGAACCGAAAGAAACCACGCGATCGACTTCCTCGCAGGGGCGATTCCAGAAGAAACTCTCGCAAATGTCCTGATGCTGATGCAAAAGAAGCAGACACTGTGGCTTTGCGCGTCCCATTTCGGGCTGGGACTCCAAATCCGGAACGCGCTCCGTGGGGCGGGGTTCGGATGGAGCGACGGTTTCTTGGACGACCATTGGTACAGACTGATCGAGGAGGCGGCGCGGATTGGCGACCAGCGCGTCAGTCCAGCCCGTGCCAGCCAAGCCAATCGTTGAGCGCCAGCGGAGGCAACGAGATGATGGGGATTGGCGGCGGGAAAACGACCTTGTAGAAAACCCGGTTGGATTGGCGCCGCATCTCATTCGCTCTCTCGTCTTTCCACGTGCGCGTGTGATCGGCGACACGCGCCGGTCCGCCGTCCCCATGCGCGAACATTGGGGATGAGCGGGCGATCCCGCCGCCGCCTTTGCCGTAGTAGCCGGACACGGGGACGGTGTACCTTGGCGGCAGGGGAATCGTCAAGGTCGGCGAGTTGAAATCGTTTCCGGTGGGTGTAGAGTCCCGAATTATGACAAATAAACAATTAGCAGTTTTGGTTCTTGCCGCAACCGCAATCGTCGCGGTCGTCTACTGGGCGGCGAACAAACCCCAGGTCATCGAGGTGCATCTCTTCGACCATACGGTGAGACAACCCAACGTCCCGCCGCCAGTGGATTTGATCGGCAGGGCCGGACCGATAGGCTTCGCGGTGTCAACTGTGACGGCATGACCGGCGGCAGGCGCATCGCCCGGGTCACACTCTTTTGCCTCGGCGGTCTACTCTTGGTTGTCGCCGCTATGGTGTACGCAAAAGAGTTCGCCATGGGCTGGCCGCTTTCGCGTGCGGCAGTCGGAATAATCGTCGGCGGGGTTCGCGTGCCTGTGGATCGCCAGCGAATTGAAAACTTGAGTTGCTACCCGCCGCGCTTCGCTAGAACGCGCACGCCATGTTGCCCTTAGCCTGAATTTCCAACGTCCTGCCTATTGTGCCGTCGAGATCGTGACGCAAATCATGCCTTCGACGCAGATGTTTTTGTTTGCTTGCAGGCGTCGATGACGTAAACGTTCTGAGCCTCTCCCAGCTTTAGCTTCTTGAGGATTCTCCCGACCTTTCTAAGTTCGCTTTCTGAAAAGTACACAATCACCTTGAAGCCTTTCGGGGCGTCGCTTGCCCTTTGGTAGATTTCCAGTTGCCTCGCAAGATTCCGCTCCAGTTGCGAGTTCGACGCGAGCTTCATTTCAACCAAGGTCTTGTCTCTTGCTCCATGCGAAATCTTGAAGTCTACGGGACCGCGACCGTCATTCACTTCTCGGCTGACGTCCAGAGGGCTTGCATACCACGTCAACCTGTAGAGAATCTGGATGTCTTCCTCTTTGGCTATGGGCTCCCCATTTCGATAAAAGACCCTCCAACCACCTTTATTTTCAATCACATCCTTCAAAAACAAAATGCGCTTTCGCGTTTCTTCTTCTGTCGAGAAGCCAGTGGTGTAAAACGCGGTGTGGTGCGCCAGAAGTTCAATAATCTGCCTGAATTGCTCAACATACAAAGCAATGGACAGATTCACATGTTCAATACTGCGTCTCTTCGCTTTGTCGCCATTGTCCTCTTTGTACTTGATGAAGTAGTCGATGAGTTCGGGGAATTTGAGGATGGTCTTGATTATCGCCGCGTCCCGGTCTTTTTTCCTCGGTTTCTTCGGAAGAACCGACAGGAAATAGTGGTTGATTTGCGCACGTAGCTGGTCGTTGTCCACCGCGTCCGGTATGTGGTCGTAATCTCGAACCAAATCTGTTCGGTTTATCCAAGTGTCATCTTTCGTGAGTAGGTCAATTGGTGTCAAAAGCACGTAGTCGTTCTCAAACCACGGGAGGTCATATTGACCGCTTTCCCACGTCTTCGTCTGGTAGTTGAATCTGACCCGTGCTACGGAGACTGTTTTTCGTAGGGACCTGTGAATGTGTTTACATGCGAATGTCTGCGTGTAGGTCAACAGGTACTCCTTCACCAAGTTGGTCGTGAAATCGCTAATCATGTCTTTGCCGACGTTCTTCTCAATAAGACACAATTTCTCCAAATGACTTCCTTGCGTGATACGTTCATTCCCGAAATCTGCAAATATCCGGTGCAAGTTGGCCTGTAGAGCGCTGGCAAAGTTCATCCCGAGCCCTCTTCCGGTGTTGCTAGCCGCAGTGAAGCCAAACCAGTTCTGCTTTACTTCGGAGAACCGAAACAACGCCTTTAGGAGCCCTGAAGGAACTGTCCCCGTCGATACCTCGTCTCGCAAGAAAGCAAGATATTCGATTATGGCATCGTGAAGCTGTTGGTACTCCGTCTTCTTGCTGTTGAACAGAAGAAATGGGTCAATAAACAACGGAAGGTCGGTGACGAGAGATATATTGAAAGCGCCGTGCTTCTTCAAATCGGCTTCGGACACGCCAAAGACATCAGAGAAATATACATCCATGTGCTCTCCTAGACACAACCGAGTCTACAGGAAAGGCGCAATTCTTCAACCGTTCAAGTGTGCAGCGGGTGTAGCGTTCGATGCGGACGTGGAACCCGTCGAGGACGATGGAGGGCGATGCGGCAATGGCCGATGGCGGCGAAGATCGCCGCGCTACAATTTCCGGCGTTTCGCCACATGATTTTTCCAGCGGGCGGCGGTAGCCTTGGCGGCATTACGGCGACGGGCGGCCTTCGCTTTCGGGCTTTTCGCGGCGGCGTCACGGGCGCGTTCGAGATTTTTCCGGCTGGCGGCCGCTCGGGCTGGCGTGCGGATCGAGGCGATGCGGCTCAGATGTTCCTTGAGGGTGATTTCGCTCATGATGGGGACGATGGATGATGGGGGATGGTGGATGGGTTCGGATGCGCCATGACGATCTGGTCGCGCGTGACCAGGTGGCGCTCGACGATGGCGCCGCGTTTGCGCAGTTCGCGGTACATGGCCTCGACGACCGTGTGATAATAGGCCAGCGGCCAGCCATGGCGTCCACCGCAGGCGAAGCGGTAGACGTTTTCGTCCGCGTACTCGGTCAGCTGGATGCGGTAGCCGTTGAGCCGGCCTTCGGGGGGCAGGTCCAGTAACGCGAGCAATTCGTGCGCCGCGGTCTTGGCATCAGGCCAAGTCATTGATTCCTTTCTGGCGTCAGCTATGAACCGGCGACGCGAACCGGGTTTTCCATACACTAGCATGGTGGGGCGCGACGTCAAGCGCTATTGATTTGATCAATTAGAGGAACACGCCCTGGCGGATATCGGGCTGGCCGACCTTGCGGCGCTTGGCGATCGGCAGGAAGCGATGGCCATGGACCGGGTCATGCTCGGTGCCGGCCAGGTGCTCCGGCGCCTGCGCGGCGATCGAATCGCTGACGGCGACCGGGTCGGCCAACTCCAGCCAGGGGAACGGCCGCACCAGCCACGGCGCGTAGAGATACCCGTTGATCAGCGTGGCTTTGATCACAGTGCCGTCGATATCCGCGCCATAGAGCCGATAACTGTAATCGCTGGCGGCCAGCAACATGCGCCCGGTGCCGACGCACGGATCGCAGACGGACTTCTCGCGCATGTCTTCGTCGCCCTGCAGCGTCATGGCCACCATCATCCGCGTGACCGACATCGGCGTGGGATAGAAGCGCATGTGTTTGCCGTGCGCGTTGTCGGCGAGGATATCGCCCAGGTAATCGTTCGGCTCGCGCAACAACGCGGGCAGGTCGAACACGTCGAGGATGCGCATTGTCGCCCCCTCGAACTCGCCGTCCTCGCGCGGCTTGTCGATGCCCTTGTGCCCGAAGCCGAACAGCAACCAGTCGAAAAGGAAGTCCACGTTGCGCCAGCTGGACCATCCCTGCCACCCGCCGTATTGGGTGACCGCGTTGAGAGTGCGCTCCCACACCTTGCGGGCGTTGTTGTGGTGATCGCCGCACCAGTGGACGGGCGGGATCTCATCCTCGCCAATCGACATGCGCGACATGATGCTACACCAATGGTCCCATCGGCCCTGCAAGACCTCATCGGCCATGATCAGCGCGGGACACATCCAGCCGCGGAGCGCGACCTTCTCCTGCCAGGTCCTGGCATCGAGCATCGCCTGCAACTCGGGACACGGCTTGATGGCTGGCGCGGGCGCGATGAACTGTTTGCGGCGTTTGCGTTTCATGCGGTCCCCCTTTGGCAATCCGCGCAGCGATGGATTGTGATCAGAAACGTGCGGCCATTGACAATGACCCCGATGGTTCGCGCGACATGCCAGCCCCTGCTCCATTGCGTACCGCAGCCGACACACCCTTTGGATTCGACGGTGACCGTCGCTTTGCCGATTTCAATTCGCGCTTCTGTGCTCATACGCACATCTTTCCCGCGCGCTGGGCGGCGGCGTAGATGCCCACGGTGATCTCGTGGACGATCGGATTGACGATTGCGCGGAGCTTGGCTTCGTCAACGAACGGCAGGAATTCGGTGACGGTCACGCCATGTTGATTGGCTGCGAGTTCGATGACGCGGTCGCGGATCAGTTTTTCCACCAGGTCGATTATCTCCTTGGGAATCATCCCGAAGGCTACAATCGCTTCCTGGCCGCGGTCGCAGATGATTTGATACAGGCCATCGGCGATGGCCTGCGCGTCCACCTTAAGGCCGTCGATATTCATGCGGCCTCCCCGAGGATGACGGTCTGCCCGCAAGTGCTGACCTGATAGGGCTGGCCGCGTTTCATTTGGATCACGGCCGCGTCCGCACGGATGCGCTCGGCCAACTCAGGCGGGCAATCGGGTTCGACTTTCAATTCCAGCGTGGCAAACGGCAGGAACGCTAGCCGCTTGTAGTCGCCAGCGACCCCATGCGCGGCATCGGCGTAGCTAATCCCGCAAGGAAAGACCCCGATAAATAAGCGCTCGGCAATCAACACCAGCGCGTGCAGGGCGCCGCGTTCGATATCACAGCACTGTTGGCATTCCCAATAGCGTCCCTTATGGCGGATATACCAGCTGGCGATGCGGCCGCTGACCAACTCGGAGAGGTGGAAGCTGTTCCATTCGGTCCCATTGTGCCAGCGGGCGGGCGGCAGGACTTCCAGCGCGTAGAACCATTTTCCCTCGTCGATCTCGACGGGCCCGGTGGACAGCGCCTTCTCCTTGCGCGTGATGAAATCATCCCAGGCCATGACCTCGGCGCCGGGATAACGCTTCTGGATTTCCTCCAGCGTTTCGTTGTTGCACACGGACCGACTGGTCCGTGGATGTACCTCGTCGATCGCGGTGAGCGTCGACATTTGCACGAATGCATGCGTTGACCTCATGACTTTCTTTCTGGCGTCAGCTGTGAACCGGCGACGCGAGCCGGGTTGGTGTTATTGACGGAATCAATTAGGCAGGGAACGGCGGCAAGCGGAGCGCTTGCCCAACAGATAGGCTTAGAACCAACTGGCCAAGATCGGGCCGTTGCCGTTCAGTTCCCGGAGAATCACCACCCGTCCCTGCAGGTATTCGGCCATGTAACCCTGATGGGTCCGCCGGTTCCTGACCGCGCCGTTCAAAGCGTCCGCACCGATCAGGATCAGCATCCCGCTTTCGTCGGCTGGCTTCTGGCGCTTCTCATACCCTTGCCGCACGCGTTCGTCCCAGCTTCGCAGGGTGCATTCGGCCATGTGGCAATACCACTCGCACCAAAACGGTTTCGCCTCCTTGTAGAACAAGATGGCGTTGGCGGCCGAGCGCGGGCAGAAGTAGCCCAGGCTGTGGCAGATCAAATGCGCCACCAGGCGCGGGTAGCGCAACAGAATGTTGCGTTGATGGTCACGAAAGGATTCTTCCGTCGGGCCATCGGCCCGGTCCTGCCGGCGCAATTTCCGGGTTCTCTGATTCAACATATCGATCACCTGGCGACGCGTCAGCTTTTTCTCGCCCTTTCGCGTCTTGATGGTTAGCGTTTCGCTTGCTTGTTCGTGCATTTTCTCCTTGCGGACTTTTACGGCCTCGCGCTGGCCGGTTGGTGTTATTGATTCAATCAATTATGGACAGGCCGACTCACAGAGGCGGCCTGCAACAGCGGGCTACAACGGCAGCGTGCGGTTGACGCCCCTGTGCAGGCGTTCGAGCTCCTTGATTTCAGGATTCTCCCGCGGGTCGTCGGCGCCGTGCTCGTTGGCCTCGGTCAGCCGATCGCGGACCCAGCGCTGCAAATCGAGCAGGCAGTTTTCCAGCTGCCGAACGCGGCCGGCATGGTTCGTTTTCCGGGATTGTTGTGGCATTTGATTGCCGTTCTTATTCCGCGTTTGAATTGCCGCCGGGAATACGACGGGGCGGCTTTCAAATCCGCGGCGCGGATTTGAATTTGATGCGCTGCTTCTCGATGGTGCACTCGGACGGGCGGACGTCGGTGCGCTCGCCGCGGTAGATCGGCTGATACAGCGAGCCGTCCTTGTATGCGTACAGGTAGCGCACGTCCACGATGGCCCCGATTGTGGGGATGCGCTTGTTCGGCGGGATGGTGACATTGCCCATCCAGACGTCGCCGAGGCGCAGGGCGACACTGCGTTTGGTGTTGATCGCGCCGACGATGCATGAGGCGTCGGCCCAAAACTTCACCTTAAGCTGCGTGCCGCCCGAATTCGGCTTGCCTTCCGTGTGCGGCGCGAACAGGTCCTTGAGGACCATGCCTTCCGCGCCCGCGGCTTTCAGTCGGCGATACAGTTTCAGAATCGCATCGGTGCCGATCACCAGCGGGGCGACGAAGATCGGCCCCTCGGTGATCATGTCCAGCAGGATTTCCCACCGGCTGAGATAGGTCGCCTCGGTGCAATCCGTGCCATCGACTTCGACGACGTTATGCGCAGCGAACCGATCGCCTAGGGACTCGCCCATGATGCGGAACGTGCCCGGGATCGACGCGGCATGATTGGCGATGGCCAGAGACATATCGGAGGGCTGGCCGTGTTTGTTTGACGCGTGGACGGCGTACTCGAATTTCTCCAACGTCATATTCACGCCGTCGTATTTCTCCTGGCCGCCCCAGTTATTGCCCGCGCGCTTGACGAACAATTCCAGATCATGCTCGGGCAATTCATTCAACAGTTGCGGCAGCACCCCGGCCGTGCGTGCAGAGGTTTGCGGGTCTTCGCCCATGACGCGCGGCCGGAGCGGGCTGGCTCCAAGGCTTTGCGACTTCGGCACCACGGTCAGCGAGGGCTTGCCGCCTATGTCGGCATACCCCTTGCGGCGCTTCGAGGCGACGATGGCATCGAAGATTTCCGTGGCGGTTTCCAGCGAGACCGGGCCATTCGTCTTGATGCCGGATTGGAGCGTGCTCCCCCGACGGCCCCAAGCGACGACGACGATGTAGCCGCCGTTCGACAGCTTCACGTCGGCGTGGTACACCTTGTCGCTACGGCCCTCGCGGTAGAACAACGACGCGGAGGGCAGCTCCGCGGTGGCGGTTTGTGGTTTGGGTTTCATACGGTTCCTTTCTTGCGCGTTTGGTGAGCCGGCGCGCGACCGGGTTATTGATGGAATCAATTGCGGCGGCAGCGTTTCATTTTCTCGACACGGATCAGCGGTTCGAGAGCTTGCAGGCATTGGCGATAGCTCAGGTGGCCATCCACGATCACGCCGGGCAGATCGCGCGCGGTCGGGGCATCGTTGCGATGCAGTTCGGCCCGCCAGATCCGCTGGATCAGGGCATCGGCATCGCGTTCGACGCGGTTCTTGCGGCGGTCGTCGACGGCGCTCTGGAACAGGTGGACCTCGCACCGTTGACGGAAGCGGCGGTCGAGAGTTTCCCCGCTGTTGGTGGTAAAGACGATCAGGCAGCGTCGCGGAATGTTGGCCGGCTCCAGCGCATCGAGCCAACAGGCGGCAGCGCTCTCGGTCATGTTATCGGCTTCGTTGATCACGAGGCAGTTCCAACCGGAGCCGTGCCACGGCGTATGCCGACAGGCCCAGAGCTTCGCGCGGACGGTCTCGCCTGTTTGCTCACCGCTGGCGATTTGGTGCAGGCCGCCGAATTCGCGATCTCGAATCGACACGCCGACGGCTGCGGCGAGGCACCAAGCGGCGCTGGTCTTGCCGACCCCGGGCTCGCCGACGAACAGGAACGCCTTCGATACCGGCGCGCGGGCGAAGGCGATCAGGCTGCGAACGGTGTGCGGCTGGCCAACAATGTCGCGCAACTCGCGCGGCGCCCATTTTTCGGTGAAGGGGGCATTCGGTTGCGTTTTCATTGAACCAGGATCACCTCCACCTTGGCGCGCAGGGCGCGCTCAGCAGCCGGTCGCGTTCTTCGCGGGTGAATTTGCGGTCAGTCCAGAACCGCTTTTCTTCATTGCTCATGTGGTCTTGCCGACTTTTACGTCCTAGCACTGGACGGTTGACTATTGATTCGATCAATTAGGCCGCGCGGGACAATGCGGCATCGACGTTGGCGAGCAGTTGCGGCTTCTCTGGTGACTCGGCGGTTTGCGCGACGGTGCGACGAATAATTAGGCAGCCGTCGCGGCATTCCACGAGGACGGTGTCGCCCGGCGAAAAGCCGAGCGCGTAAAGCCAGCGCCCCATGAGGCGCAGGCTGCTGGCATCGCGTCGATGTTGGCCATCGGCCAGCCGGCCAACAGTTATGTAACGTTTGGCAGTCAGTGGCATGTTGCTCCTTGCGCTGGCTGTAAACCGGCAGCGCGAGCCGGGTTGGTGTTATCGTTGAAATCAATTGCGCTGGCGTGCCTAGACGAAACCGGTGCGCGTGTTCGCTGGCCTGCGGCGATGCTAATTGATTGAATCAATTGCGCTTGGCGTGGACACACCGCTGGCGCTGGCTTTAGTCAGACGTGGACACACCGCTAGCGCAGGCCTTGCCCTACCGATGGACACACTGCGGGCGCTGGCGTTACGCTATGGTGTACGCGGCGTTTACCGCAAAGCCGCAACGCACTCGCGGGCGCTGTTGGCAGCGTCCCGCACTTGGGCAAGGGTGAACGTCTGCCAAGACTGCCAGCGCGATAACTTTGCCCCGATCAGACCGCGGGCAAGCTCGCGGGCAAGATGCCGCTTGCTTTCGGCATCATGCGGCAGCGCTTTCACGCTGATTGCAGCATTTAGGTTGACTGTCATTGTGGTCTTGCGCTGGCTTATATGCCGCGAGCGCAACGCGGGAAGTGCGGGCAAGGGATTGAACCTTGCCCGCCTTTGGTTGACTGATTGCAGACGGCTTCCGATGTTACGCGGCAGCCGGGACGCGGGAAGCCGGGACCAACTTGGCAACACGGTTTGTGCGGTGCACTTTGACGGCTTCCGGGACCGTGCGGGTGACTGTGACGGCGCTGGCCTTGTCAGGCTTTGGCAATGCCTTGCCCGCCTGCATACGTCCGGCGAGGAAGGCAATATCAGACCAGAACTTTTCCGGCAGCTTGGAAACGTCCAAGCTATTCACGAATGCCGTAAACTTGTCGTAGGCTACGACACCCGGCTTGCGATCTTTACGACCGGCACCTTTGGCCCTGCCACCTTTGGCAGCTTTGCCACCTTTGGCTTGTGCAACCAAGAGGCGGGAGAGAACACTGCGAGCGCTGCTTTCCTTGTATCCGGCTTCTTCCATCCACGCAACCAGTGTTGACCGCGACACGTTGGCCGCGATGCACTTTGCTGCAATGCTGGCCAGTGTCGAGCCGGTCTTGTGGTGTGCTCGCGCTGCCGCAATGAATTGCGGCTTGTAGGTTGCGATTGCTTCGGCGAGTGCTGCCGCTTTGCGTTCCTTGGCGGTAGGCTGGGCGCTGCCATTGCCGTTGCTGCTGCTGTTTGTGTTACGCTTCATTTGGTCTTGCGCTGGCTTATATGCCGCGAGCGCAACGCGGTCTTGTGGTTTGTTGGGCAAAACCGTTGTGGCCTTGCCCGCAGTGGCCGCTTGCTATCGAGTGGACACTGCGGGCAATCGGGATGCCGTTGCAGTCCGATTGCCAAGACGGTTTTCCTCTCTTGGTTGCCGATGTTGGTCTTGCCCTTTGTCGTAAGGGGAAACGTGCCTTGAACCTTGCCAGCATAGTGCACGGTGAATATGCGCTTGCCCCAGTCCTAGCTTTGCCCCAGAAGGAGCGCTACCCAGTGCCATCGGTTGACTGGCTGGCCATCAATGGCAGGCATTCTCGCCCTAACCAGCAAACCCGAAGCTTTGCACTTGTCGCCTTGCTAACACCAAAGCAGCTTGCACCGATACGCGGGACGCGTAGCAGATCGGCTTGCGACCGCTAAGGCCAGCCGTGGCCAGCCTCGCGCATTCGCGACCTATCGGGTTCTGCAACCCGCTTGGACATTTCGCTTTGTCCACTGCGGCGCTCTTGGTATCGCGGGCGCTACTTCCGCGCAATCTTTTAGGCCTTGCATTGGCCAGTCCCTTTGACGGTAGGAACCATAACGTAAAGAGCATTCTGCTATCTATACACTAACACGCTAGAGTATGGATTGCAAGTCGTTTTTTGAGCGCTGGCGACCACTGGCCATCACGGGCGCTGCGGGTGTTTGGGGCAAGGCCGTTGCTGCAAAAAAAGTCAGTTGAACCAGACCACCCCCATAAGGAATCTATTTGATGAGCGCCGGAGCCGCGAGGTTCGCGCTAGGCCGCCTTCTCGATTTATCAAGTTGAAAAAACATCAGCTAGTGTCTGGGCAAAGACGCGCGTGGTCTTGTGAAACGCTTGCCTCCTTCGGGATGGGAGAATACACTCGCCTGAGTTGTGGGGAGAGGAAAGACTGATTGGGAACAACACCTGAATAATACTTTGGCGTAGCTACGGCTACGGTTTCGTCAGAAAACCGCGAATTTTCGAGTGCAAAGAAACCGTGTCGAGTGCGCGCCCGCAAGGGCGCGGCTTGATGTCACTTCTTTGCATGGGCGCTTCGCGGTGCCTCTGACGAGGGTGCGTTAAGTTCGCGCCCCTTTTTCCGTCGCCCGCCGCTGCCGGGAGCTTCTTGTGGACATCACATTTGAGCGTGACCTGTGCGGACAGAGTATTGTGATCGACGCCGCTGGTGCGGGAGCAACGGTACAGTGCCCAAAGTGTGGGCATAGGGCCACCCGAAAGGAGACTCGAAGATGAACTTTGCATTCTGGGCGGTGACGACCGGATGCTTGTTCCAGCTAAGTACGCAGCAGACGGTAGGTTCCGATCTCTTGTTGGTTTTGGCAAATTCTTTCTTTACCGAACCCATCGGCTACGCCTGGCCAAAAACCAGTCTTCTGCTTACGAACACCGGCCCCCTGAACCTTAAACCACTCCGTAATGGCGGAACTTATCCGCTGCTAACTAAACTCGAAGATGGGTATTCAATCGTGTGCGAAGGGCGAGACGGTGAGAAACACGCGGCACTGCTGCCGGCACGGGACCGGCTTGGCTATCCAGTTGCAGTCGAAATAGCTGGTGACGAAGTGATCGTAAGCCACCCACATTGGATTCTGGACACGCTCGATACGGTTGACCTCAAACCCGGCGTAATCGAATTGAAAGCGGGAAAGAGATACGCGGTCATCAAAAAGGATAATCAGAAACTCTGGACCGAATTTTCCTCTCCCGCTCTCACTCAGACTGTCCAGATTGCGGGGGCAGACGCGGAGTTTCTGTCGAATGCCGGATACAA
>Ga0335081_10000827_pt1 | contig 50185 bp, 34 predicted proteins | sample Lox_Sample_35_FD_206713 | JGI IMG/M metagenome (GOLD analysis project Ga0335081, IMG submission 206713) | Soil microbial communities from Loxahatchee National Wildlife Refuge, Florida, United States - Lox_Sample_3.5 | ecosystem: Environmental > Terrestrial > Soil > Wetlands | place: USA... | reverse complement strand
TCACTTTTCAAACTAGGTACAGGCTAGGTACAACTAAGAGAGGGGGAAATAACCTTCCTTGTCCCATAAGCGACGCCAGAGGAAGCATTTATAGAATTGGGCTTCATAGTTCGGGACCAGGAGGTCGGTGGTTCAAATCCACTCGCCCCGACCATTCTTTTCAGCGAACTTGCCCAAACCTCGTGATTTTTCGTCGCCGCCACTGTAGCTGCAGGGACAGACGGACAGAAAACCCAATTTCAATAAGCTTCATCTAGCGGGTCGCAACACCTTCAACAGAAGGCACTTACAACATCCGCAGTCCCCTTTACAAAATCCTTAGACCATTTTTACGACTTCCTGACGGACGCGGTTCCATGCTGGGGGCCTTGGTCTTCCGGCAGACTGGCTCGCACTGCCGTCGGGCCGGGCCAGGAAGCAAGCGCGTGCAATGGCTTTCGTCATCGCATTTCCGATTGTGGCATGCGGATTCTTCATCTACGTGCTGATTCAGTTTCATCGCGAGGCGTCTTCTAGGCGTCATCGCCGACGGTAGCGACAGAGGGGCAGAATCGAAAATGAGTACAACGCACGGCCGGTTCTTGGGCAGAGGGAATTCGCAGATCAGACCGAGTATCGCAGGAGCGCCTGCATCCTCGAACTTTGAAGCGGCCATGGAACGAGAAGATAAATCAGGGGCTTTGGTGCGGCGAGAGGTCCTGCTCAACGTCGCCTTGAGTCTTGGAGGGCTGGCAGCAGTATTCGGCGGAATCGAAATCTTCAATTTTCTGGTGAGTTGGCTTCACTGGCACTGAAATCCCTGGAAAAGAAATGATCTGGCGTTGGCAACGTGGCCGTAATGCGCCCGTTGCGTCGGGACCGGCTGGAGCGGTCGCAAAAAGAGGGGAGAAAGACACATGTTGAAGTTCTTGGTGCAGAACAAGCGGCAGGGAGTTTTTTGCGCTATTCTTCTGGCGTTCGCGCAGATTCCGTCCTTCGCGCAAAGCACGAGCGGACCGGCGAATCCCCAGGGCAGCGCCGCGAACCAGCAAGTTCCGCCCGCGATCCTCGACGAACTCGAGGCGATGCGAAAGCGCATCGACGAGCTCGAGGCGCAGCTCAAAGCTCAAAAGGCGCAACAGCAGCCTGCAATGATGAATGCGGCGTTTCCTGTCAAGCAGACGCCGGCGCCGGATGCGGCGACGCCTGCACCCGCACCCGCAGGAAATACGAACCTGAATGCGGCCGCTCAGCCCGCGATTCAGGAAATGCCCAAGGCCGCGGCCCCAGAAGCGAAGCCGGCCAAGGCGGAGCCGTTTGCCTTTGCCGATTTCACGTGGTTGAACGGCACTCCGCGGACAAAAGAACTGCCCATGGATACGAAATTCTTCACACCGGAAATCCGGGCGGATGTTGTCTACGTCGCTGATTTCAACCATCCCGTGGACGATACGATCGGCGGGTCGAGCGAAATATTCCGGGCCAACGAATTCCAGGTGACGCAGCTCGGCGTGGGCGGCGATTTCCACTACGACAACGTGCAGGCGCGCGTGATGACGCAGTTTGGTATGTACTCTGCGACGACGCCTCGGAATGACGCGAGCCCGTCGCGAGGCAACTGGCAGCTCGACACGGCGTATCGCTACGTTTCGGAAGCTTATGGTGGCTACCATCTGAACGTAATGCATGGGATCAACATTCAGGCGGGAATCTTCATGTCCTACGTTGGCCTGTTCAGCTACTACAACTTCGACAACTGGGCCTACCAGCCGTCTTACGTTTCTTCGAATACGCCGTGGTTCTTCAATGGAATGCGCGTGCAGATTTTCCCCACCGAGCATTTGAAGATTGAGCCGTGGCTGATAAACGGGTGGCAATCCTACGGGCGATTCAATAATCGGCTGGGCGTTGGGATGCAGATTCTGTGGCGGCCGAATGGCTGGCTGTCCATTCTCGGTAATCAATATGCCCTGGGCGAAGATGCGCTGAATACTCCGGGCCGCGTGCGGTATCACACGGACGACAGCATCGAGATCAAGTATTACGACAAGCCTGACAACACTCTGGACAAAATGGCCTTCTCGCTGACCGGTGACGCTGGATGCGAACACGGAGGCGGAGTGAGTTGCTACACCGATTCGGCGAAGGGACCGAAACAGAGCTTTTTGGGATTCATGTTCTACAATCGATTCTGGCTCGACCACGATCGATTCGGCCTGACATTCGGCGGAGGGAAAATCAACAATCCCGGCCGTTATCTCGTCCTGCTGCCGCCGATCAATGGGGCGACTGCCGCTTCGGGTACGCCTTACTTCACGGAAAATCCGGGCGACCCATATAAAGCCTGGGATGCCTCGGCAACGTTCGATTACATGCCGAGCCAGTACATTACCTTCCGCTGGGAGTTCGACCATCGAGCTGCGAACGTCCCCTATTTCACGGGGCGCGGCGGTATCACGCCGCCGGGCGGGGACACAAGCTCTCCAGGAGCCCTGGTTCCGCTTAGTGGTTCGACTTGCAATGGGCTGGCCAATACGTGGTGCCCGGACCTTCGAAGGGATGAGAACCGGCTCGATCTGGCGTTGCTAGTGAAGTTTTAGCGATGCTGGCGTCAGCGAAGAGGTGAAACGATGCTGGACGTTGTGTTCATTTTCTGCACGATCGTGTTCTTCGCGCTGGGAATCGCGTACGTAATCGCGTGTGAACGGCTGAAATAGGAGCGAGACGATGCTGGGCAACGTGCTTCTTCTGGGAATCTGCGTTCTGATGCTTGTGTATTTGCTGTCCGCACTGTTGTGGCCGGAGAAATTCTGACATGACTGCCAACGGCTGGTTCCAAATCGGGCTGTACCTGCTGATCATCTTTGCTGTGGCGAAACCGATGGGTGTGTATATGGCCCGCGTCTTTTCGGGTGGGAAGACCTTTCTCGACCCGGTGGCGCGGCCCGTGGAACGCCTGCTCTATCGCTTGACGCGAGTCGATGAGAAGCACGAAATGCGCTGGACCGAATATGCCATTTCGATGCTGCTGTTCAGCGCCGTTTCGATGATCGTGTTGTATGCGATCGAGCGGCTGCAGCATTACCTCCCGTGGAATCCACAACATCTTGCGGGCGTTCCGATGGATCTCGCATTCAATACCGCGGCGTCGTTTACGACCAATACGAACTGGCAGTCCTACGTGCCCGAAACGACGATGAGCTATTTCACCCAGATGGCGGGGCTCGCCTATCACAACTTCGCGTCGGCCGCCGTCGGAATTGCGATGGCGATTGCGGTGATTCGGGGAATCGCCCGCCGCGAAATGGAAACGCTCGGGAATTTCTGGGTAGATTTCACGCGATGCATCCTCTGGCTACTGCTGCCGCTTTGCCTTGTTGCGTCGCTGGTGCTTGTCTCTCAGGGCGTGATCCAGAATTTCAGGCCTTACGACACCGCAAAGCTCCTGAATCCGCAGGCCGTGCAGCAAACAGGACCGGACGGAAAGACGATAACGCAAACTGTAACAGATCAGGTAATTGCCCAAGGTCCTGTGGCGTCGCAGGAAGCGATCAAGGAATTGGGAACGAACGGCGGCGGCTTCTTCAACAGCAACAGCGCGCACCCGTTCGAAAATCCCAAGCCATTCTCGAACTTCTTCGAGCTGATTCTGATCTTCGCGATTCCTTCCGGCCTCACGTACACGCTGGGACGGATGACCGGTTCGCAGCGGCATGGGTGGGCAGTCTGGGGAGCGATGGCCTTTCTCTTCCTGGTGGGGGTCACTGCGGCATACACGGCGGAATCGCGCGGCAATCCGCTCCTCCACGGCGTGGATCAACGCGTGAGTGCGCTTCAGCCCGGCGGCAACATGGAAGGCAAGGAGGTACGCTTCGGAATTGCGAACTCCGCGCTTTTTGCCACGGTGACCACGGACGCGAGCTGCGGTGCCGTCAACTCGATGCACGACTCGTTTACGCCGCTGGGTGGAATGATTCCGCTGATCAACATCATGCTCGGCGAAGTGGTCTTCGGCGGTGTCGGTGCGGGGCTCTACGGGATAGTCGTCTTCGTGGTCCTGTCGGTGTTCATTGCCGGTTTGATGGTCGGGCGCACGCCGGAATACTTGGGCAAGAAAATCGAGGCCTACGACGTGAAAATGGCCATGCTTACCGTCCTGATCTTCTGCCTGATTATTCTGGTCTTCACGGCCACTGCAGTTGTGACGTCCTACGGCAAAGCGGGAATCACGAATCCCGGCCCGCACGGACTGTCGCAGATCCTCTACGCCTACGTTTCTGGCGCGGGCAACAACGGATCGGCGTTCGCCGGAGGGAACTGGAACTCGCTCTGGTTCAACACGACCATCGGATTCGACATGCTCCTCGGCCGGTTCTTCATGATCATTCCGGTGCTGGCGATCGCAGGCAGTCTGGCGCGCAAGAAAATCGTTCCGGAATCGGCCGGCACGTTTCCCGTGACGACGCCGCTTTTCAGCGTTCTGCTCGTAGGCGTGATTTTGATCGTAGGCGCGTTGACGTTTTTCCCGGCGCTCAGCCTGGGCCCGATTCTCGAGCACCTGTTGATGCACGCCGGAAAGGTTTTCTGAGGCGATTATGGCGACCGAAACCAATACCCCTGAACTGATGCAAGCGCCCGGAGAAGATTACCGGCAGTCCAAGCAGCTTCGGAAATCGATGTGGACTTCCGGAATCGTCGAACGCGCTATATGGGACTCGATTCTGAAGCTGAACCCGCGGACGCTGATGAAGAATCCGGTCATGTTCGTCGTCGAGGTCGGCGCCGTCATCACGACGGTGGACCTCGTGCGATACATCGCGATTCACGCTGCGGGCGTTGGATTCGCGCTTCAGATCACTCTGTGGCTCTGGTTCACGGTCCTGTTCGCGAATTTCGCCGAGGCCATGGCTGAAGGGCGCGGCAAAGCGCAAGCGGACACATTGCGCAAAGCTCGCGCGGAAACGATCGCGCGGCGCATCCGGCCCGACGGCCGCACAACCGAAGAAGTCTCCGGCTCGAAGCTCCGCGCCGGCGACATGGTAATCGTGAAAGCGGGCGAATTCATTCCCGGCGACGGGGAAGTGGCCGAAGGCGTCGCCTCCGTGGACGAATCGGCGATCACCGGCGAATCCGCGCCTGTGATTCGCGAATCGGGAGGCGACCGCTCGGCAGTCACCGGCGGGACGCGCGTCCTGTCCGACGAGATCAAGATTCGCATCACTTCGAATCCCGGGGAAACGTTTCTTGACCGCATGATCAAGCTCGTCGAAGGAGCGGAGCGCCAGAAGACCCCGAACGAAGTCGCGCTCAACATCCTGCTCGCCGGCCTGACGATCATTTTCCTTCTGGCTGTCGTGACCCTGCAGCCGATGGCCATCTACAGCGGGTCGCCGCAATCCGTTTTCGTTCTCATTTCTCTTCTGGTGTGCCTCATTCCGACAACGATCGGAGGTTTGCTCTCCGCGATCGGTATCGCCGGCATGGATCGCGTCGTCCAGCGAAACGTTCTCGCCATGTCGGGCCGCGCCGTGGAAGCCTCCGGTGACGTCGACACGTTGCTGCTCGACAAAACCGGCACGATCACTCTCGGCAATCGGCGCGCCACCGAATTGATTCCCGCACCCGGCGTGACGGACCGCGACCTTGCCGACGCGGCGCAGCTCGCCTCGCTCGCGGATGAAACGCCCGAGGGGCGCTCCATCGTCGTCCTGGCAAAGGATAAGTACGGTTTGCGTGGCCGGGACCTCTCGGCCTACGGTGCGACATTCATTCCGTTTTCGGCCACCACCCGCATGTCCGGTGTCGATCTGGACGGCCGCGAGATTCGCAAGGGTGCGCCCGACGCGATTCTGGGTTACTGCGCGTCGAGCGGCCACAAAATCGCGCCACAAGTGGATGAAGCCGTCAAAGCCATCTCCAACGCCGGCGGAACTCCGCTGCTGGTTGCCGAAGATCGCCGCGTGCTCGGGACGGTTTATCTGAAGGACGTCATCAAAGGCGGGATGAGGGAGCGGTTCGACCAACTGCGGGCCATGGGAATTCGTACCATCATGATTACGGGCGACAATCCTCTCACCGCAGCGGCCATTGCAAGGGAAGCGGGCGTTGACGATTTCCTCGCGCAAGCGAAACCTGAAGACAAGCTCGCGCTCATCCGCCGCGAGCAGGCAAAAGGAAAACTTGTCGCCATGACCGGCGACGGAACCAACGACGCCCCCGCGCTGGCGCAGGCCGACGTCGGCGTCGCCATGAATGCCGGCACGCAGGCCGCCAAGGAAGCCGGCAATATGGTCGACCTCGATTCGAACCCGACCAAGCTCATAGAGATCGTCGAGATCGGGAAGCAGTTGCTCATCACGCGCGGGGCCTTGACGACATTCTCGGTCGCCAATGACGTCGCCAAATACTTCGCGATCATTCCCGCGATGTTTGCCATCGCTCTGCCTCAGCTCAACGTGCTGAACATCATGGCGCTGAAGACTCCCGAATCCGCCGTGCTGTCCGCCGTCATTTTCAACGCCTTGATTATCATTGCGCTGGTGCCGCTCGCTCTTCGCGGCGTGCGGTATCGCCCGATCGGCGCGGAGGCTTTGCTGCGCTGGAATCTGCTCATCTATGGACTCGGCGGAATCATCGCGCCGTTCATAGGAATCAAGCTGATCGACATGCTCATTACTCGAATCGGCTTGGCGTGAGGAAACAGTGAAGAAGAATCTGCTGATCGCAATCTGGATGACGCTCGTGACCACGGTGCTGCTGGGGATCATTTATCCGCTGGTCGTCACGGGGCTCGCGCAGTGGTGGTTCCCGCGACAGGCCAATGGAGAGTTGATTCGAAGAGACGGAAAGCTCGTCGGCTCCCGCCTGATCGGGCAGCCGTTCACGGCCCCGGGATATTTTCACTCGCGGCCGTCCGCCGCAGGCGCGGCAGGCTATGACGCAAGCAATTCGACCGGATCGAATCTCGCGCCGACCAACAAGGCGTTGATCGATCGTGTGGCGGCGAGCGTCGACGCGCTGCGAGCGGAAAACCCGAACAGCACGATTCCCGCCGATCTCGTCACCACGTCGGGCTCCGGACTCGACCCTGATATCTCGCCGGCAGCGGCGGATTTTCAGGTCCCGCGCGTGGCTCGCGAGCGCGGTATGACCGAGGATGCCGTTCGTGCGGCGGTGAAAAGGCACACCGCAGCAAGGGATCTCGGCTTCATCGGGGAGCCCCGCGTCAACGTTCTCGAACTCAATCTGGATCTGGACGCCACCCACCCGATGCGCTAATCGGGTGTGCGGCTTTGCCGCAAGCGCGTTTCCTTCGGCGGCTGGAAGCGATAGCCCACCCAGGGCTCTGTCAAAATCAACCGGGGATGCGACGGATCCGGCTCGATCTTCTTGCGGAGCTGGTTGATTGCCACGCGAAGATATTCCGGCTCGTCGCCATAGTCGGGTCCCCACACCGCTTGCAGGAGACGACGGTGCGTCAGTGGTTTTCCCGCGCTGGCAACCAGTTGGCGTAGCAGCTCGAATTCCTTGGGCGTCAGATGCACCTCGCGCCCGCGAACGGTCACGCGGCGGGTCTCAAAATCGATCCCCAGGTCTCTCGAAACGAACGTACGCGGGTTCTCCTGCGGCAATTTCCGTCGAAGCGCGGCCCGAATCCGCGCAAGCAGCTCCTGCATGCCGAAGGGTTTCACCACGTAGTCGTCTGCGCCCACGTCGAGCGCGCGCACTTTGTCCTGCTCCGCGTCGCGCACGGTCAGCATGATGATGGGAACATCGGAAGCCCTGCGGATTTCACGGCACGCCTCCAGACCGCCCATGCCCGGCATGTTCACGTCGAGAAGGATGATGTCGGAAGGCTCGGCCCGAAAGGCTTCGAGTGCCTCCTCGCCTGTGCGCGCTTCGTAGATGGTGTAGCCCTCGGCGGAGAGCGTCGTTCGCAGCACGCGCCGGACCTGCGGCGCATCGTCCACCACGAGGATCTTCGCTGAATTCATCGCTGCTCGCTGGCGTGGCTGTCGACGGGAAGTGTGAAGGAGAAGACGGAGCCGCGTCCGATTTGGCTTGTTACGCCGATTGTGCCTCCGTGCGCTTCCACAATCGCTTTCGCGATGGGCAGGCCCATGCCGGTCCCCTGCACAAGATACCTCTGGTCTCGCCCCCGGTAGAACTTGTCGAAAATCATCCCTTGTTCCAGGTCCTCGATGCCGGGGCCCTGGTCGGCAATGCTGGTCAAAACGAATCTCCCGCTGGGCTCCGCGCTGATGACGATGGGCCGGTCCTTCGGCGAATAGAGGTTGGCATTGTCGATCAGTTGCACCAGAACGTCTTTGGCGCGCTCCAGGTCCACACGCACCGGCGGAAGTCCCGGCGCCACCTGCACACGCACCTCGCGGGAACCCAGTGCGTTGCGGGAATTCGCGAGCGCGGCTTCGATGAGGCTCTCGATCTTCACCGGCCCCAGGTCCAGCTCGAACTCGCCCGCCTCCAGCCGCGCCATCTCGGACGCTTCTCTCACCAGACGATTCAGCCGGTCGCACTCTTCGTTAATGACGGTCAGAAGCTCCTCTTGAGTCGCCGCCGGCTTTCCGCCCGAGAGCAGGCTCGTCACCGAAGCCTTGATGGACGTCAGCGGCGTTCGAAAGTCATGCGTAATCGAGTCGAGCAGCGCGGACTTGAGCCGTTCGCTCTGGCGGTCCGCCTCCGCCTTGCTCAATTGCTCCACCGCGTGCGCCCGCTCGATCGCGATTCCGATGAGCGATCCCATCGCCTCCAGCGTTTGCCGGGAGAGCGGGGAACCCGAGACTCCGAAGCTCCCGATCGACCGCACGCCCAGTCGAATCGGGCCGAAGAAAAATCCCCCTGCCGTGTCGACGATCGCTTCGTCGCGGCTGAAGCTGGCTTTCATCTTTTCCTCATCGAGCCGCGCGGCTCCCAAACCCGACCGGTAGAATTTGTTCTTCTCGGAGAGGAAAAGGCTGGCGCTGCCCGCTTCGAACGACTCGACGATGTGGTTGGGAATTGCGTTCAGCAATTGGATCACGTTGCCTTCGCCAAGCAGTTTTTGGCTGAACGCGTAGAGCCTTTCGATCTCCCTCCTGCGTCGGTTGGCTTCCTCCGCTTCCCGCTGCATTCGCCCCGAGAGCTGGCTGCCCAGAATCGCCGTCACCAGAAACGCCAGTAGCGCCGCCCAATTCTGCGGATCGGCTATGCTCAATGTGCCCACCGGCGGCAGGAAGAAGTAGTTGAACGCCAGCATTGCCGCCACTGACATGACGGCCGATACAGCCATTCCCCACACGGTAGAAACTGCTAGAATCGCCAGAAGAAAAGTGAGGGCGACGGTGGTCTGATTCACTTGAGGCAGAGCTTTCCGGTAGAAAAGCGTAATGCCCGATACGATGGCCAGAGCTACCACAAAGCCGACGGACTTGAGGGCCAGGCGCCGTAGCATGGCTAGAGTCTAGCGCAGTTCCACGACGCTCGGTTGAGGAGAAGGTTGCGTTGCCAAAGAAACCCGAAGACTGGCTGGAAGTCGCCGCTCCCCGGCAAAAAACGAAGGGAACCTTCAAGCTTTTCTTGGGGTATGCCCCGGGTGTCGGCAAGACCTACAACATGTTGAGCGAGGGGATTCGGCGTCACAGTCGCGGGGAAGACGTCGCGATTGGCCTCGTCGAAACCCACGGCAGGAAGAGCATCGAAGAGCTCGCCACCCAGCTTGAGACGATTCCGCGGCGCCGCATCGACTACAAGGGTACCGTCTTCGAGGAAATGGACGTCGACGCCATCATCGCCCGGCGGCCGGCGGTCGTTCTCGTGGACGAGCTCGCCCACACCAACATCCCGGGAAGCAGGAACCGCAAACGCTACGAAGACATTCAGGAGATTCTCGCGGCGGGGATCGATGTCCTTTCGACGCTGAACATCCAGCACATCGAGAGCATCGCGCCCGTCGTCCGCAATATCGTCGGAATCACCGTTCGCGAAACCGTCCCCGATTGGGTCCCCCTCACCGCAAACGAGACGGTCATGGTCGACCTCACGCCGGAGGCTTTGCAGAACCGCATGCGACGCGGAGACGTATATGCGCCACAAAAAGTGGAACAGGCCCTCGGTAACTTTTTCCGCCGCGGCAACCTGATTGCCCTTCGCGAGCTGGCGCTTCGGCAGGTCACGGAACAGGTCGACCGCAGCCTCGAAACCTACATGGCTTCGAAGGACATTCAGAAAAACTGGGCGGTCCGCGATCGCCTGGCGGTATGCGTCCACCCGAATCCCTACGCCCAATACTTGATCGCGCGGGCGGCTCGCATGGCGCGGCGCTTGAATGCCGAATTCTATGCGGTCCATGTCGACACCGGCCGGGATGGCCGCGAGGACACCCAGAAGACCCTCGCCTCCAATCTTCAGCTTGCCGAAAGCCTCGGCGCGAAAGTTGTTTCGCTGAAGGGAAAAAGTGTGGCCGATGCGGTGGCTGAATTTGTGCGCGAGAAACACATCACGCAAGTCATCTTTGGCCGCTCGGCCGTCAAGGGTTGGAAAAAATACCTCTATCTCTCGCCTGCCCACCGCTTCCTCCGAGAATCCCCGGAAGTCGACGTGCACATCGTCACGCAAGACAAGGAGTGACCGCGGCGCGAAGCGGATCTCGGAAGTCTCGCCCGGAACCTTGATTTTTGGTCTGCTACAATCAAGCGCCGGGGAGGCATCGGAATGCTGGGTGCCCGTAGTGTCCTGTTCGTCGCCGCAGCGGCGCTCACCCTTTCTGCATCGCCGCGGCAGAAATCGTTCAGCAATTGGCCCGACGGAACCTCGCCTCGGGAAATCGGTCAACGCGTCGCGGAGCGCTTCCTCGCTGGACCGCCGCCGTACGCCGGAAACAACACGGCTTCCGGGCCGATAACATATCCCGAAAGCGTCGCGTGGTATGGCGCGCTCACCTTCGCCGGCGTGAGCGGCAACAAGGAACTCACATCGCGCCTGATCCAGCGTTTCGATCCCCTTTTCGCTGCGGACACCTCCCGCGTTCCCGCGCCCGTCCATGTGGACTTCACGGTCTTCGCCTCGGTCCCGCTCCAGATCTATATCGAAACCAAAGACCCGAAGTACCTCGATCTCGGAAAGCGCCTCGCCGATGCGCAATGGCAGGACCCTTTGCCCGACGGCCTCACCAAGCAAACGCGCTTCTGGATCGACGACATGTATATGATCACGCTCGCGCAGGTTCAGGCGTATCGCGCCACCGGCGACGCCGCATATCTCGACCATGCCGCGGTCGAGATGGCCGCCTACCTCGACAAGCTCCAGCAGCCGAACGGCCTCTTCTATCACGCGGCCGACGCCCCGTTTTTCTGGGGTCGCGGCAACGGTTGGGTCGCCGCCGGAATGACGGAACTCTTGCGATCGCTGCCGGAAAATCATCCGCGGCGTGCCCGAATCATGCAGGGCTACAAGAGCATGATGGCCGCGCTCCTGAAATTCCAGGGAACAGACGGCCTCTGGAAGCAATTGCTCGATCATCCGGAAGCGTGGCCGGAGACTTCCGGCTCCGGGATGTTCACGTTCGCCATGGTTACCGGAGTGAAGAACGGCTGGCTCAAAGAGAAGCCCTACGGCCCCGCCGCGCGAAAAGCCTGGCTCGGTCTGGTCACCTATATTGAGCCGAACGGAGACCTCCGCAACGTCTGCGAAGGCACCGGCAAGAAGAACGATCTGAATTACTATCTTGCGCGCGCGCGCAACACCGGCGACCTTCACGGCCAGGCGCCGCTCTTGTGGTCCGCTACCGCGCTGCTCCGCTAGAGTAGCGAACTCGGGCACAAAATGCCGATGACGCCAGGAAACGCTCGATGAATCGCGAAGTGCCCGCCGATCCGGCAGACGCCGGCGCCGCGGGCGGTTCCCTGGGCTCCAAGCTTGCCGCGAACGTCGGCTATTTCCGCTGGGTGATTTGCGCTCTCCTTCTCCTCGGCACCACCAAGAATTACATGGACCGCCAGATTCTCGGCGTCCTCAAGACCACCCTGCAGCACAACCTCGGCTGGAGTGAAATCGATTACGCGAACCTCGTGTTCGCGTTTCAAGCCGCGTACGCCCTCGGAATGCTCGTCGTCAGCTGGCTCATCGACCGCCTCGGCACGCGCGTCGGCTATGCCGCCGCCATGATCTTCTGGAGCGTCGCGTCGATGGGCCACGCCCTCGCTCACTCGCTTTCGGATTTCGTCGTCGCGCGCTTTTCCCTCGGCTTCGGCGAATCGGGAGTCTTTCCCGCAAGCATCAAAAGCGTCTCCGAATGGTTCCCCGCCCGGGAGCGCGCGCTCGCCACCGGAATCTTCAACGCCGGCACCAACATCGGCGCTATCGTCACGCCGCTGATCATTCCCTGGATCACGATCCGCTGGGGCTGGCGGGCGGGATTCGTCTTCACGGGCGCGCTCGGATTTCTCTGGGTCGTCCTGTGGCTCGCGTTCTACCGAAAGCCGGAAGAACATCCGCGAGTTTCGCCTGAGGAGCTAGCCTACATTCGCAGCGATCCCCAGGAACCGCGCACCAGGGTGAAATGGCTCAGCCTGCTCCCCCACCGCCAGACCTGGGCCTTCGTGGCGGGAAAATTCGTCATCGACCCGATCTGGTGGTTCTACCTCTTTTGGGCCCCCGACTTTCTGCAGCGCAAGCACGGCTTGAGCTTGATGCAGATCGGGATTCCCCTCATGGTTATCTACGTTATCTCCGACGTCGGAAGCGTTGCCGGCGGCTGGCTCTCGTCGCTGTTGGTTCGCCGCGGCCGGACCGTCAACGCGGCGCGCAAATTTGCGATGCTCGTCTGCGCCTTAAGCGTGCTTCCGGTCATCTATGCCTCGCGGGCGCGCGGGCTCTGGACCGCCGTCCTTCTTGTTGCCCTCGGTGCCGCGGCGCATCAGGGATTCTCCTGCAACTTGCTCACGCTGCCGTCGGACGTCTTCCCCAGCCGGGCGGTCGCCTCCGTAGTGGGCATCGGCGGAATGTCGGGGGCCGTTGGCGGCATGTTAATAGCGAAGATCGTCGGCTACGTCCTTGAATGGACCGGCAGCTACAGGATCCCGTTCCTGATGGCGGGCTTCGCCTATATCCTCGCCCTCGGTCTCATTCACCTCTTGTCTCCGGACCTGAGGCCCGTGACTCTGGAAGCAAAGGAAACTGGAACTGCTTGAGAAATAAGGAGAAAGCGTCCGCGCAAGTACTAGTTCTTGACAATCCGTGTTTACTATGCTATAATTACTTATCCTCAAAAATAGGAATAATTGATTGTGTGTCCGCATATGCGGATGCGCGGGGGCGGTGCTAGGCGTGTGTCTACACACACGATCCTGGCGTCCGCTCAGTCGGGTTTCAGGGGTTGTACTTGAAAACCCTACGCTAGAGACAAGGAGGGAACGATGATTGGCAGGACGGCAGCAGGCCGCCTTTGGGTTCGCTCGACACTGGCCTGCCCCGGGGAGAATCGAGGAGCCACTCGCCACTGCTTTTCTAATCGCCAAATTCGAATATTAGAACCCACCGTAAGTTATTCAAAACAAACGACTGCACCCCTCTCTATTCGCCAAGAAACGCGGTTTCGTCAACGCCCATATTTCTTCCCCGTCCCTGCGTCTCTGTCCCCCTGTGGCGAATCCGTCGGTGGGTTTTTCTTCTCGGGTCGCGGACCACGGATCGCGGGTTCACCCAGAGCCAAAGCGAAGGGTCGCAGGTTTCTAATATACAGTTGCGCGATTAGAAATCGGGCTAACTCGTTGAAAACAAAGGCCCGACCCCATGTCTAATATACAGTTCCACGCCTTCTCGGGCTCGGCGTCGCCTTCTCGCCCCTCGCCCCGCACCCCTCACCCTCAGTTTCCGTCCTCTGCTTCCATAGTTCTCCTCCCATGAAGACTCGCCCCGAATCTCTGCGCGCCATCGCCGGCGAATCGTTCGACGTCTGCGTCATTGGCGGCGGAGCCACGGGCGCGGGCTGCGCGCTCGATTCGCAGCTCCGCGGCCTGAAGACGGTCCTCCTCGAAGCGGGCGACTTCGGCGGCGCCACATCGAGCGCTTCCACGAAGATCGTCCACGGCGGGGTGCGCTACCTGGAACAGGCCGTCAAGGATCTCGACGCGAAGCAGTATCACGTCGTCCGCTGCGCCCTTCACGAGCGCATCTCGATGCTGCGGAACGCCCCTTACCTCGCGGGCCGGATGGAGTTCCTTGTTCCTTGCTTCTGCTGGCTCGACGCCGCCTACTTCGACGCCGGCCTGAAAATGTACGACTGGATTGCCGGCCGGGCCCGGTTGTCTCCGAGCCGTTTCCTCTCACGCGAAGAAACTCTGCGCCGCATCCCGGCGCTCAAGCCCGATGGCCTCGTCGGCGCCGTCGCCTACGCGGATGGCCAATTCAACGATTCGCGCTACAACATCGCGCTCGTCGAAACATTCACCGGGGCCGGCGGCGAAACCTTGAACTACGCGCGCGTCATAGCATTCGAAAAGTCAAGCGCAGGAAAACTGGCCGCTTGCGAAGCCGAGGATCGTTTCACGCGCAGCACCTTCCAGATTCGGGCGCGCGCGTTCGTGAACGCCACCGGCCCGTATGCCGACACGCTCCGCCAACTTGCTGCTCCCGGCGCAGCTCCCCGCATGAGGCTCAGCAAAGGCTCTCATATCCTTCTGCCGCTGGAGGTCATGCCCGGCGCCGACGCCGTCTTGATCCCAAGGACGGAAGACGGCCGCGTTCTCTTCGCCGTGCCGTGGATGGGACGCTTGCTCGTCGGAACCACCGAGCAGGAAGTTTCGGTTCACGACGAGCTCCATCTGACGAAAGACGAAGTCGAGTACCTGCTGTGCCACCTGAATCGATACCTCGTCAATCCCGTCACGCCGAATCAGATCGTGAGCGGATTTGCCGGAGCGCGCCCTCTCGTCAGCGCCGGCGATTCCTGCGGCACGCAGAAGCTGGCGCGCGACCACGAAGTCGAAATCGATTCGCAAAGCGGCTTGGTCAGCATCATGGGCGGCAAGTGGACCACCTATCGCGCCATGGCCGAGGACACCGTCGACGCCGTCCAGAAGTATCTCGGCGTTCAGCCAACAGCGTCTCCCACGAGGAATCGGCCGCTTGCCGGCTCGGAGGGGTTCGCGCCCGGCTACTCCCAGCACCTCGCCGGCGAATTCGGCATCGCCGATGCCGTGGCTCGTCATCTCGCCGAGAGGTTTGGCACCGCCGCCCCTCGCGTCCTCGAGCTTGCCGCGGAGAACGCCGAACTCGCCAAACCGGTCATCTCGGGTTTCCCCGCACTCGGCGCGGAGGTGGCTTACGCGGCGCGAACAGAAATGGCCGTCACCATCGAGGATGTTCTTTTCCGCCGGCTCGGAATTCAGCTATACAGCTGGCGCCTGGCGATTCACGCCGCACCGGTGGTCGCCGCAATTCTTGCGCGCGAGTTTTCATGGCCGGCAGACCGCACGCGCGCGGCCGTGCAAGAGTATGTCGCGCGGATCAATCGGCTGCTCGCGCTCGCAGGTCTCGAGCCCGAGCCGGATTCGGACGCAGGCGGTTCCATCCAATGACGCGAAAGGGAAGGTGAAGCGTGCCGAGCTACGTTGGAGCAATCGATCAAGGGACCACGAGCACGCGCTTCATCGTGTTCGACAAGTCGGGCCGCATTGTCTCCTCGGCCCAGAAAGAGCACGAGCAGATTTATCCGAAGCCCGGTTGGGTGGAGCACGACCCGGAGGAAATTTGGCGTCGCACGCAGGAAGTGATTGCCGAAGCGATGGCAAAAGCGGCGCTTCGTCCGAAGGATCTCGCGGCAATCGGGATCACGAATCAGCGCGAGACGACGGTCGTCTGGAATCGCAAGACGGGAAGTCCCGTCCACAACGCGATTGTCTGGCAGGACACGCGCGTTGCCGATGCCGTCGCGGAATTCTCACGCCGCGGCGGCCAGGACCGCTTCCGCAAAAAGACGGGTCTTCCTCTCGCGACCTACTTCAGCGGCCTGAAGCTTCGTTGGATTCTGAACGACGTTCCGGGAATTCGCCGACAGGCCGAGGCCGGCGACGTGGTCTTCGGAAACATCGACACGTTTCTTCTCTGGAAGCTGACGGGCGGCGCCGCGGGCGGCATTCATGCCACCGATGTGACGAACGCGAGCCGGACGCAACTGCTCGACCTCAAAACCCTTTCGTGGGATCGCGAGATTCTTCGCCTGTATGGAATCCCGGAAGCGATGCTGCCACAGATTCGATCGAGCAGCGAAGTCTACGGGAACGCGCGCATCGACTCCATCAAGGATGTCCCCATCGCCGGGATTCTCGGCGATCAGCAAGCGGCGCTCGTGGGCCAGGCATGCTTCAAGCCGGGTGAGGCAAAGAACACTTACGGCACCGGCTGCTTTCTTCTGATGAACACGGGCCACAAGCCGGTGCAATCGAGGAGCGGCCTGTTGACGACGGTCGCCTACAAACTCGGAAACAAGCCGGCTCAATACGCCCTCGAAGGCAGCATCGCCATCACCGGCGCGCTCGTGCAGTGGCTGCGCGACAACCTGGGAATTATCGACAAAAGTTCGAGCATCGAGGCGCTCGCTCGAACGGTCGACGACAATGGCGGCGTCTACTTTGTGCCCGCTTTTTCCGGTCTGTACGCGCCGTACTGGAAGGCGGCCGCGCGCGGCGTCATCGCGGGCTTGACGCGGTACGCGAACAAGGGCCACTTGGCTCGCGCGGCGCTCGAAGCGACCGCGTTTCAAACTCGCGAAGTCGTCGAAGCGATGGAAACTGACTCCCGCATCAAGCTCCATGTGCTGTGCACCGACGGCGGCATGGTGGAAAACGAGCTGCTGATGCAATTCCAGGCGGACATCCTGAACCGCTCGGTTGTGCGGCCCGTGGTCCGCGAAACCACCGCCCTCGGCGCGTCCTACGCCGCCGGCCTCGCCGTCGGCTTCTTCAAGGATACGGAAGAGCTCCGTTCACATTGGGCCGTCGATCGCACGTGGCAACCTCAAATGAAGAAGGGCACGCGCGATCATCTTTTTCGATTCTGGAAGAAAGCCGTCACGCGATCGTTCGACTGGATCGACGAACCCTCGTCAGGCTCGCGCCGCGGCAGCCGCAGGATGAAGAGGAGCCTGCGGCGTGACGGGCTTACTTGATTCCTGAACCTTCGACGATTGTTACGTAGCGATCCAAGGCAAGATCCGTGAACACGTCGGTATGCCCGCTCGGCGCAGGCCAGCGAATTTCGAGGCGGTCGATTTTCGTTCGCGGCCCGATGCCTAGCACTTCGCGAGGGTCGTGCGCCGAGAGGTAACTCCCGCCGCCAACCTTCAATCGCGAACGCTTCAGATCTCCGGCCTGCCATGTCAGTCGTGTTCCGATAGCGTCCGGGTTCGCTTTTTTTCCCACGAGGCGGACTCCCAACCAGTGATTCCCAAGCGCCGCCCTGTTTCTCAGCAGCAGAGGCGCACCGCCGTTCACCGCGATCAGGACGTCGATAGCGCCGTCGTTGTCGTAGTCGCCGATCGCGAGGCCGCGCGCCGCGAATCGTTGGTCGAAAATCGGGCCGGCAGTGTCGCTGACGTCGCGCAGGGTCTTGCCTTCGTTGTGAAAAAGCAGCAGCGGTTCCTTGTAACTTACGTTGTAGGAGTGTTCTTCAATCTTATCGTCGGGATGGCCGTTCGCGATGAACAGGTCCGTGTTTCCGTCGTTGTCGTAGTCAAAGAATTTCAGTCCCCAGCCGCTCATCAGGCGCGTGATCCGCGCAATTGCCATCGACTCCGCTGCATCGTCGAACGTGTTGTCGTGATTGTTGTGATAGAGCGAATACATCTCTTGATCGACGTTCGTTACGAAAAGGTCCTGCCACCCGTCCTGATCGTAATCGGCGGAGTCCACTCCCATGCCGGAGCGTGCCCGGCCGTCCTCGCTGTACGCTACGCCGGCATCGAACCCAACCTCATCGAATCGCCCGTGGCCGCGATTCAGGAACAAGAAATTTGCAACGGTGTCGTTCGCAACGAACAGGTCCATCAACCCGTCGTTGTTGATGTCTGTCGCGACCACACCCCACGCCTTGCCCAGCACTTTGCCAATTCCCGACTCGAGAGAAACGTCTGTGAAAGTGCCGTTGCCATTGTTGTGGAAGAGCCAGCTCCGGGTCGACGCGTAGACACGCGGGACGCAGTAAAAGCGCTCGCCCGTCTGTTCGTTCCCACAGAACTTGTTTTTCGATTTGTCGAAATCCACAAAGCGACACACGAACAAGTCGAGCCGTCCGTCGTTGTCATAATCGAACCAGACGGCGCTTGACGACCATCCCGGCGCGGCCACTCCCGCTTTCTCCGTGACGTCCGTGAATGTCCCGTCGCCATTATTGTGGTAGAGAATGCTGCGGCCGTATTGCGTCACGTAAAGGTCGGGCATTCCGTCACCATCGTAGTCCCCGACCGCGACGCCCATGCCGTATCCGCCGCCTTGCACGCCCGCGCTCTCGGTCACGTCCGTGAAAGTGCCGTCCCGGTTGTTCTTGTACAGTGCGTTCCGCGGCGGCGATTTCGGATCATAGAAATCGCACTTACCGCTGTTGACGAGATAAACGTCCATCCATCCGTCGTTGTCGTAGTCGATGAAGCCGCACCCGGCACCAGTCGATTCGGGAAGGAAGTACTCGGGAGACCGTCCGTTCACATGCTCCCACGAAATTCGGCTTGCCGAGGGTGCAACCAGGTCAAAGAGCGGCGTGGAGGAGCGCTGCGAACCCTGGCGCACGTGGTCGCCGGCCAGAGCGCGGACGATCCGAGAATTGCCCAAAAGAAAAGAGGCTTCGGCCGAGGAAGTGCCAAGCAATCGGAGAAAATCGCGGCGCGAGAATCGCTTCATCGCTTCGCTTTCTCTGCTCGGCTGGCTGCTGCGCAGGGGCTTGCTCTCATCGTTGAGGAATCCTGGCTTCGGGTTCTTTGCCGAGCATCTCGCGCTCCACTCCAGGCCGCTCTTGTCCGTACACGTTGGGTGCGGCTACGGTCTGCTGGTTCAGACGGAGGAAGGTCGCCTTCGCCCGGGCGGCCTCGTCTGGCCGCCCCGTGTGGGCGTATGCGGCAGCGAGTGCGAAGTACACCTTGGCCTCTTGCGGAAACGCTCTCTGAGCGGTTTCTAATTCCGGAACCGCGCGTGCGTAGTCGTGAGTGTCGACGAGCAAGAGCCCCAACAGGTAATGCGCCAGCGGCATCTGCGGATTCCGTTTTACGGCCTGTTCGGCGTAGGGCAATCCTCCTTGGGAGTCGACCCGGTACTTCACCGCCGCGATTTGCAGAAGCGCGAAAATGTGGTCAGGATTATTCTGTATCTCTTGCTGAAACTCCTGAACCGCACCCGCCGTATCGTTCACTTCGATCAAGAATCTTCCGTAGGCGTAGTGGAGGTTCGGATATTGAGGATAGTTCTTCTCCACCGCTGCAAAGTTCTCCCGCGCTTCGTCAAATTTCCTTCGTGCGGCCATGCATTGGGCGCGACCCACGCCTGAAACAACACTGGCACCCGGCGATCCTTCCACGGGAGCGTCTTTTCCGCTCATGCGGAGCGCCGTCATTCCGAGCGCCCGCGTCACGTTGTCATCCTCCACTCCGTCGGCACATACTCGGACGAGTGATTCCTGCGCACTTTCAAATCTCCCTCTCCGCTGCAGCAGCACGCCCTCGTGATAAAGCATCACGTGCCACAATTGCGGGTCGTCGGCAATGCCAATCGCCTTGCCCTCCTCGATGTATTTCAGCGCGCTGTCGTCTTGGCCGAGTTCGAACTTGCATAGCCCGAGCATAACCCTCGCCGTTCCTGCCTTCGAATCGAGCGCTCTCACTTTCTCAAACGCGCGCGCCGCGCTCGCATAATCGTTCTGGTCGTACTCAATTGTGCCTAACGACCACCAGCCTTCCACCCATCGAGGACGCAAAGCCAACGCCCTCCTATACAAGCCAACCGCGAGCTCCAGTCGATTGGCGTCTCGTGCCGTGTTTGCCCGAGTGGACAGATCGGCAAAACTAGCCGGCGAGGACGAAGGGCCAGCCTGGGCCCTAGTTGGTATCGCGGTAAGAGCTACTGCAAGAATCAAGAGGCACGAAAAGACGGGAACAGTTCGATGACGCAGCCTCTCGTCGAATCGAATCAAGGAGCAACCGAGGATTCCCAGAAAGTTCACAAAGACAAGTCTAAGCGGAAAAGCAGCCAGAGAATGAGCAAATGTTCGGCTCACTCTCGGGCTGCTTCTTGCCCTAGGAGGCAACTCTAAGCGCGCGTGCGCAAGCTAGAAGCTGAACCTCGCCTGCATTTCGATCACGCGTGCGGCCAATATGTTCGAGGCTCGACCAAATGATGGATTGGGTGTGAAGGATGTGACCAAACCGGTGCTCGGATCCACTTGGATGCTACTCGCTATGTTTTGCGGGTTCCCAAGCGGCGCAAGATTCAAAGTGTTGAACAGGTTGTAGAAATTGGCGCGAAAAGAAAGCTTTGCTCCTTCGCCCAGGACTTTCATCGCGGGCAATCCGAAGTCTTTGCCGAGCGTGAAGTCGAAGTCCTGGTAGCGTGGCCCGCGGAAGTTATTCCGTTGCACTCCAGGCGCAGACGGCATTCCGTTGGCTGCAAAAGACGGCATGGTGAAATAGGCGTTGGTGCCGTCCACTCCGCTCGCACTAGCCAGTTGCGGGAAATTCCCATAGTTCCCTTCGAACGCGGAATTACTGCTGCTGCTTCCCGCATGCCCAAGATAGGCAGCTGGCTCCGCCTGACAGAAGTTGCTGTTCGCGTAGATTAGGCTGCAGGTGTCCCCCGTAGTCCCGTATTGAATACCGTTCAAGAATGCGGTCCACGGGAATCCGGTGTGGAATTCGTAGATGCCACTGAGCTCCCAGCCTCCAAGGACCTTCTCTCTCCAGTCGTGGTCGCCCCGGAAAATGCGCGGCGACCACACGCCATATGCCTTGAAGTTGTGGGTGACATCATAGTCGCACGGGCCGAGAGCGGCCGAGAGAGCGAAGGGGTAGGGGTCGCTGTAGTAATCCTGTGAACCGTGATCCATGCACTTGCTGTAGGTGTACTGGCCGTCGATCAGGAACGTGTGAGAAAACTGGTGCTGAACTTCGAAGTAAACCGCATTGTAGTGACCGGAGGAGTCGTTTGTGTAGAAGTCCACGCCCGCCACCGCCGGATTGAGGTTATTCGGATACAGCCAGTTGAGATTGTTAATCTGTCGGAAGAAGTGCCGGCTTTCGCTTCCCAGGTAGCCAACAGTGGCGACCCAGTGGTTGCCGAGATCGTACTGCCCGAGCGCCGAGTAGCGGTACACGATAGGTGTAGACAGATTATGATCGAACGCCGTCAGGCTGATCGCACCGCACGTCGCGGGAGCGCAGGTAGGCAAGCCGTTTGAACCAAACGTTTCGACGGCAGCGGGATTGGGTGGAAACCCGAGGATGTTGTTAGGTGAGCTTGACGCGGCATACACAACCTGTCCCAGAGACTGCTGAAGGTTGCCGAGTTGAATCACAACCGGTGGATTGAGGCGGCCATTTAGAGTGATTGCTTCCTGCGGCCGGGTATAGCCGATGCCAAATCCGCCGCGGAGAACGAATCTGTTGTTGAACGGGTGACCAAAGATGTTATTCGGGCTCCATGCAAAGCCGATTTGCGGACCCCAGTTGTTGTGGCTCGCGTTGTAGGCATCGACGCCGGTCTTCAGATTGATCCCAGTGAGAGTGTTGCTGCTAGTCCCAAGATCAACCACTCCGAGATTGCCGTATTTTTCATGAATGGGCCCGAAGTACTCCCAGCGGAGGCCCAGGTTCAGCGTGAAGTTCGGCTTCAACTTATAGTCGTCCTGAACAAAGAATGCCAAAATGTTCGAACGAATATACTTTTGGACGCCGGTTGGATTTCCCGTGCGGGGATCAAACGCGCCCGACTCCTGGAATGGGGCGTCATTGCCCCAGTCCCACAGATTATGGAACTGATAGGAGGGCGGGAGACCGGCCCAGAGGGCGGTGTCTTCCACTTGGTCCTTGTAGATGTCGGTGCCGAGCCGGATGGTATGGCTGTTCATGACCTTCGTTACGGTGTCCCGGATGTTGTATGAAGTTTGATAGAAAATCCCAGGTCCGGGGGGACCGAAGGCTGGCCCAACAAGTCCCACGTTTCCGACATTATTGATGTTGCCAACCGGGAACCCGAACAGCATCTGCGGATTGGACTGTTGTTCATTGAACCACCAACGCGTCACGCCTGCGCGAGCCTCGTTGATAAGCGTAGGTGTAAAGGTATGGTTCCACAAGAGAGTGCCCGCATAGTTCAAGCGATCGGAATGCCAGAGATTTGTCGGGCGAACTGGGCCGTTATAGTCGGTAGTGTCGTTGGGAGTCCAATAGATGCTGAAGGTGACGAGATCGTTTTGGGTGGCTTGAAAATCGGCGCGGCCGTTGTATTGAGTCGCGACGACTTGCGTGGGATTCAGCGTGTTCACGTTGAATACATCGGGTGAGCCGTCTAACCCGTTGCCGATTCCAAAGGGGGTCCCGGCTTGGCCGTACGTCGGATCCGGCGTTCCGGCGGCACTTGTCAAGGGAGAACCAATGTCCAGACCACCCGAAAGAGTGGCACAGTCTGTCCCTTCCGTGAGGCCGGCGTTGGCGCACGTGGTAAGTCCGGTGTTGATCGCGCTGAAGGATGCGTTAACCCCGGCTAGCTTCGCCCACTCCGCCGAGATATTGCTCGGTGCGGCCGCCGCCACCGTTTGATAGAACTGCGGCGTCACGTACCACCCGCTCGCGGTATTCAGGCTGTTTTCTCGGAGGGTTTCGTAGGAGAAAAAGAGAAACAGTCGATTCTTGATCGCTGGCCCACCCACGCTGCCGCCGATCGAGTTGAATCGTCCGTTGTCGCGTTGAGGTCCCGGAAGGTTCGGGCCGGCGGAGCGCTGATAGGCATCCAGACCTGGACGGTGAGCCCGGATGAAGACGCTGCCGTGATAGTTATTCGTGCCACTCTGAGAAACTACGAGAACCTGAGCTCCAGCGCCTCGCCCATTCTCCGCATCATAAGGATTCGCCTGAACCTGCACTTCCTTCACAGACTCTTCGTTGGGAGTGATCAGCGCCGACCCGCCCCACGTAAGGCTGTTCACCTCGACACCGTCGATCTGGTAGCTGTTACCGTTGTTCCGCGCGCCATCGGCCACTATGCCGGGCTGGTTCTCGGTCATGTAAATGCTTGAACTTGGATTCGAACCTTGCTGATTTTGTCCGGGCAGTGTCTGACCGCCCCCGCTCGAACCTTCGGCACCGTCGCCGAAAACACCAGGCGTCAGCCTGAGCAGCTGATATGGATCGTGCCCGACCGAGGGCAAATTCTGAATTTCCGTGGTCGTCAGTGCGCCTGAAACTGTTCCGGAAGCCGTATCGATGATCGGCTGCTCCGACCCGTTGACGGTGACGGATTCGGTCACCTGGCCAACTTCCAACGAAACATTCAACCCGGTCACCTGTTCCGCGGGCACGTCGACGTTGTCTACGAGTTTTTTCTGAAAGCCGGTTTTCTCTACGGTCACTGTGTAGAGACCGGGGGCGAGACGATTGATGCTGTACACGCCGCCCGCGTCCGTGGTCGCTTCCTGCGATAGGCCCGTGTCTTTGGCCGTAACCGTCACTTTCGCGCCCGAGACGACTGCCCCTTGCGGGTCGGTGACTGTGCCTTGGATTCCGGCGCGGTATTGGGCTTGCGTGGCGACAGCGACGAAAAGAAGAGTGAAAACGAGCCCGATCGTGCGAACCAGCCAGTTGCCGAGATTCATGCGACGCTCCTCATCGTGGAGGATGTCCCCTCAAGGAACACGCGAGCCTGGCATTTTCCCCCGGCTTGTCGTGTCTAAATCGAAGCTAAAACGATTTAACTCCCCCAACCCGATTACGCGAATTAACCATAAGCGTCCGTTTGCGGTCAAGCCCTTTTTTCAGAGATGTCTTGTCGCCGCACCCGGTTTGTGGGAGACTCCCGCGCGTGCCGCCGAAGAAAACTCCGAAGCGCCATCCGCGAGCCTCGCACCGGTCGGTGAGTTTGAAGCAGCTGGCCGACCGCCTCGGCCTGTCTCCCGCCACAGTTTCCGTCGTGATCAATCGCTCGCCCGTGGCCGATACGATTTCACAGGAGACGAAGAAGTTGATTCTCTCCGCGGCGCGCAAGTTCAACTACCGCCCCAATTTCTTCGCGCGCTCCCTGCGCATGCAGCGCAGCCTCACGATCGGAGTCATCGTCCCCGAAGTCAGCGACGGTTACGCCACGATGGTCCTGAGCGGCATCGAGGATCATCTCCTGCAAGCGGGCTATTTCTATTTCGTCGCCAGCCATCGCCACCGCGCCGACCTGATCGACGAATATCCCAGGCTGTTTCTCGATCGCGCCGTCGATGGCATCATTGCGGTCGACACGCCGTGGCATCATCGGCTGCGCGTTCCAGTCGTCACTGTGTCGGGTCATAACGAAGCCCCCGGGGTCGTCAATGTGGTCCTGGACCACGAACTTGCCGCGAACCTGGCGATAAACCACCTTGTCGGTCTGGGCCATCGCAATATCGCGTTCATTAAGGGCCAGGCCTTCAGTTCCGATACGGAAGTCCGCTGGAACGCCATTCTGAAAGCCACGGCGCAGCTGGGAATTTGCGTCTCTCCAAAACTTACGGTCCAACTCGAAGGAGACGAGGCGTCGCCGATCCTCGGTTACAACGTGACTACCGCACTCGTCAAATCGCAGCAACCCTTCACAGCGATTTTCGCGTTCAACGACATTTCGGCCATGGGAGCGATTCGAGCGCTGCGCGAATCGGGGCTGCGCGTCCCGGAAGACGTCTCGGTGGTCGGCTTCGACGACATCCAGAGCGCCGCCTATCAGAATCCGAGCTTGACCACCGTTCGGCAACCACTCCGAAAGATGGGGACAATCGCCGCAGAAACCGTGTTACGAGGAATCCGTCCGGCCTCGGCTCGTCCCGGAGCGAAAGAAATCACCGTCGCCCCTGAACTCGTTGTCCGCGAGACGACCTGCGCGCTGGGCTGCGAGGAATTATAGACAGAGCCGCGCCGTCTTCCTTCCCGAACCTTTCCGAAGGGAATTCCTTGGCCGGACCGGTTACTTCAACTCGATCAGCGCCAGTTCGTGCGGCGCCAATGCAAGAGTCAACTTGCCGCCTTCTATTTTCCGCACAGTGGGAGGTGGCAGCTCGGCGGCTTGCCTCAACGCCTTGATTTGAGACTGCGTGGGATAGCGCGGGGAGCCCATCTTCTCGAACGCCGTGTGGGAGTCGCTGTGCGCGGGATCTACGATCGAGATCGCCGCTTCGTTTGGATCCACATTCTTGAACTGGAGGGTCACGGTCTTCGGCACGCCCGCTTCCTCCGGCGGAGCGTAGTTCCACACGGCGACGACCAGCGATCCGTCCTTCTTACGTGTGACGAGCACGGAATCCGAGTTCACCTCGATTCGCTCGTCGCCGAGCCGGTGCAGCAGCTTGAATGCGTTGAAAGCAGGCTTGGGAATCCCGCCGGCGGCAATCAGTCCAAAGCCGCCGTAAAACGGCGTCTTGACGACGCCTTGTTCCTCGAAGACATCGGAGAATGTCCAGTACGACATTACGTCGACCAAGCCGTCACATTGCCGGATCGTGTCGGCCATCCACGGGCCCATGTAGGACGTATCCGTGACCGCCGGCTCGTTCATGTAACTCGCGTTGAACTCGCTCCAGATCAGCGGCAGATCGGGCATCGTCGATGCCTTGAGTTCTTTGTGGACTTTCGCCACCGCGCGGCACACCATCGCGTTCCTCGGAATTTCCTCGGTCGTCCCGAATACGTCCTCGGACCGATCATTCCCGTAGACGTGCGTGGAGACGAAGTCCACTGGGACATTGTTGGCGTGGCAGTGTTCGATGAAGGCGTCGACCCACGCGGCCTGAGCCGTCGCCGGTCCGCCGACGCGCAAGCGGGAACTCACCGCTTTCAGCGCCCGCACCGTATGATCGTAGAGATCCCAATACGTAGACTGCCTTGGATTCCCGCCCCAGAAGTCCAGGTTCGGTTCGTTCCAGACTTCGAAGTACCACTGGCTGACTTCGTCGATGCCGTAGCGCGCAATCAGATGCTGCGCGAACTGCGAAATCATGTCGTCCCACTTATTCCAGTCTTTCGGCGGCGCGACGACGGGCTTGTACCAAAATGCCTGGAGAATCTGCTGCGAGGCCAGCTTCTTCGGCATGAAACTGAGCTCGACAAAGGGGCGGACGCCGTTGGCGAGAAGGCCGTCGTAAATCTGATCCACGTAAGAAAAGTTGTAGACGGGGTGCCCCTCGGTGTCTTCGTCGTAGATGCCCACTTCGTCGTGGAAGATGGCGTGGAACCGGACGTATCTAAAATCTGTTGCCTGCTTCACTTCGCGCAGATCGCGCCGGTAACTGTCGCGCAGGGTAAGGATTGCGTGGCCCGAGCCAAACATTTCCTCCCAAAAATGAGGGAATTTGTGGGCCGGAGCGGATGCGTCAATCACGATCACACCCTGCGCTGGAGCGGAGGCCTTCGATGCCCGCGACGCCAGGACCAGCGAAACTGCGAGGAGCAACGACAGCAAAGCAGTTGCGGCGGCGCGGCGGCGTTGGGTGGGCGGCTGACTTGGCATGTAGCTAAATCGTTTTAATAGGTCAATTCTCTTAACATGACTGTCCGTGAGGTGTCAACCGGTTCTGTGCGCGAGCCGACCGGACTCCAAGGCCGAGGCAAATTTGTCACTGGGGATGCTGCCCTTTGGAGAGCTCGCCGATTCGATCCAGCATCGGCCGTATCTCCGGATTCGACATAAAGAGTTTCCAGATCAGTCCAGTACGATAATTCTCCACCATCACCGCAATCGGCGCCTGATTGAGGCCCATGTAGATCGGCGCGAACCAGTTCTGGTCGAGATTGAACGCATCCCGCGGGCCGTAAACGCCCCACAGACGATCTCCAAGATCGCGATAGAAGTGTTTGAACGCCGCCATCGATGCTTCGGGGGTGTACGGAAACGAAGCGAGCGCGCCCGTGGGCGTCATCGTTCCGTCGTCGTCGTTCGCATCGGGAGCGTGCGCGACGTAGCCCGAGGGTCCGTCACTCGCGGTAAGTCCCCAGTCATCGGGCCCATAACCCTTGTGACGGCCGGGATTCTCGATGCAATACGCGCGATTGATGAGGGCGAGATTCCGGTTGTTGTCGAAATAGTTCGTGTAGCGGTCCGTGAGCGCGTGCGGATCGAAGCCCATGTAGGAATAATGAGTGAAGAAGAGCGGCCCGCCCGTGTCGAAGCCGACGTCGAGTTTGATGTCGAAATAAGTCTTGCCGTTCGCGTAGGAGCCGCCTCCGGGGCTCGCCCAACCCGAATAGTAAAGACTCGCAGGAACGCCATGAGTCGGCGAGGCGATCGCGAGAAGGTAAATGATCATGGCCTCATTGAATCCGTCGATCCGGTGATTGATGAACCACGACCAAGCGGGCGACCAGTGCCAGTAGAGGGCATCGCCCTGAGGAGATTTGCGGTACCAATCCCATTCGACCGTTTCCCAGAGGTGCGAGATCCTTCGGCCGAGCGAGCGCTCCGCGTCGTTGTTGGCGTTGAAATACTGGCGAGCCGTCAGCAGCCCTTCCATCAGGAACGACGTCTCCACCAGATCGCCCGCATTGTCGAACATGTCGAAGACGGGAAGGCTCGCGCCGGTGGCGTCGTCCATGAAGTGCGACCACACGCCGTGGTAGCGGGGAGCCTTCTCGAGAAAAGTGACGATCTTCGTGAGTCGGCGGAGGCCGTCCTCGCGAGAAATGAATCCGCGATTGACTCCGACGACCAGGGCCATGATTCCAAAGCCGCTCGCGCCCGTCGCGATGATGCGGTCGTTGCCCGGGACGTTCTCGCGCGCCATGCCGGAATGAGTTCCCGCGGATTCCCAGTAGTAGCGAAAGCAGGCTTCCTGCAGCATGGTGAGCAATTCATCGTCGCTCATCACGCGAGTCGAAGCCCGCGCAACAGATGAAAGCGGCGACTCGCGATAGGAACGATCGGACGCGGCAACCTTGTACGATGCGGTCTTTCCCGGCTCACCGAGAAAGTCTTCGTAGCGCGTGATGCTGGGAACCTGAATTCCGATGGGGCGAAAATCGTGGCCGTCCGTTGAGCGGTAGATAACATAACGGCTGAGCGAAGCGTCATCGATCGCATCCCAGGAGACGTCAATGTGACGCTCGTAGCCCGCCGCTCTCACGTGCTGTGGAACGAGCAGCCGCGAAGAAACCGTCGTCTGCTTCTCAAGCGGATCGATCCGCATTTCGTCGACCAACAGCGTGTGCTTGACCCGGTCGGCCGCGCTTTGCGAAAAAATTACAGCCTGCAGGCGGTGCGGATCAAAGCGGTCCACGGAACCGGTCGAAACTCGCGAGAACGGAATCGCAACACGGGTCCACTTCCTGGCAGCGAGACCCGCCACAAAGTCGCCCAGATGCAGCGGCAAGGAGAAATTCCGGTTCGTATCGAGAAGGCGAACATCGGGAAGATCGACGGCGGCGATCGTCGCCGGCGAATAAACCCACAGATAGAGGGCATCGCCATAAAAGAGGATTTCGCGATTGCGAAAGTCGACGACGCGAACCTCAGCTTCCCACGCCCCGCCCGGAGCGGACATCCACGAAAGGCGCAGCGAGTTCGGCGGCGTGAAGAAAACCGAAGAATCGACCGGCATCCTTTGGCCTTGAAGCTGAAGGACGCTGGGCGCGACCGCCTTCCCTTGGCTGTAGAAATAAGAGTCGGGCATGTTGCTGTTGTCGAAGAACGTGTGCCGATAATACTCGGTGTCCGCCGACGCGCCCTGCGAGAGAGACAGTACGGTGAAGAAAGCAGCGGCCAGGCAACGGATGATCGAAGTTCTGCAGCCTCGCATGGATAACATAGGTGATTCGTTCGCTCGACGGCAATCCCCGGGCAGGCGGGCCTAGGCGGAAGCCAGCGATTCCCTCCGCGATTGATGATATTGCGCCAACTGAGCGTTCGCGCTCGCGACAACTTCGAGCTCATCCGCGAGCCGCGCCAGATCGGAGCCGCGAACGATCGCGTACATTTCGCCTTCGCCAAGCCCAGTGTAGACGCGATTCCCGATACAGCCCGAACTGACAATCGTGCCGTGGGCCATCGCGGCCGGCAGGCCCATGCAAGTCGGGCGTCCGAGCATCGGAAGTTGGGCCGCAACGCCCGCGCGAATCGCCGCTTCGTTCAGCAGCATCATCTGCGCGGCCGGACCAGCGAACAGCACCACGTCCGGGTCGACGGGAGCGTCGCCCAGCGGCGCGTACACCACCACGCCGGGCGTCTGCGGCAGGCGCGGAATGCCCGGCACCTCTTCCATCTTCACGTACCCGATCTGCACCATCAGGCCGAGCGTCTGATCGAGCTCCTTCGCGCGTTCCGGCGGCAACGAAATGTTGTGTGTGTAGCTTCCGATCGGGCAGTTGTAGTGATCGCTCGGAACGGTATACAGGGTCTGCCCCGCCGAAGCCAGACGCCAAAAACTGCAGCCCGAAGGCTCCGTGCCTAAGAACTTCGCGACTCCGGCCGGTGGCGCCGCCTGAAATTTCACGGCAACGGGCCGCTTGGTCAAGCCGAGTGATTTCGTCATGCGCTGCTCGAGCGCGCGATAGTTTGCCACGTGTGTTCTCCCCCTCGTCAAGAGTGTTTTGTTCGCAGCTATTTTACCGCCGGATTGCCCTGAGGCGCGCCGAGGATAATCTTCAGCAGATCCGCCGCGAGCGCGTGCGCACCAACATCCTCCATGTTGATGAGCACAACGGCACCCGCGCGCTGTTCCGGCGCGATGATGATGTATGTGCTCGTTCCCTGCTGGCCGCCGCTATGGCTGACTGTGGAGACTCCCGCAACGGTTCCCGTACCCCACCCGAATCCGTAGCCGGTGGATTTGCCGTCCGAAGTCTTCTCGGACGTCCACATCATGTCGCGCGTCGCGCGCTTCATCAGCCGGTCGTTCAGCAATGCGATTTCGAATTCCGCCAAGTCATCGGCGGACGAAAGCCAGCCGCCGCCGGGAATTTTGTAGCTCGAGTCGAGGAAGTCCGCGTTCTCGACGGCTCCGGATTTGCTCTTCTGATAGAAGCGCGTGCGATGTTGGACGATCTTGTAGTGGTCGTCCACTTGACTCGCCGCCATGCCGGCAGGCTGGAAAACATTCTCGCGGACGAAATCGACGTACTTATCTCCCGAGGCGCCTTCGATGGCGCAGCCAACCAGCGTGTAACCCTGCGTCGAGTAGTGGAACTTCGTTCCCGGCTGTGCTACCAGCGCATCGCCGGCGAAAAACTGCAATCCGCCCGAAATCGGATCGTCGAAATGCTGCGTGTTGTTGATCTCCGCGTCGTCCTTCACGGGCGCGCCTTCGGACACGCGGTAGTGCCGGATTCCGCCGAGATGACCGAGCAGTTCGCGCGTCGTTATCGGCCACGGCTTTTCGGGAAACGCCGGGCAATATTTCTGCACCGGCGCGTCGAGATCGATCTTCCCGCGTTCCCACAATTCCATCGCCGCTGTCGCCGTAACGGACTTGGAGACCGAACCGAGACGATACAGAGTGCTCGGCGTGGCCGGCACGAAGTGTTCGAGGTCTGCCATTCCGAACCCGCCGGACCAGACTTCCTCGCCGTTTTCAACCAGCGCCGCGGAAATTCCAGGTGCGCTGCTCGAGGCCATGAATTTTGAAACGGCGTCTTCGATTTGCCGGCGCTGCTCCGTGGAGAGCTTTGCCTGCTGCGCTGCCGCGCATTCGGCTGTCACCGCGAAGAGAATCACGAAGAGAGTCAGATGGATTTGTTTTGTCATGATCGCCGCCCGGCTGAAATATCAAGCGCGGAGCATTCTGCCACAGGAACGAAGCGAAGGCTCGCGGGGATTCATCAGAAGAAATTCCCCGGAAGGTCTGCGGCGCGCGCGAGCAACTGAGGCAGGTCTTTTTTCGCGGCCGGAGCTTTTTTGCCGAGACGCTTCTCGCTTTCGCGAAGAACAGGCTCCACGGTGGCAAGATCCGCGTCCCCGGCGCCGGCCAGCAATTCCGCGGCTTTCAGAAAGCAGGCGTAGGCGAGATCCTCGGACTGTGCGCGGCGCCGCAGAAATTGCCCATAGTTGAACCAGTCGAAGGCTTCGCTGCGCGGATCGGCGGTCTTGGCGTCGAGCGCGAGGCCGCGCTGGTAGGAATGCGCGGCGCCTTTCGCTTCGCCCATTTTCTCCTGCAGGTCGGCCAAATGCGCCAGCGCGAGGCTTTCGAGCTTCGGGTTTCCTGCAGTTTCTGCCGCCGCGACAGCCGCCTGAAATTGCGCGACCGCCTCGGGATTGTGGTTCGCGAGGGCCTCGTCATCGCCCAGTTGAACTTGGGCGGAGATGCGAGTCGACCGCGCCGCGGCAGGATCATCCGGGTGCGCGTTCGCGAGCCGCAAGAACGCTTGCCAGTGGGGAATTGCGCCGGCACGGTCGTTCTTTTGATCGAGCGCCTCCGCTAGATAAAGGTGCGCGTTCGGCTGGCTCGGATTTGCCTCCGCAGCTTTCTGCCATGAACCCAGGGCTTCGTCGGGATGGCCAAGCCGCGCCGCAAGCAGGCCGTAGTTGACGAGAGCATCGCCGTCTCGCGGAAATTCTCTCAGCATCTTCTGGTAATGTTCGTACGCTTCCTCATATCGCCCGTCTTCGATCATCGCGCGAGCACACGCGTGCTGCAGCGCCGCGTTGTGTGGATTGATCTCCACCGCGCTCGTCAGCGCCGCCACGGCTTCATCGCGGCGGCCCGCTTGCGTCTCCGCCGACGCAATCCGCGCTTCGAGCATGCTGTCGTAAGGGTTCATGGTCGCCGCGCTCTCAAGGGACGAAAGGTTTCCGTCGTCGCTCAAGAGAGCGAAATGGATTTGATCCACCCCGCCCCAAAGGAAAAGCAAGCCCGCGAGGGAAATGCGAAACGCTGGAGCGGAGAGAAACCGCCAGCCAGAGCGCCGCGCGGAGGCGGCAACTTGCGACGCGGCAGGGCTCGCAGCCGGCGTGGGAGCTTGCGCCTTTCCCGAGCCGACCAGCAGCGACCCGACGCGGGAATCGCGCAATTTCCAAATCGCGCCGTCGAGGATGAAATGGTGGATGTTGACGAGCGCCGTAAAGATCAGAAAGCTCGTCGTGAAGTCGTAGTGGAAGAGGTAGCTCACGAGCCACGGCCCCGGAATGAAGAGCGCGATTCCTCCGGCGACGAGCGTGGCGAAATACGCCGCCATGCGCCAGCGCGACTGGCCCGCGGCGCGCGCTTCGCGCTGCTGGTAGTAACTCGTGATCCATATATATTGCGCCGAGTGCATCACCGCCAGGATTCCGCTGCTGTAGCGCGTCTGCGGGATTTGGTACACGGAACGCAATTCGACGAGCGTCGGCAAAACGAACCACAGAAACTGCGTGACCAGGAGCGTGAGCGGCGCGACCATCTTTGAAACTCCGCCTTCGCGGACGAGCCGCCGAAACCCGAGGAATGCGAAGACCGCGAACGCCAGGCCGAAGAGGATGCGGGCGGGCAACGTGATCTTTGCCGGAAGGCTCAGCGAGAGAATCAACGGATCGCTCGAACCGCCGGTTTCAAAGCTCGCGAGCAGCATCAGGTAGGACGCCACGAAGGCGGCGCGCAACCAGCGCCGTTCGCTTTGCGCGATCGGTGCGCCGCTGCGCCGCGCGAACATCATCAGCAATCCGTAGTTCTGGCCGGTGTAGTGCCAGGGGCTCCAGCAGATGTAAAGCGTGAAGACCCAGGGCAGAAGACGGTACGAAGCGTGGAGGAGGATCCCCGTCAGAACCAGAAGCAGCGTGATGTGCAGCGTGAAGATTTTGTGTTTCTCGAAGTCTTCGCGCGTGTGGTATGCGCGGTAGACCGTGGCCATGAAGTGCGGATAGTTGAAGATGATGGCCAGCAGGTAAAAGCCGACGGCCCAGCCGTGCGCGTACCGAGGCGTGAGCCACATCGCGACGGCGAGCAGCGGGGCGGACCACGCTCCGCAACCGACGAGAAGGTCGAGCCAAGGGGCGTAGATCCAGGGACTCGCTGGCGCGGCGGAATTGGCGTGAGATTGTGCCATGTTCGTTTCAGCGCGAAGCGGCTTGCCGTGTGAAAGAGCGGCGGCTTCGCGTGAGCGTGCAACTCGGTAGTCTAGCGGGCGGGTGAGGGCGTCGCGCGGAGTGGTGCCGCGGGCATGTTGAAAGCGTCACGTCCGCGCTCGGTTGGCGCGGTGCGCGGTGAGAGTCCGCTCGCGCCGGAAACAAATCGGAGGTATCTTTTCTAGCCGCCATTCGCGGGCATACCGCCGCGCGGCGGCTCGAATCTCGCATAGGAACGATTGCATGGAGCAGACGCTCAAGGAAATCCTGGCGAGCTACAACGATTCGGCGCCGCTGGCCGAGGCATACACGATTCCGGCGTCGTGGTACACGGACGCGCGCGTCGCGGACCTTGAAAGGCGAAATGTGTTTTCGCGCGCGTGGCAGGCGATTGCGCGCACGGACCAGGTTGCTTCGGCGGGACAGTACGCGACGGCGACGGTGGCGGGCGAACCGGTTGTCGTGGTTCGCGGAAGCGACGGGAATTTGCGCGGCTTCTACAACGTGTGCCGGCACCACGCGATGACCGTGATGAATGAGCCGTGCGGCCAAGCGCAGCACATGCGGTGTCCTTATCATGGATGGACCTACTCGCTCGAAGGCGAGCTGCGCGGGATGACCGAATTCGAGGGCGTGCGGAATTTCGATCGCGCGCAGAACGGGCTGGTTCCCGTACGCGTGGAGGCGTGGGAGAACTTCGTTTTCGTCGACCTCGATTCGCAGGCGGCGCCGCTGCAGGATTTTCTGGGAGCGCTCGTGGGACTGGCGCGGCCGCTCGGATTCGAAAAGCTGAAGTTCGTCGAGCGGCGGAGCTACACGCTGCAATGCAACTGGAAGGTGTACGTCGACAATTTCCTCGACGGCGGCTATCACGTTCCGCACATGCACAAGGGCTTGAACAGCGTGCTCGACTACAAGAACTACACGATCGAGAACGTGGACCGGTGCTGCGTGCAATCGAGCCCGGTGGCGGTGGACAGCGATTCGGAAGTGAGCGCCGCGGCCACGCGCAAAGGCGAACGCGCGTTCTATTTCTGGCAGTACCCGAACTTCATGCTGAACTGGTACGAGGGCTACCTCGACACGAACCTGGTGATTCCGCTCGCCGTAGACCGCTGCGAAGTGATCTTCGACTTTTATTTCGGCAACACCGAAGCCTCGCAGATGCCGTACATTCGCGAGAGCATCGAAGTGAGCGAGCGCGTGCAGCAAGAAGACATCGTGATTTGCGACGGGGTGCAGTGCGGCCTCGGCTCGCGCGCGTACCAGGCGGGAAGGCTTTCGGTGCGGCGTGAAGCGGGCGAGCATCTTTTCCATCGTCTGCTCGCGGCGGATTTGAAACGCGAATCGGCGGCGGCCGCGCGGTAATTTCCGCTTTTCGATTTCGAGGACGCCCTTCGGCCTCGCGCCCGCGTCCGGCGCCTCTCCCCACCCGATTGTGGCGTGCATGTCAGCGGCGCGAGGCGTCTTCGAGAAGCTTCGCCCAGTGTGAGAGATGATTCAGCGAGGCGGTGTGAGTGTGGTCGAGGACGAGCGGCGTGATGGAAATCGCGCCCTCGCGGATGGCGCCCTGATCGGTGGCCGGATCGATGGCCTCGGTGAGTTGCTGTTCGTGCAGCCAGAAGTAGCGCCGTCCGCGCGGATCGGTGCCCGGCTGAAGCAGATTGCGCGTGATTTTTGACGACTGCCGAGTGAATCGCACCGACCCCTTCCAATCCTGCGGCACGTTGACGTTGAGCAGCACGCCCTTCGGCAGCCCTTCCTTCATCACGAGCGGCGCCAGCGTGCGCGCGAACCGCGCCGCGACCGTAAAATCCACTTCCTTGCCGCGATACGCAAGCGAAATCGCGATCGCAGGCACGCGGTTGATCGCCGCTTCCATCGCCGCGCCGACCGTTCCGGAGTAGTAGACATTTTCGCCGGCGTTGGCGCCGCGATTGATGCCGGAGACGACGAGGTCGGGCTTCTCCTTGAGCAGGGTGTTGAAGGCGAGGATCACGGCATCGGCCGGCGTGCCTTCGACCGCATACTCGCGGTCCGCGATTTGGTCGCAATAGATCGGCTGGCGGAGCGTGAGCGATTGCGCGGCGGCGCTCCGTTCCTGCGACGGCGCGGCGACAGTGACGGCGGCAATTTCGCTGAGCGGCTCGATGAGAGCGCGCAGGCCGGGAGCGTGGATTCCGTCGTCGTTGGTAATCAGGATATTCGGCATGGAATTTCCTGCAGTTCGAGGGATGGTGAAAAGTGAGAAGTGGTCGGGACGACTGGATTTGAACCAGCGACCTCACGCACCCCAAGCGTGCGCGCTACCAGGCTGCGCCACGTCCCGACGCGTTCAAGCAATAACGAGCGTATCACTCGCGTTCGAGAAGGGTCAAGATGGCGAGAAGTTCCTCGTGCAAATCGAGAAGGAATTTCTGGTGCGCGCGCGAACGATGCTCCTGGCGCGGCGCCGAGGCGGCCGATTGAGGCGCCGGCTTCTCGGCTCCGCCATTCCGTTCCGCCAGATGCTTGCGGGCGCCCGCGATCGTGAAGCCTTCGTCGTAGAGGAGCCGCTTGATTTCGAAAACGGTCTCGATGTCCTCGCGTCGATAGAGGCGGCGTCCGTTGGGGGCCTTGACCGGCTGAAGGGTAGGGAATTCGGTTTCCCAGTAACGCAGGACAAAACTCTTGGTGGAAGTCAGGCGGCTGACTTCCGAAATTGGCAGAAGCGTCTTCTCCGGCAAATCGGACGGAGCATGAGCGGCACTGGCCATATCTTTTCTGTATCGTAGGCCGATTTCGAGCCATGTCAACCCCTATGCGACGGCGCTTTCTCGCGGCGGCGGCGTTCGCCGGAACCGTGGCGCGAGCCGGCCTTCTTGAGCCGCTGGGTAAAGCGGATGGGAGTGCCGGTGAAATCAAAGGCGGCGCGCAGGCGGTTTTCGAGAAAGCGCTGATAGCTGAAGTGCAGCGGCAGCTTTTGATTGGTGAAGAGAACGAAAGTCGGCGGCGCAGCGGTGGCCTGGGTGACGTAATAGATTTTGACTTTGCGGCTCGCGGGAGAAGTGCCCCGGTCGAGATCGACGGTGGTGAGCCAGCGATTGAGTTCGCCGGTGGAAATGCGGCGCTTGCGCGCTTCGGCGACACGATCGATCAGGGTGTAAAGCTTCTCGATGCGCTCGCCCGTGAGCGCAGAGACAAACACGATCGGTGCGTAGTCGATGAATTTGAGTTTGCGCCGAACCATCGGTTCGTATTCCGACAGCAATTTGTTCGGATTTCCGCCCTCGCCCTTGCCGCCGTGCTTCTTTTCTCGCGAAGACTTTTCACGGGCGGCTTCGAGCGCCAGGTCCCACTTGTTCATCACGACGATGACGCTGCGTCCCGACTGCTCAGCGTAGCTGGCGATCGTGGCGTCGTGCGACGTGACACCGACGGACGCGTCGACGACCAGCAACGCGATGTCGGCGCGCTCGAGATGGCGTTTCGCCATGATGACGCTCAATTTTTCGGCGACGAGTCTCGTCTTTCCCTTGCGGCGAATTCCGGCCGTGTCGAGGAAACGATAGGATTTGCCATTGTGCTCGACAACGGTGTCGACGGCGTCGCGCGTGGTGCCAGATTCCGGCGAGACGATGGCGCGTTCTTCGCGGACAAGCTGATTCAGCAGCGTGGACTTGCCGACGTTCGGGCGGCCGATGATGGCGATGTTGACGTCGGGCTCGGCGGCGGGCGCCTCGCCGCGCGCGAACTCAGACGTCAGCGCGTCGAGCAGCGAATCGATGCCCATGCCGTGCTCGGCGGAAATTGGGAAGACCTCGTCGCCCAATTCGTAGAACTGCGCCGCAAGGTCGGATTGCTTCGCGGTGTCGACTTTGTTCACGGCGATGACGGGCGGCTTGCCGGCGCGGCGCAGGAGCTGCGCTAGTTCGGCGTCGAGCGGCATCGGGCCCGTGCGACCGTCGACGACCTGCACGACGCGCGTCGCCTTGTCGATCGCGACGCGAGCTTGCCGCAGGATTTCGCCGGGGATGCCGGCTTTGTCTTCCGGGACGATGCCGCCGGTGTCGACGACTTCGAAAGGGCGGCCCTCCCACTCGGCGGTGCCGTAGATGCGATCGCGGGTGATGCCGGGCTCATTGGTGACGATGGAGCGGCGCGTGCCTGTCAAGCGATTGAAAAGCGTGGACTTGCCGACGTTGGGCCGGCCAACGATGACGATGGATGGGAGGCTGGAGGTCATAGATTCTGGTTTGCCGTGGGGAGATCGCGACGAAGCGAGAGGCCTCGCGATTTGTATCGATTTGAATCGATCCCGGTCCTTTGTTTTCTATAAGTTACAGCGGTTTCTGTTTCCACTCGTGTATCGATTAAGACGAAGAAGTGGCGAGTCGCCAGTAGTGAGTGGCTCGAAGAGGGGCCATCTCTTAAGACGCGTTGGGGCGCGCCGAAGTATAGATTAGAACGTAGGTCCGTCGTTTGTTTTCTATAAGTTAGGGTCATTTCTAATCTTCGGCGTATAGATTAGCGCCCGGCGGCCGGTTGCCAGCGTCATCATTCGCCATCTCATGTGGTCTGTCAATTTTGTCGAGCATAAAAACGATCCACGCTAGCACAGAACGAAGCAGCTGAACAGGTTCAAAATCGCGGTAGTAGTCCTATAACCAGGACAATCCGAAGAAAAGCATAGAGGTTAGCGCGAAGACCTGTACGCAAGGCCAGTCGAGGGACGTTAACCGCGAGGCCACAACGCAACTTTGCGGGCCGCGAGGGGTTTTACAACCGGCGTATTATTTTGGAGCAGGACTTTGGGAGGACGCCACGATGCGCAGAACTCACTGGATCGCTTTTGGGGTGCTGGCAATTCTGATAGTCGCCCTGCTGGGCCTACCGATGACGGCCTCGGCGCAGATTTCGGTCGGGATATCGGTGCGGGTCGGCCCGCCGCCGCTGCCGGTGTATGAGCAGCCGATTTGTCCCGGAGGCGGCTATATCTGGACGCCGGGATACTGGGCATACGGAGATGCAGGCTATTACTGGGTTCCCGGCACGTGGGTGCTGGCGCCGGTCGGGATGCTGTGGACGCCCGGATACTGGGGATGGGGCGGCGGCGTGTACCGGTGGCACGCAGGTTATTGGGGACCGCACGTTGGATTCTATGGCGGGATCAATTATGGGTACGGGTACACCGGCGTGGGGTTTGTCGGTGGACGCTGGGAGCATGGGGTGTTCGCGTACAACACGGCGGTGATGCACGTGGACACGAGAGTGATTCACACGACGTACGTCGACCGGACGGTGATCCGTGAGGGAGGCGTGGCCCGTGTGAGCTATAACGGCGGAGAGGGCGGCGTGGTGGCTCATCCTACGGCCGCGGAGATGTCGTGGGAACACGAACGCCATATTCCCGCGACAGAAGTCCAAGTGCAGCACGAGCACTATTCGAGCACGAACCACGCAAACTTTTACTCCGAAAATCATGGCCGCCCGGCAGTGGCTGCGACAGCACGACCGGGTGAATTTACGGGCCACGACGTGATGGCGGCTCACGGAGCCCCGAATACATTCCATCCGCCGACGCATACGGAGGCGGAGGTTCACTCAAACGGTTCGGGCAATTCGGGAACGCATTCGTATGGGAACCCGAACAACGCGACGGTGCACTCGAATCCGAACACGGTTCACACGAACGGCAATGGTAGCTCACACGACTACGGGCATGCATCGCAGCCGTCGAAGGCCACGACGCCGCACGACTCCCACGACCACGAGCACAAACCCGAGAAGCCGGGCAAACCGCAGCGGTAAACAAGAAACAACATCCATGACCTCCGATGAAATCGGGGGTCGTGGTGTGCTTAGAGGACAGGTTGTCGAAGTAGAGGACTTAGAGAGGTAACTACTCGACTTCGACTTCGATGCCGCCGACGACGCGGGCCGCCACGTTGTAAATCACGGCCCCGAGACCGCCGCCAATCGCCCCGATCACCGCAAACATAATCGGGAAGATGACGATGGAAGCGACGCCGAAAAGCGGCGCAAAGAATCGCGGCATACCGGTCGCCTCGCGGCCTGCCACTCCAATGGCCGAGAAAACGAGGGCGACGAGAAGGCCTTCGAAGAGCCCGAGCGCGGCGTAGCAGATCGCCGCCATCTTCATAACGGACAGGGGGCTGAACCTCTTGATTTGCTTCATGCTGTTCTCCCTTTACAAGCGAGCTGCGTTGGCGTGGGAGACTAGCACGATTGGGGCGCGCCTGCCTACGGCGCGCAAACGCCGCGCAAATGCCGTGTGCTATCATGGCAGGTTCCGAAGCAAAGATTGCACCGAGGGCTCCCTTTGACAGCGCGAATCCTGAACGGGAACGCCATCCGCGATCAAATTTACGCTGAACTGGCGGGCGAAATTGCGTCGCTGGCAGCGGCGGGAGTGCGCCCGGGGCTAGCGGCGGTGCGGGTGGGTGAGAATGCGGCGTCGAAGCTGTACGTCAACAGCAAAATCGCGGCGAGCGGGAAGCTGGGGCTTGCGAGTTTCCTGCTGACGCCGCCCGGTTCGATCCCGACGGGCGAGCTGGCGGCGATCATCGCCGAACTGAATGGGCGCGATGACGTCGACGGGATTCTGGTGCAGATGCCGTTGCCGGCCCAGGTGGACGCAAAGGCGATTTTGGATGCGGTCGATCCGGCGAAGGACGTGGATGGATTTCATCCGATCAACGTGGGCAAGCTGGTTGCGGGGCGGCCGAATCTGGTGGCGTGCACGCCGGCGGGCGTGATGGAGATTCTGCGGCGGAGCGCGATTCCGATCGAAGGCGCGAACGCCGTCGTGATGGGCCGCAGCGACATCGTGGGCAAGCCGATGGCGCTGCTGCTGGTGCACGCGAACGCGACTGTGACGATTTGCCATTCGAAAACGCGCGAGCTGAAGGAGACGGTGCGCCGCGCGGACATCGTGGTGGCGGCGATGGGACGCGCCGCGATGGTGACCCCTGATTACATCCGTCCGGGCGCGACGGTGATCGACGTGGGCCAAAACGTGATCACGGACCGCGCGGAAGCCGAGCGCATCTTCGCGAAATTTCCCGAGAAGCTCGAAACGTTTCGCACGAAGGGATCGGTCCTGGTGGGCGACGTCCATCCCGATGTGGCGAACACGGCGGGCGCATTGACGCCGGTCCCGGGAGGCGTGGGCCCGCTGACAATCGCCATGCTGATGAGCAACACCGTCAAAGCTGCGCGGATGAGGCGCGGGACGCGCAAGCCCGTCGCCACCGCATCGCGATCGTGACGCGACACCATGCTTAAGATCGGGCTGACAGGCGGCATCGCAACCGGGAAGACCACGGTGGCGGCGATGCTGCGCGACCGCGATTGCATGGTGCTCGAGATGGATCCGATCGGGCACGAATTGCTGGAGCCGGAGCAGGCCGCCTACGACGAAGTGATCGGGGAGTTCGGGCTGGGAATCCTGGGTCCCGGCGCGGTGGTGGACCGGGGCAAGCTGGGCGCGATTGTCTTTGCCGACCCCGCGAAACGCAAGAAGCTCAACGCGATTCTTCACCCGCGCATTCTGGATGTGGTGCGAAAATGGTTCGCGGCGCTCGACCGGCCGGGCGGGCCCGAGTTTGCGTTTGTCGAGGCGGCGCTGATTCTGGAATTTGGCTACCAGAAGGAGCTGGATCGAGTCGTCGTTTGCTGGTGCCGGCCGGAGCAGCAGCTTGCGCGGCTGGAAGCCCGCGAGCTTTCGGGCGAGCAAGCGCAGGCCCGGATCGCGGCGCAGATGCCGATCGACGAGAAGCGGCGGCTGGCCAATGACGTGATCGACTGCTCGAAATCGATGACGGAGACCGAGCGGCAGGTGGAAGCGCTGGTCGAGAAATTGAAACAACTGGCGGCGGCCGGCCGAAACAATCCCTGAGGCTGCCGCGTATTTCTTAGCAAGATGGTTTTCGCTCTGCGCGCATTGTCGCCGCGCGAGAGGGGTTGCGCTATGGCGTCCCAAGCAGGAAGACGAGCCTTTCGGCTGCTGGCGATCGGGTTGATGATCGGACTCGGCGCGTATTGGGCAGGCTCGCGCTACGGGCAGCGCGGGCCGACGTCGGTGGCTGCGGTGCCTACCGTTACACCCGTGGCGGCGACCGAAGAGGGACTCGACGCGACGGAGGCGGAGAATGTCCGCATCTACAAGCAGACGTCGCCCTCGGTGGCGAACATCCTGACGAAAACGGTGGAGTACGATTTCTTCTTCAACCCGGTTCCGGTGGAGGGCGCGGGCTCCGGGTTCCTGATCGACACGGACGGCCACATCCTGACGAACAATCACGTGGTGCAGGGAGCGCAAACGATCGAGGTGTCGTTCGGCGACCACAACACGTACAAGGCGCGGTTTCTCGGCGCGGACACGCTGAATGACATCGCGCTGCTGCAGATCGACACGAAGGGCAAGAAGCTGACGCCGCTTCCGCTTGGCGACTCGCGGAGCCTGTTGGTGGGCCAACGCGTGCTGGCAATCGGGAACCCGTTCGGATTTCAAAGCACGCTGACGACGGGGGTGGTGAGCTCGCTCGGGCGCACGGTGCAAACCGGGGAGAATACGTTCATCGACGAAGCGATTCAGACCGATGCCGCCATCAACCGCGGGAACTCGGGCGGGCCGCTGCTGAATTCGCGCGGGGAAGTGATCGGCATCAACAGCGCGATCGTCTCGCCGTCAGGGACGAGCGCGGGCATCGGTTTCGCGATTCCGATCAACACGGCGAAGCGGGTGGCGGAGGACTTGATCACGCAAGGGCGGGTGCGACGGGCGACGCTCGGCGCGGAGGGGCGCACGCTCTGGCCGAACCTTGCCGACGCGCTGAACCTTCCCGTTCAGCAGGGAGTGTTGATCGAGCGCGTCGATCCGTCCGGACCCGCGGCGCGCGCGGGGCTTCGTGGCGGGAGCCGGGCAATCCTGGCGGGCTTGCGCGAGCTGCGAATCGGCGGCGACGTGATCATCGCGGTGAACGGGGAGAAGGTGGGCAGCCAGTCCGACCTGAACCTTCTGCTGAATCGCGCGCGGCCCGGAGATACGGTGAAGATCACGGTGATCCGCGACGGGAAAAAGGTGGACGTGCCGGTGAAACTCGGCGAAGGCTAGCGAGTTTTTCTCGTCTCGATGGAATGATGAAGCAGATCCCTCACCGCCATCCGCAGACAACGCGGCTGGGTTCGGGATGACACCGTTCTCCCTAACATGAGTGGTTCAGTCGGCGGGGGGCTTCTCGCGCCACTCGTCGCGAATCGCGTCGCGCTGCCATCCCGGAAGCTTGAACCAGGATTCCGCGAGGTCGCGGACACGCTCCAGCGCCGCCTGCATCTCCGCCTGCTTCTGCTTCATGGTTTCGCTGTCCGCGCCCTTCGGGACGCGAATCGGCGGGGCCACGAACATCACCGCGCGCGAAAACGGAATCGGCACCTGAAAAAGATCCCACGACTTCTTGAAGGTGTAGCCCCACTTCAGGCCGATGTGAAAGACGGAAATGGGCGCCCCCGTGCGGCGGGCGAGAATGACGGGTCCCGGCTTGGCGACGTAGCGCGGCCCGCGAGGGCCGTCGATGGTGAACCCCACGTGGCGGCCTTCCTCGAGGCGCTTCGCCATTGCGGTGAGGCCTTCGATTCCGCCGCGGCTGGAGCTGCCCTGCGCGGTGCCGAAACCGAGGCGTTCGATCACGCGGCGCGTCCACTGGCCGTCGAAGTTCACGGTGTTCATCACGACGATGCCACGATTTCGCCAGATCCAGGCGGCCGGGAAGATGCAACGGTGCCAAAACGCGCCGATTCCTTTTTCGCCGTCCTCGCGGATTTGCACGGCGTTGTGAACGCCGATTACGTCGAAGCGAAGCGTCGGCCCGATGAGCCGCACGGCCCAATAAACGAAGGCCGCGATGACCGGAATCTGCATGCGGCGCCAGCGCGAAAGCTCCGGCATACGGATTTTGGAGGCGGGTCCGGCGTCCCGGCCTTCGAGCTGCGGCGGCGATGTCGAGATGTTATCCACTGCTGTATAGTATAGGACTCCCATGGGCCACGAGCCCCAATTCGAGCGCCGTACTGCCACAAGAAGACCTTGCGCGGCGGGCCTTTGCCGGGCGCTGGTCTTGCTGCTTGCGCTGCTTGCGGGCGGCTCGCTTGTCCGCGCGGACCAAGCGCAAGGGGTAATTGCGCATATCGAAGGCAACGACGTGTCGATCAGCTCCGGATCCGGCGGGCCGAGCGCGGCGCAAAACAGCGGGACCATCTCGAATGGCAATATTGTGACGGTCCACTCGGGCGACGCGCGGCTGATGCTGACGTCCGGTGGCGAGGTGGACATTTGCGGTCCCGCAAAGTTCACGCTGTTGCAATCGGGGGACGCAATCACGCTGGCTCTCGATTTCGGGCGGGCGCGCGTGCAGCTTCCCGCTTCGACGAACCTGCGCATCTTCACGCCGACCATCATTGCCACGCCGATCGACATCAATGGCGCGCCGCGCGACGTTACCGTAGGTCTCGAACTGGACGATTCGCTGTGCGTGCTGGCCGCGAGCGGCGCGTTGCTGCTCGAGAATCAGTTTTCCGGGGAGAAGCTCGTAGTTCCGCAGGCGGGAGAATTCTCGCTGGCCCAAGGGAAACTCGTGCCGGTCGCGGGCGCGCCGGGAAGCTGCCAGTGCTTAGCGATGCAGGCTCACAACGAGGCGGCGTCTTCGCCACTGCCATCTCTCGGGCTCACGGCTCCCGCGCACGTTGCGCAGGCACCGCAGCCGGCAGCCACAAACTCCGCCGACGCAGCGCCCGAGCCGGACGTGGAATTCAGCATCCCGGCGCACGCGAACGAGGCGCATCCGATCGCGCCGCAACCCAAGGCCGCAACTCCCGCGCCGCCTCCGCCGACCGATGCCATGCCGACGTACAAGATCGTCATGCCGCCGCTGACGTTTTCGGCGAATTCGCCGGCCCCTCCGCCGGGCCCGGGTGCCGACATGGTCCTGCTGATCCGCACGGTTCAGGTCGAGCCCGAATGGAAATTCGCGGGCCATGTGGACCCGCCCGCCTTAGACGATGCGCCGCGGACTTCAGCCGACGCCCGCTCGAAGCCACAACCCGTGGAAGGAGTCGGCGGCCAGAAGAAAGGTTTCTGGGGGAAGTTCAGACGGTTTCTGTTCGGCAGCAATTCGTAGGGAGAGCCTCGCGCCGGAGCTTGGCGGGCTTCACATTCCTTCGTAGTTCGGGCCGCCGCCGCCCTCCGGCGGCACCCAATTGATGATCTGGTAGGGATCGGCGATGTCGCACGTCTTGCAGTGCACGCAATTTGAGGCGTTGATCTTCAGCTTCGGCGCGCCCTTGTCGAGCGTCATTTCGTACACCGCCGCAGGGCAAAAATACTGGCAGGGATTGCCGTATTCGCGGACGCAGCGATCGCCGCAGATATCCGGATCGAGAACGACGAGATGGCAGGGCTGATCTTCTTCATGGCGCGTGCCGGAGTGATAGACGTCGGTGACCCGCTCGAACGTGAGCTTGTTGTCGCCCTTGAAGCGCGTTGACTGATCGACGAGGGTTCGATCGCGGTTCAGCTTTGCGTACTCCTGGTATCCCGCTTCCGTTCGCATCGGATCGACGAGCCCGCGCCCGCCGGTGACGAACTGCGCTCCGGCGTGAAACAAGCCGGTCCACAAGCCGCCGTGAAACGCCTGATGGAAATTTCGCACGGACCACAGTTCCTGCTTGATCCAGCTTTGTTCGAGTTTCTCCCGATATTTCGCGAGTGCTTTTGCCGAAGTGTCGCCGGCGCAGAGCGCTTCGTAGATTGTCTCGGCGGCGAGCATCCCGCTCTTGATGGAGGTGTGAATGCCTTTGAGGCGCTGTGAATTCAGCAGGCTCGCCGAATCGCCGATAATCAACGCGCCATCAACGGAGCTTCGCGGCATCGAATACCAACCGCCATACGGAACGGTTTTCGCGCCGTAGCGGACGAGTTTTCCGCCTTCGAGGATTCGTTTCACGAATGGGTGCGTCTTGAATTTCTGAAAAGCTTCGTGGGGATCGAACAGCGGGTTGTGGTATTCGAGGCCCACGACCATTCCGAGCGAGACGCGGTTGTCACGGAGGCCATAGATCCAGCCGCCGCCATACATGCTGGAGTCGAGCGGCCATCCGAGCGTGTGCGCGACGAATCCCGTTTCGATGCGCCCGGGCTGGACGTCCCACAATTCCTTGATGCCGATACCGTAGACCTGCGGGTTCAGCCCGTCGAGCTTGAGGCGGTTCACCATTTCCTTCACCAGCGAACCACGCGGCCCTTCCGACAGCACTGTCACCTTCGCGCGCAATTCGTAGCCCGGCGTGAAGTTGTCTTTCGGTTTGCCGTTCTTGTCGACGCCTTTGTCTTCGGTGAGCACGCCCGCGACGCGGGCGGCAGCGCCGTCGCCTTCGTACAGCAATTCCTTGCCCGCAAACTGCGTGAAGATGTTCACGCCTTTCTTCTCGACGAGACCGCCGAGCCATTTCGTCAGCTTGTTCAGCGAGACGACGTAGTTTCCGTGGTTGGCAAGCGGCGGGGGCGTGATCGGGAGCTTCCACGAGTTTGTTGCCGTGAGGAAGTACGCGGCGTCGCCGGTGACGGGAGTGTCGAGCGGCGCGCTCTTCTCGAAATCGGGAACGAGCTCGCGAAGACCGCGCGGGTCCATGATTGCGCCGGAAAGCTGATGCGCGCCAATTTCACGGGCCTTCTCGAGGACGTAGACATTCTCCGTCGAAAGCGGCGGAGATTTCTTGGCCTGTGAGTGCTGCTCGATCAGGTTCGCGAGATGCAGCGCGCAAGAGAGGCCCGCGGGTCCGGCACCCACGATCAGTACGTCCGCATCGAGTTGTTCGCGCTGATTTTGAGATTCGGCCGGAGCCATGCCGCCATCTTAGCAGAAGCTGAAAATCGAAACGGAGTTCGTTTCGGGAGGTCTCAGCGGCTGTCATTCGTCGCTGATGACCATGGACTGAAGAGACGCGACCATCTTGTCTAGCTCCGCTTGTGAGGACGAAAGCATCGTGATCGTAAGCATATAGTCGCCCGAGACTGATTGAATGTACGAGAGATAATAACTTGAGCTGCCGCCCGACCCCGCAAAGTCGGCACGGACAAAATTGTGGCCCTTGACGGTGAATTGCGACGCGGGCATGACAATCTTCAAGCTCTGCGCCACGGCGATGTTCTTGACGAGCTGATCGAAAGTGTCGAGATTTACGTCGTCGAGCCGCGTGCGTGCAGCACTGATCCTCAATGATGGAACCGAAGGGCGCTCGGCGTCCCCGCGCCCGGTCCGCGACACATAGAGGAGGACTTGCGGAACGCCGAGATGAATCGAGCTGGCGAGCTCCGGATGCTGCTGCAGGATGGATACCCGCATGGCCGCTTCCTTGCGGGCATTCAGGCTGTGGAGGGATTCGAGGCTTGCAGGAATCCATCCTTGCGGAAAATCGTACGCAATTTGAAGGTCGTCGTTCTTATAGGTGTTTCCTGAAATAGTTCCCGCGTCGATACCGGAGGAGAGCGGCGACGCAACATCGTCAGCCTCCTCGTCTTTGCGGTTCGCGTTGCCAGCTGGGGGTGCGGCGCTTGACGAAGCATGTAGGGGAGGAACCGGCGTCTCCGCCGGCGCCGATTCCCCGGCAGCTGCCGCGAGCGAGGGGTCGGACGGACGCTTCAGGGCTTTGTTGATCGCGTCTTCGATATCGGATTCGGTTGACTCCCCGAAGCCTGATTGACGGAAGCGGACGACTCCATCTTTGTCGAGGACGACGTAGGTCGGAAAGGAGTCCACTTTAAACGCTTCCTGAACATCGCCAGAAAGATCGATGTATTCCGACCAAGTCATGTGCTGCGCCGCAGTGAATGTGCGCCAGAGCTCTTCGTCGTCGTCTCCGCTGATGCTGATCAACTGGAATTGCTTGCCCGTATACTTCTTGTCCACATTGCGGATGGCGGGCAGCGATTCGCGGCAGGGCGGGCACCACGTGGCCCAGAAATCGAGAAGCACAACCTTGCCGCGGAGGGAGGCGTTCGAGACGTCCTGGTTGTCGGGGGTGGTGAACGAGAAGTCCGGAGCAAATGGCTCCCGGCCGCGAATCGGATTCGCGATGGTGCGGCGCGCTTCGGCGACAGTCTTCGGATCCGCACCGGGCAAGGACACAAACGTCTTCAATTCAGCGACACCCTCAGCGTCCTGTTCCTGTTTGAGGAGCACCATCCCGAGATCGTAGTGAGCGAGGGGCTGCGTGGAATCGAGGGCGAGGGCCTGGCGTAGCTCTTCTTCCGCCTCTTTTAGCTTCTTGTCAGTGGGCTTTCCGGCCATTTGCGCAAGCAACGCCGCCCGAAGTTCGTGCGCCCGGACGGCAACGGACTTGTCGTCTCCGGCGGCTTTCTCAGCGCGCTTCGCGTCATCCAAGGCAAAAGAGAACCCTCCCAGCTTGCGTTCGAGCGAGGCTCTCTTGAGATAGCAGACCGCGGAGGTGTGGTGCGAGAGCTTGTCGGCCTTGTTATAAGCGTCGAAAGCCAATTCATATTGGTGCTTCGAAAAGTAGAGGTCGCCCTGTGAAATGGCCTGAGACACAGGATTCGATGCGTCCTGGGCGGGCAGACACACTCTGGCAAACAAAAGAAGAAGAAAGGAGAGAATTGCGCGATGCATGGTTCGCCCTCCGGTTGGGTGCATCATACCACCAGGTCAGTTCCCAAGAGAGTACGTCAACAGAAAGGGACAGTGTCGAAGGTGCAGCGAGCGCGGTTCTGGAGGTGACCTGTATCACAGCCGTGCGTGACAGGGGACAACGGTGCGAAGGATACGGCCGCGTATCATGGTAACTCTGTGAGGCTTGCGGCGAAGGCCGCCGAGCGTCCAGCGGTCGTACGTGCGAGCCACAAGTATGGAGCTCCAGACTTCGATCGCGGAACCCAGTGCAACCACGATTTGCGAGCCTGAATCGACGGCACCGCAGGCGCTCCTTGCGCGAGAGCCGGCCGCCATCGCGATCCTGGCAATAACGGGCATCGTCGCCCATCTGCTTCTGCGTTACGCCGCGCACGTTCCCAAGATTTTCTGGCAGGCGCCGCTGTTTGTGGTGCTGGTCCTCGGGGGAGTACCACTCATCTGGTCATTGGTGCGCAAACTGGCGGCGCGCGAATTTGGGTCCGATCATCTCGCAGGAATCTCGATCGTTGCTTCGGTTCTGCTCGGCGAGTACCTGGTCGGAGTGATTGTGATTCTGATGCTCTCCGGCGGAACGGCTCTCGAGCAACTTGCGACGCGCCGAGCGTCGTCCGTGCTGGACGCACTTGCGCGGCGCGTGCCGGAGGTCGCACATCGGAAGGAGAACGGCTCCATCCGCGACATCCGGCTCGACCAGATCGCGGTCGGAGACGAACTCGCCGTCTTCCCCCACGAGATCTGCCCAGTGGACGGAGTGGTCATCGGCGGCCAGGGCAGGATGAACGAAGCCTACCTGACCGGGGAACCGTTCGAGATCGGAAAGACTCCCGGCGCCGAAGTGCTGTCCGGCTCAATCAACGGGGAAAACGCCTTGGAGATCCGCGCCGAGAAACTCCCCGTTGACTCCCGGTATGCGCGGATCATGCGTGTGATGCGGGAAACGGAGCAGCGGCGCCCGCACATGCGACGGCTCGGCGACCAGCTCGGCGCGTGGTACACGCCGGTGGCGCTGGGAATCGCCACGCTCGCGTGGGCCATTACGGGAGAGTCGCACCGCTTCCTGGCCACCGTGGTGGTCGCGACGCCATGTCCCCTGTTGATCGCCATCCCGGTTGCGGTGATTGGAGCTATCGCTCGTTCTGCGCGCCGCGGGATCATCATCAAGAACCCCGCGGCGCTGGAACAGGTCGACCGATGCCGGACGTTGATCTTCGACAAGACAGGAACGCTGACGTACGGCAAGCCCACGCTGTTTCAGATCGTCTGCGCACCTGGGTTCCACTCGGACGATGTGCTGCGATTGGCGGCCAGCCTGGAGAGCTACTCGAAGCATCCGCTGGCCGGCGCAATTCTGGAGGCGGCGCGCAGTGCGAAGCTTGATGCGGAACCGGTGTCGGAGATCAGCGAGCGTCCCGGGACGGGCCTTTGCGGCCGGGTTGGCAACCGAAGAGTGTGGTTAACGGGCCGGTCGAGCGTGGCGGACAGAGGAATCATCCTGCCATCCGTGGTGCCCGGGCTGGAGTGCCTGGTATTCCTGGATAACGAATACGCAGCCACGCTCCAGTTCCATGATGCCCCTCGCCACGATAGCTTGCGTTTCGTCAGTCATCTCAAGCCGCGCCACAATGTGAGCCGGATCTTGATTGTTTCCGGCGACCGCGATCGCGAGGTCCGGCACCTGGCCCAACAGGTCGGCATTGAGGAGATCTATTCGGCAAAGAGCCCGGAAGAGAAGGTGGAAATCGTTCGAGCAGAGGCAGGCCGCTCGCCGACGATGTTCCTGGGCGACGGCGTGAACGACGCGCCGGCGATGCAGGCCGCGACGGTAGGCGTGGCGTTCGGAGTGAAGAGCGATATCACGTCGGAAGCGGCAGACGCAGTCGTCCTGGAGACCTCGCTGAGCCGAATCGACGAATTGATGCACATCGGCCGCCGCATGCGGCGAATCGCACTGGAAAGCGCCGTGGGAGGCATGGCACTAAGCTTTCTGGGAATGATTGCAGCGGCGTTCGGGTACTTGCCTCCGATCGGCGGCGCGATCGCGCAGGAGATTATCGACCTGGTCGCCGTGCTGAATGCGGTGCGCGTCAGCGCACCCCCAAGAATCTCCACCGATTTCTGAAGACAGAAATAGGGCCCGACGAATTGCTACTCGTAGCGCGAAGCGACGAGCCGGTCCTCATTCATATCGCAGTGCCACGAGAGGATCGACGCGCATCGCCCGCCGAGCAGGGATGTAGCACGCGGCCAGCGCGACGAATATGAGTACCAACGCGA
>Ga0335081_10000826_pt1 | contig 50239 bp, 42 predicted proteins | sample Lox_Sample_35_FD_206713 | JGI IMG/M metagenome (GOLD analysis project Ga0335081, IMG submission 206713) | Soil microbial communities from Loxahatchee National Wildlife Refuge, Florida, United States - Lox_Sample_3.5 | ecosystem: Environmental > Terrestrial > Soil > Wetlands | place: USA... | reverse complement strand
GTCGCTGGTGGCAACCTGATAGAACTGCTCGATCGGGAGGTTATCCAGGTAGCGCCAGTTCCTGCCGCCGTCGCCGGTGATGTATACGCCGCCATCGTTGCCTTCGATCATGCGCTCCGGATACTCCGGGTCGATCCACAGCGCGTGCTGGTCCGGATGTACGCCCTTGCCCATGATCTTCGCCGATTTGCCGCCATCGCGCGATTCCACAATGTCAAAGGAGAGGAAAATCAGATGGTTCTCGTCCTTGGGCGACACAAAAAGGCGCGAGAAATAGAAGGGCCGGGCGTTGATCATCCGGTTGTTGCTGACTTCCTTCCAGTGGTCGCCCATGTCGGTGGACTCCCAAAGCACGCCCTTTTTCGCATCCACGAGTGCGTATACGTGCTGCGGATTGCTGGGCGCGATGGCGATGCCGATTCGGCCCACGGGCGGCTTGGGCAGCCCTTCGCTCAGTTTCTTCCACGCGCTGCCGCCGTCGGTGGAGCGGTAAATACCGCTTCCGCCGCCGCCGTTCAGCAGCATCCACGGATAGCGCCGCACCTCCCACATGCCGGCGAACAGCACCATGGGATTTGCGGGATCCATCACCAGATCGCTGGCGCCGGTCTGCTCGTTCACGAAAAGCACTTTCTGCCACGTCTTGCCGCCATCGGTGGTGCGATAGATGCCACGATCGGGGCCGCTGCCCCACACCCGTCCCAGGGCGGCAACGAACACCACCTCAGGGTTGGTCGGATGCACCAGGATGGTCGAGATCTGGCCGACGTTGTCCAGGCCCATAAAACGCCAGCTCGCGCCGGCATCGGGCGAGAAGTAGATGCCGTGGCCGGTTACCATGTCATTGCGCGGATTGGCTTCGCCGGTGCCGACCCAGATCAGACTCGGGTTCGAGGGCGCGAGCGCGATGGCGCCGATGGAAGCGGAAGCCTCCTTTTCAAAAACCGGCTTCCAGGAAAGTCCGCCGTCGATGGTCTTGAAGACTCCGCCGGCGGCTCCGCCTGCGTAATAGATGTTCGCCTGGCCGGGCACACCCACCACCGCCGTTACCCGTCCGCCGCCCACAGCCGGACCGAGATTACGGAACTTGATGTTTTCCAGAATGTCGTGGCCCTTCTCGGTGGCGACGGGCTTGTCTTTCTCTTCTGTGCGTGCGGTTACGCACAGGATAATGACGCTCAGGATTGTCAACACGCTCGATGCTTTGGCTTTCATAGGGCCTGCTCCGGGAAAATTCTTGAGTTCGACAGGAAACGCTCGCCGCGCGGAAATGATTTACGCCAGAAGGCAGGCCATTTTAGCTCAACAGGGAGACTTGCTACACCTCAGATCACCGGCAATGCCGGCGCAATGACCAGGCGCAGCTTCTTGTGGGCGGTGCGCAGGGCGTTCTCGACGAACTCAGGCGATCCGCCGCGGGCAAAGATAAAGCCCAGGTAGCTTGCGCCCTCGGGCAGCGGTACCAGCTTCTGAGACGGCTTGGCGGTGATCACAATGTCCGCAATGCCCTGCACGGTTCTCGCCTCGTCGATGCCCATCGTCTCTTGATAGAAGCCCGCTTCGGGAATGGGAATCATCATCACGCCTGAAGCCGCATCCTCGCGGTAGATGCGCGTGACGTCCAGCCCGAGCATCAGCCGGATCAGCAACTCTTCCAGGGAGACCTCCTTATCGACCAGGGGAATCTCGAAGCGAAGCGAGCGCGAGCATAGCCCGCCTATCGAGCGCGCGGCTACCTCCATCATCCAGATGCCGGCTGAGTTGATTCGCAACTCGCCATGCACCGGACCGTGGTAAAGGCCGAGTGAAGTGGCGGCCCGGGCCAGGGTTTCCACGATTCTCTGCTGCAAGTCGCGGGAAAGTCTGGAGGGTGTGACGTAGATGGTCTCCTCGAAGAACGGTCCGGTCAGCGGATCGGGTTTGTCGAAGATGGCCAGCACGCGCAGGCGGCCGCGGTCCACGATGGCTTCCACCGCAACCTCGTCGCCCTCGATGTAGGTTTCAACCTGAATGAAGTTACTCGTTTCCTCCCGCAGAACGCCCACTTCGGGAGTCTTCAGCAGGGCGCGGACGCGCTCAAAAGCGCGAACGAACTCCTCACCGGTACTGGCGCGGATCACCCCGCGGCTGGCGGAAAGCGCGAGGGGCTTAAGTACGCGCGGCGAATCCAGGCCGACTGCGCCAGTGGCTACCAGCTGGCGCGGTTCGGCATCCAGCGGGAAACGCTTGTAGTCGGGCACGCTGAGCCCGGCCTGGCGCAGCCTGCCGCGGGCAAGATATTTGTCGCGGCAAGCTTCGGCCGCCTCGGGCGGATGGTTCAGCAGGCCAAGAGCTTTGCTGGCCAGTGCGGCGGTTTCCGTGGCTCGGTCGCCGATCTGGACAATGGCCGCCAGCGGCCGCTCGCGCGCGGCTTCCACGATCTTCTGCGCGTTCTCCTGCGGGTTCTCGAAGCGCAGCGGGATTGCGTTGTCCCCCCAGGGATCGTCCAGGACGTGGCAGCGGTCGGTGCCGAAAACGATTTCGAGTCCGAGTTTCCGGGCTGCATCCGCGAAGGCCTGCGCCTGGTAGCCGGTGGTGGTACAGAGGAGCAGAACGCGTGGTGGGCCAGGTTCGGTCACTCAGGTCATTGTAGAGGGCCGGCGTAGTGCGGACTCAGGAATGACATTGAAAAAAATCTCCAGAGCGGGAAATCTAGCGTTGGCAAGAAGATGGCGCAAGATCAGCAATACGAAATCTGGGTGCTGAACGGGGAATGGGTGTTCAGGTCATCCTGGCGAGATTTTGAGGTAGGGCTGGCGGCCGCCCGGTCGCTGAGCGGGCCGGTACGCATTATGAGCGTTTCCTATAACGAGGGAGAAGTCGTCGAAAGAAGTATTGTGGTCGAACTGGGAAGTTCCGCCGGCAGCGGCACCGCAGAAGTGCACGAGCGGTAGGCTGTTTGCTGGCAAAATTCAGCGTCTCGCTCCCACTGGCCCGCATCGTAGCTATCGTGAGCGGGCACGAAATCAGGATCACCTACATAGGTGGACCGACAGCTCTGTTCGACTGGGGTGGGGTTCGCCTGCTTACCGATCCCGCTTTCGATCCGGCGGGCGGTGAGTACAGGACCGGACCGGTTGTGCTCACCAAGACCGCGAGTCCAGCGCGCACGCCTGAGTCACTGGGCCGGATTGATGGTGTGCTGCTGAGCCACGACCATCATTTCGACAATCTCGACCATTCCGGACGCAAGCTGCTCGAAGGCGTGCCGCGCGTACTGACCACCTCGGCAGGCGCGGAACGGCTGGGAGGAAACGCTTTTGGGCTCGCCAACTGGCAAGCGGTCGAGATACCCGTTGCCGGCCGGGTGCTGCGAGTAACCGGAACTCCGGCACGGCATGGACCCGCGCACCTGGATCGCGGCCCGGTGACCGGCTTCATCCTGGCATTCACCGACGCGCCGGATCAGGCTGTTTACATCTCCGGCGATACCGTCTGGTACGAAGGCGTGGCGGAGGTGGCGCGGCGTTTTCCGGTGCGCCTAGCCGTGCTGTTCATGGGCGCCGCGAGAGTTGGCGCCGTGGGACCGCACCCGCTTACCATGACTGCCGCGGATGGCATCGAGGCAGCACGCGCATTCTCCAACGCCACCATCGTGCCACTGCATTATGAAGGCTGGGCGCACTTCACGGAGTCGCGTGAAGCAATTGGGCGCGCCTTCAACGATGCCGGTCTTGGACGGCGGGTGCGCTGGATGGAACTGGGCGCGACCGCCCCCATACCCCTGCCGTTCAACGGAGCAGGTTGTGCTTGAGGATGCACCAGAGGGTGTGTACCCCGTCCTTCCACCCGATCTTCTTGCCCTCTTCGTAGGTGCGTCCCGAGTATGAAATGCCCACCTCGAAGACCCGGCACTTGAGCGCGGCGATGCGCGCCGTCACCTCCGGCTCGAAGCCGAAGCGGTCTTCCGTCAGCTTTATCGATTGAATGATCTCCCGCCGAAACGCCTTGTAGCAGGTTTCCATGTCGGTGAGATTGAGGTCGGTGAACATGTTGGAGAGCAAGGTGAGAAATTTGTTCGCGACTGAATGCCAGAAGTAAAGCACGCGATGCGATTCCCCGCCGGCGAAACGCGAGCCGAAGACCACGTCTGCCTTGCCCTCGGCTATCGGGCCGATCAGCCTGGGATACTCGCCCGGGTTGTACTCGAGGTCGGCATCCTGAATGATGACAACTTCCCCGGTAGCGGCGGCGAAGCCGGTACGCAGCGCCGCGCCTTTGCCTCGGTTTTTTTCGTGGAACAGCACACGGATCGGAGCAGACGGATTTTCGCGCGCGATTTCTTCCAGGCGTACGCGTGTGCCGTCGGTCGAATAATCGTCGACCACGATCAGTTCTTTCTCAACAGGGGAGGCCAGGACGCGCCGGATGATCTCGTCGATGTAGTTCTTCTCGTTGTAAACCGGCATTACGACGGAGACCTTCATGTGCTGCGCATCCGCTCGCGGAGCTTGAAGCGCTGAATCTTGCCGGTGGCCGTCTTGGGGAGCTCAGTGACGAACTCCACCCAGCGGGGTTTCTTGAAGGGCGCTAACTTGGTGGCGACAAAGTCCTGCAGTTCGCGCGCGGAGTTCTCGTCCGCCGTGGCGTCCGGTTCGAGCACGACAAAAGCCATGGGCTTGACGAGGCGCTCGGCGTCTTCGCGCCCGATCACCGCCGCCTCGCGCACCGCCGGATGCGCCGCCAGCGCCGCCTCGATTTCTACCGGGCTTACCCACTGCCCGGAGACCTTCAGCATGTCGTCGGAGCGGCCGGCGTACCAGAAGTAGCCATCGGCATCCTGGTAGTACTTGTCGCCAGTGCGTATCCAATGGCCTTCGATGGTCTGCTTCGTCTTCTCGTGCTTGTTCCAGTAGTAGGCGCAGGTGCTGTCGCCACGGACCACCAGACTGCCGGTTTCTCCCGCAGCCACCGGCTCATTGTTCTCGTCGAGGATTTTAGCCTCGTATCCGCGAACGATCTGCCCGCTCGATCCCGGCCGCACCGCTCCGCGGCGGTTCGAGATCACGATATGGAGGAGTTCGGTTGATCCCAGGCCGTCCAGAATCTCCACGCCGAACCGCTGTTTGAAGCGCTCAAACACCGCCGGCGGAAGCGACTCGCCGGCCGAGACTCCGTTGCGAATGGTGGAGAGATCGAAATCCGCCCCCTCGCGCTTGTGCGCCAGCAATCCTACATAGCTGGTCGGAACGGAGTAGAACAAAGTCGGCCGGTGGCGCTCGATGACGGCGTAGACATTGGGCGGCGTCGGCGGTCCCGGCCACAGGATGCTGGTGGCGCCCACCGAGAGCGGGAAGTAGAGTCCGTTTCCCAGGCCGTAGGCAAAAAACAATTTGGCCACGCTGAAACAGCGGTCATTCGTGGTGACCCCAAGAATGCCCTTGCCGTAGAGTTCGCACGCGACCACGATGTCGTGATGCAAATGCACGCAGCCCTTGGGAAATCCCGTGCTGCCCGAGGAATAGAGCCAGAAAGCGGCGTCGTCCGGGCAGGTCGGTTCGACGGCAAGCTGCGGGCTGGCTTGGGCGACCAGATCGGCGAATGAATGCATCCCGGCGAGGGCGTTGCCCACCACGATGATGTCGCCAAGGAAGCGCAGCCGCTCACGCGGGATTGCCAGCACCTGCGGCAGCAGGGCTTCGCTGATGATCAACGCCCGCGCCCGCGAATCGTTCAGCATGTATTCGTAATCGGACGGTTTGAGCAGAGTGTTAACCGGCACCGGAACCATGCCGGCTTTGATCGCTCCCAGGAAGCTGTAGGCGAACTCAGGCGTGTCCAGCAGGATCAGGAGAACGCGTTCTTCAATCCGCATTCCGAGGCCGCGCAGGGCGTTTCCCAGCCGGCCGGCCCGTTCCGCCAGCTGGTTGTAACTGACGCGCGCATCCCCGCATTCGATGGCGACGTTTTCCCCACGTCCTTCCGCCAGGTTGCGGTCCAGAAGCCAGGTAGCTACGTTGAATGGCTCAGGCAGAACCATGGATTTATCTCATTAATTCGGGATGGCTGCGTATTGTCTCACACCTGCTTTCAGCACCGGCATGGCATCCGGGCGTAACCCGCGAGGTAGCGAAAGTAATGGTGCGCATTGCAGCAACCGTATTAGAATCTGTTTCTCCCCTGTCACGACTCAGATCCCCACTGAGAACTGAATAGCGGCCCCGCTTGGCGCGGCGCCGTCTGTTTTCCCAACGCAATGCCCGAAAAACAAAACCCGCCGCAGCCCGCTGCTGCCGAAGCCATGGCTTCCACAACCGAGCAGTTAATGCGCCTGCTCAGCCAGCAGCCCAAGGGAGAAAACGGCGACGACTCACTGAACAACCCGGAGTTGGAGGAATTGTTCGGGAGTCTTTCCAAGGGGCTGGAGAAGGGATCTGTCGAAAGCGCATTGCCGGTTTCTGCCGGCGAGCCCCTGACTCTGGAGGCTTTGGCAGCGAGCCTGGGGCAGCCGCTTACTTTAGGAGAAGCCTCGGCCACGCCGCCGGTGCGCGAAGCGACTTTGACCTGCCCGAAATGTCGCTCGTCGAATCCAGCCGGGACTCGTTTCTGCGGCATGTGTGGCGAGGGGCTGACTGTCGAAAGCCCAAAAATCTCGGGGAATGGCGCTAAGCCCGTGCTGCCGGAGCCGCCGCAGCTGGCGCAGATCGGCGCGAAAAGCGGAGCGAGCCTGGCGTTCAAGACCTCAATGCTCGTGACACTTATCCTGCTGCTGTCTGGCGTGGTGTATTACGAACAGTTATGGCGATTGCCGGCTGTCGCTGCCGTAGTTTCGGATTTGCGGGGCGCCTGGACATCACCCGCGTCAGCGACCAAGCCGGTTGCAGAAACTGCGCCGGCACCCTCTCCGACCAAGGCGCCGGAGACCGCACGGCGCGAGACGCCAGTCGTGGTCAAGACTCCGGTCACGGTGGTGAAGGCATCCAAGGCAGCTCCACCAACCACCGTGACTCGCAACCTGCCGGAGCCCGCGCCGCTGGCCTCAGGATCTCTTCCACAAGAGATACCTCTTCCAGCCTTGCCGCCCCCTATACCCCCGGCGCCGGTAGCGCAGTCACCGCCTGTTGAGAAGGCGTTCGCTCCGGCGGCTCCCGCTGCCCCCGAGCCTAAACCAGCCAGGATTTCCCAGGTATCACCAGGAGTGCTGGCCTTCAAGGTAAATCCGCAGTATCCGCCAGCCGCGCGCTCCGCCCGGGTTCAGGGATCGGTGGTGATGCACGCACTCATTGATACCGACGGCACGATTCAGCAACTCCGCGTCATCAGCGGAAATCCGCTCCTGGTGAATGCGGCCATGGAAGCCGTCAAAAAATGGCGCTACAAGCCCTTCGTCCTCGACGGCAGGCCGGTTGAGGTGGAGACCAATATCACCGTCAATTTCAGGGGCGAATAGTCGGGGCGCTGCTTTCGCCGCGCCGCATCACCAGAGTTACGCAACAGGTGCCCGGGCTTCTGCCGGTTCGTCCACCGGGAAACCCAGCCGGGTGTAGAGGGTGTTGCGCTGGGCAGGAATTCTGCCCAGTTCCCGGATGCGCGCCTGAAACTGCCGCGGACTCAGACATTGACCGGAAGTAGCTCCCGCCAATCGAGAGATATTTTCTTCCATCAGAGTGCCGCCGTAATCGTTGGCGCCCGCCTTCAGGCAAAGTTGCGCGACACTGCGTGCCAGCTTTACCCATGACACCTGGATATTTCTGACGGAGCCGGCGAGCATCAAGCGAGCCAGCGCATGAATTTTAAGGTGTTCCGTGAGGCTCGGTCCGGGCCGGGCTATGCCCTGCTGATAGAGCAGGGTGTTCTGATGCACGAACCCGAGGGGCACGAACTCGGTGAAGCCGCCGGTGTGATTCTGGATGTCGCGTATTAACCGGAGCTGCGCCAGCCAGTGATCCGGGGTCTCGATGTGCCCATACATCAGAGTAGAAGTCGAACGGATGCCGCACTGGTGCGCCGTCGTGATCACCTCACGCCACTGCTCGGTGCGCAGCTTGTTGCGAGACAGGACCAAGCGCACATCGTCATCGAGGATTTCAGCGGCGGTGCCGGGCAAGGTGTCGAGGCCGGCATCCCTGAGCATGAGCAGGTAGTCGCGGATGGTCATGCCGCTCAGTTCCACGCCGTACACGATCTCCATCGGGGAAAAGGCGTGGGTGTGCATCCCCGGAACCGCTGCTTTCACGGCGCGCAGAATGTCCCGGTAATAGAACTTCGGCAGGCCGCGCGGGAGACCGCCCTGGATGCAGACTTCCGTTGCGCCGCGATCACAAGCTTCTCGCGCGCGCCGGGCGACTTCCTCCAGGGAGAGAAAATAGGCGTCCTCTTCGCGCGGGCCGCGGCTGAAGGCGCAGAACTTACAACCCACAAAGCAAACATTGGTGAAGTTGATGTTGCGATTCACCACGTAGGTGACGGCATCACCCACGAGCTGATGCCGCAGGCGGTCGGCCGCCCAGAGCATGCCGAGAAGATCTTCGCCTTCGGCATACGCAAGAAAGCGTTCCTGCTGCGGAGAAAGCGTGCTGCCGTCAGCGGTTTCCAGCACTTTCTCCAGTGCCCGGAGAACGCCCTGGTTGAGACGGGGCGCCAGATCGGGCCAGTCCCCCCAAGGGAGCGGTTCGAGTTCTGCCATCGCGGATTGCTGTGGCATATTCACCGGAAAAGGTCTCGCCCTCGGGGCCGGATGAGTTGCCGCGCGCTGCCATTCCCAGCCTCATAACGGAAGCCGCGGATGATGCACGCAGGGCTTCGGGAAAGCTTACCGCATACGAGTCCGGCCATGCATGCCAGCTCGTCCGCGACGGCCTCCAGGGAGGCGCGCAGCCGGTATCCATGAGGGTCACGCTGGCGGCGAAAGTCGCGGAATGGCTTCATACCGGCTATGCCGATGGCGGCTTCGGACAAACCTTCGCGCCAGGGCCGCCCAAAACTGTCCGTTATTAGAACTGGCACGAGGATACCTAGCTTCTTCTTGATGGCGCGGTGCAACTCTCGCGCCGAGCGATCGGGATCGGCGGGCAGCAGCACCGCACACCGGCCGCCATCCACATTGGAAACGTCAACTCCGCTATTGGCGCACACCAGACCGTGCGACGTTTCCGTGATCAGGACTCCGCGCCTGCGCCGCACCACCCGCCGGGCCTGGGCGAGCGCCAGATGCACGACGCGCGGATCGAGCTGGTAGCGCACCGCCCAGCGCGCCGACAAGGGCGAAGGCCGCAGACGCTCCAGTACCACCATCCGCGCTTCCGCCTTGGACACAATCTTGTGCTTCACCACCAGAATGTCTCCCGGCATGAGCTTCAATTTCTGCCCGCGCAGCGCAGTTGTAATGGCATCAGCTACTGAATCACCGGGCAAGACCTCGGCCATGCCGGTGATCGGGATGGCACGCAATTCCACCGCCTTGTTGGCCTTGCTCCGCATCATGAGGCTGCAGCTTCCACCGGCCGGTCGCGCAGGAAATTGAGGAGCGACCGCGCCAGGGCCGCCTGGTCAGCTTCCGACTTCATCAACGTGCTCGTGTACCGCACTGCAATGCCCTCGACGGCCACGCCGCAGGCGGAATCCCGCTCGTCGGCGACCAGCAGATCGAGAAAGTCCGCGTAGCAGCGGGCCACGCCGGCTATGGAGACCGGCAGTCCCTGGGTCTTCATCAAATCACCGGCCGGGCCCGAGACCGCTGCGCTTCCAATGATGGGGCTGATGGCCGCCACCAGCGCATCAGTCTGCCTGAGCGCCTCGCAGATGCCCCGTACAGCCAGAATCGGTCCAAGGCTGGTGATGGGATTGCTTGGCGCAATGATTACCGCTGCGGCCCGCATGATCGCCTCCAGCACCGCCGGGGCGGGCCGTGCCTTCCCGGCACCCTCGAAGCGAACCCCGCGAACCGCAACTTGGTAACGCTCGCGCACAAAGTACTCCTGGAAGCTCAATTCGCCATCCGGGGTGATCACGCGGGTCTCAACACGATCGTCGGACATGGGAAGGATGCGGGCTTGAACCCCGAGCGCGCCCGCAATCTCCGCAGTCGCCTGGCTGAGCGTCCTGCTCTCTGAAAGCAGTTCGGTTCGGCGCAAATGCGTTGCCAGATCGCGATCTCCGAGCTGGAACCACGCGGGAGGTCCAAGCCGCTTCATGGCTTCCAGGCAGTGGAAGGTGTCCCCGTCTGCACCCCACCCGCGTTCACGGCTCAGCATTCCGGCAAGCGCGTAGGTGATGGAGTCGAGGTCGGGAGAAACGTGCAGTCCCCACCACTCGAGGTCGTCGCCGGTATTGACGATCACGGTAAGCTCGGGCGTGGGCACGACTGCCGCCAGTCCTGAGACGAACTTTGCGCCACCGCTTCCGCCTGTGAGTACAACGATCATGCAGCCCTCGCCAGCCCGCGTTCGTCGGCCACCGCGCGCAGCCTTGCCGGCATGAGCCCCGAGCGTGCAGCCACCCTGTCGACAAATTCCGGATAGACGCAAAGGCGATGCCTCAGCCGCTGCCCGGCGGCTGCCGTGCGTTGCTCCAGCTCCGCCAGGTGCGGCCAGGGCGCCTCCGGATTGATGAAGTCAGGCGTCAGCGGCGAAACTCCGCCCCAATCATTGATGCCGGCGGCGAGCAGCGAGTCGTAGTCAGGCGCGGATAAGTTTGGCGGCGCCTGAATGTTCATTTCTACGAGCACCAGCCGCGCCACGGCAATCGTCCGCAGCATCTCGGCGCGCGACGGTTCAGGCCAAAGCGCCATGGGGATGCCCGGCTTGACCCGGAAATTCTGCACGATCACTTCCTGTATGTGGCCGTAACGGCGATGCAGGTCGCGGATGGCGAGCAGCGTGTCTACGCGGTCTTCCGGTGTCTCCCCGATGCCGATCAGAAGGCCGGTGGTGAATGGAATATCGCGCTTTCCTGCGTCTTCGATGGTCCGCAGCCGCAGCGCGGGTGCTTTGTCAGGGGCGCGATCATGGGCCGCGCCCGGACGCAGCAGCGCGCGGCTGGTTGTCTCAAGCATCAGACCCAGGCTTGGGCAAACTGCGCCCAGGCGCTGCACCCACTGCGAGGTCATCAGGCCAGGATTGGCATGGGGCAACAGTGACGTCTCGCGCAGCACCAGCTCGCACATGGCTTCGAGGTAGTGCAGCGTGGATCTGTATCCCAGCTTGCGCAGATGGGAGCGCATTTCAGGGAACGCCAGCTCCGGCTTGTCTCCCAGGCTAAACAGGGCTTCGCGGCAGCCCATCTGCTCGCCCGTTTTGGCGACCGCAAGCACTTCGTCGGGCGTCATGGTGTGCGCGCCTACGTCGGTGGGATCGCGGCGAAAGATGCAGTAGCCGCAATAATCGCGGCACAGGTTGGTCAAAGGCAGAAAAACTTTTCGTGAGTAGGTGATGACGCTGGGATGGAAGCGCTCCTTGACGGCGACCGCCGCGGCCAGCAACTCCGGCAGCTCTTCATGGTTTGTCCGGATGAGCCGGCAGGCCAGCTCGCGCTCAACCGGCAAGCCATGGCGGAGTTCGTCCCACAACAACCCCAGGTCATTTGAACATTGGTTCATTGGTTCATTGATTCATTCAGCCGGCCTGCAATCGCCCAATGAATCGATGAGCCAATGAATCAATCCTGCAAGGATATATGAGACGTGATGGCACGGCCGCGGCTGATTTTTTTTCTCGCTCGAGGAGTAGAATGCTTCCCCGTCCGCCTTCTGATCCATGTACCCTCGCCCATTCCATTACCATCGCGCAACCTCGCTGGAGGAGGCCAGCGCTCTGGTTTCGCAACTGGGGCAGGAAGCCAAGCTGCTAGCCGGGGGCCAAAGCCTCATCCCGCTGATGAAGCTGCGCTTTGCCAACCCTGCGCACCTTGTGGACCTGAACTTCATCCCAGGCGCTTCTTATATCAGGCGGCAAGGCGAGGCGCTGTGCCTGGGGCCGCTCACGCGCCACGCCGAGATCGAGCACTCCCCCCCTGCTTCGCAGATACCCATCGTGCATGACTGCGCCGCCGGCATCGCCGACGTGCAGGTGCGCAATCGCGGAACCATAGGCGGCTCGCTGGCGGAAGCCGATCCCTCCGGGGATTGGGCGGCGGCGCTGCTCACGCTCGGCACGACGGTGCACTGCCTGGGCCCCAGCGGCCGGCGCGAAATTGCGCTGGCAGACTTCATCAAGGACGCCTACACCACGGCGCTTGAGGACGGCGAATTAATCAGCCAAATCTCGGTGCCGCTTCCGCCCGCGAACAGCGGCGGCGCGTACCTTGCATTCAAACGCTGTGCGCCGGTATACGCTTCGGCGGCAGTAGCGGTGCAACTCTCTCTGGACGACGGCCATTGCCGCGACGCGCGCATTTATCTCGCTGCCGTTGGGCTTACGCCGGTTCGCGCCAGCGAAGCCGAGGCGGAGCTTCGCGGACACGTGATCAACTCCGAGATCATGGCAGCAGCGGCAGAAGCGGCCCGGGCTGCCGCGGATCCGCAGCCTGACATGCGCGGTTCGGCCGATTTCAAGCGCCAGCTGGTGCTGGCGCTGACCAGGAATGCGATCGGCATTGCCGCGCGCCGCGCCCGCGGAGAGCACGTGGAGGGCAGTCACATCTATGCCTGAGCCTGAAGCCGTGCGCATCACGATCAAAGTCAACGGCCAGCCGCGCCAGCTGCGGGTGGAACCGCGGACGCTGCTGGTCGAGATGATCCGCGAGGCGCTTGACCTGACCGGTACGCATGTAGGCTGCGACACCACGTACTGCGGAGCCTGCACCGTGCTGCTCGACGGCTTGCCGGTGAAATCGTGCACGGTGCTGGCGGTGCAGGCCGACGGGGCGGAGGTGATGACGGTCGAAGGGATGGCGGCGAATGGCGAACTGCATCCCATCCAGCAGGCTTTCATGGAGAAGCATGGCCTGCAGTGCGGTTATTGCACCCCTGGAATGCAGCTGGCGGCGTATCACCTGCTCGCGCATAACCCGCGCCCGACCGAGCGTGATATCCGCAAGGCCATTGCCGGCAATACCTGCCGCTGCACGGGATATCAGAATATCTTTCGCGCGATCGAGCATGCCGCCGAGCGGATGAGGAGATGAGCTGATGGCCATGAAATTCTCCGGCGACTTCATGGTGAAGAAGAGCCGCGAGGAGGTCTATGAGTTTTTGACGGATCCCAGGCGGTTCGCGCCGTTGCTGCCCGAATATCAGGGCATGGCCATGCAGGATTCGCTGAACTTTACCATCAAGGTGAACGTCGGCGTCTCCTATATCAAGGGGACAGCGGAAGTGAAAATGGCTCTCGAGAAGGCCGAACGCCCCACGCTTGCCGTCTATAAAGGGCAAGGGAAACTCCCCGGAGGCTGTGCCAGCGTGAGTGCCGGCTTCGATCTGGCTGAGGCGCCGGAGGGCACAAGGGTTTCCTGGACCGGCGAAGCCCAGGTTGTGGGCAAGCTCACGTCACTGGCCGGCGGCCTGCTCGAGCCGCTGGCAAAAAAGAACATTCAGAAGCTGATCGACGGCCTTCAGGCCGCTCTGAACTGATGTCCAGCGAACGCCAAGACGGCCAGGGCCCCTGGGTGGGCCAGCCTCTCCGCCGAAAGGAAGAGCGGCGGCTGGTCACCGGCCGCGGCAAGTTCGTGGACGACTTCAAGCCTGACCGCTGCCTTCATATGTGGCTGGTGCGCTCTCCTCATGCCCACGCGCGGATCGACCGGGTTGATGTTTCCGCCGCGCTGGCTCTGCCCGGGGTGGTCTGCGCGCTGACCGGTGACGAGCTTGCGAAGTTGTGCCAGCCGTTTTTCCCCATTGGCCCTGACCCGTGCACGAAGATCGCCGATCTTCCGATGGCCCATCAGAAGGTTCGTTACCAGGGTGAGCCGGTGGCCGCTATTGCGGCGGAGTCTGCGCCGATTGCGGAAGACGCCGCTGAGCTTGCCGAGGTGGACTACACGCCGCTCGATCCGGTTCTGGATGCGGAGACCGGCGCGGCCGGCGAGAGTCTGGTTCACGAGGCTTGCGGGACCAACCGCATCTGGCAGGGAGTTTGGGAATTCGGAGACGTCGAGAAGGCATTCCGTGAAGCGGCCCACGTGGTCCACATCGACCGCCTGCACTTCCATCGCTTCTCTTCGACTCCGCTCGAGAACAACGCCATCATCGCCGCCTGGGACCTGAAAGATGACCACATCGATTTCATTTGCAACAATTCTTTTCCCACGATTGGCCTGCAGATGCTGGCGCCCGCCATGGGCGTGCGCATCGACCAGATCCGCTGCCAGACCCATGACATCGGCGGCAGCTTCGGCATCAAGATCAACAATTACGTGTACATGGCGGTGGCGGCGCTGCTATCGCGAAAAGCCGGCGGCCGTCCCGTGAAGTGGGTGGAAACTCGCTCCGACCACATGACCGCCAGCGCGCACGGAAACGAGCGCACCTTTCGCGATACGCGTGTGGCGCTCGATGCTGATGGCGTGATCACTGCCATCGCTTCGCGCCACATCGACGACTGCGGCGCCTACCCGCGCTATGAACCGCTGGGCTGTGTGATCTGGTCGCAGGTTTTCCCCGGCGTTTACCGCTTCAAGAACGCGCGCATCGATTTCTCGCAGGTGGTGACCAATAAATGTCCGGTGGGGCCGAATCGCGGATACTCGCGCATGCAGCATCTCTGGTTTCTGGAGCGCGTAATCGATATCTGCGCCCACGAACTCGGCATTTCTGCGGATGAAATGCGCCTGCGCAACTACATTCGCCCGGAGGAATTTCCGTACACGACCCCCAACGGCTGTGTCTACGATTCAGGCAATTATCCCGCCATGCTGGCGCTGGCGAAGAAGTTGATCGACTACGACGGCTGGCGCGGCAAGCAGGCCATCGCGCGCCGCGAGGGCAGGAACATCGGCATCGGCATCGGCACTACCCTCGATTCCGGCACCAACAATTTCGGTCAGTCGCGCATCGTCAATCCCAACGTGCCGTTCTCCGGAAATTCGCAGGCGGCAAATGCCAAGCTCGACATGTATGGCGAGATCGTGATCGCCGTCGGTTCGGTGCCGCAGGGCCAGGGGCACGAAACCGTCGTTTCCCAGGTGGTTGCCGACATCCTGAACGTTCATCCCGGGATGGTGAGCGTGCGCGTTGGATTCGATACCGATCGCAACGTGCACACCGGCTTCACCGGCACGTACGCCAGCCAGTTCGCGGTGTCGGGGCTGTCGGCAGTTCACGGCGCCACGCAAAAATTGAAAGCGGAAATTCTGCGCCTCGCGGCCTTTGCGCTCGAAGCGAAGCAGGAAGACCTGGAACTCGGTGTTGGCCAGCAGGGACCGGAGGTGCGCGTCCGCGGCACGGCGAAGGCGATTCCGTTCATGGGCCTCGCCAATATTGCCAACGTGAACAGCGCGATCCTTCCGGCGGAGCTTTACGACATCACACTGAACTGCCGCTACACCTGGCGCGCGCCTTTCAAGCTGCCGGACGTCCAGCGCAAGTTCGGCAACCTGACGCTGACTTATTCCGCGCAGTTGCATATCGCGGTCATCGAGGTTGACCGCGAGACATTCGATCCCGTGATCCTCGACTATGCGGCCGTGGACGACTGCGGCCGGGTAATCAATCCCCTGATTGTCGAGGGCCAGGTGCACGGCGCGGCGGCGCACGGCATCGGCGCGGCGCTGATGGAGACGTGCAAATACGATGACGCCGGTAACCTGCTCACCGGCACTTTCAGCGATTACACGCCCATCACCGCCGTCAACATGCCGCGCATCAAGTACGGCTATATCGAGACTCCATCACCTCACAGCTACAGCGGCGCCAAGGGCATGGGCGAAGGCGGCGCGGCGCCCGTGCACGCCATTTCGGCGGCGCTCCAGGACGCGCTCTTTGACCAGGGTGTAATCGTCGACGATTCGCACAACAATGCTGACAGCATCTTCCGCGCGGTGCGAGAGGCTGGAAGACGGCCGAACGTGACCGTCGAGCGCCGCGGAGCCGCCGCAAAGTAGGATCGTTGCCAACCACCGTCTGCATCATCGGCTGCGGCGCCATCGGCAGTCTATACGCAGCGCACCTGGCGCGCGTGGCCGAGGTCTGGGCGTTCGTCCGCCGGGAAGAGCACGCGCGCGCGCTGAAGGAGCACGGTCTGCGCGTCAGCGGGACACACAACCTCACGGCGCGGCTGCATGCAGAAACCGATCCCGCGCGTCTGCCCGAGTTTGATCTGGGTATCGTCTGTACCAAGGCCACGCAAACGGGGGAGGCCTTCGCTCCGGTTGCGCGCCATTTCGATGGCGGCGCGGTGATTTCCGCGCAGAACGGCCTGGGCAGCGAGGAGATTCTGGCGCAGCACACGCGCGGATACGTGATCCGCGCCACCACGTTCATGAGCGGCACCCGCCACAGCGATACGCACGTGCAGTATGAACTCGATACCGCCACCTGGCTGGGTCCATTCGAGCCCACACGCACGCCGATGAGCCTCGTGCAGCGCACTGCGGACCTGATCGTTGCCGGCGGCCTTAAGGCGGAAGCGCTCGCCGACGCGCGTCCCGCGCAGTGGTCCAAGTTGATTTTCAATGCTTCCGTCAATGCCGTAGCCGCGCTCACGGAACTGCCGCACTGCCGTGAATTCGCGGAACAGCACTATGCCTCCGATCTCGGACACCTGATGTTCGCGCTGATTGAGGAAGGCAAGCGCGTCGCCGTGGCCGCTGGAGTCGAATTGCGCGATGACCCCTGGGAGATGAATTGCATCGGCTGCCAAACAGACCACCCGCCCTCGATGCTGTACGATATTCGCCACCGGCTTCCCACGGAGATAGACTTTCTCTGCGGTGCGATCGCGCGCGAGGCGGAGCGGACAGGAGTGCCGGCCCCTCTGCATACGGCCCTTTATCGGCTGATCAAGGGCAAGGAAGTTTCCTGGAACTGGGAAGGCAAGACGTCTCGCACCACAGGTTAGCAATGCCGTATCCCATCGATACCCCAAAGCTGGCGCGCGTTCGCGCCATGATGAAGGAGCAGGGCCTGACCGCGATGGTCTGCCGCGCGCCGGACAACATCGTCTATCTCGCGAACTACTGGTGCATGAAAGGCTACGACGCGGTTGTTTTCCCTGCCGAGGGGGAGCCGACGCTGTGCGTGATCGAGCCGCAGCAGGCCGATGCCGAGCGCGCGGCATGGACGAAAGACATCCGGCTGTTCAAAGGCTATGACGAGCGCGATCCGCGCCCCCCGCAGATGCGCTGCCTCGACCTGGCGCTGAGCGTGCTGAAGCAACGCCGCCTTACGGACAAGGTCGGAATCGAGCTGGGCATGGGGACGCAGTCCTGCGACCGCATGGTGGGTGAGCCGACCACGTTTACCCAGGGGTACTTCGACGCTTTCAAATCCATTGCCGGGCAGGTAATCGATGCGACGCCGCTGTTGGTCGAAGCGCGCTCCATCAAGACCGCGCAGGAGATCGAGCGCATGCGGCTGGCCAATGAGCTGGCCGCGCTGGGTATGGAGTTCATCAGCGAGCGCATTCGCCCGTGCATGAAAGAGAGCGACGTGGCGGCGATGTTCGAGGGCTTCGTGCATGCGCGCGGCATCGGCTATGAAGGCAAGGTCGAGATGGCCCGGGCTTTCACCCTGGTCTGGTCGGGCAAGGGAATCGCGACGTTCACGGCTACCGGGGACCGTCCAATTCAGGAGCATGAGCCTACGCTTTTTGAGATATGGGTCTGCGTCGATGGCTACTGGAACGATCTGACCAAGAACATCTGTCCGGGCGAGCTCAGTAAGGAATACCACGATCTTCTCGATCTGCTCCTGCGAGTTTTCAACGAAGCTGCAAGCTTCGCCCGCGACGGCGCGCCGCTGCCGGAACTTGATCGGCTCATCCGTCAGCGAATCGCGGAGGGCGGATATCCGGGGCAGCCCTCGCATCCGGTGTGCCACGGCGTGGGAGCGCGCGCTCACGAGCCACCCTATGCGCACCAGGCGGGCACCGGCACGATCCGCAAGAATATGGTGCTGGCGATCGAGCCGGGAGTCTACTGGCCGGGCGGCGGCGGCCTGCGGCTGGAGGATAACTTCCTGATTACCGGGTCCGGCAGCGAAAAGATGTGTTCGTTCCCGGATGACTTCCGCCTGGCGAGAACGAGCGGACGAGGAACGGTTTGATGCCGGCGCCCAGTGCTCGAGAGATTCGGCCCGAACTCGCGGACCGCATTCTCGCCGAGGTGCGCGAGGACGAGATCGTGGCCATGGGCTGCGACGTTGTCAACATCCCCAGCGCCACCGGTGAAGAACTGCGCATGGCCGAGTACATGCGGTCCACATTCGAGAAGATGGGGCTCGCGCTGACCTGGCAGCTGGTGGAGGAAGGCAGGCCCAACGTGATCGGGCGCTGGCCGGGCGCAGGCCACGGCCGCAGGCTGATGTTCAACGGGCACATGGATACCTCGAACACGGGGCGCGAGCCTTTCCTCACCGGCATAGGTTACAAGCCGAATGCCATTGTGAAAAACGGCTTCATCTACGGCCTCGGGATTTACAACATGAAAGGCGCTCTGGTGTGTTACACGCAGGCGGTGAGGGCGCTGCAGCGCGCCGGAGTGAAGCTGGAAGGCAGCATCATGATCGCTGCGGTGGTGGGCGAAATCGAGAAGACAGAATGGGGCGAGTACACGGGCCGGCAGTATCGCGGATACGGCGTGGGCACGCGGCATCTCGTCACTCAGGGCGGTCTGCCTGACATGTGTATTCTCGGCGAGCCTACTGACATGAAGCTGGTCCTGGCGCACGCCGGCTCGCTCTGGGTGCGAATCTCAACCAAGGGCATCTACGTTCACACCGCATTTGCGGAAGGCCGCGCTGAGCTGAATGCAGTCAACCGCATGCTCAACGTTATGGAGGAAGTAAGGCGCTGGGCCGATGACTGGCGAAAACGGGCGGCCTGGGCGGGACACGAAGGCGTGGTGAATTTCGGTTGCTTGCGGGCGGGCGATCCCTGGCGCGCCAGCCGCACGCCGCCCGGCGCGGACCTGTTTCTCGATGTGCGCGTGCCGCCCACCATGGAGATGGAGAAGGCCCGCGAAGAGGTCGAAACCCTGGTGCGCCGTCTCCAGGGCAGGTTCACGGAGTACGGAATCGAGCACGAGATCATGGTTTCGGTTCCGGGCGCGACCATTGGCGAGGATCATGAAGTGGTGCGGGCTATCGAACACAACCATGCTCGCATCCTGGGTGCGCCAGTGCAACGCGACACGGTGTTGTGGTGCTCCGACGCATCCACGCTCTCCCGCCATGGAGTGCCCACGATCAACTATGGTCCTTCGAGCGGCCCGCGCGACGAGCAGGGCGAGAAGGTTGCCATCAGGACCCTGGTGGAGATCACCCGGGTCTATGCCTTAACCGCGGCTGAATTATGCGGAGCGCATTGAGAAGATGACGCCCAGCAAGAAGGAAATCCAGCGCCGCTATCGCAACCTGCGGTCGGCAATGGCGGCGGCGAACGTGGACGCGCTGCTGGTTTGCGGAAATCAGTATGCCGGGTTTGAAGGCGCGGTGCGCTACCTGTCCGGTTTCGAGATCGTCCACCGCTACGCCTATGTCCTGATGCCGATGGAAGGCGATCCCACTCTCTTGCTCCCCCGCGAAGCCTGGTGGATCGGCGACAAGAAAAAGCCCTGGGTGCGGGAGCACGTATGGGCTGAGGTCCCGGGCATCTGGCTGCGCGAGCAGGCGCGGGAGCGGCGCTGGAAGCGCCTCGCCGTCTATGGCCTGGACTTCATCATGGCGGTGCGCGATTTCCGCGAACTGGAGAGCTCCCTCGAACTCGTGCCTTTCGACCTTGAATTCGATATGGCGCGCGCGGTGAAGAGCGAAGAAGAAATGGCCGAGGTCCGCGACAGCATGGACATCATTGTTGACGGCTTCTGGGCGATGGTCGAACAGTTCCGGCCGGGCCGCACCGAGGCGCAGGTGATGGCTCCGGCGGTGGAGCGCTTCTTCGCGCGCGGCGCGGGACCGCGGATGATGAACATCGTGCTTTCCGGCGCCCACGGCGAGGCTGAAGCGCACTTCAAGGTTCCGGGTCACCGCGTGGTTGCGGCCGACGATCTCATGCTCTACTCGCTGGAGATTACCGGGGCGGAAGGTTACTGGGTGGAATTTTCACGGGCGCTGATTCAAGGCAAGCCGAGTCCCAGGACTGAAGCGATGAAGCATGCTTATCCGGAAGCTCTGGAAGCCGCGCGCAAGCTGATGCGTGATGGCGAGCCGGCGTCGAACGTGCATGGCGCCGTCGCGGAGACCTTCGCGCGCAACGGCTTCGCTCTCGGACATCTCTCCGGCCACTCGATCGGTCTGACCATGCTTGAGCATCCTTCGATCGGAGCGAATACCAATGTCATCCTGCGCGAGAACATGGTGCTTTCGCTGCACCCGCAAGTGGTGGATCGTGACGGCCAGATGTGCCTCTACACGCAGGATACCTACCGCGTGGGCAAGACCGAGGGTGAGAACCTGTGCAATGTTCCGTGGCGATTTTTTGACGGCAGCGAAAAAAGAAGCAATTAGCAGTTAGCCTTGCCAACTGACATGAGGATCTGCATCATCGGCTGCGGCGCGGTTGGCGGCATCTTTGCGGCTCACCTGGCGCGGCTGGAGGGCGCCGAGGTCTGGGCGTACGACGTGAACCGCGAGCACGTCGAGGCCATCCGCCGTGACGGCCTGCGTATCTCCGGAGCCGCCGATTTCACCGCTCGACTTAACGCTGCCAGCGATTCGACACAGGTTCCACGCTGCGACTACGGCATCGTCGCCACCAAAGCCATCCATACCCGCGCGGCCATGGCGCAGGCGGCGCGCATCTTCGACAGTGGCAGCGCGGTTTGCTCGGTGCAAAATGGCGTGGGCAACGAAGAGATCATCGCCGAGCACGCGAGGTATGTGATCCGCGGGACCACATTTCCTGCAGGACATCTCATCTCGCCCGGCCACGTCGGCTATGACATCAAGGGCGACACCTGGATCGGTCCATTTGAGCCGAGTCACACACCCATGCAGATGGTTGAAGAATTCGGAGGCCTGCTTTCCCGCTCCGGAATGAGCACCATTGTCCTTCCCGATGCCCGCGGCGCGCAGTGGACCAAGCTCATCTTCAATGCCGCGACCAATTCCGTGGGCGCGCTCACCCGCCTTGATCATGGCTCGGCTGCGCGTTTCGAGGCCACGGGCGAGCTGTTCAAAATGCTGATTGAAGAAGGCAAGGGGGTGGCGCGGGCGCTCGGAATCGAGCTGCACGGCGATCCCTGGGATCTCGTGATGAAAGGGGCCAACGCCCCGGGCAGGCACAAGTCGAGCATGCTGCAGGATGTCGAGGCGGGCCGCCTGACGGAGGTGGATTTCATGAACGGCGCCATCGTCCAATGGGGCGAAAAGACCGGCGTGCCCACGCCCCTCAACCGGATGATGTGGGCGCTGGTCAAGGGACTGGAAAAATCGTGGACGAAATCTTGAACTCGCGCGTTCCATTTCGCATCGGGGTGCTGCAGCTCTCGATGGAGCCGCTGGCGCAGGCGGTCCGCATGGCGCGGGCGTGCGATGCGGCGGGCTTCGACATTTTCTGGCTCGCCGAAGCGTATCCCTGGTGGCGCAAGCACGGCATGGAAGCGCGGTCATCAACGGCGCTGACGGCGATCCTAGCTCGCGAGACCCGGCGCATCAGCATCGGCTGGGGGATTATTTCGCCCTATACGCGCCATCCGGTGCAGATCGCGATGGAGGCCCGCGTGTTGCAGGAAGCCGCAGGAGATGGCCGGTTCATCCTGGGCCTGGGCGCTTCGAAAATCTTTATGAAGGAAATTGGTGAAGGCGAGAAGGGCAAAGAAATTGGCCCGGCGGTGGTCATGCGCGAGGCCATGGAGATCGTGAAAGCCATGCTTGCGGGCGGCGCGGTCGCATATCGCGGCCGTGCTTTTGAGGCCCACGCCCCCGCGCTCGACAACTCGGCCCACGTTCCGCGCACGGCGGTGCCCATGTATATCGCCGCGACCGGACCGGTGCTGCAGCGGATGGCCGGCGAAATCTCCGATGGCCTGCTCACTGCCTCGATCACCACGCCCGAGTTCGTGAAGTACTCGCGCAAGAACATGGAAGAAGGCGCGCGCAAGTCGGGACGCGATCCCGCAACTCTCGACCTGGGCTCGGTGATCGTCGGCTCCATTCACCGCGATTCGCGCAAAGGCAAAGAGGGCGCGCGTGAGATGGCCGCCATGTATCTGGCCAACAAGGTGCAGAATATCCGCGGTTCAGCCGACGTGCTGCTTCAGTGCGCCGGGCTGACTCTTGAGGAGCTGCAGCCCATCGCCGATGCCATGGAGCGTGGCGGCCGCAAAGCAGCAGCCAACGCCGTTACCGACGGAATTCTCGAGAAAGTCCACGCGATTGGGGGGACGCCCGAGGAGTGCATCGAGCGCATCGAAGAGTATCGCGCCGCTGGTTGCACCAATATCATGCTGGAATTCTGGGGCGACGACCGCGAAGAGCAGGCGCGGCTGTTTGGCGAGGGCGTGCTGCCGCACTTCAGAAGCAGGTGAAATCCGCGCAGCCCGGCTTCACTTTGCACCTCCTACTTTCCCATAGGCCTCTTCCCACGAAATCACCGGGTTGCGCAGCACGCCGATTTTCTCGATCTCGCACTCCATGACGTCGCCCGCCTTCAGATACCAGGCCTTGGGATCGCCGCTGAAAGCCGCTACGCCGGAGACGGTGCCGGTCGAGACCACATCACCCGCGCTGTAGCCCATGGGGGAGTAGTGGGCCAGGATCTCCGGAATAGTCACCGACATTTTGCTGGAATGCGAGCGCTGGCGGGGCTCGCCGTTGACGCGCAGCTCCATCGCCAGGTTGTGCGGATCGGGGATTTCGTCGGCGGTCACGATCCACGGCCCCAGCGGGCAAAAGGTGTCAATGCCCTTGCAGAAGCTGAACACGCCCGACTTCATCTCCTGGCGCTGGATGTCGCGAGCCGTAATGTCGTTGAAGATTACGTATCCACCGATGTAGTCGGCCGCTTCCTCGGCGCCGAAATGCTTCCCGGACTTTTTGAGCACGACCGCCAGCTCCAGCTCATAGTCGAGTTCCTGCGTCAGATGGCTGGGATAGATGACAGGCTCGCCATCGCCGATGATGGCGTCCACGTTCTGGAAAAAGACGATCCACGGCAGGACGGGATGGGAGAAGCCGGCCTTTTGTGCTTCCGTATGGTGCTCGCGGAAGTTGCCGGCCGTGTGGAAGAACTTCTTCGGGATGATTGGCGCCTTGGGCGTGACTTCTTTACGCGGAAAAAAAAGCGGTTCGCCTGAAGGCCTGGTCGTCGCCCGCTGCTCTTCCATTACGTAGCGCAACGCTGCCTGGGCTACCCCCAAGGCGCGGCCGCCGCCTGCGAAAAGAGCGCGCATATCCGCCGGCGCCACGTACGCGGGCTCGTTTTCCAATTCGCGCATATAGAGAGCGCAAGCGGCAGCCAGATCGGCGATCTTATCGTTACCCGCAAGCGCGCCCAGGCGCGAGCGCCCGTTCCTGTCCAGAAAAGTGACCAGTCGCATGAGCGATTTCGCGGCAGGATGTTAGCGGGAACCTCCCGCGTTGTCCAACGGTGCTTCCGGGAAATGAGAAGGAAAAATAAGGCCGCGCAAAAGAGCGGCCACGGTTCGGTCAGGAATAATACGAATTAGTCTCGGTCGCGAAGTCGTATTCGTCGATCACAGCCGCAACTCCCAACTTGCCGCCATTGATCGTGCCCACCACGCGCACGACTTTGCCCTTGCACCGCACGCGAATATTCTCTGTGAGAGTGATTTCGGCAGGCAGTGTAAGGATGAGTTCGACCGGAGTGCCCTCGGCCAATTTGCCGTCGAGGTAGAAAAACGCGCCGCGCGCGCTGACATCACGCGTCAGAGAGGATTCCTCTCGGATGTTGCCGTGCATGGGTCTGACGATAAGAGGTAAGCGCAGCGGAAAGCGCTGCTCTCCCCGGCGCTCAGCTTGAGCTAGTTCCATGATTTCTCCACGTGTGCTAGTAGGTGCCGGAAAGCTGCCTGCAGTTGTCCCGTTGATGACGAAGGCCTCCAGGTTTTCTCCAGCTTTTGCGGTGCAAACAGAGTGCCAACCAACGGGGGATTCGGACCGGGTGATTCATTCGAGCGTAACTTGTTGGAGAAGCGGTATTTGAAAACTTAGCGGCGGATTCCTCATCCACAGTGTTGAGCGAAAAACTTTGCTGCTTTTGTGAAGCACCACTAACCGCTCGTGGGGGTGACGAGGTAAAAGCAAAGCGGGAATCGGAAGCAGATACTGAGTTTGTTGTTTCCCCACTCGAAAAAAGATTTGGTGGGGGAGATTGCCGCACTCAGGACCCCAGGTGGACGGCCTAAACCAGAATTCGGAAAAGGGCCTCACCGCGAGCCCAAGAATCCTCGGTATCCGCTGCCCCGCTTTTTCCCGCATGAGCTTGCGCGGTCTCCGAAGCGTATAGCGCGGACCGAAGGGCTGGTCTTTGCCGATGTGCTCGGCGCCGTCCGCCCTGGGAACCCAAGTCTCGGCTGATGCTGGTGTTCAGCAATTGCGGTGCCAGCCCGCCGGGCACGGGCGCCTTTGCTTGGTCCAGCATTTTCAATATGTTCAGAACCACCCGCGCGGAACGCGAGCGCCTCTTGTGCAAGCGGTTGCAGAACCATTGCACGATTAGTGCTGGTTTTGCGTGCTTGGTTCTTGACCGTGCATGGGTTCGAGCGCACAATGCTGCGTTTTTAACCAAAGCTCTGGAGAAGGAGCAGCGATGAAGCGGGCACTCGCGTGGGTTGCCGTTCTGGCAGTGGTGTCGTTGGTTTGCGTAGGCTTGAGGGCGCAGACTTTCCGCGGGACCATCCTCGGCACCGTGACGGACGCTTCCGGCGCCGTAATTGCGAACGCCAAAGTGACAGTTCGTAATATCGCAACCGGGCTGGAGCGCAATACGCTCACCAGCACCGACGGCAGCTATGCCATACCCGAACTGCCGATTGGAACCTACGAAGTCACCATCACGCAGGCGGGCTTCCAAGCTGCGATAGCACGGGACGTGGCTGTCAACGTGGCCGGCGAACGCCGCGTGGACGTCGCTCTCAAGCCCGGCGAGGTGGCGCAGCGCCTCGAGGTCTCAGCGGAGACGCTCCCGCAGATTGAAACCACCACTACGGACTTGGGTGGCACATTGACCAGCAAGACTGTTGAAGACCTTCCCATCAACGGGCGTGACTACACCAAGCTGATCTTTCTCAATCCGGGCGTTGCGGGTTCACCGGATCAGATCACCGACTCTCCGGGCTCGTTCGGGGAGTTTTCCATGAATGGAGCGCGAGGCCGTTCCAACAACTATCTGCTCGATGGCACCGACATGAATGATGGTTACCGCAACGACCCGGCGATTAATCAAGGGGGAGTGTTTGCGGTTCCATCCGCGATTCTGCCCATCGACGCCGTCGCTGAACTTCGTGTGCTGTCGAATTTTGAGCCCGAGTATGGACGAAACGGCGGAGCCATCGTAAATATCGTCACCAAGTCGGGCACGAATGCCTTCCATGGCTCGGCCTTCGAATATTTCCGCAATAATGCGCTGGATGCCCGTAACTACTTCAATTTTGTAGGTCAGCCCCAGGCTCCATTCCACAACAACCAGTTTGGCTTTTCGCTCGGCGGGCCCATCGTGAAAAACAAAACCTTCTTCTTTGCGGATTATGAAGGGCAGCGCGAGAGCGTGGGAACAGTGACGTTGGGCTGCGTCCCCGACCCCGCCCAGATTGCCGCGGATGGCGGTGCTACCAATCCGGTCACGGCGCAAATGCTGAAATTCTGGCCTGCCCCGAACATTCCGGGGACATTCGGCACACCATCAGCGCCCGGAACGGGTGAAGACGTGGGTTGTCCGAAGGGTCCCAATGCCTCGTTGATTACGCCTTCCTACAATAACCTGAGCAGCGTGATCGGCAAGATTGATCACAGCTTCAACCAAAGCAACAACCTGACGGGCCGTTATTTTTTCGGTGACAGCACCCAGGCGTTTCCCCTGGCGCTGACGGCTTCCGGCGGCCAGTTGCCCGGCTTTAACACCGTGACGCCGACGCGCGTGCAGCTGGTTTCCCTGTCTTATGTGCATACCTTCGGGCCGACCCAGGTGAATGAGGTGCGCTACGGCTGGAACCGCTTCGCGGAGGGCTTTTTTGCCCAGGACCAGAATTTTCACCCCAGTTCGATAGGGCTGTGCGCGGCCAGCACGGTGGCGGAGTGCTCGGGCGGCGGGCCGCACGACTCTGGTCTGCCGATCACTCTGGTCTCGGTGACGCCGAGCGGGGCCAGCAGTTTCTTCTCGCAGCTCGGTTCCACTTCCGGCGACCCGCGCCATCGCGTGGATACGAACAACCAGTTCATCGACAATTTCTCCTGGAAAATCGGCAAGCACGACCTGAAGATGGGTTTTGAGTTCCGCCGCACCAGTATTCAGCAGTACTTCAATAAATATTTCCGCGGGCGCATCAAGTTCGCCGATTTGAGCAGCTTTCTTGCCGGCAACCCCCTGGGGGGTGGATTCGGCAGCCTGCAGTACTCGGGAGATTCCACGCGCCATTCGTACGAAAACGGCTACGGGCTTTACTTCCAGGATACGTTCCGCGTGACTCCTCGAATCACGCTGAACTATGGCCTGAGATGGGACTATTACGGAGTTGTCGCCGAAAAGAACAATTTGTTCGCGAATTTCATCGTAACCAGTTTCGATCCGGCGTCGGACACCGGCACAGGTTCTCTTCAGCAAGTGGGCACGCCTGGGCTGTCGAAGCTTTATCAGCCCGACTACAAGAATTTCTCGCCGAGGATCGGTGTGGCCTGGGACGTGACTGGAAAGGGAAAAACCGTGGTGCGCGCCGGCTACGGTCTGTTTTACGACGCCTTCTCGCAGGACTTTTTCCTGGGCCACTTGCCATATCCGGCCTTTTATGCTCCCGGTCCGGCGTATGGCAACTTTGGAATTGCTCCCATCACGGGGGCGGGACTTAACCCCGCTTCCGCCACCATCACGCCTGGGGTACCGCTTTACGGACCGTCGGACTGCAGCACAGTCGAATGCGATATTTTCGCGGTTGATCCGCACATCAAGACTCCCTATATCGAGAACTACAACCTCAACCTCCAGCAGGAACTCACGAGCAAGATGGTGCTGCAGGTAGGCTATGTGGGGTCACAGGGTCACAGGCTGTTCCGGTTCTTCGACATCAATCAGCCGAGTCCCCAGGCGATCTTCGCCGCGGACTGTCCGGGCACTCCTCTTTCCCAGATTGGACAGCCCTGCGCGGGTGGCGCCATTCAGGATTTTGGCGTGCCGCGAGTCTTTGGCAGCGCCGGCGTGGGAGCCTTCTACATCTTCCAGGAAAACAGCACGGGCAAGTCCAACTACAACTCTCTGCAGACGAGCCTGCGACTTACCGGGTGGCACGGTGTCACCTCCACCGCTAATTTCGTGTGGTCGAAATCCCTGGACAATTCTAGCGATGGGGAGGACTTCGTCCCCAATGCCGCACAGCCTGCTGACAGCACCAACCCGCAACGCGAATATGGCCCCTCGAATTTCAACATCTCCAAGCGGTTCACCTGGATTTTTGCATATGAATTACCCAAGATGGGCGGCGAGATGCAGAAGCTGAAGAATGGATGGGGCGTCGAGAGCACAGTCTCACTACAGACCGGCCAGCCCTTCACGCTGAACTTCAATGCCGAGGACGATTTCAGCGGCAGCGCGGAAGGCTATGACCGGCCTGACCTCGTGGGGCCTGTGGTATACAACTATCACAACCCCAATAACTTCCTTAATCTCAGTTCCTTTGCTCTGCCCTGTACAGTTGCCACGGGGACAGTGGCTTCAGGTTTCGCGTCCGATTGTCTGCCCGGTACGCGGCATTTTGGGACGCTGGGGCGCAATGCTCTGGTTGGGCCACCGTATAAGCAGTGGGACTTGGCAATCCTTAAGAACACCCCAATCAGCGAGCGGTTGAACCTGCAACTGCGCGCGGAGTTTTTCAATGTGTTGAACCATCCCAATTTTTCCAACCCGCTGCTGCCGGCTTTTATTGCGGATCCGTGGCCCAACGGATTCCGCACCGTCGGTCAACGCGAAGTGGGTGTCGGCGCCTATCAGCTCACCGCCACCGGAGATGTGGGAATCGGCAATCCGTTCCTGGGAGGCGGCGGACCACGCGGTATCCAGTTGGCCGCGAAGTTCACGTTCTGAACTTGAGCCCCTCTGCGGGCGCTGCGCGCTGCGCCGGGCGCCTCTTTATGCGCTCTGGGGTTCCGAGTGCGGTGTGGCGAGTGGCTCTTCCGAGGGCCGGGCGAACAGGGCCGCCAGAAGTCCACACGCGGCCGCAAATGACAACCACAGTCCCGGGATGGCGCGATTTCCGCTCAGGTGAATCAGGTAGGTACAAATGGCCGGCGTGAAGCCGCCAAAGATTGCGGTTGCCAGGCTGTAGGCGAGTGAGAAGCCCGTGGTTCGCACCTTTACCGGCATGACCTCCGTGAGAAACACGATCATCGCGCCGTTGTAGCTGCCATACACGAACGAGAGCCAGAGTTCCACCGTCAGCAGTCGCGCGAACGAAGGCGCGCCCACCAGCCATGACATTGCGGGATAAGCTGACGCAAGTGCCAGCACCGTGCACGCCACCAGCAATGGTCGGCGTCCGATGCGGTCGGAGAGAGCTCCCATCACCGGCAGCCAGAACAGATTCGAAGCGCCCACGCAGAGCGTGACGATCAAATTGTCCACCATCGCCAGATGCAGAACCGTGCTGCCAAAGGTCGGCGTGTACGCGGTGATGAGATAGAAAGAGACGGTGGTCATCGTGATCAGCATGGTGCCGAGGGCCACGACCCGCCAGTTGACCAGCAGTGAACGCAGAATCTCGCCTGTCCCGGGCCGCGCCTTGCGTGACAGAAACGCGGCCGTCTCCTCGAGGGAACCTCGCAGCACGAACAGCACGGGAATAATCAGGCAGCCAATCAGCAGCGGCACTCGCCATCCCCACCTCGCCATCTGCTCCGCCGAAAGCCTTGAATTAAGGACCACTCCCAGCAAGGCTGCGAACATGACCGCGACCTGCTGGCTCCCTGACTGCCAGCTCACGTAGAAGCCCTTGTGCCCGGGCGTGGCGATCTCCGACAGATAGACGGAAACGCTGCCCAGCTCGGCGCCGGCGGAAAATCCCTGCAGCAACCGCCCGCCGACGACGATCAGCGGCGCAACAATGCCGATTGTCCTGTAACCCGGCACGCAGGCAATCGAGAGAATGCCAACTGCCATCAGCGCCAGCGTCAGCAGCAGGCCGGCGCGGCGGCCGCGATGGTCGGTATAGGCGCCCAGTACGATCGCTCCCAGGGGACGCATGAGAAATCCGGCTCCGAAAGTCATCAGCGAGAGCATCAGCGACGCGAAATCGCTTCCGGTTGGGAAAAATGCGCGGGCAATCGCCGAGGCGTAGTAGCCGAATACCATGAAGTCGTACATCTCCAGAAAATTTCCGCTGGAGACGCGCACGACGGACCAGATCTTTGAGCGGCGATTGGAAGGAGCCGGCATGAGCGTGCGAATTTTAGACTTGGACGGGACAAAAAGCAGCAGAGACGCAGCAAGCTGCGCTCCACTTCATGGCGGAAGAAAGAGGCTAACCTGAGGTTACGAGGCGCGAAGGTTGCCGGCCCGGCCCCTCAATACCGTACTGACGTGTCTTGTAGAGCAAGGCCTTGTAGCTGATGTTCAAGATGCGGGCGGCTTCCTTGCGGTTCCAGTTGGTCTGTTCCAGAGCCCGGGCGATGGCTTCGGCTTCGGCTTCGTCTTTCAGGCCGCGGACGAGTGACTTCAGTCCGCCCTGGGGCGTCTCCTGCGGCTTAGAGGCCGCCTCAGCCGGAACGGCTTCAACCTGAAGTTCGCGGGCGACCTGCGCCTCATCGCCGAGGATGAGATAGCGCTTCACGAAATTTTCCAACTCGCGCACGTTGCCCGGCCAGTTGTGCTTGAGGCAGGCATCGAGCAGCGTGGGAGAATAGGGCAGGGGCGGGCGTCCGTAGCGCTCGGCCACGCGCGTCATGAAGTGCTTGAGCAGCAGCGGCACTTCCTCTTTGCGCTCGCGCAGCGGTGGAATCTGCAGGGTAAAAGCATTGAGCCGGTAATAGAGGTCTTCACGCAACTTCTTGCTGGCCAGCGCCGCCTGCACGTCGATGTTGGTCGCGGCCAGGATGCGTACGTCCACGCTGATGGTGGTACGGCCGCCCAGTCGCGAGAAGGTCTGGTCCTGCAGCACGTGCAGCAGCTTGGCCTGGAGCAGCGGCGGCATTTCGCCGATCTCATCCAGCAGAATCGTACCCTTGTTGCAGAGTTCGAATTTGCCCGGTTTGGAGCGGTTGGCGCCAGTGAAGGCTCCAGGTTCGTATCCGAAGAGCTCGCTCTCCAGCAGATCGGCAGGCACCGCGGCGCAATTGACCTTGAGGAAGGTGCGGTGGGCGCGGGCCGACATCTTGTGGATCAGGCGCGCGACCACTTCTTTGCCGGTCCCGCTTTCGCCGAGCATCAGTACCGGCACATCCACCTTGGCTACCTGCGCCACCTGGGTGCGTATACGCCTCATGGCCGCGCTGGCGGCGACGAAGTACGCGTCATCACCCAGCGGTTCGGCTTCCGCGCAGGCTTCCTCCATCGTCTGCTGGTTCTGGAAGCAATGGCGCAGCACGCCGTCCAGCTCCGCCTTGTTGAAAGGCTTGGTAAGGTAATCCTGAGCGCCCAGACGGATGGCCTGCACTACCTTGCGGGTATCGCTCACGCAGGAGAGCATGACCACCTTCAGGTTGGGACGGACTTCGCGCATTTTCTCCAGCGTCTCCAGGCCATCCCAGCCCGGCATCAGCAGATCGAGAAGGACGACATTAGGCTGTGGATCACGGCGCACGCGCTGCAGCGCGTCTTCACCGCTGGAAGCGGTCTCGACGCGGTGAGAATCCAGTTCCAGCAGGGTGCGCATATAGCCCAGCATGCTGGGCTCGTCATCCACTACCAAGATGCTTGTCGCGTTGTGCGCTGCCACGGTGTACCTCGCTAAAGTCTTAAAACGGGTTAAGGGGGATCAGAAATGAGAACTTGGTCCCCGAGCCCGGCTGGCTTTCCATCCAGATTCTTCCCCCATGCGCCTGCACCAGCCGGCGCGCGATGGAAAGACCCAGGCCCATACCCGAGGAATTCTTTTCGTGCGATGCCTTGGTGAAATCTTCGAAAATCTCCTGCTGGAACTCGGGTGCGATGCCGACGCCGGTATCGGAAACCGAGATGCGCACCGAGTTGGGCACCGAAGTCGAACCCGTCTGCTTGCGGCGATCGCCGGTAACGCGCTCAGACTTGCCCACGCGGCGTTCCCAGACATGCGGTTCGGCGTTGAGCCACACCGTGCCGCCGCTGGGCGTGGCCTTCAAAGCGTTGTCCAGCAGGTTCGACACGATGTGCTGCACCTTGAAGTTATCGAACGGGAAGGGCTTCAGCTTCTCGTTGGCCAAAAAATAGACAGCTACCCCTTGCTGGTGGAAGCGGTGCAGCCAGAAGCTGCAAACCTCCTGAAGACAGGCATTCAGATCGGCCAGTTCAAACCTCATGCTGACATTGCCGGTTTCGAGCGCGCTGTAGGTCAGGAAGTCATGGATGAACTGCTGCAGCCGCGACGCGTTGGCGCGCATATCTTCCAGAATCCGGCGCTGGCGTTCGCTCAGGTCCCCTAATTTGTCGGTCAATAACAGTTCAAGATAACCGGCCATGATGGCCAGCGGAGTTTTCAGTTCATGCGCGGCGTGAGCCAGGGCGGTGGTTCGGCGGCGGCTTTCGCCCTGCAACTTTTCGTATGCCCGCAGCAGATCCTCGAATTCCTGCCGCTGCGCTTCACCGTCCTTGTCCGACCAGGAGAAGGCAACTGTGGTCCTGAACATTTCGGCCGGGGAGGTTTTGCTGTCTTCTGGCTCCGCCTGCCGGTCGGACGTAGGTCTGCTGGTGCTCATAAATGAGAACCGAAGCTCAATTACCACTTTGTTCCGGGGAATTCGACCGCAAACCCCCGGTCCTGCATGCGTCCCGGGAATAGACGGCCCTTTCAGAGCCCAACATCTTGCGCGCAGGGGAAGTGCGCAGACACGAGCGCACATTGCGCTTATCCGTTGTCACAGACTCTGAGGGGAGGATGTTCATGTTACGGTCGCTGCGCCTGGTTGTCAAGGATCAAAATGCAAACAAATTGTCACTTTGAGGGTAAGCACTTGCGCATTCAGGTCCCTTGTAGCCATTTTGAAGTTGTGGAAAGACGCTGCAAACGCTAGAGTTAATACGTCGTTGAGCGGCGTTTAATCGAAAGTTCTAGTACTTTCGTTTGGCACTTCGAGTGCGGGCCCCGATTAGCCACTCCCAGGAGCGCAATGGCCCCACGAAGAGCGTTCGTCGAGCGCAGGACAAACGAACGCATACCTCTTGCAATTCCAGTATTTGTTCGCGGCAAGGACTCCGATGGAAAGGAGTTCCTGGAATTCGCTACCGCCCTGAATGTCAGCGGGGGAGGGGCCTTACTGGCTACACGACGACTGCTCCCACGGTTGACCACGATTGCGCTGGAGATCCCTTCAGCCCCGTTGCCAAGGACTCGGGCACTACCCAGCGCCGTTCGCCGCTTGCGCGCCCGCCTGTTGCGGGTGAGTGTGGTCGATGGTTTCCAGCTGTGGGGGCTTAAGTTCAGTAATTCCCTGGTCTCTAAGGACAGTAGACGGAAAGTGCATTCCCTCAGGTGAAAGAGTTTTCTCTCGCCCTTCGGCCCAGGCAGTAACCTCCCTCCCGGCCAATGAACTTCCAGGCTCCGATTATGGCTCATACTGATCGTCTATGTAACAGAAAACAAATATCTTCGTGATAGTACTCTGGTTCCTGTCTTGGCGGTCGTGTTTGGTTCCCTGAGTGCAGGGTAACGAGCAGTAATCGAGACGTCAGAAGTTTGTTCTCAAACTGAGATTGTAGTCGCGGTCTTGCTGGATGGAGGCGCACGTGACCAATGGCTTACCCCCCGAGGATGTGATCTTCGGGCAATCGGAGGCGATGCAGGGGATCCGGCAGCGGGTGGAAAAGCTTGCTGGAGCCAACATTCCTGTCCTGATCCAGGGTGAAAGCGGAACAGGCAAGGAGTTGATAGCGCGAATGATCCATCTTCACTCGCCCTGGGCCTCCGGGCCGCTGGTGAAGGTGAACTGTCCGGCAATTCCCGGCACGCTGCTGGAAAGCGAACTATTCGGCTACGAGAAGGGAGCGTTCACCGGGGCTAACGGCAGCAAGCCAGGACGCGTTGAGATGGCCCACCGCGGCACGCTTTTCCTGGACGAAATCTCTGAACTCGAACCCGGCCTTCAGGCCAAGCTGCTGCAGCTTCTACAGGACGGACAGTTCTGCCGCATCGGGGCGCAAGAGGACAAGAAAGTGGAAGTGCGGGTGGTCTGCGCCACCAACCGCGAACTGGAACACGAGATCGAGACCGGCAGCTTCCGCGCGGATCTGTTCTACCGCATCAACGTGGTCAACCTGCGCCTGCCGCGCCTGCGGGACCGCAGCCACGACATCCCCAATCTGGTGGACTATTTCCTCGGGTATTACAACGAAAAATATAACTGCCGCGCGCCACTCCCCTCGGCGCAGACCATGTCACTGCTCGAGCGTTATCACTGGCCCGGCAATATTCGCGAATTGGAGAACCTGATCAAGCGCTATGTGATCCTCGGTTCGGAAGAGACCATCACCAGCGAGTTGCTGACGCATCGCGAGGAGCACTTCGATCCCGAGATTCCCACTGCGGACGCGCCCATCGCGCTCAAAAAGGTTACCCGCCAGGCGGTGCGGGAACTGGAACGGAGGATCATCTTCAAAGTCCTGCAGGCCAACAATTGGAATCGCAAGAAGGCTGCGCGTTCCCTGAACATCAGCTATCGGGCATTGCTTTACAAGATTCGTGACGCGGGCTTGGGCAGTATGGGAAGCTCGGCCAAGACGGACACGGCCGCATCGGCCGATTAAGCGGATTCACGATATCCAAGCGTGCGGCTTTCGTTCCCCGCGCGGCCGCCGCCGACAAGACTCGATTTCATATGGCGAAGATCGGCGGACAAGTTATACCCGGCAAGACCCTGTTTCTGCTGACGACAGAACTGTTGCTCACGGTCGCCGGCCTGTTGCTGGCGACGGGGATTCGTGTCCTTTCGTTCAGAGAATGGTGGCATGTCATCACCCTGCCGGAGAACCTGGCGCGCTTCGGCCTGGTGGTGATCGTGTGCGGGCTGGCGCTCTACTACTGTGATGTTTACGATCTGCGCGCTTCCAACCGGCGCGCGGTGCTGTTCGTCAGTCTGATGCAGGCGCTTGGTCTGGCCTGCGTCATTCTCGCCATTCTCTATTACGTGCAGCCGAACCTGGCGGTCGGGCGCGGCGTGGCGGTGCTGGCTACGCCCGTGATCTTGGTGCTTATTCTGGGCTGGCGCATGCTCTTGGAGTCGCTGTCATCACTGTCCAACCCCGAGCGGCTGCTGATCATGGGCACCGCCGGCAGCGGCATTGCGCTCACCAAGGAGATTTGTTCCCGCACCGATCTCAACTTCAAAGTCGTCGGTTTCCTCGACGAGCGCGGCGAGAATATCGGCAAGCCCCTGGTCAATCCTGGCATCATCGGGGCGGCCGCCGAAGTGGAAGCGATTGCCAAGCGGGAAAAAGTGGGCCGCATCGTGATCTCGCTGGCCGATCGCCGGGGCACCATGCCGGTGCGCGACCTGCTGCATCTGCGCATGTCGGGCATTCCGGTGGAGGATGCACACAGCCTCTACGAGCGCATTACCGGCCGCATCCTGCTGGAACGGCTTTCCCCCAGCTGGCTGATTCTCTCGGATGGATTCCGCAAGTCGGCTTTTGTGCTCAACACCAAGCGCCTGATGGACATTGTCCTATCCCTGATTGCCCTGGTCGTGGGTTTTCCTGTGCTGGTGGCGACGGCGCTGGCGATTTTTCTGGAAGACGGCCGTCCCATACTGTTCCGTCAGCGCCGCATCGGGCTGAATGGCAGCGAGTTCACCATGCTGAAGTTCCGCTCTATGCACAAGGACGCGGACAAAGGCGGCGCCAAATGGGCCGCCGATGGGGATAGCCGCATTACCCGGGTTGGCAAGTTCATCCGTAAGTTTCGCATTGACGAGATCCCGCAATTCCTGAACGTTCTGCGCGGCGAGATGAGCCTGGTCGGTCCTCGTCCGGAGCAGCCTTATTTCTGCACTCTGCTCGAGGACAAGATTCCCTACTTCGGCTTGCGGCACACGGTTCGGCCGGGAATCACCGGATGGGCCCAGATCAAGTACCAGTACGGGGCGAGCATCGACGAGGCCAAGAACAAGCTTGAGTTGGACCTGTTCTATATCAAGCACCTTTCCCTCATGCTGGATCTGGCGATCATTTTTGAGACGGCCAAGGTCATGCTGGTTGGGCGGGGTGCGAAGTAAAGGTAACAGGGTGGTGGAAAGATTTTGTCACTCTATGTGCAAATTTTTGCACTTTTCATGTGCGGGAGACGCCGAGCTGGGGGTGGAGCAAGTTCGCCTTCGAATGCATGGGGTTAACAACCCGATCTCTCAGGTACTTGGAATGGCAGTTGCAACTTTGAAGCGCACCAACGATAGCGGGGCTTAGCTTATGTTTCGTAGATTAGGTAACCCTATTCTCATTGTGATACTGGGACTGGCCTGTCAGGCGGCATTCGCGCAGAATGCCTTGCCGAAGGAATCTGAAGCTTCCAAACCTGGTCCCGAACCTTCCACTGCGACCACCCACATCAGCCCAGCGGTCTCGCCCGAATATAAAGTCGGCGAGTCGGACGTTCTGCTGGTCAGTGTGTGGAGGGAGCCGGATCTGTCCAAGACCGTTAGCGTGCGCCCGGACGGCATGATTTCGCTGCCTTTGATCGGCGACGTGAAGGTGATGGGCATGACCTCGGGGGAGATACAAGACCTCGTGGCGGGCAAGCTGAAAGCCTATCTCTTGAATCCGAGGGTGACGGTCGAAATCACCGAGATCAAGAGCCGTCGCGTGTTCATTACCGGCGAGGTTATTCGCCCCGGCCTCTACCCGTTGGGCGGGCCCACGACGGTGCTGCAACTGATCGCGCAGGCGGGCGGATTCACTCCCTTCGCCAAGCGCAAGAATATCGTCGTATTGTGCCAGGAGAACGGGCAGCAGCAGAAGCGTCCGTTCAACTATTCCGAAGTTGTGCATGGCCGGTCGCCTGAGCAGAACGTTCTGCTCACACCCGGCTGCACGGTGGTGGTACCGTGAGGCGCGCCGGGGTGGTTCGGGGCATAGCGGCGCTCGGCATACTCGTGCTGGTGATGTCGGTATCAGTTCTGGCCCAGCAGACCGGTGACTCACGCACCTATATTCCATCGCTTTTCGCGCAGCAGCCCATCGCGGTAGACATGTGGCAGCCTGCGGTCAGCAGCAATGAATCGGCGCCAGCCGTGGGTGTGGTGGATTCGTCGGCGCAGGAGTCAGGCGCAATCGAACCGTGGGCGCCTTATGTACGCAATCCCGCGCAGCACTACCTGCTCTATGGCCTGAATCTTTCCGCCACCTATGAGCATGACTCTTCGTACCAGGGCTTTGCAGCGGAGTCCCGCGTTCTGCCGCAGCTCGCTCCCTATCTGGGACTGATGGGGCGTACCCGGACCGGATTCTTCGTGCTGCAGTACGCGCCCAGCATTATTCCGTATGACTCGGCGCAAGGCCATGGCGTGGCGTTCCATAGCGTGAATTTCGACGCGGCCGGCGCTTTCTCCCGGCGCCTGAGCTGGATCTTCGACAGTCATAACGGGTACGGCGGAGAAATCGGCCGCCTTACCGGCAATCTGAGTTCGCAATCCGTGTTCGGCGGCGTGGCCCAGAGCGGTCCCGGATTCGCAACCGTCCAGCCGCTCAGCGGCAACTCCGTGAATTCGAGCACCAGCGCCGGGCTGGGATACCAGATCACTCCGCGCCAGACGATTCACGCGACGGTGAGTGACAACTACAACGGCTTTATTTACGAGCCCGCGAACGGTCTTCCCGACGTGCGCAATAACATGGTGGGCCTGGCGTTGAGCTACGACCACACCATCAGCCCCACCATGACCTTCCACGCTTATGGCAATGGGGACCGCATCTTTTCCAACGTTCTTCCCTGCCATACGTTCGGCGGCGGATTAGGGCTGACGTATCAGCCCACCCGCACCATTACCGCGGATTTCGGCGCCGGACCCTCCACCGGATGCGGCGCGGAGGCGGCTAACTATCACGCCAACGTAAGCGCTGCCCTGCGCAACCGGATCAGGGTTTACCTGGGCGGGGCACGGCAATTGAACACCGCCTACCGGCTGAACACGCGCTGGGAGGACAACGTAACCGGCGGCGCCAGCAAGCAGTTTGGACACGCCGATTTTGGGTTTGATGCCGGATATTTCCACGGCCAGTCGCTCGCACTGCTGGGACCCTCGAGCGGCTATTTCGTGGCGCCGCGGCTCAACTATACGTTCCGCTTGTCGCGGATGACGGGCGTTGGATTTTCATACCGCAAGTTCCAGGGCTCGGCGGGCAGCGGCCCCGGGGTCAGCTTCGCGATGGTGACTCTGATGTTTTCACCTTCTCCGTTGCCGCTGGAGAAATGAGATCGATGACGACTGACAGCTTGGAAAATCCGCTTCAGCTGGTACGCCAATACGTGGCCACGCTTGTGCATTTCAAGTGGTGGATCATGCTGGGCGCGCTCACCATCACCCTGGGGGCGTTCACCTATATCGCCCGCATGCCCGACACCTATAAGGCCACCACCACCATTCTGGTGGACCCGCAGAAGATTCCCGAGAAGTTCGTCGCCTCGACGATCACGGTGGACTTGCAACAACGCCTGACCACCATTTCGCAGACGGTAATGAGCACGACTCGCCTGCAGGAGATCATCGAGCAGCTGAACCTGTATCCGGAAATGCGCAAGACCGCGCCCCTGGAACAGGTGATCGATACCATGCGCAAGGACATCACCATCGACGTCAAGCAGGGCGCAGGCATCAGCACCTTCAGCATCAGCTATCAGAGCAAGTCCAAGGATCTGGTGGCGCCGGTGGCCAATCAACTGGCGTCGCGCTTTATCGACTGGAACCTGGCCATCCGCACCGGTGAGGTCAGCAAGACCAAGACCTTCCTGACCGAACAATTGGAGAAGTCGAAGGACACGCTCGAGGAGCAGGAACTCAAGCTGCGCGAATTCAAGATGGCCCACGTGGGAGAGACGCCCGAGGCCCAGGCTACGAACGTGCAGATGCTGTCGCAGTTGAATTCACAGTTGCAGGCCAACAGCGAAGCCCTGAACCGGCTGGACATTCAGCGGACCATGCTGCTGCGCGGCGGGGAGACGGCGCCGGCAACCACGGCCGCCCCGCGACCCGTCAGCGAACGTGGCCGTCTGGAAGCCGAAAAGCGCCAGCTCGAAGAGAAGCTGGCCGATCTGCGCCGCAAATACACCGCCGATTATCCCGATACGGTGGATGCCAATCTGCGGCTGGAGCGCGTGAAGGAGCAGTTACGGGCTTTGCCGCGTGATCCTGATCCCGCGGCCGAGGGTGGCAAGATCGGCGAGGACAACGTTCAGCTTGCAGTCATCAATCGCGAGATGAAGCGCCTGAACGATGACCAGCAACGCCTGGAAGCGCAGATCCGAATGTATCGCGCGCGCGTGGAAGCTTCGCCCCTGCGCGAACAGCAGATGACGGAACTGACCCGCAACTACGAGGTTTCCAAGACGGAATACCAGTCGCTTCTGGACAAGACGCACTCCGCCGAAATGGCGGCCGATCTGGAAAGCAATCAGCAGGCGGAGCGCTTCACCATCCTTGACCTTGCCCGCACTCCGGAGCGGCCCTTCAAACCAGACCGGCGCACCATGATGCTGGCCGCCATGTTTGGCGCGCTGGGCGCCTGCATCGTGCTCGCGGTGGGAGTCGACATGCTCAATCCCGCCGTCAAGTCGGAGGCGGAGGTGAAGGGGATGCTGCCGGCCACGATTCCAATGCTGGTGGCGGTGCCCAGAATCGAGACCGCGGCAGAGCGGCGCCAGCGGATCCTGTTTAACACCGTCGCCGTCATTATTTGCGCGATCGCCTGCTGCGCTGAGCTTGCCTTCTTCTGGAGGGTCCACCCGTTCTTATGAAGCGGCACCGAGTATTTCTCGGCGGCCCCATTTCCCCCAAGCAATCATCAGCCTTGTTGATAAGCGGAGGTTCAGGACGTGTCTGCGGCGATTGAGTTAGAGATCAAGCCCCACCAGGGATGGCAGCGGATCGACTTCCGCGAAATGTGGCATTACCGGGAACTGCTGGGATTTCTGGTGTGGCGCGACGTCAAGGTCCGCTACCGGCAGACCGTGCTGGGAGGCCTGTGGGCGGTTCTGCAGCCGCTCATTGCCATGGTGATCTTCACGGGACTGTTCGCTCACGTGGCCAACATCAAAACCGACGGCGTACCCTATTCGCTTTTTGTGTACGCGGGCCTGGTGCCGTGGACTTTTTTCGCCAACGCCGTAGGCTTGTCGAGCAACAGTCTGGTCGGCGCCGATCAGATGATCCGTAAGATTTATTTTCCCCGCCTGCTGGTGCCATTGGGAGTGATCGTCGCTCTCGGGCTCGACATGCTGATTGGGTTCGGATTCATCGCGTTCCTGATGGTCTACCATCACTGGCCGGTCTCCAGCAGCCTGGTTACATTGCCGATCTTTCTGTTCGGCACCTTTTTGGCAGCCTCCGGACTGGGCCTCGCTCTATCTGCGCTGAACGTTCAGTACCGCGACGTGAAATATGCGGTTCCGTTCTTTACGCAGATGGCGATGTTTCTTACCCCGGTGATCTATCCCATGCGGTACGTGCCCGGCAGGATAGCGACTCTGCTGGCCTTTAACCCCATGGCGGGAATGGTGGAAGGCTTCCGTCACGCCGTACTCGGGAGCCCGGTTTCGTGGGTACTTGTGGCCAGATCGATAGGCACTTCTCTTCTCATCTTTGTGGCTGGACTGTTCGTTTTTCGCCGCATGGAGCGGACGTTCTCGGACGTTATTTAGGGCAGAGTCAAGACAGGGTCAGAACTGACAATGGAAACAGTTATCGAGATCAGCGGAATTTCCAAGCGTTACGAACTGGGCCAGAGCGCTCAGTTCTACGACAGCTTCCGGGAAGCGCTCACGCGAGCTTTGCGCAGTCCGTGGGCAAACTCACGCAACGGCTCCGGTAGTAATCACAACGGCAATCACGGCGGGAATACATTCTGGGCTCTGAAAGACGTGAGCTTTAACGTACAGAAGGGCGAGACTGTCGGCATTATTGGATCCAATGGAGCAGGGAAGAGCACACTGCTTAAAATCATCTCCCGCATCACCGATCCCACCGAAGGCCACGTCAAGGTCCGCGGGCGGATGGCCAGTCTGTTGGAAGTTGGAACCGGTTTTCATCCCGAGCTCACTGGACGGGAGAACATCTACCTCAACGGCGCCATCCTGGGGATGCGCAAAGCAGAAATTGACGCCAAGTTTGAAGAAATCTCGAACTTCGCCGGAATCGGCAAGTTCCTCGATACGCCGGTGAAGCGATATTCCAGCGGAATGTATGTTCGCCTGGCGTTTTCGATCGCGGCCCACTTGGATCCCGAGATCCTGGTGGTCGACGAGGTCCTGGCGGTCGGCGACGCAGCTTTTCAAAAGAAGTGCCTGGGAAAAATGGCGGAGGCCTGCTCCCGCGCCAAGACCGTCTTCTTCGTATCCCACAACCTGGCAGCGGTGGAGAACCTCTGCACGCGCGGGGTAGTGCTTCAACACGGAAAATTGGTTTTCAACGGCGGTGCGCGAGAGGCGATTGATTTCTATCTGCACAATCTCTGCGGCGAGGGTTCCGCGCCGGGCACACACATTATCGACCTCAGTTCCGCGGCTGGCCGGCCGGTCCGCTGCCGGCCCCTGCTGAAGCGCCTGGAACTCTACACTGAAGGCGACCGGCCGGTGAACGGTGACCTGCCTGTGGGCGGGCCGCTGAAGGCGGTGATCACCTTCCAACTGGAAGAGCCCTGCGCCAGCTTCGATGCTTCCATCGCGTTCGATACTCCCACAGGTCAGCGCGTTTGCACGGCGCACTCGGCCTACGAGTCCGCGCGCATACACGATGAACGCGTCGGCGAACAGGTTTTCGTGTGCGACATCCCCAGCCTTCCGTTGATCCCGGGCGAGTACAAGGTCAACGTCGGACTCGACATCAGGAACAGCGAGGTCGACTGGGTGGAAGACGTCACCCGCCTCACCGTCATCAACGCGGATTACTACGGAACCGGTGTCCTGCCGACCAAAGGACAGTTTCTGCTCGAGAACCGCTGGACCATTGCTTCCCCGGTTGAGCGTGAGACAAGGCTGGCGGAAAAGCCATGAGCGGGAGCGATCCAGGCTCGAGCCCGGCGGTCAGCTTCGTTGTTCCCTGTTACAAACTGGGGCATCTGCTGGCTGATTGCGTCAACTCGATATTGTCCCAGACCTACGGTGATTTCGAGATCCTGATCATGGACGACTGTTCGCCGGACCAGACGCTGGCGGTCGGACGGTCCTTCAGGGACTCGCGCGTGCATTACATTCGCAACGAGCCGAACCTGGGCCACCTGCGCAACTACAACAAAGGCATCGGCATGTCGCGCGGCAGATATATCTGGCTGATCTCGGCCGATGATCGCCTGCGCAGCCCCCAGATTCTCCAGCGCTACATGCAGGTGATGGAGGCCAATCCCACGGTTGGTTATATCTTTTGTCCGGCGATGGGCCTTCTGGAGACGCGCGAAACCAGGGTGATGCATTCCCACGGAACGCAGGACCTGGTTCTCCGCGGCCACGATTTTCTTCTCACGCTGTTGAACTCGAACAGCGTTGCCGCTCCTGCCGGCATGGTGCGCCGGGAGTGTTACGAAAAACTCGGTGCTTTTCCGCTGGATATGCCGTGGGGCGGAGACTGGTACCTGTGGTGCCTGTTCGCGCTTCACTTCGATGTCGCTTACCTGGCGGAGCCGATGGTGAACTATCGTGTGCATGAATTGAGCATGACGAACAAGCTCATGAGCACGGCGCCGCGGCTGTGCACCAATGATGACCTGGCGCTGCAGTGGAGGATCAAGCAGAAAGCCGAGGAGGCAGGAGCGCACGCAATCGTGAAGCGCTGCCGCCACATGATTGCTTACGAGTATGCCCGCAACATGGATCTGCGGAGATATGAGGGTGGCGGTTCGCGGATGACCGAGGAGGAGGCTGCAGGGTCTGTGCGGCAACTGGCGAACAGCCGGCGGGAAGAGCGTCTGATTCGAGCCCGCATTCACGCTTGCCTGGGCGACCAGTTTTTCTGGAGAAGCGAAGCCGGCGCCGCCTGGCGCTCGTACCTGCATGGCCTGCGGCACGACCCGACGATGCTGGGAGTATGGGCGAAATGCTTTTTGCTGGCGCTGGGTGGTCTGGGTACCCGCGTGCGCCGGCGGGCCCGCGGGCTTCGCGAGAGCACGCAGTAGAGTCCGGAAGGTGGGCCTGACAAGGGGAAATCGGCTATGAGTCTGGAAGTGGCTGTCATCGTACCGACCTACAACCGCGCGGACCTGATCGTCCCAGCGCTGCAATCCATCCTCGGGCAATCGCTCCGGCCGGCTGAGGTGATTGTTGTGGATGACGGGTCGCGCGATAACACCGAAGCTGCGGTGCGGCAATTCGGATCGGCGGTCAAGTATCTGTGCATCGACAACTCGGGCGAGTGCCGGGCGCGGAACGTCGGCGTATCCGCATCTTCCGCTCCCTGGGTGGCATTCTGTGACAGCGACGACATCTGGCATCCGGAGAAGCTCCGGCTGCAGGCTCTCGTGTTCGAGTCGGTGCCGGAGGCGGAATACGGCTTCACGAATTTCAAGACCGTCGTGGATGGTGAATGGTCGGCGACGACCAAGTTCGACACTTCTCCCGCGGGATATTGGGAGCTGCCGCGGCGCGATGTTACGCCGGAATCATTCGTCGTCGATGTGTCGATGTTTCCATCGTTGCTGCGCCACCAGCCTATTTTTCCGTCCACGTTGGTGATGAAGAGGAGCTTCTTCGAAGCGGCGGGGCGCTGGCGCGAGCCCCTGGGCCGCACCCCTTCAGTCGACATGGAATTCCATCTACGGTGCGTATCTCACCCGCCGGTGGCGGTGGTTGCCACGCCCGTCGTCGGTATAAGAAAACATGCCGGCAATTTTTCGGGTGATGTGCTGCGGACTTTAATGGGAGAGGTCGAGATTCTCAAGTATGTGCTTGCCCACAACCCTGATGCCGCGAAGCACGCTGATGCCATCCAGGAGCAGATCATGCTGCGCAGCGCAGACGCGGCCGAAACCGCCTTTGCAGCAGGACAATTGGATAAAGCTCGCCAGCTGCTGAAAGGCGTGCCCTACAATCGCCGCTCCTGGCGGCAGAAACTGAAGGGTCTTATCGCCGCTTCTCCGAAGAGCGTCGGCGAAAAGCTGCAAAAAGCGACCGCGGCTTTAGCCCGGCAGGACACCGTTTCCCGAGCTTAGGCCATGATGGATGATCCCAAAGTCAGCTTTATCGTCCCCTGTTTCAAGCTGGGACACCTGCTTGCTGATTGTGTCAATTCCATTCTTGCGCAGACGTACGGCAGCTTTGAAATTCTGATACTCGACGATCAGTCGCCCGATTGCACGCCCGAAGTGGGGCGGTCATTCACCGATCCGCGCGTGAAATACTCGCGCAACCAGGTCAACCTCGGGCATCTGCGAAATTACAACGAAGGCATCGCGCGAGCCCGCGGGAAGTACATATGGCTCATTTCGGCCGACGACCGCTTACGCAAGCCCTATGTTCTGGAACGTTATGTCGAGACCATGGAGAGGCACCCAAAGGTGGGCTACATCTTCTGCCCGGCGGTGGACCTTGTCGACCAGCAGGAGGCGGAAGTACTGCTTTACTCGCAGCATGGCGATGGCGATGCGATCTTCGACGGCCACAGCTTCTTCCTCAAGTTGCTGAAGTTCAATCCTATCGCCGCGCCCTCGGCAATGGTTCGCGCAGATTTGTACCGGAAGAATCCTTTTCCGCTCGATATGCCGTGGGGCGGGGACTGGTACTTATGGTGCCGCTTCGCGCTTGAGTCGGATGTCGCCTACCTCGCGGAACCCATGGTGTGCTATCGCAGACACCATATGAGCATGAGCAACCTGCTGGTGAGCCACAAGGTGGAGGCCTGCGTTTCCGACGACACCAGATTGCCATGGATTCTGAAGCGGGAGGCCGAGTATCTGGGCCATGCGAAACTGGCAAAAGCATGCTTGCAAGCCGCCGTCGATATCTATGGCCGCAACATTTCTTCCAGCCATGGCAGGAACGCTCAATCTGCAATGACGCGAGAACAGTTCGAGGAATCTCTGGTGCGCCATGCCTCCAATGCCCGCGAGAAAGATTGGGTTCGGGCTCGCGTATGGGTGGCGGTTGCGGACCAGCACTATCGCACAGGAGAACTGCCCCAGGCCCGGGAAGGCTACCTCTGCGGTCTCCGGCAGGATCCGGGCATGTTAAAAGCCTGGCTCAAGTTGTTCCTCGTCTCGTCCGGCCGGGTGGGAACGCGCATTCGCAGGACCCTGGCGTTCCGCCGTTCCAAGACGTCCTGGCAACTTCCGGTGGAGAAAAGTGATGCCTAGCGTTTCGGTGGTCATACCCAGTTACAACTGCGGGCACTGTCTTCCCGAGGCTCTCGAGAGCGTTTTCGCGCAGGCGTTCAGGGATTTGGAGATCATCGTCGTCGATGATGGCTCGACCGACAACACCAGCGAGGTAGTGGCCCGGTATGGCTCGCGGATACGCTGCATTCGGCAGGAGAATCGCGGCCTTCCGGCCGCACGCAACCGCGGGATTCAGGCCTCCGACTCACCGTATATAGCATTCCTTGACGCCGATGATGCCTGGTTCCCGGAGAAACTGGCCGAGCAGATTCCGGCCTTTACGCAGGATCCCGAGATTGGCCTGGTGTACTCCGACTTGCGGGTGGTTTATGACGACGGACAAGTTGTTTCCTCTTTTCTGGAGAGCCGTCCGCTGGCCGGCAGCGGGTATGTATTCGATCGTATTCTGCGCAGCGGCTTCATCATTCCCTCCAGCGTTGTCGTGCGGCGAAGCTGCATAGAACAGGTCGGTCTGTTCGACGAATCAATGCGCTCTCATGAAGACGTGGAGCTGTGGTCGCGCATCTGCCATGCCTGGAAGGTCAAACTGATCTCCAAACCTCTGGTGATGCGCCGCCAGCGCGCCGGGAGCCTGACGGGTAGCGAGGATCTGCGCTCCCTCTATGGCCTGAAGTTCTATCAGAAAGTGCTGCTGATTCCCGGACTCGAGCCCCAGCACAGGCGCTTCGTGCGCAACGTCCTTGCTTCATGCTGCGTGGATCGGGGCCGGTTCTGCCTGAACGAGGGCCGCATTGCCGAGTGCCGCGCGACTCTGCGCGCGGGCCTGCAGTATAACTGGCGGAATCTGAGGGGAATTCGCGATCTTATCCTCAGCTACTTCCCACGGGGAGCTTATCTGAGGATGAGGACCTTACGGGCGAGCATGCGATCGTAGTTGCGGTTGTTGTGTAGAGCTGTAATTTGCATCTCCAGATGGGCTTGGGACTCCATACCGGTTTGGCCGCGCCGCTGCTGTACGGCGCCGCCATCGCCGCTTGTCTGCTCGGATTTCTGCGCCCGGCCATCAGCGTCTATTTCATGGTTCTGCTGGTGCCGCTGCAGACCACGCGGTACAAGCTGCACGAATTTCCTTTCGGCAGCAAGGTCATCGATTTCCTGCTGCTTTCAGCGATCATCGGCTGCCTGATCAAGGGCTGGTCCTTTGTCCCGAGCAAACTCAACCGTCTGATTATCCTGTTCTGCCTCTTCTACTACTTCTCGCTGTGGAGGGGTGTGTTCTTCCTGGACTGCGACTGGCCCATCACGACCTCTGACCTGCGCCTGCAGATGTGGAAGAACTACATGCTCCTGCCGCTGATCTTCTTTGTGGTGGTAATGGCCATCCGCGAGGCCAAGCAAATCAAGATTCTGCTGGGCGTCATGTGTGTAGCTTCTCTCTACGTGGCGCAGTCGTTCCTGCGCTCGGTTTCGGGGCGTGACTTTTCGCATTTCTCGTACTCCGTGCGCGACGCCGGCGTGCTCGGCTATGCCGGGGAGAACGGCCTGGGAGCATTTGAGGTCGAACTAACTGCGATGCTGCTGGCGCTTGCCTTTTGCAAGGGCCTGCCCCGCTATTTCAGGATGTTTATCTGGGGCGTCCTGGCCTGTAACACCTACTGCATCCTGTTCTCGTTTTCCCGCGGCGCGTATCTGGCTACGCTTCTGCTGCTGCTTCTGTTTGGCCTCTTCAAAGACCGCAAGCTTCTGCTGGTTATGGTTCTGCTCGCCGTGGGCTGGCAGGTACTGACGCCGAAAGCGGTGCAGGAACGCGTCAGCATGACCTACGATGAGAAGTCCGGCACGGTGGACGGATCCGCGGGCGAGCGGCTGCAACTATGGGAAGATGCGTTTAACTTGATCAAGGCCAATCCCGTGCTGGGCACTGGTTTCGATACTTATGAGTTCATGGGGCGAGTGGGAGATTTTCGCGACACCCACAACTACTATCTGAAAGTTCTGGTCGAGACGGGAATCCCCGGATTGATCCTGATTCTGGTATTGATCTGGCGGTTCTACGCCACCGGCTGGACGCTGTTCCGTTCCGCCGAGGACCCGTTCCTCAAGTCCCTTGGTTTCGGTTTTGCCGCCATGGCGATGGTGGTGTTTGTCGTTAATATATTTGGCGATCGCTGGCTGTACATGCAGGTCAACGGCTACACGTGGATTCTTCTGGGTTGCGCCATGCGCGGACAACTGATCGCCAATGAAGAGGCGCGCGAACTGCAAGAGCCTCCTCCTGTTCACGATCCTGAAGCAATGTTCAACGAACTTCCTGTTCCAGCAGCTCAATAAGCTGGCGCGTCGGAGTGTAGATCCAGGCGATTCGCCTTCCGCCGAAAGCCACCGCCGGCACCGGCTTGCTCACCAGCAGGCATCCCTTGGCCAGGATGTCGGCGAGAGTTTCATCCAGCCTGGGCGTTTCAAAGCACATGTGGTAAGCGCCGCCACCTCGCGCCAGGCCTCCCTTGACGGGGGAATCCTCGGTGAGCGGCGCGATCAGTTCAACCACAGCGTCTGCGGGATCGTCGGTTCCCAGGAAGCAGACGGTAACTTTCTGTATGGGGTCGTCGAAGGGTCCGGAGACCAGCTTGTACCCAAGGAGCTGAGCATAACTCTGCAGAGCGCCTTCGATTTTTGCGACCGCTACTCCCAAATGTCGAAATTTCATATCAGCAATTCTGAGCGACGCGCTACCCCAGCAGGCCCTTGCCTTGCAGTTCGGCCTGCAGCAGGGCCACCGTGGTCAATTGGGGAATCCGCTGCGGATCGAATTGCACTCCGTACTCGGCTTCCAGAGCGAGGATGGCCTGCAAGTGGCCGAACGAGTCCCACTTTTCGATGCTGCCCACGGCAAGCTCCGGCGTTACGTGATCCGGGGGAATATCGAACACATCGGCCAGAACGTTGCGCAGAACCTCAGGTACCGGCTGCGTATTCATGCTTTTTGGTTTCCTCCTGGATGGTGATCCACCAGGGCTTTGGGGGCAGTCCTTGGCTGAGATCGAACTCATAAAAAACTGATGCTGAACTGTCTGATCCGCCGGGTGGCGCCTGCAGACGGCGGAAGCCATGCCCGCTGTAAAAGTCCGCGCAGGGTTTGTTCTTCGCGGTGGGGATGAACTCGCCAACAAGGTGCGAGGCGCCATCGCGCTGCGCCTGCTGTGCCAGATACCACAGCAGCGCCGACTCCACGCCGCGGCCGATCACGCGGCAGGAGAGCAAGAAAGTGTCGATATGGCATTGCCCCTGCTGCGTGTGGCAGAGAGCTATCCCCACGACACCCGAATCCCCGAAGCGATCGCGCGCGCGCAGTGCCAGAGCCTGCCCGCCCGGCGACTCGGCGAAACGTTGCACATCAGTCGCGGAGTGGCGGCGGGTGGTCAGATTGAACTGATTGGTTTTTCCGATGAGCTGCACGGTCCGGCCCAGAGGCGCGTCCAGGGCGTCGATGACGGTGCAGACGATGTTAAGAGAAGAGAGAAAATCCTCGCGCGAGCCCGCCGATGCTTCCAGTTCGGAGCGCCTGGCCATGGCCCGGTATTCCTCGTTGCGCTGCTGATCCTCGTGGGTAATGCTCAGGGTGTCGAAGGCGCCAAGGCCCGCGATTTTGTCGGCCAGTGTCCAGGGCTCATCCCGGGGAACTTCCACCACTTGGACCTCGGGGAGGTTCTGTCGTATAGCCTCACACTCCGCCGGGTTGTCGTCCACGAACACAAAGGAATCGAGCCCAAGAGAAAGTTCTTCGGCCAATTCGCGCAATGCGATTGCCTTGTCGTTCCAACTGATCTTGGCAGCGACGAAGTCCTCCAGCTTGAGCGCAAGATCGCCGGACCTCGACTGAAACGCTTCGCGCACATCTGCTTCGTTGTTTTTGGAAGCGATAGCGAGCAGAACGCCGCGCGCCGACAGGGCTTTCAAGTATTTCTGGTACTCGTAGTAGCACGAACCGGGGAAGGTCGCTCCGGTCGTGATGCCCTCGGGGCCATCTTCACCAACGATGCCGCCCCACAACGTGCCGTCGAGGTCCGTGCACAAAACTTTTTTTGAAGGGAAGTAGAGGGCGCGCACGCTTCGCGCGAGGCCGCGGCAGTAGTCGACAAAGAAATCGGGCGCGATGGCAAGCCGGCTGGCAAGGAACATCCGTTTGTCGCGCCACTTCGCTCTCCCGGCGCGCGCGGCAAGATGATCCTGGTCGAAGTACACGGCATTTCCAAGCTTGCGGCACATTTCCGACATGGCCTGGTTGATCTGGCGGATTGCCTGCGCCTCGCTGGCGGCCAGGTTGCTGTCCCCTACTTCGCCCAGCACCGGCTGGTCCGGGATAACCAAGCCTTGTACCAGCAGGCCTGCGGAACTGTGTTGCCGGAAAGCCTGGAGCATGCTGCCGATGCCATGAACAGCGTGGTCCACTTCCGCGGCTACTTCCTGCGCTACGCCGCGCGAACACGCCGGGGAGACGCTGCCGGCAAGGTCCTCAAGTTCGGCAAGAAACAGCACCAGGTCCGGCTGCAGGGCATGCAGGGCCCCGCTGGGGTTCATCAGGTCATCGATAAAGCTGCCGTATCCCCCGACGGTGATGTCCAACCACAGACCGGCGGCGGCGGCGTGAACCATCAACTGGGGCAAAAAAGGCTCGACGGTTACCGAGCGAGCTACATAGGTCCTGAGGGGCTTGAGAAGGGCAGAACGGGCGCCCTGCGTCTGCAGTTCGCGCAGGCGAGCCGCGGCAAAGGCGTAATCACCTGGGCGAGCCGCCGCGCCGGCCAATCGGCAGGACTCGCGGACCAGCGCGCGCGCATCACCCGCCGCGGATGCCTGCTGGATGGCATCCCGAATCTGTCGTGCTTCATCCTGCGGCAGACGTGCGGACATTGTCGCGATTACCGTCCTTCACTGCCATCGCCGGCTGTTTTGCCGCTTCTTTCGGCTGAGAACGCATCATGACGCGCCCGGGAACGCCCATTACGGTTGCGCCGGAGGGGACATTGTTCATGACCAGAGTGTTGGCGGCGATCTTAGCGCCGCTTCCCACCTTGATATCTCCAATCAAGGTGGCGCCAGTGCCAATGTACACATCGTCCCCAATCCGCGGTACACCCGGTCGTCCCATGGCGGATGTGCCGATGGTCACATTGTGGGTCAAGTTGCAATTGGGACCGATAACAACGTCGGGATGAATGTGAACGCCACCAGAATGGCTGATGTACAGCCCGGGGCCGATTTCAGCGCTGGGATCGAGACGCATCTGCATGACGGCTTCAAGGAACTTGTAGATGAACGGGTAAAAAAGCTTGCAGGGCCAGCGCACGAGGGCGGGG
>Ga0335081_10000825_pt1 | contig 50261 bp, 42 predicted proteins | sample Lox_Sample_35_FD_206713 | JGI IMG/M metagenome (GOLD analysis project Ga0335081, IMG submission 206713) | Soil microbial communities from Loxahatchee National Wildlife Refuge, Florida, United States - Lox_Sample_3.5 | ecosystem: Environmental > Terrestrial > Soil > Wetlands | place: USA... | reverse complement strand
AATACGGCCGTGCTGCTCGCCGGTTATCATGCTACTGTAGTCGCCCTGCTCTATTTTCATTACCGGGAGTGGCCAGCTGGCGGCCATGGTTGTTTCGTTTCGCATTTTTTGGTTGGGGGAGGTGAGAAGGGTCGAGAGGGCAAGGGGCGACGGGCGTCGGCCGCTCGGCGTTTGTACGTTTCCAGGTATAGCATGGGCGCTGATCGCCGATCGAGATGGCACTCAGCGGGCCTGAGCGACTGGCACGCCGTATCCACCTACCGGAGTTGTGATCACCTGGTTTCCAAAACCCTTGATCATCGGTTTTCCCGCAGCGATAGCTTTTCTTACGGACGGCAACGAGAGCGATGCATCATGGCTAGCTTTGTTGTCCCAGACCTCGGTGACCCAGACTGTGTCCTCATTCGTCAGGTCCTTAGCCACGACGTAGCTCAAACAGCCGGGCATGTTGGAAACACTCTCGATCAGGATCGCCATCAGATCGTCGCGCCGGCCCGGCACAGCAGTTATGTTGCTGATTAGTCCGAACATCTGCTCTCCCTTCTCGGGCGCTGCTGAGACAATGCGGCAAGCAACAATGGCCAGTGTACTGGAGACGAGTTCTCGGCGCCCTATGTTCATGCGCACAAGAATAGCGCAGGTGACGTTAATGCGGAAATCCGTACACGCAGAGACCGGTTCCCTGTTTAGGACGTCACATGGACGTAGAGTCTACTCGTTGATTGGCAACGTCCAATCCGGCCGTCCAGTGCGAAACGCGTTCGCGATACGTTTACTGCGGACAGTCTTTACAAGCCAATTGAAGTGGAGCGGACTTACCAGGACCGATCTTGCCGCGATCCCTCGAAGGCCGTTTGGGAGTTGCGCGTCAGCAGCCTAGACTATGCCCGCATCTGCTTCGGATTGAACCAAGGGTACAGAAGCGGAAGAATATAGAGCGTAAGCAGTGTGGAAGTAATTAAGCCGCCGATCACAACCGTTGCGAGAGGTCTTTGAATCTCGGCTCCAGTTGCAGTTGAGACCGCCATGGGAAGAAATCCGATACTGGCTACCAGAGCGGTGATCAAGACGGGTCTTAACCGATCGGCGGCGCCTTCGCGGACGGCGACTTGCATCGCCATGCCACGCTTCCTTAAAGAGTTGATGTAGCTCACCAGTACGATCCCGTTTAAAACGGCAACGCCAAATAAAGCGATGAAGCCTACTGACGCTGACAGATTCAAATTCATTCCGCGCAACCACAGAGCTCCAATGCCACCCACCAATGCGAAGGGGACGTTTAAGAGGATGAGGCTGGCTTGCCTTAGTGAATGAAACGTCGCAAACAGCAAGGCGAAGATGATGGCGATCGAAACCGGGAGAACGAAAGTCAGTCTGCGATTGGCGCGCGATTGATTCTCGAACTGGCCGCTCCACTGAATCTCGTATCCAGACGGCAGTTGGACGGAGCTGTTAACCTTGTCCTGAGCCAGTTTCACGAAGCTTCCCAGGTCCGTCCCCCGCACATTGGTCTGGACGGCCACCCGCCGGCGCGCGTTCTCGCGTGAAATCACTTCGGGACCACGCACGGTTTTGATCTTAGCCACTTGGTTCAACTTGACGAGTTCGCTTCCTGGGGCACGCAGCACGACTTCCTGCAAAGCTTCCGGATCGTTCCTCAGCTTCTCCGGAAGTCGGATGGAGATGGGGAACCGGGCCTGGCCCTCAATCATCTCCGACAGCGGCTGCCCGCCGACCAGCGTCTCGATCACTTCCTGAACATCGGAAACATTCAGCCCATATCGTGCGAGCGCGGGCCTGGTGACATCTACTTGCAGTTCCGCCACATCGGAGAGCACCTCCATTTGCGGCTCGGCAGCTCCCGGAATCGAACTAATTAACCCCAGAACTTTCTTGCCCAGATCTTCCAACGTTCTAAGATTGGAGCCGAAGACTTTTATGGCCACATCGCCACGGATTCCGGTCACTGTCTCGTCCAGTCGCATTTCCATGGGTTGCGTGAAGGTGTAGGTGACTCCCGGAATTTTTTGGAGGGCTCCTGAGAGCTTGTCGATCAACTCCTGCTTGGTGCGGCAGCACTTCCATTCGCTCTTGGGAGTCAGTTTGAGGTAGGAATCGGACTCATAAATTCCCATGGCCTCCGTCGCAACATCCGGCCGGCCCAGTTTCGTCACAACTTCTGAGACTTCCGAAAAGCTTCGGATGGTGCTGGCGATCTGTTTGCTGATATCGATCGATTCGGTAAGTGCGATTCCAGGAAGCCTGCGCGAGGTGATCAGAATGGAGCCCTCATCCAGCTTAGGCATGAATTCCGTGCCGATAAAACGTAACGAACTGATGGCCGCAGACACCAGGAGCAGCGCCGCTGCCAACAGAATCGCGCGGTGCTTCACAGCGTGATCGAGTGAGCGCGCATAGACGTCCCGCAAACCCCGCAGTTGTGTGTACCAGATTTGGCTGATGCCCGTGCGCTCGACTTTCCTCACCCTAAGAAAGTAGCTCGCGAGTGCCGGCACTGCGGTTAGCGCGAAAATGAGTGAGCCAAGCAGGGCCGAGCAAACCGTGACTGCCATGGGCCGGAACATCCGCCCCTCCAGGCCCTGGAGCGTGAAGATTGGCAAATACACGGCGATGATGATCGCCACACCAAACAAAATCGGACGAGCCACTTCGTGAGATGCCGTGCGAATCGATTCGACAAACGCATTCCCCGGGGACTTTTCCAGGTGATGCACTGAATTCTCGATCATCACGACCGAGCCATCCACAATCATTCCGAAGTCGATAGCGCCCAGGCTCATCAAATTTGCCGTCACACCAAAGATAGCCATGCCCATGAAGCCGAATAGTATCGACAGTGGAATCATCGCTGCGACAATGAGGGCCGCTCGCAAATCGCCAAGGAAAAGCAAAAGGATCACGGTTACCAGCAGGCCGGCTTCGAGCAGGTTGTGCAGTACCGTGTGGATCGTGCCGTCGATGATTTGCGACTGATCGTAAAAGGCGCGCAGTCGGTAGCCATCGGGCAGATGAATCTGCGCCAGCCGGGCTTTGATACGATCGATGACCGCTCGTCCGTTTTCGCCTTTTGAGGCAATTGCCGTTGCCGATACCGCCTCTTGGGTCTCGCGCAACGTGGCGCCGTACCGCAGCAGGGGAACCGCCGCAACCGTGCCTATATCCCGAAGCAGGACCGGGACGCCATCGTGGGCCAGCAAGACCGTGTTTTCCAGGTCCTCTGCGCCGGACGCGCGGCCGAGTCCCCGAATCGTGTATTGCTGTTCGGCGTGTTCCATGTACCCGCCGCCAAAATTGGAATTGTTGCTGGCAACGCGCTCGATTACGTCGTGCACGGTCAGCCCATACCGCCGGAGCGCAATCGGGTCAAGCTGAATCGCATACTGCTTGGATTGCCCGCCCCAAGCGTTCACCTCGCTTACCCCCGGGACACTGCGAAGCGCATAGCGCAGATTCCAGTCCTGGAAGGTCTTGATATCCATTAATGACTTGTCGTGGCTTTCGAGAGTGTACTGGTACACCTCTCCGAAAGCGGTAGCCATAGGTCCAAGTGTAGGTTGCAGGTTCCGTGGCAAGCGGGGGCGGACTTCTTGCAACCGTTCGGCTATCAGTTGCCGGGCAAGGTATTGGTTGAACGAATCGTCAAAGATCACCGTGATCATGGATAGTCCCAGTTTGGAGATCGAGCGGACGGTCTCAATGTGAGGCATGCCACCCAGGGCGCTTTCGATCGGATAGGTAACCAGCTCATCCACCTCAGTGGAAGACATCGACGGGCATTCCGTTACCACTACCACCTGGTTGTTCGTCAGGTCGGGAAAAGCATCGATGGGAACATTCGACATGACGTATCCACCTGCTATCACGAGCGCGACGAGCGCGGCCATGACGAGCCAGCGGCTATCGAGAGCCCAATCTATGATGCGAGTCAACATACTTTCCGGGCAGGGGTTGCCCCGCCCACTCACTGATCCTGAATCATGGTTTTCAGCAGTTCGGATTTGAGCGCGAAGCCGCCCTTCACCACCACCGCATCGCCACGCTTTAAACCCTCAACAATTTCGATTCCTCCGTCTGCGTGCTGCCCCGGCTGAACGGTACGGGCACGAAACTCGTTCTGCGAATCCCGTACAAAGACAACGGGGACACCATCAATCTCTTGAATCGCTTGTTCCGGCACGACTAAGGCGGAGCGCCCCGCCGATTGCTGCACGCTGGCAGTTGCATACATTTCCGGTTTGAGCAGACCCCCTGGGTTCGGCACCGCGATTCGGATCTGAAGCGTACGAGTCGCAGGGTCCAACTGTTCGCCCAGCTTGAGAATGCGGCCGTTGAACTCACGGTCGGGATAGGCACGAACCTGAACCCGAACCGGCTGGCCGGGGTGCATCTTCGACAAATCCGTCTCGTTGGCAGCGGCAATCATCCACAGGCTACTGGTGTCGGTGATCACAAAGAGTTCATCACCGCTATCAACGACACTTCCAACAGTTGCCTTCCGCTCCACAACCAGGCCCGAGGCCGGAGCGTGAATCGGGATGTCATCCTCCTCGTTGTGAGCGCTATCTGTGGCAGGATCCTCAAGGGGTAGTTGGAAAATGTTCAGGTGTGCCCGCTCCTTCTCCAGTTCGCTTTGCGCCTTTTCAATAGCGGCTTCAGCATTCCGCAGATCCGCCTCCGCAGACTCGAGATCCTGGCGCGACCCGGCTTTCAGCTCGAATAACTTCTGGGCGCGATCGCGGCGCTGGTTCGCGTAGCTTGAAGCTGAATTAGCCCGTTGTAGTTCCGCCATTGCCTGTTGATAACCGGCTCGGGCCTCGTGTACTTCATGGCTATGTATGCGGCCCAGGAGTTGGTCGGCGTTAACCGTGTCGCCGACACGCGCGGATATATTCTCGATTCGTCCGCTCGCGATCGCTCCGACATGCCAGGTTTGGTCCTCGCTAAACGTCAGGCGGCCGGGGATCGTCAGGGTACCGGAGACTTCCTCGGCTCTCACGGGCTCTACCACAACATGCCCTTTCTGCAACTGTGTCGCGTCGAGAACGATAACAGTCGCATCTCTTGTGTCCTTCTGTAGGGCTCCGGATCGTGGATCTGTGGAGCCGGTATCCGCCGCGGAGGCAGTCCGGCTCTTGGATTCGCAGGAGCAAAACACGAGCGCTACAACGATCACCAAAAGTATTCTCATGGCAAAGTCCCCTGCGCAGTTTCCAGGGCCACTGCGCTCTGTTGGAATTCGGAGAGGGCGCGGGCGTACATGATTTCCGTTTCAATCTTGGTCCGTTCCGCATCGAGTAGCCGGAGTAAATCCGTTCCAGTCTCTCGATAAGCTGCATCTACGATTCGATAGACCTCGTTGGCGCGATCGCGCATCGGCCGTAAGGTGTCATTCAGAAGTTTCTGGCGCTCTTCGAAGGCGCTTCTGGCAGTCTCCAGTTCCGATCGGATCACCGCTTCGGTCGCCGCGACCGAAGACTCCGCTGCTCTCACGTCTGCGGATGCGGCCTCAATCTGGCCCTGGTTGCGATTGCGAATCGGAAGCGGTATCTGGGCTGCAGCGTAAAGCGTGTCGAATCCCGTAATCCGCTCGTAGCCAAAATGGAGGTCGGGATCCGGCTTGGCGTTGGCCTGTTGCAGGCGCAAATTGGCGCGAGCCTGCTCGACGGCCTCGCGGGCAAGAGTCATCTCGACCCTTCGTTCCAGAACCTGTTCCGGTGTGAGGGGGACTACCGGGTGCACCTGTTCGAGCGCGTCGGCAAAGATAATCGGTGGAAATTCGGGCTTACCCATTTCTCGAAACATTGCGATTCTGGTCCGTTCCGCCTCCTGTGCGGCTGTGCTTGCCAAGCTGGCCAATCGATCTCGTTCCACCTCGATTCGAATCAAATCGACCTCGGGTGCAGCGCCCTCACGGACTCGATCGCGGTGAAATTGAACCACCCGGTCGAAACTCACCAGTTCCTCTTGCAGCAAATCGCGAACCCGCGCGCCTCCGGCCGCAGCCCAGTACGCCGCGCTGACACCGCTGGTGATCTGACGTCTCCGGAGTTGCATCTCGAGTTCACTGCTGCGGATGTTCTCGTTGGCTAGGGCGACACGGCGATTGAGCTTTCCGCCGGTCTCTACGGTCTGAGCCACGAACGCATAGCTAGCCGTGTCTTGTGGATATACGAAGGCCGGGCTTCCCCAGAATCGCGTGTTCTCCAACTGAACAATGAATCGGGGATTCGGGGACAGGCCGGCCTGTTTCCGCAGGCCTTCGGCAACACGGATGCGAGCTGATGCGACCGATAGCTGCGGATTGCTTTGCAGGGCCTGTGCTACCGCGTCCGCCAATGTAAGCGGCGCCTGGCTAAAAAGCGCGGACGCAAACATCAGCGGGAATACATACGACCGCACGAAAAAATGCATGTCCACCTCGCGGACCAAATCAAATAAGACGGGAACGCCCGGGGCAGGAAAATCCAGCGAGAGGGTTAGACGGGAGGAGCGCGCGGACTTCTAAGACGTAAATGCGGCGGATCGTGGCCAATTCGCAACTGGGCTTCGACCACCCAACCATCTTGTTCGGGGGCAGAGTGTGAGCAACGCTCCGCCAGGATCACCGGGGTCATCGATCCCGAATCCGTTGGCGTTGCGGAGAACCATGATTGATACTGTGCGTCCTCGTTCGGGTCCAGACCTCGGAACTCGGGACTCCCGCTGACAGAACCGGAGGATCTCAAATGGAAATGAAAGAACGCGCCCGCATGTCTCTGGGTGGAGTCATGCTGGTGAGTGTGCAGGAACGGCGCTTCCACGAAGGCGATTACGAGCGCCAAGGTCAACAGAATGGGGCTGAAGGACCGCACTGCACCTGAGTTTATACCACAAAGGAAGACCGAGCGTTAAGCCCGACACAGGTTACGGCTTTTCGAGCGGCAGGCCGGATCCAAACGCCTCAGACCGGTTGGGCAAGTTAAACGCCGTTCCTTGAAGATGGCCTAAGCAATCCCCGCGGCTCACCCGCGCCCACCCTCCGCGCCTCCTTTCCGCACGTTCCTCCGGGTAGCAGAAGATTCTGGCTGACAGTCGGCCAGCAACCCCACAACCGCGGAATTACTGCGCTCTTGTGGAAGCGGCCGGGGGTTGGCTTGTCTGCGCGGTTGCGGACTTATCGGGGCGAAGCAGCCAGAGCGTGGCGCCTTCGGGCACACCTCGGATGAATGTGCCGGCGGGCAGATCGATCGGCGTCCGCAGGAAAAACGCGTGCGCGTACTTCGCTTTGTAGTCTTTGAGCCACACCAGCGGTTCGACCGTGCCATCGGGGAGCTCGGCCGTGACTTGTGCGGACGCCTTCTCGGGCACGTTTTGCGGGTATAAACCGTCGAGCGTGAGATCGTGGCTGAGTTTTTGATCGCCGCTGATCTTCAGGGCGCCATGCGGGGGCTCAAACTTGGGCACGGCGTCCCACGAAAGGCTTTTCGGCAGCTCGGCGGGTTCGCCTTCCGGGACACCGCCATCGGCCCAGCTCTCGACCAATTCGGTCTGTTCCGGCGTGAGCGCCTGATCGTTGCGAAAATCTCCAAAGCCTTTGATGGCGCCCCACGGCGGCATGGTCCGGCCCAGTACTTCTTCTTTGATGGCTTCGGCCCAAGGGCGGGCGTCGGTATAGGTGGTGAGCGAAAACGCCATCCCGTCCGGGTGATGGCAGGAAAGGCAACGCGACTGGAGGATGCGGATGATTTCGCGATCGTACGTAATCGGCGTGGTAATGATGTCGTGAGCCTGCGCTGCGCTCGCACAAATTCCGACGATGAACAGAAGGCGCTTCATGGGCCAACCCTGTCTATAATATCAAGACTGCGGATTGTACTAGGACCGAGGTAGACCAGCGAGGCACCTCCGGTGGACCCGCACCGCGGTTCAATGAATTGGACCCTCGCGGTGACTTGCCTGCACGAGCAGGCGGGTTCGCGTATCTCCAGGGAGGTATTCTTGAAAACTATTCGGATTTGTGGCTGCGCACTGGCCGGGATTTTGTCGCTGGGAGCACCGCTCGGCGCGCAGGTGGCGATCACGCCGGCGTTTTCGCAGGCGGCGACCACCGGCATTGTGAGTTTCTCGCTGAACGAGTCGGCTCAGCTGAACGTGCTGAATCTGAACCCGCTGCCGATCGCAGCGAACGCCGTGGTGCCGGCCTGCACCGTGGAACTGGAGTTCCGAGACGCACAGAACAAGCTGTTGAAACAGGTCGAGGTCGCCAACGTTCCGCCGGGCAATGCAGCATCATTGACGATCCACCGCCTGGAAGCCAGCACCAGTACGGCCGTGCTCCGCTTAGGTATCCGCGGAATTGTGCGCACGGGGCTATTGACGCCGGCAACAAATGCGATCGCCCCTCCGATCGTGGCCAATAGCTGCACCACCATGACGACGCTGGAAATCTTCAACGACAGTACGGGGGAGACGGAAGTGGTGACGAGCGACACGCGACCGATCACGGTGCCGTTGGCAGTGCCGCTGGCGAAGTAAAGCGCTGACCGAGACCTGGAGGTCTGCGGTACAATACTTGCCGCGCGCGTGGGCTCCGCCGTCTGACAGCGCGTGTTCGCACGGGCCGGGGTACCAAGCCGCGTCGGCCCCTAACAAGCACCGATGAGGCAGGTCCCCCGTTTACCTCAATAACGTCGGCGAGTGCACTTGGACGCGGGACACGGTGTCCGTCTTCTCGCATTCCTTGGATGTGCAGAGCCATCGCTTCGCGAATGCGCGGTTTGGTGAGAGTAGGGTGCGCCCTGTGGCAACACAGTTCAGCGTTCCGATCGGAACGTCATCATTCGGATGACCTGCAATAGTGACGCGACAAGAGGCTAAGGCAAACTGAACGCCACCAGATTCTCGCCTACATCTACCACAACGTATTGCTTGCCGCTCTTGCCCGCATACGTGATCGGATTGGCCTGCGCGTTGGCGGCGAGCTTGACTTCCCACAGCAACTTGCCGGTCTTCGATTCGTAGGCGTGGAAGCGCTGGTCGTAGGACGCGCCAATGAACAGCAGGCCGCCCGCGGTCGCCACGGAACCGCCTTTGTTGAACGACCCGGTGTTCATGACACCTTTGGCTTCGAGGCTGTCGACGCGGCCAAACGGAATGCGCCAGGCAATCTTGCCGGTTTTCAGATCGACCGCGGAGAGTTCACCCCACGGCGGCGCGTTGCAGGGCCAGCCGGTCTGCGGGTTGGAAAACGATCCGACGGTTCTGGCGCCAACGTGGACGCCGGAGCGGATATAGGCATTCTGGCTCTGGTCCTCGCCCAAGCCATTCTTGGCAATTCCGGGTTCGGTTTTGACCATGTGGCTGATGGCGCCGTCCGCCTTGGTGTTCAGGAAAAAGTAGCCGAGCCGCGGATCCACCGTTCCGCTGCCCCAGTTGCCGCCGCCGTCGGGGCCGGGGAAAACCACCGTGGGCTTGGTGCCGACGGGCGTGAATGGTCCATCATTGTGCGCGCCGCCTTCGGCGTCCCAGAGTTCTTCACAGAATTTCTGGTGCTCGGGCGTGACCTTCGCGAGCTCATCGCGCGTGATGCTGAGACGAGTGAGCGGAGGCGTGATCATGGGCATTGGTTGAGTCGGCGAATACCATTCTGTGGGGGTGTCGCCCTTGGGTACCGGACGCTCTTCGACCGGGAAAATCGGTTTACCGGTGCGGCGGTCGAGAACGAAGACCAAGCCGGTTTTGCCGGCTTCCACGACGGCGGGAATCCGCTGGCCGTTGCGCACCACTTCCGCCAGCGTAGGCGTGCCGGGAGCGTCGTAATCCCAAATATCGTGGTGGATGGTTTGGAAGTACCACTTGAGCTTGCCGGTGGCCGCGTCCAAAGCGACCACGGTATTGCCGAAAAGATTGGTGCCGGGCCGGTCGCCGCCGTAGAAATCGTAGGACGGGCAATCGAACGTCATGAAGAGAGTGCCGGTGGCGGTGTCGATGGTGGACGTGGTCCAGGCATTGACTCCCGAGCGGTCTTTCCAGCCGTCATTGAGCCAGGTGTCGTGGCCGGTCTCACCGGGTTGCGGGACGGAGTGGAACGTCCAGATCAGCTTGCCCGTGCGGGCATCAAAGGCGCGCGCGTCGCCCTTGGAGCCGAGGCCGGGGCTGTCCTGCGTGTGCGAACCGACAATCGCCAGATTCTTGAAGATCACGGGAGCGCCGGAGAGGCCGTAGTGATTGTTGGGAAACCTGGCCATGTCCTTCACGCCGACTTTCAGATCGATCTCGCCTTCGTTGCCGAAACCGGGGACGGCTTGACCGGTCTTGGCGTTCACGGCGAGCAGGAAGCCGTCAGCGGTTCCGAAGAGAAGGCGCGGCGGATTTTCGGCGTCGCCCGGCCAATACGCGATGCCGCGCGGAGGCCGGCCATTGTGTTTGTGGGTGAACGACCAGATCTGCTTGCCCGTTTCGGGATCAAGCGCTACCAGGCTTTGATGCGCGGTGATCAGATAGAGGACGCCGTTCACCACCAGCGGCGTTGCTTGCACCTGGCGGGCAGCGCCGGACGCATTCTCCGGGCGCGCGTTGTACACCCAGGCTTGCACCAGCTTCGATACGTTGGCGGGAGTGATTTGAGAAAGGGACGAATAGTGGGTGTTGCCGAGGTCGCCTCCATAGACGGGCCAATCCGTTTGGCCGTAGAGCGCCGGCACCATCGCGGCCGCGCAGAGGACGCAGCTTTTTAGCATGTTTGTTAGATTATCACCGCAGGTGCTGGATTATCACCGCCGAGACGCAGAGACGCAGAGTTTATAGGGCGGGCGCTGCAACAGCTTGTTGGGGGCTCTGCTTGATCCGGTTGGCGCGCAGAGGGGGCAGAGGGAACAAGTGCTCGAACGGGATTCGGGACAGATTGCGCGGCGCATCTGGGTCCGGTCAGGCTCGACGCTTGCCCAGCTCGGCGTCTCGGCGGTGAATTAATTACTCCAGCACGTGAATATTCCGCGCGGCGCACATATCTTTCAAGATCTGCGGCCACACCGTAACACTCACTTCGCCCAGGTGTGCTTTGCGCAACAGGAGCATTATGGTGCGCGATTGGCCGATGCCGCCGCCGATGCTGAGCGGGAGCTCGCCGCTCACGATGGCACGGTGATACGGGTACTTGAGAAAATCGGTCTGGCCGGTGATCTCCAGTTGCTGACGCAGCGTGTCGGCGTTTACGCGGATGCCCATCGAGGTCAGCTCGTGGCGGCGCTGGGTCACGTGGTTCCACACCAGAATGTCGCCGTTCAATCCGTGCGTGCGCGGACTGGTCGGGGTCACCCAATCGTCGTAATCGGCAGCACGCATTTCGTGCGGGTAGCCGTCCTTGAGAGTCCAGCCGATGCCGATGATGAAAACCGCCGGGTGCTTTTGCAGGATGGCGGTCTCGCGCTGCTTCCGGGGAAGATCCCGATACATGTCCAGGATGTCCTCAGCATGTAAGAAGGTCAGATCTTCGGGGAGGCCGGGGTAACGCGTATCATTCAGTTTCGGAAAGAGCTCCAGGACATGCCGCTCGGCGCCCACCAATACGCGCCAAATCACCCGCACGGTGGCCTTCAAGTAATCCAGCGTGCGCTGGCTGGGCGTGATCACTTTTTCCCAATCCCATTGGTCGACATAGGCGCTGTGGTCATGATCGAGAAAGTAGTCCTTGCGGACAGCGCGCATGTCGGTGCAGAGACCCTCACCCACTTCCATGCCAAAGCGCTTCAACGCCACTCTCTTCCACTTGGTTGCCGCCTGGACCACCTGCGCGTCGATGGGATGCTGGTTGTGATCGTTCGAAATGTGGAATTGGATGGGCGTGCGCGATCCATCGCGGTCGAGGTAATCGTTGACCCCGCTTTCGACATCGACGATGAGCGGAACCGTGACCATCATCAAGTTGAGCTTCTTCGTGAGGTTCTCTTCGATGTAGCTCTTGGCGGCGAAGACGGCCTGCTGGGTCTCTTTCGGATTCAACAGGGAATGATAGTCACGCGGAAGGACTTTTTCGAGCTCCGCATAATCGCCAATGCCGGGACCGGCAAGATCTGCGCGTTTATCTAGGACTCCAGGCATACGTGGCCTCCAATGGGATAATCGTACCCGGTCCTATTCTAACGCGGCGGTGGACAGGGCGTCGATTTCCAGCGCCTTGGGATCGGCAGACGGCGAAAGGCGACCGTCTGCCCTACTATTCAGGACATAGCCGGCGTAGCAGGCGGATTTGGCCCGCGTGGTACAGATCGTGGGCGGCGATTCCGCGAATCAGGCGCAAGGTTTTGGGCTCGCGCCAGCGCGCGGCGGGCAACTCGATCAGCGCGCGCCGCAGCTGGCGGTGCTCGTTCATCAGTATCGCGACGTCAGCCTTCCAGGCAGACTCGCTGGCCTCGACCGGCCGGGAAAAGAAGTTGCTGCCGGGCACAACGAAACTGCCGCGCTTCGCACCCGTAAGGCGCTGGCGCACCGCGTACTTCCAGTAAGCAGCGTGAAGCGTCAACTCCCAGACGTTGTGGCGTCCCGGAGCCGGCCGCCAGGCGGCCTGACGCGCATCGACGCCGCGAACGGACGCGCGGAGGTTCGGTCCATGCCAGGATTTCTTATCGAATGCTTCGTCGATCAGGTCGAGGAGTTCCGGCTTCATCGGCCGGCGGCGTCGGCTACTTTGGCTGGATGTTTCAGCTGGTCGTCGATGATGGGCTTCAAGTTCGCCACGGTAAGCGCGCCGTTGAAGCGCCGCCCATCGACAAACAGTGTGGGCGTGGAATCGACGCCGATGTGCTCGCCCTCCGCGATTTCTTTATCCACCGCGTGCTTGATTTCGGGGGAATCGAAATCTGCCTGGAAGCGCTTCATGTCGAGACCGATCCCGCTGGCCAGCGCGATGACTTTCTGGCGCGAGAGGTTGCCGCGCAGCGCGAACATGGCGTCGTGGAGCTGCCAGAACTTGCCCTGCTTGTGGGCAGCCAGCGCAGCCGCGGCAGCCATCGCCGCCTGCGAATGGCTATCCAGCGGAAATTCTTTGAAGATCAGCTTGATCTGGGTCGGATAGGCTTTCATCAGCGCATCGATTTGCGGCGTAGCAGCCACGCAGAACGGGCACTGGAAATCGGAAAATTCGACCAAAGTAATGCGTGCATTCCCGGGCCCGCGCACCGGGTCATCGGTTACCGGGATCTTCACCGGGTCTTCTAACGTGAGCGAATGATCCTTGCCCCACTGGGAATCCTTTACGGCCGCCATGGTTTCCGCTTCGGTTTTCCCATGCTTGACCGAATCGATGATCAGCGCCGCCAGGTTCTTGCTGTAGGAGCAGTTCGGATCCTTCATGCGGCACTCGGCCATCTTCATGCCGCAGCCGCAGGTGCAGTTGTTCTCGCGAAGCATCTTGAGAACTTTGGTCTTCTGCGCTGGCGTCAGGCCTGCGAGATCGACGTTGGGCAAATTGGTGGCCGTGGTCCAGTCCTGACCGAACAGCAGGACAGCGGACAGGATACAGAGTCCCGCAAGCCTCTGAGCGAGCATCCCTCGATTTCTCCTGCTGTTATTGTAATCCCACAAGCCAGAGGCCGGTGCTACGTGGCGCATCTGCGAGAATAGTGGCGCGTGTTTCTGTTCGATTTCTTCCGCTCGTTTCTGCCGCTGCACAATCCGATCGGTTTCGGCGCGAGCGATTTCTTTTTGCTGGCATTGGCCGGGCTGCTCGCCGCGGCGGCGCTCCTGTGGCGCCCGTGGCTTCAGCCGTGGGCCGCGCGACTGGCACCGAAGACCGCGTGGTGTATGTTGTTGCTCGCGGTCTTGCCAGTGCTCTTGCGCGTGGCGTTGCTTCCCCATCACCCCGTTCCCTCACCGGACGTTTACGATGAGTTCGGCCATTTGCTCATGGCCGACACGCTGCGGCATTTCCGGTTGAGCAATCCGACGCATCCGCTCCATCCATTCTTTGAAACGCAGTTCGTCTTGCAGGAGCCTTCCTACAGCTCGATTTATCCGCCGGGACAAGGGCTGATCCTGGCGCTGGGATGGATGATCTTCGGCCATCCGTGGGCCGGTGTTCTGCTGGCCACGGCGGCGCTGTGCGCGCTCTGCTACTGGATGCTGCGCGCCTGGGTGACTCCCGGTTGGGCGCTGGCGGGAGGGTTTCTCGCGGTGATCGAATTCGGCCCGCTGAACCAGTGGATGAACAGCTATTGGGGGGGCGCAGCGGCGGCGGCAGCGGGGTGTCTGGTGTTCGGAGCCCTGCCGCGGCTCTTGCGCGATGGCCGCCCGCGCGATGCCGTTCTGCTGGCCGTGGGCTTCGGGATGCATGTGTTGATTCGCCCCTACGAATCGATCTTTCTCGCGCTGGGCGCGCTGCTGTTTCTGATTCCCGCGCTGAGCAAGAAGGGCGAATGGCGGACACTAGCCAGGGTTGCGCCGGCCACGGGGCTGGCATTGCTTCCGTTTGCGGGGCTCTTACTGTTGCAGGACCGGTTTGTTACGGGAAATTGGTTCACGCTGCCGTACACCGCCAGCCGGTATCAATACGGCGTCCCGGCCGGGTTTACCTTTCAATCGCCGCCCGGTCCCCATCGCGAACTGAACCGTGAGCAGGCGCTCAATTACCGCATGCAACTCTCGTTTCGCGGCGCGCGCGAGACGGTCACTACTTATTTCGAACGCCTGGAATACCGCGTCCGCTTCTACCGTTTCTTCTTTCTCGCGCCGCTTTACTTAGCCTTGCCGGGGTTCTTCTGGGCCATGCGCGAATACCGGTTCGTGTGGGTGGCGCTGACGCTGGCGCTCTTTGCCCTGGGTTCGAATTTCTACCCGAACTTTGAGCCGCACTACATCGCGGGGGTCACGAGTCTATTCGTGCTGGCCGCCATCGCCGGGCTCGAGCGATGGGAGCGCCTGAACAAGGACGCCGCGCAGTTGATCGCTTTCGTTTGCGTCGCGTCGTTCGTCTTCTGGTACGGCATGCACCTGTTCGATAGCCAACCGGTTTCGCAGGCGATCCGCCAATACGAGACCTGGGACGGGCTCAATCACCAGAATCCGGCTAAGCGGATCGCGGTGAAGCAGCAACTGGCTATGCTTCCCGGCAAGCTGCTGGTGTTCGTCCGCTACTATCCCCAGCACCTGTTTCAGGAAGAGTGGGTGTACAACCGCGCCGATATCGATGGCGCGCGAGTAGTGTGGGCGCGCGATCTCGGGATGGACGAGAATGAGAAACTGCGCGCTTATTATAAGGACCGATCGGTGTGGCTGCTCGAGCCGGATTTTCGCCCGCCGCGCCTGACACCCTATCCATGATGCGACTGCCGCGATTTCTGGAACCGCCGCTCCCGTTGATTGCGAACCCGCGCGAACCGAGGGATTATCCGCTGGGCCGCTGGAATCTCTACATCGGGTGCGGCCAGCGGAGCGATCCGAACTTCGTCAATCTCGATCTGTTCCCTGCTCCGGGTGTCGACGTGCTCGCCGATGCCGAATGCTTGCCGTTCCCTCCGAACCTGTTCCAGCGGATCGAGTGCGATGCGGTTCTGGAACATGTGCGCTGCCCCGAACAGATAATGCGCGAGATCGCGCGCGTGGTGGCGCCCGGCGGGTACGTCCACCTGGTCACTCCCTTCTGCCATCCATTTCATGAGTACCCGCGCGACTACCGGCGCTTCACGCTCGATGGTTTGAAGCTCCTGGCCAGTCCTGGATTCGAGGTAGCCGCGGAGGGCTGGAGAACCGGCCCCACGGCCACGATGTTGGTGTTCACGCTCGAATACGTGAAGCTCTGGCTGCCCTGGCGCATCTGGAGGGGCGGCGTGCACTTTCTGCTGGGCTGGCTTCTATTTCCGTTTCGATATCTGGATTACCTCTTTCTGCGCTCGCCTTCGGCGGGACGCCTGGGCAACCACTGCTATTTGTGGCTGCGGAAGAAGCTATCGGCTTGAGTCGGGTAGAATTGCAGAACACGCGGCACCTGGCGGCCGCGGGAGAAATCCGATGAATACTTCGTCTTTGGTGAGGAGCATTCTGATGGCCGCGGCGCTGGCTGGTTTCGCTGCTCCGGCGGCATTTGCGCAATGGTCGGTCGGAGCGCCGGGAACACGGGGGGCGCCGGCGGGCAAGCATCGCTACGTCATGCTGGTCTTCGCGAATCCCATTCCGGGCCGGGAGGTTGACTTTAACGACTGGTACAGCAACACCCACATGGGCGACCTGGTGCAGCTCGAAGGGTGGATGGGTGCGCAGCGGTTTCGAATCGTTACCAACGTTTCCCCGCGGCCAACGGCGGCGGGCTACGGACACGGCTATTTGATTCTTTGGGACCTCGAGGAGACCGAAGCCAACATTGCGCTGGCGCGGATGACGGCGGCCATCGCGGGAGGCAAGAGCCGGCTAGGAGCGGCGTTCAACTACACGCCGGGGGCAGGCGCGAACGGCACCTTCGAGGCGATGGGCCCGCGCATCACGCGGCCGGACGGGAAAGGTCCGACGCTGCCGAAGCCATCGGATAACAAAACACCGCGGCCGAATCGGTACATCCTCATGGACTTTGCGAGCGCATTGCCGGGCAAGGACGCGGAGTTCGACAAGAATGCGAACCAGCGAATGCAGAGCGTGCTCGCGGTTCGCGGCTGGATGGCGGCGCAGCGGTTTCGCCTGGCGGACACGCCGGGGCGGGCGCCGAGTCCCAAGCCCAAATACCTGACGGTATGGGAGACGGAGGGCATCAGCGCGCAAGCCGTGCACGATGCGCTGCTGGAGGCGCTCAAGAACGGCTCGGTCAAGAGCAACCCGGCTGCGGATGAAAGCGGCGCCGAGGCAGTGTACTGGGAGCCAATCACGCCATACGTTACCAAAGCCGACTTTGTGCGATAAGCCAGGGCCAATCGTGATCGGGCCGAAAGCGGCTACCCTAGACCCCGGCCGCGCTGCGCCGTAAAATGGATTTCGGATTGGTGAGTCTTTTATGAGCGGCCCCGAAGAATCCGCCGGAGAGACGCCCCAGGATGCTCCTGAATCCTCGAGTGCCGGGCTTGCGGACCAGCTTCGGCCGGCGATCTTGAGCGTGGTTGTTCTCACTCTGCTCGCGGGCTGTGCGTTCCCTTTGCTCCTATTTGCGATTGCCGCGCCGCTGTTTCCTCACCAGGCGGGTGGAAGCTTGATCCGGCGCAACGGCGTGGTGGTCGGTTCCGAACTCATCGGCCAGGAATTCACGCGTCCCGAGTATTTCCACTCCCGCCCTTCGGCTGCCGGCAGCGGCTATGACGGCACCGCATCGGGCGGCACCAATCTGGGGCCGAACAATCCGAAGTTGATGAACGGCGCACCGGATTTCGCCGGCATCCGGCAACTCGCCGAAGCATATCGCAAGCGGAACGGCCTGCTGCCCGGCGCTCCGATTCCCGTTGATGCCGTAACGCGTTCGGCGAGCGGCCTCGACCCGCACATCACGCCGGCCAATGCGGAGCTGCAAATTCCGCGCGTGGCGCGTGCGCGCGGCGTGAGTGCGGAAGCGGTGCGCCGCCTGGTGGCGATTTACACCCAGGGGCCGCAGTTCAGTTACTTTGGCGCCGCACGCGTTTCCGTGCTCGAGCTCAACCTGGCGTTAGATCAATTGCTAAGCCAGTCCGCTTTGTCACATTAATCTATGCGCTGGCTGGAATATGTCGTCTTCGTGCTGATCGTAGTCGGGCTCGCCCGGCCGGCAGGCGGGTATCTGGCGCGCGTCTGCCAGCGCCAGCGCAGTTTTCTGGACCCGGTGTTTCGCCCCGTCGAATCGTTGTTCTATCGCCTGCTGGGCGTGGACGCGGAGCAGGAGATGACGGCTGGAATCTACATCTGGTGCTTCGTGTTGTTCGGCGCGGGCTGCGCACTTCTGCTGTTTCTGATGCTGATGTTACAACGGCTGCTTCCCGGCGGTCCGGCCGATACCTATCTGACTACGCCGATGACGCCGGATCTGGCGGCCAACACGGCCGTGAGTTTCACCACTACGACCACCTGGCAGGCCTACGCGGGAGAGAACACCCTCCGCTACCTCGCGCAGGTGATCGGACTGGTGGCACAGAATTTTCTAGCCGCGGCCGCCGGGCTTGCCACCGGTTTCGCCTTCATCCGAGGCATCGCGCGCGAACACTCGGCTACGATCGGCAATTTTTGGGTGGATCTGACGCGGTCTTTACTATACGTGCTGCTGCCGCTGGCGCTCGCCGGCAGTCTCGTTCTGGTCTGGCAAGGAGTCCCGTTGAACCTGTCGCCTTATACCGTTGCTCACACTCTAGAGGGCCGGACCCAGATCATCGCACTGGGGCCGGTGGCCGCGCTCGAATTCATCAAGAATCTGGGCACCAACGGCGGCGGCTTCTTCAATGCGAATGGTGCGCATCCTTACGCCAATCCGACACCATTCACCAATTTTCTGGGAATGCTGGCGATTGCGGTTCTGCCCGCATCGCTCATGATCACGTTCGGCCACATGACCCACAAACCCCGCGCCGGGTGGGTGTTGCTCATGGTGATGGTGGCGCTGTTCGTGGCCGGACTAGCCATTTGCGACCGGGCAGAAGCGGCGCAACCACAGCCATTAGCCGGCCTGCACATCGTGGGCGCAAACATGGAGGGCAAGGAGGTACGGTTCGGCGTCGGTGAGTCGGTTCTGACGGCGGTAGTGACAGCCAACACGGCGACCGGGTCCTACAATTCGATGCACGACTCGTATCAGCCGCTGGGTGTGCTCCCGTTGCTGGTCTCCATGCTGGTGGGTGAAGTGGTTTTCGGGGGGCTCGGCGCCGGCGTATACAGCATCGTCATGACCGCGCTGGTGGCGGTGTTTCTCGGTGGACTCATGATCGGGCGCACGCCGGAGTATTTGGGCAAGAAGATCACCTCCCTGGAAACACGCTGGATTGCGTTGTATGCCCTGCTGACGCCGCTGGTCGCGCTGGCGCTGACCGCGGTTGCCGTCGCCGTCCAATCTGGACGGGCAGGCCTGGTGACCAACGCGGGGCCGCGAGGATTAACCGAAATTTTATTCGCGTTTGCATCGTGCGTAGCCAATAATGGTCAGACCATGGCAGGATTGAACGCCAACAGCTTGTTCTACAACGTCACCACGATTGTCGCGATGCTCGCGGGAAGGTACGGGTCAGCCGCGCTCGCACTGGCGCTAGCCGGGCGGTTCGCCCAACAGCGGCGTCTGCCGACTACGGCCGGAACTCTCCCCTGCGATACGCCCACTTTCGGCGCGCTGGTTTTCGGCACGGTTCTCCTGTTAGGCGCGCTGTGTTTCTTCCCTGCGCTCGCGCTGGGACCGATCGTGGAATTCTTCCAACACTAATCGTGAACGTTTCCGATCGCGCCATTGGTCATTTTGATTGGGGCCGTGCGCGTGGCCGCTCAGAGTTCGGCGCCTTCGCCAATCATAACCGATCGGCCGGCGGTTACCGATTCAAGCGTCGTGGTCCCGGCGGATACGCTCCAAGGCGAGAACGGGTTCGCGGTAACCACGAGCCAGGGTCAAAACACGTTCGATGGCCCCAAGAGTCTGTTCCGTTTCGGTGTCGCGTCAAAAACCGAACTGCGGCTCATTACTCCGGATTATTTCGGCGTAGCGGTTTCCGGGTTGGGCGACCTCGCCATTGGAATGAAGCAGCAACTGGGACCGGCGCCCGGAGGTTTCGATGTGTCGGTGGTCCTGGCGACCAGCTTGCCCACGGGGGCCAACACCATATCGAGCCACGGCTACGACCCGTTCGTGCAAATCCCCTGGTCGCGCGCGCTGTCCGCGAACTGGACGGCCGCGGGGATGCTCTCGGTATATTCGCCCACTCAGGCGGGCCAGCACAACGTGACCGGCGAAACCGCGTTCCTGATCGATCGTACGCTAACGAAGACGTGGGATGCGTTTATCGAGTACGCGGGTGACTTTCCGGAGCGAGGGGGGCCGAGGCATCTTCTGCACTTCGGCACGGCGTTCCGAGTAACCAGCAATCAGCAAATCGATTTCCACGCTGGCGCCGGCTTATCTTCAGCCACCGCGGATCATTTTATTGCGGCGGGGTATTCGTTCCGGGTGCGCGTGTTTCGGCGATAGTGTGACCGGCAACACCCGGCGCCATTCTGCGCTATGTCGCCGATGCTTGCGCCGTCAGTTTCGAAAACGCCCGGTCCACCCACTCCGATGGCAGCTCGTGCACAGCCCGCCGCATGCGGTCCTGCCACCAGTTGGAAATTTGGCTCAGGTCCTGCCGCTCATAGCGGTGTTCGATCATCTCGAACGAGCCGGCCTGGTAGAGCAAGACGTCGATCGGAAAGTCCACATCGGCGGCGCACAGGCGCGTGGCGTCAAATGCCAGGATGCCCACTTTGAAAGCATAGGACATGGTGTCCACGCGCGTGACGGAACGCTCCAGAATCGGTTTGCCGAATCCCGAAGCGCCGATGATCTGGTACGGCGTGTCGGGCCCCACCTCCACCCAGTTGCCCTCGGGATAGACGAGGAACAAACGGTGCGTCGAGTCGTCGGACATCTGCCCGCCAATCAGCGAATAGATATTGAACTTGAGGTAGGCGGTCTCGAGCGCGGGCCGCTCCTGCTCGGCCATGAGGCGGATTTGCCGCGCGAACAGGTCGGCGACCTTCGACAAGCGGTCGCGGCATTCGGTGGCGCGTACGAAGGCCTCCTCGAAATTGAGCAGGACCTTATCGCGCAGCGAGCGCAAGCCTGAGTTCAACACAAAAAACGAGAATCCCGGACCTTGATACGTCGCCGTCTTGCGCCCCACCAGGCACTCGTTGCCGGAGAGCAACCGCGTATCCGCGATGCCGACCAAGCCTTGGTCTACCGTAATTCCCAAGCAAAATGTCATCGGGCTCCCCGCCTCCTCATGCCGACTGTCCTTGCACCTGTGATTGAGCCAGGTTCCACTGCGCAAAGAAATCGCCGCGGATGCATTCATCAATTCTATTCATTTTGACCTGCAAACCGTCGAGAAACTCATGCAGACCGCTGGCGACGGTGGCGTCCACGCGGCCATAATCCAGCTCGGATTTGAGCAGGCCGAGACGCTGTTCGGAAGCGCAGGAAAATGTGCCCGTCGGCGTTCCGGTGATGGCGTGCACCGAACGGTCGGCGCGCCCGATGGAATAGCGCACCGCGCGCGGGAATTCGTTATCGAATACCAGGAACTCGACCAGCCGCGTAGGCGAAATGCGGCCATGCTTCTTGCGGTACATCTCGAAACCGCTGACCGAGCGCAGGACGGCCGACCATTGGATCTCGTCGTACGGCGTGCCGACGTCGCTTAACGAAGGCAGCAGGATGAAATACTTTACATCCAGCAGACGGGTGGTTTTGTCGGCGCGCTCGAGCGTGCGACCCAGCCCGATGAACTGCCACGCTTCGTTGTGCGTCATGGTGGAGTCGGTCACGCCCTGAAACTGATCGCAAGCCATGCGCACTTCGTGAAAATAGCTGGGCAGAGCGTCCGCAGTTTGCGTATCGGCCTCGCGCACCAGCAGGTAGAGCGCGTTCACCTGCTCCCACATTTCCGAGGAAATGATCTCGCGGACCGAGCGCGCATTTTCGCGCGCCGCACGGATGCAGGAAAAGATCGAGTTGAGGTTGGTCTCGTCCGAAGCCAAAAACTGAATCACGGCATCCTGGGAGGCCGTGGCATAGCGTTCCGCGAAGACGCGCGCATCGCCAGTCGTATCCACAATCGGCTGCCACTGCTTCTCCTCGGAAGGCAGGTCGAGCATCAGGTGCAGGTTGACGCCCACAAAACGCGCTACATTTTCGGCGCGCTCGATGTAGCGGGCCATCCAGTAGAGCGAATCGGCCACGCGGCTCAAAAGGGGCTTGGTCGGGGTGGTCATGCCAGCACCCAGGTATCTTTACTGCCGCCGCCCTGCGATGAATTCACCACCAGCGAACCCTTGCGCAGCGCCACGCGCGTCAGGCCGCCGGGCAGCACATAGATTTCCTTGCCGTAAAGCACGTACGGGCGCAGATCGACATGCCGGCCTTCGAAGTGGTCTTCCACAATGGTGGGCACGCGGGAAAGGCCGAGCGTCGGCTGGGCGATGAAGTTGCGCGGGTTGGCTTCGATCTTAGCGGCGAATTCCTGACGTTGCGCCTCGGTGGAGTGCGGACCGACCAGCATGCCGTAACCGCCGGCTTCATTGGCGGACTTCACCACGAGTTTGTCCAAGTTGCTCAAGACGTGCTGCCGGTCCTGATCGCGCCAACACAGGTAGGTGGGAACGTTGGGAAGAATCGGTTCCTCGCCTTCATAGTAGCGGATCATATCGGGCACATACGCGTAGATCACCTTATCGTCGGCCACACCGTTTCCGGGCGCATTGGCCAACGCCACCTTGCCCGATTTGTAGGCCGACATCAGCCCCGGAACGCCGAGCAGCGAATCCGCGCGGAAAGCTTCCGGATCGAGGAAATCATCGTCAATGCGGCGGTATATGACGTCCACGCGCTCCAGGCCTTTGGTGGTGCGCATGAAGACGCCATCGCCATTCACGGCAAGATCGCGGCCTTCCACCAACTGCACGCCCATTTGCTGCGCCAGAAAGCTGTGCTCGAAGTAGGCGGAGTTGTAAATGCCGGGACTCAGCAACACCACCCGCGGCGCATCTACGTAGCGCGGAGCGATGGATTCCAGCATCTCCAGAAGGCGGCTCGGATATTCGTTCACCGGCCGCACCGCCAAGCCTTCGAAGACTTTTGGAAAGATGCGCTTAAGCACCTCGCGGTTTTCGAGCACATACGACACACCGGAAGGAACGCGCAGGTTGTCTTCGAGCACGTAATACTGGCCGTCGCGATCGCGAACCAGATCCGTCCCCGTGATGTGGCACCACACGCGGCGCGGCGGATCGAGGCCCTGGCATTGCGGACGGAATGAGGCTGCCGTGAGGATGACTTCGCGCGGGATGACGGAGTCTTTCAGGATCTTCTGATCGTGGTAAATGTCATCAATGAATTCGTTCAACGCGTGGATGCGCTGGCACAAGCCCCGCTCCAGGCGTTCCCATTCGCCGGCCGGAAGGATGCGCGGTACCAGGTCGAACGGGAAAATGCGTTCGGTGCCTTCCTTTTCGCCGTATACGTTGAAGGTGATGCCCATCTGCAGCAGAAGCCGGTCGACGGAGCGCTGGTAGCGCAACAACTGGCCGTCGGAAAGGCCTTCGATGGTGTCGATCAGCAACTGGGCGTGGGTGCGCGGACGGCCTCCTGCTTCGAAAAGTTCGTCGTAAAACTCGCCCGTTTGGTAGGAGGTAAACCGCACACAGACCTCTCCTGAGGTTGATCTAAAAATTGTCAAACAGGCGGCGGAGTGGTTGCAAACAAAAAGATTTTATGGGTGCGATCAAGGCTTTGTGCAAGTCTGTACATTCAGGGCAGCGCACGGCGCTGTCCCACCAGTTGCGCGGCTCCCGGAACGGAGCGCAGCCACAGCGGACGCCGCACGGAAAGCTTGGCCGCGCGCAGCCACCCCTGAACTTCAGCTACCGACCAGGTGCCGGACGTGCTGGTCAGGGCAAAGAACAGATTCAAGACCTGAGCCACCTGATCGCCGCTGTTGGGTGAGTGTGGGCGGATCAGATCCTGGATCACCAACAGCCCACCGGGCACGAGCGCTCGCGCCGCGCGGGCCATCAGATCGTGGTTCTGTGGATCGGTGAAGTGGTGCACCAGGTTGGAGAGAAGGATCAGGTCGTAAGCGTTTTCGCCGAGGTCATCGGCAAGGGCGTCACCGGCCTGATGCCGGATGCGATCGCCCATACCCTCGCCCGCCAGGATCGGCGCCGCATGTTCAATCGCTGCGGGAAGGTCGAGAATGGTCGCGCTCAATTGCGAGTACTTGCTGCAAAAAGCAACCGCGTAGAACCCGTGGGACCCGCCGATATCGAGCATGCGCCTGGCGTCGGTCGCCAGCGGCAATCGCCCAACCACTTCCGCGGCACTCAGCGCAGCCAACGAGCGCATGGCCCGCTGATACCGAGACCAAGCGTCACCAGACTGGCCGCTGTGAATATCGAGAGCCACGCCGTTGCGAAGAAAGCCCTCCATCCCGGAAAGCATTTCCCATACATCGCGAACGTGCGGCATGTAGTCGAACAAAGACCAGGTGTTCTGCGCAGCCAGCCACTTGCGCGACTTGGAGGTCAATTCGAACCGCTCGCGCCGGTATTTTAAGTAGTCGGCGGACACCAAAGCGCCCAGCAGCGCCTCGGTTGCGCGCGGATCCAATTGGCATTTCTTCGCAATTTCGAGGGCGCTACAGGGACGCTCATACAAACACGAGAAGACGCCGAGTTCCGTAGCCACTATGATCGCGCGCGCCGATACTATGACCAGTTGCGTCTCGATCAAAGGCAGGGGCACCAGACTGAACAGGAGCGCCATGCGGTCCGTGAGGGTATCCGGTTTGATGGTCAGTTTCAAGTTTTTTGGGCGGGCAAACGCACTCTCAGTGCGTCATGGCGTAGATCACATAGTTGACGCCCATGCGAATCCCGAGGCCCGAGAACTTTTCCGGGTAAGCCGGCGAATCGGCCCACTCCCAGGAATCGCCCGTGTCCTGGTTGATGTTGGCAACCACCATCACTCTGCCTTTGTCGTCGTAAACGGCGAGCCAGTGGCCCACCGTTCCGCCCTTCTTGGAACCCTCTCTCAGGTGCTCCCAGCCAGGGATCACGAAGCGGTCGTTGAGATCGAAGACGGTGTGGAAGATGGGATCATCGTTGGCGATCTCTACAATCGGGCGATCGGGAAACGCGAAATGAACCCGCCGTTCGAACTCGGCCCGCTCCTCGGTGCCGTGGATATCGTCGGCAAAAAAGAAGCCGCCACGCAGCAGGTGCTCGCGCAGCAGATTGGCTTCTTCCTGGGTCAGTCCCCATTCACCTGCCTGAACCGCGTACAGCCACGGAAAATCATAGGAGTCGTGATCTTCCAACAAGACAGCCTGCTCGACGGATCGCGCGTGGATGCGGCTCAACCGTCGCAGAGCCTGAACGAAATGCCGATCGGCGCGCGGGTAGTCCTGGGTCCAGAGCGTGAACCCCTGCCGGAAGTCGCCATCGAAGCGGCCGCGGTAGCCATCGAGCGGTCCGCCAGGGAACATCAGCCGGGCAAACACCCACTCGGTCTTTTCGGCGTAATCGGGCGGCAGCGGAAAATCGTTGTACTCCACCGCCGGATATTCGTGGAAGGGATGCTGGAACGCAAATAGCCCGCCAAGAAACGCCAGACCGCAACCGAGAATGGCCAGTGCCCGCCCGAGGCGCATACGTCCGTACATCCTGAGAATAGCACCGCCGGCCGGCGCGCCACCGCGCGATAATCGGGCGCATGGCCACCCTTGGACTGATTGAATACCAGGATGCAAGCCCCGAAGTGCGGGCAGTTTACGACGACATCATGGCCACCCGCCAGACCGACTGGATTAACAATTTCTGGAAAGCGCTGGCGCACGATCCCGTGACGCTGCGGCGAACCTGGCAGAGCGCGAAAGAGGTTATGGCTCCCGGCGCGCTCGATGCGGTTACGAAGGAGATGATTTACCTGGCGGTGAGCGCGAGCAACCAGTGCGGCTACTGCATCGCCTCGCATACGGCCGGGGCGAGGAAAGCGGGGATGACCGATCGGATGCTGGCCGAGCTGATGGCAGTGGTCGGGATGGCGAATGAAACCAACCGCCTGGCGAGCGGATATCAGGTGGAGATTGACGAGCGGTTCCGGAGCTAGGGTTGGCAGACGGCAAAAGGCGACCGTCGTCCTACCGAGTTACAGTTTCAAGCGCAGGTAGATGGCGCCCGGTGTCGGAGGGTCGGAGTACGGGTCGGTCCGCTCGAAGCCGCGCTGCTCATACATAGCCAAAGCCGTTTTCATCGCCGGCATCGTGTCGCAAACGAGTTCGCGATAACCGGCGGCGCGGGCCTCCGCAATGATCCATTCGACGAGCGCGTGGCCAATGCGGTGGCGGCGGAATTCCGGCCGGACATACAGGCGCTTCATTTCCCCGCGCCGCGTGTCGACGGGCCGTAAAGCGATGCATCCGGCGATGGATCCATCGATGACTGCAAGCCCCAGACGGCCCCGCGGCGGGGCGTACGCGCCGGGGAGATCGGCCACTTCCTCGCCGAAGTTTTGAAAGCAGGGCGTAAAGCCGAAGGCGTTCCAGTACTCTTCGAAGAGCCGGCGGACTTCCTCGATTTGCTCGCGCGCTTCGGCCGCGAGGATCTGCATGTCTAATTGTGAACCGGCGCCATGAAAACAGAAAAGTCATACTCGCCGGCGATATTGTCGCTGCATCGTATGTAAGCGGATCCTACGCCAGTGTCAGGGTCGATGTCCGAGACTTGCGAGGGAAGCTGTAGATCCACCTGGTAGACGCCAGCAAAGCCGGGAGCCATTCCGGCAAACAGGATCGGGTATGGCAGTTCGGAGAAATCAAAGCAATTCGGGCTTTGCGAAATCTCCAGGCGGTCCAGCGGCGCGGGTACGCCACTAGAAAGCGGCGGCGAAACCGGTCCCAACCCCGTGAAGTAAACGTGAACCACTTCGCTGGGATGAGCGGGATTCTGTCCAGTTACCAGCGCGGAGAAATCGCTGTGGGCCACTACGGCGTCGTCGGTTGGCGGTAAAATCGCCGGCTGCGGCGAGAATGGGACAACGTTGATCGATAGCGCCGGCTGGGTGAACGGCGAATCGTTCGGATACAAACTCACCTCCCAGGTGCCGGGCGGGATCCCGAATGAAATTTGATACAGGATCTGGTTCGGCGTCACATTGGCGAGCCTTCCGCGGGTGCTGCCCAGCAACACGCTCTCCCAGTCGTTCGGTTCCAGAACGAATTCGGGAAGCGGAAACGGTAGCGTCGACGATGCGCTGCTCAGGCCACTGCCATACAGCCAGTTCAGCGAGCCCGGCACGGCGGCTCCAAAAATGTTGGTGATCAACGGCGTCCGCGGGATCACCTCCTGCGCGCTCCCAGAGGCGACGTCCAATCGCACCATGCGGCCGCCCGCGGTGGCCACCCAGATGGTGCTGCCATCGCCGGAAACGACGGCTTCATTCACTCCGTCGGGCGTGACTGGCAAAGGAACCTCCGCCTGCAGTTTCCGGTCGTACAGGACCACTTGCGAGTTGCGCAGGTAGCAGACGAGGCGCCCGTCGTCGGAAATCGAAGCATCGTAACCCGAGGTGGAACTTTGATCGAGCACCGTTGACGTGCCGGAGGCTACGTCATAGAGGAATAGCGTGAAGGGCTCGCCATAGAAGAGATTACTCTCCACCGCGATCACCGCCGCGTTATCGCTTAGAACACTCCGGCCAAGATTGGTTTTATAAGAAAGAGTGGTCGTCCCCTTTGGACTCCAAAGAGCAGGCGTGGTGTTCAGGAGCACCAGCACCGTGCCACCGCTCGCCAACGGCCGGCCTTCGAGGATTTGACCGGGCACGGCGGTCCGGGTCCCCGTGGAAAGGTCGATGAGTGCCGGTACCGGATCGCTCGGGACGATAATGCCGGTCGAATCGTAGCGCAAGGCATAGCGGCCATCCCGGCTCAGGCGCGTACGGCCCGAATACACGGTTTCCGTGCCGCCCGCCAGCACATGGCTCACATACCGTTCGAAGAAGACGCAGGCACTCCCGCCTACACAGGTCCGGCTCGCCACGTAACTGAAAACGGCGCCATCGGCGCTGAGATCCGGCTCAATCGCCAGGTAGAAGTTACTGAAGTTAGGAAGGTCGGTCGGACCGGTGCGCTCGATCTGGACTATGGGGCGGATGCCGGCGGAATCAATTCGGAAGATCTTCTGGTACGGCTGCTCTGTGTCACCGCGCAGGTTCAGCGGTGAACTGAAATACAGGATGTTGCCGTCGCGGGTAGTGGTCAGGTCGCTGAACTGGTTGTTCGGAAGATATTGGCCCAAGAGCGGGGTCGCGAAAAGGAACCACGCATATCTCATACAGCCGTCTGGCTGGATAACACGATATCCTTACCTGATTCTACTGAAATGGGTACCGAGACGGGTAAGCCCACCGGCTGAAAGCTAAACCACTGCGCCAGGTCCTGATCGGAAACCGTTCTCCGCGAAAGGACCGTTCGCCGGCGGCTCACGGCATTGCGCAAGCAGCGGGCGAGGTGCCAGAACGCGCACAGCGAGGCCGGTTCCACCAGCAGACATCCGCCGATGACTACGGCGTCTCGCATCGTCATGGGCAACCAGTAGCGGCGCCACAAGCCGGATGTCAGATTCTTGATGCGCAGCAGGAAGCGATTCTTCACCGAATGCATGTTGATGGTCGCCGGAAGCGACCGGCGGTTTTGCGGGGAAACCGTCCGCACATGGCAGGCCACGGCGTCCGGCGTGTAAATGCAGCGCCACCCGAGCAACTGCGCGCGCCACGCAACATCGGCGTCTTCGCGATAGCTGAAGAAGTCCGAATCGAAAAATTCACCGTCGATCGAAATATCTTCGATCATGGCGCGGCGATAGAGTGCTGCGGCGCCGCTCGCGCCGAAGACATATTCCGTTTTTTGGTACTGGCCTCTATCCGGTTCGTGCCATCCCCGGTCGAAGTGGCGCATCGCCGGCGTGACATAGATGCCGGTGGAATCGAGGAGCGGCTCGGCCAGGGGTTCAAAGCCAGGGCCGATGGAAAGAAGCTTGCCGCAGATCGCTCCGGCGCGTGAATCGAGTTCGGCCGCTTCCAGCATCTTGGACAGAAACCCGGGCGTGAGCAAAGCGTCCGGGTTCAAAGCGAGAATCCAAGACGCCGGGGACGCGCGGATGGCACGGTTCTGCGCCGACGCGAAGCCTTCGTTACGGCTGTTGCGGATCAAGCGGATTCGGCCGCGAAACTCGGCCAGCGTCTTCAGAGTGCCGTCGGTCGACGCGTTATCCACCACCACCACGTCGGGGTGGACTCCCTCCTGGTTCCACACCGCTTCCAGGCAGCGGCGGATATACCGTTGGCTGTTATAGGTGACAATGGAGACGCACACCCGAGGTTCGGCCATATCATCCCAAAGACCGGGGGACTGGCGGTTCCACTACACTCGCGGAAAAATTCACAGAAATCCGTCGCCGGCTGTAGTGAAATGCACGTTACGGGCGTCTTTGAGTCGGAGTGATGTTGCCGCTGTCCATTGAGGGAGATCTGTTGGGGTCCTGGCGCCAAGTACGCGCGACCGCCAGACTCCACGAGCAGGTGACGCGTTTGTTCGAGGACGCGCGCGAGGACGTGTACCGCTACCTGCTGACCCTGGGAGTGTATCCTCCACAAGCGCAGGAAGCCACGCAGGAGGTTTTCCTGCGGCTGTACACCGCGCTGCGCAAGGGTGAGGAGATTCGCAAACCGCGGGCCTGGATTTTCCGGGTAGCGCACAACCTGGGCATCGACATCCGCACGCGGCAGGATACGGAGTTACCATACGCGCCGGAGCTGGATTTCCGGCACGCCGGGCATCGGGCCAATCCGGAACAGCAGTTGGCGGAGCGCGAGCGGACCATCCGATTCCACCGCGCCATGGAAGGGCTTTCCGATCAGCAGCGCCGCTGCCTGTTCCTGCGGCTGGAAGGATTGCGCTACTCCGAAATTGCCGATGCACTGGGCATCAGCGCTTCGGCGGTGGGCGAGTTCTTACGGCGCGCCATCGAGCGGCTGCGGAGGACGTCATGAGCCCGGACGTCCGTCATACCGAGAGCGACCTGCTGTTGCAGTTCCTGGACGGGGAACTTTCGCGACGCAAAGCGCGTCAGGTGCGCCAACACGTGGAAGCGTGCTGGCAATGCCGCGCCAAACTGGCCGAACTGCACCGGCTGGTGACGGAATGCGTTCGGTATCGCAATGAAGTGGCGGATGCCACTCCGCCGCCGCCCAAAGCCTGGGCGGACCTGTCGCTGGAATTGAATCGGCTGGACGACTCTGCGCCGCGTATTTCCTTCTTTCGCCGAAACGCAATTCGCTGGGCGCTTTTGGGCGCAGGCGCCGCTTCTCTGGTGGCGGCTACATTGGCGCTGCGGGTGATCGATTTCCACAGCGGCTCCGAGCGATCGACGCCGGAAGTAACAACCCCGGCGCCGCGAAAGGTGTTACCCGAGCAACCAGTTTCTCCCGCGGGCACGATCCCCCGAGCGGACGGCACGACGCCGTCCGTTTCGGGCCGTGCGTCAACGCCCGAGACGATTGCGGAAGCGCCACCAGCTAGCGTGGCTGATGAGTTGCAAGCCGTGGCCGCTTTGCACCGCTTAGGCGCCGATTTGGGGGAACCGGTGGAGGTGGTTCTGAATGGAGGGCACGTAGTAATTGGCGGCACGGGAGTTGCGCCAGAGTTGCAACGCCAGATTCGCGACGCTTTCGTAGGGGCCCCGCATGTAGTTTTACAGTTCTCCGCGCCCGCCGTCACTCCACCGGCCGCGGCCGAACCTCCGGCCAGCGACGCCGCGCCCAAGCCTCCGACACCGGGTGCACCCAATCCGCTCGAGGCGCAAGCCGGCGGGCGCACCCAGTTGGAACGATTGACGGCACAACTGCTGGACCACGACGAAGCCGCCATGTCCCGCGTGTATGCGCTGCGTCGGCTGGCGCAGCAGTTTCCACCGGAGGCGGAGCGCCAGTTGAGCCCCGAAGATCAGCGATTGCTGAAAGACTTGGGCCGGCAGCACGTGGAGGCGCTCTCGGTGGAGATGGCGGCGATCAGTGGTCTGGCTTCCCCGTTGCTCGCACCGGCTGGAGCCTCCCCGCGAGCGGCCAGTCCAGTGGCATCATGGCAAATCGCAACACAAAGCCTGTTAGTCTCAGCCCGGCGGGTGGAAACCTTATTGCCGGCGTGGCTGGGAGTGACGGCGCGCGACAACGCCGCGGATTTACCTGAGCAACTTTCCTCAGCTCTGGCGCAGCTTCAGGCAGACATGCAACAATGTGAACGACTCCTTAAGCCATAGAGACCCTCGATGAACCCCGCGCGGTTCGTTTCGCTCATCGCGATCAGTTTGATGTGCGGAGCGGTTGCGGCTTCGCCCAATCCCGGTTACGTCTATGGGCGCGTGATAGACCCTTCGGGCGCAGCCGTGGAAGGCGCCCGGATTGCGATCGTCAACGAAGACAACGGCTTTCGCTACGGCATGTTTTCGCAAGCCGACGGCAGCTATACCGCCGCTGTGATGGCAGGCGATTACAAAATCACGGTGCGCAAGGAAGGCTTCCGCACCATGATCCGTTTCCACGTGCACCTGGATACGGCTGCGCCGGCGCGCGCCGATTTTGCGTTGTCGCTGGGAAGCGTCCTGGAAACGATCACGGTGGAGGGCGCGTCCCCAACGCTCAACCGGGAAGCCGCCGCCGTGGCCACGAAACTCGACAAGGAAGATATCGACCGGCTGCCGGTGAACGGCCGCGGCATCCTCGGATTGATCGAAATGGAGCCGGGGACTAACGTCGTGCCCGCTACGCGCGGAGACGCCGGCCAATTCGTGGCGGGCGGGCAGCGCGCCAACACCAACTACTTCACCGTGGATGGCGTTTCGGCGAACAACGGTGTTACCGCCGGCGGGCTGCCGGCGCAGGCTACAGGCGGCGCCTTGCCGGTGATGAGCGCGTTTGGGAGTCTTGATGCGCTCGTCTCGCTCGACGCCGTGCAGGAATTCCGCATACAGAGTTCGAGCAGCCCTTCGTCGTTTGGGAGATTGCCGGGAGCCAACATCTCGGTGGTGAGCCGCTCCGGAACGGACGAGTTTCGCGGCGCTGCCTCGTTTGGTTTTCGCAACGAACTGCTGAGCGCCAACGATTGGATTGCGAATCGCGATGGCGATCCGCGCGCCGCTGCGCGAGAGCAGAACGCCAGCGGAAACTTCGGCGGGCCGCTGTGGCGCCATCGGACATTCTTCTTCCTTTCGTACGAGCATATGGCGCTGGACCAGCCGTTTGCCTGGGTGCAGGCAGTGCCTTCACTCCAGGCTCAGAGCGTGGCGCCCGCCTGGGCGCAGCCAGCGCTGAACCTTTTCCCCGATCCGAACGGTGCTCCGCTGGCGAACGGTCTGGGCGAATGGACTGGCCAGGGTTCCCGCCCCGCGATGCTTAATGCCGCGAGCCTGCGCCTGGATCACGCGTTGACTAATCGCATCACCCTGTTCGGCCGATTCAGCGAGTCGCCTTCCACCAACGAATTCGGCATCACGCAACTCAACCACCTCAACTTCCGCTCGTGGAGCGGCACCATGGGATTCAACCTGCGCGCGGGCCCGGATACGGTCGTCGATGTCAGGTTGAACCAATCGGATTCTTCGGCGCGATCCGACTGGAGCGGCAATACCGGATGCGAGCTGCTGCCCGTGGCCGCACAGTGGTTTCCGCCTCCCACCTGCAATCTGCTCGTGCGTTTCCTGATCGATGGCGTGGGCCAGGTGGCCTCCGGACCGGAAGGCTATTGGCGGCAGCGACAGTTTCAATTCGTGCAGTCGGTGGGTTGGAAGATGGGCCCGCTCTCGCCGCGACTGGGAACCGACTATCGCCGGATTGTGCCGGAGCGCCTGGATTCGGGCGGCACGCTCAGTTTGATCGCCGATAATTTACCCGCGCTCGATGACGGAAACATCTGGATCGGCCGGTCGCCGGCGCTAAATGGCTCGGAACCTTTTCGGGAGGTGTCTATCTGGGCGCAGGACACCTGGCAACTGAGCAAGCACTTTACGCTCAGCACGGGCCTGCGCTGGGAGTTCAGCCCGGCTCCGAAATCCCCCGGTCTGTTTCTCGATTCCACCGGAGCGATTGAACAGGAGACGCGTCCGCTGTGGCCGTCACCCTACGGCCACTTTGCTCCACGTATCGGAATGGCGTTCAGCCCTGGCCGCACCGGGCGCATCGTACTCCGCGCCGGAGCGGGCCTTTACTACGATTCCAGCCTCAGCATCGCCACGGATGCCATCAATAGCGGTCCTCTCAGCATCGGTTCCTTCACCAGCCCACGAAACGGCCTCTTTTCCACGCAGTTGACCTATGGATTCCTGCCGAATCTGCAAATCCCGCGCGTGACACAGTGGAACGCGACAGTAGAACATGCGCTGACCGCGCACGACACTATCTCCGCCGGCTATGTGGGCTCGGCAGGCCACGATTTGATTCGCCGCGAACTGGGCGGGCCGGGAAGCTCGCCCACATCGTGGTTTGCGTTGACTACCAATCACGGCGCTTCCCAATATCAGGCGTTTGTGGCGCAGTACCGGCGGCGCATGGCACGCGGATTCGAAGGCCTGGTTTCCTATGCGTGGGCTCATTCGCTCGACAACGATTCAAGCGACGCGTTCCTGGTCTGGTCCGGCAGCAACTCAAGCGATTGGGGCTCATCCGATTTCGATGTGCGCCATTCGCTGACCGCATCGCTCAGCTACGCCTTGCCAGGAGTGGCGAAGGGATGGACGCTCGATGGCATCTTTCGAGCGCGCAGCGGTTTTCCGATCACTGTTTTGGACACCGACCAATACACTGGAATCACTTTCACCAACGCGTTCCGTCCGGATCTTTTGCCCGGCGTGCCCGTATGGGTCGCGGACTCCGGCGCGCCCGGAGGCCGAGCGCTGAACCCGCTGGCGTTTCTTTCGGCGGGAGCGCAGCAAGGCAGCCTGGGCCGCAATGCGATTACGGGATTTGGGATGTCGCAGATCGATCTGGCGCTGCGCCGCGAATTCCGCATAGCCGAGCGGTATGCGATCGATTTTCGCGTGGAGGCATTCAACGCGTTGAATCACCCCAACTTCGCGGACCCGGTGAAGTATCTGAACAGCCCGTTTTTCGGGCAATCCACATCGATGCTGAATATGATGTTGGGGACGGGGAGTCCAGGCAGCGGGCTGGCGCCGTTGCTGCAGAATGGCGGGGCGAGGTCTTTAGAGTTGGTGCTGCGGTTCCGGTTTTGAGCGGTTTACTTTCCGAGATAGTAATGTACTGCAGGCGTGACTACTAGCGACAACACCATCGACGCCAGGATTCCGCCGATCACCGCAATCGCCAGCGGCTGCAGCATCTGCGAGCCGGCGCCGAGCGCCAGCGCCAGCGGGATCATGCCGGCTACCGTGGCCAGGGCCGTCATCATGATCGGTCGCAAGCGGCGTTCGCCGGCGCGGATCATGCTTTCCTCCGCGGGTAGGCCTTCGGCGCGGAACTTCTGATCGGCGTCCAACAACAGAATTCCGTTCTTGGCCACGATCCCGATCACCATGATCAGGCCCATAAAGGAAGAAAGGTTGAAGGTCTTGCCGGTCAGTAACAAGGCAACAAAGACGCCGCAGGTGGACAACAGCGCGGACGAAATCACCGCGATCGGCGCAGAGAAGCCGCCGAATTCGAATAGCAGCACGATGAAGACCAGCACGATCGCCAGCAGCAGCACAAACGCAAAATCGCGGAACGAATTCTGCTGCTCTTCGTATTGCCCGCCGTATGCCACCCGGATGGTCGGCGGCATCTGCAGATCGGCAACGGCCTGCTGCACGCGCCGGATTCCGTCGCCAAGGTTCACGCCTTCCAGGCGGCCGGTGACGGTTGCATCGCGCTGCAGATTCTCGCGCCGGATTTCGGTTTGTCCGGGAAGGTCGGTGACCGTTGCCAGCGCTCCGAGGTTGGCGGTCCGCCCCATCGCGCTGACTAGAGGCGTATTGCGAATTGCCTCCATCGAGGCGCGGGTGGCCTCGGGAAAGCGCACGCGAATGGTATAGGCCCGGTCGTTCAAAACGACGGGGTTTGGAGCCGGCTCGCCCTGTAGAATGGCGCTGGCATCCAGTTCCACTTCCTGCGGCGAAAAGCCGGCGCGCGCCGATGCCACCGGATCCACCTGAAAAAGAGTAGCCGGACCGCTGATGGTGTTTTCGATTCCGTTCAGCACATCGACGACGCCCGGAACCTTCTTGATGGCATCGCCCACTTGCGGCGCCCAATCGCGCAGGGTTTGCGGATCCTGCGCGAAGAGTTTGATGGCGATGGGCTCGGGCGCGCTGGTGAGGTCGCCAATCATGTCTTGCAGGAGTTGGACAAACTCAACGTCGAGAGTCGGCTCGGCTTTCCTCACTTGCGCCCGCACGTCTTCAATCACTTCTTCGCCGCTGCGATGGCGTTGGCGCTTCAACTTGACGGAGATGTCGCCCCGGTTGGCTTCAGTCACAGCGGCGAGGCCCAGTTCCAAGCCTGTGCGCCGCGCCGTGCTAGCCACCTCCGGCACTGACCGGAGGATTTGTTCGACATGCTTGATGACGCGATTGGTTTCCTCGAGCGAAGATCCCGCTGGCGTCAAATAGTCCACAATGAAGCCGCCTTCGTCCATGGCGGGCAGCAGGTCGGATCCGATCGCGTTGTAGCAGAAATACGATCCGGCAATCAGGCCGACCGCGAAGAAAGCCAGAAGGATGGGGTGTTCCAGGGTGAAGCGCAGAGTGGGTTCGTAGATGCGCATCAAACGCGAGGGCGCCGCGGCCTGCTCCGTGTGTTGCCCGCGTCCTCGGCTGCGGATCAAATAGTGACTCAGTGTGGGAGTCCACGTCAGCGCCAGCGCCAAGGACGTCAGCAGCGCGATCCCGACCGTAACCGCTAGCGCCCGGAAGAAGGTACCGTCCACACCGGTAATCGAAATGAGCGGCAGAAACACCACGATTGGTGTGATGGTGGACCCGATCAACGGAACGCGGATCTCGCGGAGCGCGCTGCGAATGGCCTGCGCGCGAGTCTGCCCGGAATCGCGGTGCAGCACGATGTTTTCCACTACCACGATGGCATCGTCGATGACCAACCCGACGGCCGCGGCCAAACCACCTAGCGTCATGAGATTGAAGCTCTGGCCCAAAACGCGCAGGCCAATAAATGTCACAGCAATGGTAGCCGGAATCACGAGGCCGGCAACCAGTGAGGTGCCCCAGTCGCGTAGGAACACCACCATGATCAGCGATGCCAGGATGAGGCCGATCAGGATCGCATCGCGCACGCTCTTGATGGAATCATTGACAATTTCCGACTGGTCGTAAAACGCATTGAGCTCGACGCCCTTAGGCAACGTGCGGCGCAGGTTTTCGATCTCCTGGTGGACAGCGTCCGCCACCACGACTGTATTGCCATCCGGCTGGCGGAAAATATTGAGCAGCACGGCCGGCTTGGTGTTGGCGGTGACCACCGTATATACCGGCATCACCGACGGGCTCACACTGGCGACATCGCCGATGCGGACGGGCGTGCCCGCGGGCGTCGTCTTCACTGCGATATTGGCAATCTGGTCGGGCGTGCGGGCCTGGCCGCTCACCAGGCTGAGCACGAGTTGGTGATTGTTGGCAATCAGCCCGGGCGAATCGATCATGTTGCTGCGGCCGATAGCGTCGAGAATGTTGGGGATCGTGGTAGCCGTCTGGATGAGCTTGGCGGGGTCCGGCTGCACTTGAAACTCCGGCTGCTGTCCGCCTTGCACCACCAAAGTAGACACTCCCGGCATCCGATTCAATCGGGGCTTGAGCTCGTAGTTGGCTAGTTCCCAAATTCGTGTCTGCGGCACCGTATCGGAGGTGAGGCTATAGCCCATGATGGGAAACGCCGCAAACGTCAGGCGCTGCGCATTTACCTTAACCGTAGACGGGAGCGACGGCAGCGTACGCGCGATGGCCGCGTTCACCAAGTCGAGCGTGCGATACATATCCACTTTCCACGAAAAGAACAGGTCGATTTCCACAGTTCCCCGGCTGGTGATGGACCAAACCCGTTCCAACCCTTGCACCGAATTCAAAGCTTCTTCGAGCGGACGCGTGACGGTGACGAGCATTTGATCGATGGGAGCCACGCCGTTGTCGACCGCCATCACGATACGCGGAAAGTTCGTTTCGGGGAAAACAGCTATCGGGATCGTGAGCGCGAGATAAATGCCCACCGCTACCAGCGTGAGGATGACGAAGATGATCGGCTTGCCGTGGCGATCGGTCCAATGGGCGCGTTCTGATTCGGCTCCAACAGGCGGAGGCGTGAGAACACTGCTCATTTGGCGTCCTTCTCCCCCGGTGCGGGTTTATCGCCTGGTTTGTCCGCGCCGCCGGGTTTTTCGTCCTCGTCTGGGGCGCCCGGCTTCACGATCTTGACCTTAGCCTTGTCATCAAGCCCGACCCCTCCGACCACCACCACCTGCTCGCCCGGAGACACACCGCTGATGATTTGCACTTTTTCGGCCTCCCGCGCACCCACCTCGACCTTGCGCTGGTGCGCAGTGTGATCGGCCGTTACGGTGAGCACCATAGCTCCGCCTTCGTCACTCGAAAGAAGCGCCGCCTGGGGGACGACGATGGCATTCGGAATCGTGGCGGCCACGATGGCGACATGCACGCCGGTTCCCGGCTTCAGGCGCTCGCCGGGATTATCGGCCGTGACCCAAACTTGGACAGTCGTGCTATTGGGATCGGTGGCCGGACTAACTACCGTCACGCGGCCGGGCACTTGCAGTGAAGTGTCCGTTTGCGTGAGCGTGGCCGAATCGCCCACCTTCACGGACGTTGCCTGGTTCTGCGGAACGTTGGCGCGCACGATCACTCGTGAAATGTCCATGATGGTTATGAGCGGCGCTCCCGCGGCGGCCATTTCGCCGGCGTACAGCGGCCGGTCGGCCACCACACCGCCGATGGGGGCACGAACTTCCGAGTACCCCAACTGCGCTTCGCTCGATTGATAGTGTCCGCGCGCCGCTTCCACCTGGGCCTGGGCCGCCTTGATCTGCTCCTCCTTACCGACACTCTGGAGCGCGCGCAGATGTTCCTGAACTGCGTCGAATTGGGCGCGCGCCTGGGCAAACGAGACCTGCGCATCGTCCACGAGTTTGCGGGCCAAAGCTCCCTGCTCGAACAGCCGCTGCCGGTTGGCGACTAATTTCTGCGCCGCGTCGAGCGCTTGTTGCGCCGATTGCACGTCAGTCTGCGCTTTGATGACCGCTTCCGGAACCGAGGCCGCGGAAGTGGCGCGATAGTTCGCCTCGGCCTGGTCCAGCTGTCCTTTGCTCTCGGTTACCGCTGCTGATAGGTCGCGGCTTTCGAGTGTAGCTAACACCTGCCCAGCCTTCACATGGTCGCCGCGATTGGCGAAAAACTTCAGCACCGGCGCGCTAATCTTGGGCATCACGCTCGATTGATCGCGCGGGTACAATACGCCATCCGCCTCGATGACGCGCCGAATCGATTCCTGTTGGACCGGCGCTACTTGGACCGGAGCGACTTCGGGCGCGGCGCTCTCGGACTCTTCTTTCTTGGAGCAGCCAAACAACGTCGCTAACAACAGCGCCACCCAGCAAACACTCGCCTTCCGCACGGCTAAAATGCCCCCGTCAGCGTTTGGAGCGCAGCGATGGCCACGCGATAGCGAACCAGCCCGTCGCTAAATGCGTCGCGCGCCTGCGTCAGCGTGGTCTGCGCATCCTTCACTTCGAGCACGGTCGATTCCCCCGCCTGGTAGCGCAGCAGAATGAGCTGCAGGCTTTCGTTGGATAGATCGAGAGAGCGCCGCAAAGAGCCGATTTGCGTGCTGGCGAGGTCGGCCTCCCGATAAAAGGAATTCAGATTGGCGAGCAGTTCGCGCTGGGTGAACGTGAGATCGGCTTGCGCCTGCCGCAAACGGATCTCCGATTGCCTCACCTTGCTGCGCGCCGCGCCCCAGGTCCATATGGGAATATTCAAAGTGGCCTGGGCTACCGACCCGAGATTGTTCTGTCCATCGGGGTTGTGAAGCGCGTATTGGTTTGCCTCGATGCCGAAGAAATAGTCGAACGATAGCGTGGGGTACAGCGCGCTGCGGGCGCTCTTGATTTCATACCGCTGCTGCTCGACGGCGGCCTGGGCGGCGCGGATATCGGGATTGTTCGTGGCGGCCATCGACTGGATGCGCGCGAGGTCCGGAAGCATGGTGGTGGTTTCCAGGTCGTCGGCTACGGTGAAATCCTGCCGGAACTCGGGAAACAAAAGAACCGCCAGCCCGAGCCGCGCCTTCTCTTCGGCGAGCCCCGCTTCCAGCGTATCGCGCCTGCGCTGCTCCACAAGGATTTGAGCGGTCACCACGTCGGAGTGAGCCACTTCGCCGCCCTGCTCCAGCTTCTCGGTGACATCGAGAAATTGCTCGGCTTCGCGTTGGCTCTGCTCGGCATTGGCATGTTTCCGAGCGGCGGCGGCCAACGCGTAGAAATCCTGAGTTACCGTGGCATTCAGCCCGCGGACCGCGATATCGGCCTTGGCGCGCGCCACTGCTTCCGCGGCCTCAGCACGGTGATAATCGGCGCGCTTGCCAGGCGCGAACAGGTCGCCGTGCACGTTCGCCTGGTTGAAATAGACGTGCGGCCCGTCGTTGGGAACAAAAACGCCGCTCGGCGTTCCGTTCGGCTGCGTGTAGATGTATTGGTTGAACCAGTTGGCGCTGGGCAGCAATGCGGCCTTAGCCTGCACCGTGTCCTCGTGCGCGATCTGCGCGGCGTAGTTCGCAGCCAGCAGCGCCTGGGCGTTGGCCTTAGCTCGCTTAATGGCGTCTGACAACGTCAGTTGCAGACGACTCTCGTTGGAACCAGGCTGGCTCTGCGCTTGAGCGCCACACACCGCAAGCGCGACACCTGCGATCAGAGAATGGACCCGCATCCGACGAAAACAGTATAAACACTATGAAATGAACGCACGATGAACTAATTCCTCAGCGCCCGCGTGTTTGTGAGGCATTGCGTGGCCGCCGTAGTCAGCACGCCGTGAGTCACCGTGCCCGGCAGCCGGCATAAACCCGATACGGCCGACTGAGTTGCCCGGCCCCTCAAATGGGTAGAGCGGGGTGATCATGCCGCTGGCGTTGACGTATCAAGACGTAATCAATATCCACACCGCTGTCGCCCCTGCCGGACCTGGCGCTCCCGCGCCGGTTTTGAAGACGATGGCGGGTCATGGCGCGAACGGTTCGGCGCTACTTCGAAACGCAGTCACCAACGCTAGTGCAGAAGGCACAACGGCGAACAGAACGGCCCTGCTGGCACTTCTTATTCAGTGTAACCAGCCGTTCAGCGACGGCAATACCCGAGTGGCTACCGCAGTCATTTATGCAGAACCTATCCTGGAAAGGTCCCAATGGGTAAGGGCGCGAGCGTATCAAACATATGGACAGATAGGGCACTCGGGACCCCAATACACAGGCAATCCGGCCCCGACTCTCGCAGGTCTTGCCTGGTGGATAAATGCCCGCATGGTCGGCGTGCCCGACCCGACTGGACGTTGGAACCAGATCCTCCTGGATATCGCGGCTGTTCAAAACCAGGTTGCCGCGATGCGGGCCGCCCTTCCCTTGGTCCCCAGTCAGCTCCGCAGTTGGTTCCGCAACCACGGCTATTGATCGGCGAGCCGCTACGGAGCATCTCAGATTGTGCCGGCTCCGCGAAAGGTTCTGAGGAACTCCTGAATCCGCGCTTTCAAATCCCGGTCGGGCAATGCGGCCAACGAATCCTCAGCCAGATCCAGGTTCAAGGCCAACTCGCCGGGCATGCATTCGATCAGGCATGTGCGCACACCCGCCATGTGCTCCAGGGTGAGACCTGCCCACGGAGACGGATCGTGGCCGAGTTCCAGAAGCAGATCGTCCAGCCGATCAATGAGCTGCTGCTGTTCCCCGGCTGACAGAGGATGGCTGTGGGCTGGTTTTGGCATAGCCGCTTAGCGATTGAGAATCTCACGCTCCGCGCTAAGCCAGTCATCCAAATCCGATCCGGTCTGACTACCACGTTCGAGATAGATCTCGTACGCGCGCAGACGGATGCGTTCTTCGAACTCGGTGGACTTGTCTTGGCCGTCTCGTGAGACTTGTTTTTCCGGTTCCTTGCGCTTCGATGGGGTCGAGATTATAGGGGCCCGCGATGCCATTCGATCACCTCTACTCACTGGGTATCACAGATAGAGCCGTGTCCGCGCGAGCAAATCATGACCGATGTATCATTGCGCGCGAAACCACATCAGGGAAAAGAGAAGAAACGTTCACAAGCTGCGGAAGGCGAATCATCCGCGTTGCAGATGGACAATGAACGTACTGCCGTGCCCGGGCTGGCTGGCCAATTCCACAGCGCCGTGGTGCAATTCCGCGATCCACTTGACGATGGACAGACCCAGACCGAAACCGCCCTCCTGGCGCGATCTGGCTTTATCGGCGCGGTAGAACCGGTCGAAGACGTGGGTTGAGGCTTCGGGTGCGATGCCGATTCCCGTGTCGGCTACCTGGATGCGAACTTCAGAACCTTGCGTTTCCACCCCGGCCGTAACGCGGCCGCCCGGTGGCGTGTACCGAATGGCGTTGTCCAGAAGGTTGAGGATCATGCGCCGCAGCAATTGCTCGTCGCCGCGCACGGCCACATCGTTGGACGAACGGCACTCCAGCTCGACGTTCCGCGCGGCAGCCAGCGGCCGCATCGATCGGCAACACTCGGCCACGAGATCGTTCAAATACAGCTCTTCGACGCGCAGTTGCACGTGTCCCGCGTCGGCGCTTGCCAGGTTCAACAAGTCGTCCACTAACCGCGCAAGCCGCCGCGATTCTTCCTGAATGGTTGTCAGCGACTCCTGGTATTCGGCGGGACTGCGGTCCCGCGAGAGTGTCACATCGGCCTCCGCCTGAATGACCGCCAGAGGCGTCCGCAACTCGTGAGAAGCGTCTTGCACAAACCGGCGCATGCTTGCGAACGACTGATCGAGCCGCGAAAGGAGCTCATTAAAAGAAGCGGCCAACGTCGTGAGCTCTTCGGCCGCGTCACCGATCGTGAGTCGCGTTTCCAGGCTGGCGCCCGTGATTTTCCGGCTCTGTGCGGCCATCGAGTCCAACGGGGCCAGGCCGCGGCGCGTGATCAAGTACCCGCCGATACCCGCGGCGGCCAGCAGCAGCGGGATCACCACCAACAGTGTGTCGCGCACCACCTGAAGCTCTTGCGCAATGGAATCCAGAGACTCGATGGCCATCACCACGAACGTGCGCTTCCCGATACTTACGGTGCGGACCGCGCCGCGCGCGCCATACCGGCCCCAGTCGCGCCAGCGCCACAGGGAATCGGCGGATCTCGATGTGAGCGCCTCCGCCGCGGCCGGCTTCAAATCTGTTCGGGGCGGCGCCGAAGATGCCAGCATCATCCTGTCATCCAGGATCGCGACCACACTGCTGCGTGGCTGCATCTCCGCAATAACACCGTTTGCGGCGGCCTGCGAGTCGCCGTGCATCTCTTCCATCTCTTCCCGCATCAATGCGGCCGCCGTGTTCGCCTGCGTGACAAGGGCTTCATCCAACCGTCGCTCGAGAGACCTCGACAGCACCCCGTAAAGTACCAGGCCGAGCAACACGAACAGCACGGAAAAGAATGCCAGATACCACGCGGCCAGTTGGACACGCAACTTGCTGTGGATCCACCGCTTACTCATCCACAAACCCCGGTTCTGCGCTCAGCATGTAGCCTTCGCCTCGGCGCGTGTGAATCAGCCGCTTTTTGGCGTGCGTGTCCAGTTTGGAGCGCAGTCGCTTAATGTAGACGTCGATCACATTGGAGAACGGGTCGAAGTGTTCGTCCCACACGTGCTGCGCGATTTGCTCGCGCCCCACCACGCGGTCCTGGTTCAGCACCAGGAATTCCAGTAACGCATATTCCTTGGCGGTGAGGCTGACGGATTTGCCGCCGCGGGATACCGCGTGGTTCGCGGTGTTGAGGACCAGGTCGGCTACGCGCAACACCGCCGGACGAAGCACCGCCGAGCGGCGCAGCAACGCCCGAATCCGCGCCAACAGTTCTTTGAAGTCGAACGGCTTGGTGAGGTAGTCATCGGCCCCGCTGTCCAACCCCTCCACGCGGTCATCCACCGTGCCGCGCGCGGTCAGCATGAGAATGGGCGTGCGCGCGCCGCCGGCCCGCAGTTCCCGGCAAACGGCATGGCCGCTCTTCACAGGCAGCATGATATCGAGAATCACCAGGTCGTAGTCGTTCTCCGTTGCCAGATAAACGGCGGCCTCGCCATCGGCCGCAAGGTCGACGGCATAGGCCTGCTCCCGGAGGCCCTTGGCGATGGGATGAGCGACGCGGGAGTCGTCTTCTACCAGCAGGATTCGCACCGTTGCCCAGTATGTCTCCCTCTATTTTGCGCTACGCGAGATGAATGCACCATGAAACGATTTCACAACATTTTTACAGAGTGGCTACCGGCCCCGTGGCTATGATTAAGGGAGTAGGTTACCTTGGCTTCCATTCCCATACCCCGCCAGGCGGCGGTTCCCAGCGGTTTCTGGTGGCCGATCTTCGAGTTCTCCGAGCGAGTGGGCGCGGGCTTACTATTGATCAGTCTAAGCCCGGTGTTGTGCCTCAGTGCCGCGCTGATGGCGCTTCTTTCCCGCCGCACCCCCCTGATCGCGCACCGGCGCGTCGGCTGGCGCGGCAACACCCTGTGGATGTTGAAGCTCCGAACGATGTGGGATGTCGAAGTCCCGGGAAACCCGAGATGGATTGAATATATCGACGATCCCATCGGGCCCGAACGCAAGCAGGAGGCCGACGCCCGTGTCCGGAGCCGGTTCGCACGGTTTTGCCGCAGGCATTCCATTGACGAGCTGCCGCAACTGGTTCACGTACTGCGCGGCGAAATGTCTCTGGTAGGGCCGCGGCCGTTGACTGCGACAGAGCTCCATCGCCACTTCGGGTCTTCCGTCGGGGAGGTGCTGGAAGCCAAGCCCGGACTGGCGGGCCTTTGGCAAGTCTCGGGGCGGAATCGGCTGGATTACGCGGAACGCCGCCGCTTAGATTTGCTATTCGTGCGCAGCCGGTCGTTCGGAATGTACGTCCGGATCCTGCTCCGAACGATTCCCGAGGTTTGGTGGGGCGCTAACTCGTGGTAAGTCGGCAGTAACCTCCCGCAGCGTGCGGATCACTTCCGGATCCTTGCCGCCGTCTAAGTCCGAGGCGAGTGCCGCCTCTCGTCTGGCTTCATCCCAGCGCCCTTGAAGTCCCAATAACTGCGCCAATATCCAGTGCGGCTTGTACCACATGGGACGTGCCGCAATGGCTGCGCGGTCGCTGCGCTCCGCGTCGATGGCGTCCTCCTGGCTACCGTAAAAAATTGCGAGGTTGTACCAGGCGTTGAATGGATCTTCCGCGGTTTCGATGGCGCGCCGGGCCGCGTCGCCGGAAGCTTGGATTGCCGCGGCTCGGTCCACCGGGTTCGCCTCTTTCGATGCCAGATCGAGTGATGCGCGCGAGTACCACAGATCGGCCGTGCCGCCGGCTAGCCGCAGTTGTTCATAGGTTCGATAACGCGCGGTTGCGCCGGATAGATCGGCATCATCGAGTGCCCGCCGGGTAAGCGCTAATTGGTGATCGGCGGCAGACAGCCGGACGGCAAGATACAAGAGCAGGGTGGCCACTGGCGCTGCGATGGTGAGGAAGGCTGCCCTGCGTCGCGGCTTGGCCGCAGGCGTCTCGAGCGCCACCAGAAGCGCCAGCGCTAGGAAGAACATCATGGCCGTGGGAACGGTGACGGCCGTGAATTGCTGACTGACGATTAGAGCTGTCAACCCCGCGCTGATTTCCGGCCTTCGCGACGTAGCGAAGGCCACCCCACACAGCCCCAGGAGCACAACTAGCCCAGGAATGCCTTGCGCCACCAGCGCATCCAGAAACATGTTGTGCGGGGATTCATGCGAGAAATTGGGATAAGCACGCGCGAGTCTTGGCGACTCGTAACGCGGAAATTCGGCCGTAAACATCTCCGGTCCGTATCCGGTTACCAGCCGATGCCCGGCCATTTGCAAGCTGTCGTGCCAAAGCTCAATGCGAGCACCGCCCCAGGGATCTTCTCGAAACCAACGCGTGCGGCTGCGCATCGACTGTCCTAGCGCTGAGTAGTAGAACCCCACACTCGCGATGAGGGCAAGCAAGGCGAACGCCGCGGCCTTCCGCGCCAAGCGAACTCTTCGCAAGGCGAACCAAACGCCTGTTCCCGCGATGAGTCCGACGATGGCCGCACGGGTCCCAGTCAGCCACATGGCGAATATCACGAGAATAGACACGGCCAGCGCGAAGCGGCGCCAGTTACGCGAACTATCCATCGCAGCAAGAGCTACGCATAGGAACGCCGCCATTAGCAGCCACGTGGCGAAGTAACTGGCATAACCCAGAGTGCCGGGTGGCCGGACAATGGTGGCGGCTCCTTCTCCGGCCTGATATGTGATCCGCGACAGTAGGGGATCCCAGCCGAAGTATTGGGCGATCCCGTAAGTACCGGCGATTGCGCCCGCGACTGCGACCCCCCGCAGCACTAACTTGACTCGCTCCGGCTGCCCGGCGCAGACGACCACGATAAGCCAGGCCAACAGACAGACGGCCACCTCGATTACACTGCCCCACCGCCGCCAGTTAGTTCCGAACAACGACAATCCCGGCCGGTCGGAGACTGCGGTGGAAATGGCTAACGAAATCACATTTAACAAGAGTAACAGCGAGAAACCACGGAATAGCCGTGACCTCCAATCCGGCCAGGTGCCACTTAGTGTAGACCATGCCACTAGCAAGCCGGCTGCCGCCAGGAGAACCGCTACTTTCGGCGTAATGTCGAAGTAGAAGTGGTATCCCGGAGTAATAATTAACGAGATAACTGCGACGGCCACGGCCAATAACACGGCCATATCGGCTAGACTAACTCATAGTGACAGATGATTGAGTCACCGGAAGCATTTCGTTTCATCGGTTACGTGGCGTCGCGCTGGCGGTTAGTCGCGCTTAGTTGCCTGACGGCTGTTACGCTTGTTACCGCGGTGAGCTTGATCCTGCCGCGACAATATACGGCCACTACTCGTATTTTGATCGAGCCGGCGCCAGGAGCCGATACGCGGTACACCCTGGCGGTAAGCCCGATTTACCTGGAGTCCCTGAAGACTTACGAATATTTTGCGAGTAGTGACAGCTTGTTTCAAACGGCTGTGAACCGCTTCGAGCTTCGTAAGCTGGCTGGCGCCAAATCGATCGAAACCCTGAAAAGACAGGTGCTCCGGATTGGGATCGTCCACAATACGCGCATCCTGGCAATCAACGCCACGCTACCGGATGCGCGGCGCGCCCACTCGCTTGCGCAATTCCTTGCCGACGAGACCGTCGGCCTGAGCGGTTCGCTCGCCACCGGTGAGCGGCTCACGATCATAGACCCCGGTGTCGTGCCCGAGCGGCCTTCTTCTCCCAATGTGCCGCTCAATGTTGCAGCCGCCTTGCTGCTCGGTCTGGTGTTTCCCGTGGCTTACCTGGCAGTCGAGTTGAGCGTGCGGCAGCAGCGCGTTCTCGATCACCTCGCGCGCCGTGGCTAGCGCACTCTATCCCGGCCTTCGCCTGCGCCTGCCCACGCCACTCTCACTGGGCGCTTGGGCGGCGGCTGTGGTGCTCGCTCCCGATCTGCGTTCGAAAATCCTGCTGACGCTGCCTGCATTCCTCGTTCCTGCGGCCATGTGGACGCTCGCTGGCCCGAGCCGCTGGGTGATTGGTTTCTTCGCAGCCGCGTGGCTCTTGCCTCCGCTTCCCATCCCGTTAGGGAACTCCGGCCCTCACCTCTGCCTGGTGCTTGCAGCCGTGGGGTCGTTCACCGGCCTTCTGTGGTCTTCGTCCTGGCGCATTCCGGCCTCGCCCCTGAATGCCGCGCTGCTCACGCTGTTCGTGGTTCTATTGGCTAGCATAGGTTCGGCCGCCATCGATTCAGGCGCGGCCGTGGCAGCTCAGAGTTTGGCGCGGGTGGCGCTATTCGGCGTCGCCGTTTACATCTTCTTCTTCACCGCACACGGACCGGGGTCGGGCATCGATACCTTCCGGGCGATTCGCAGCATCTATTGGTTCGCAGCCCTGTCGGCACTCTTTGCCTGTCTGGATTTCTATTTCCAGTTCCCCGCTCCGGCGGGTTACGGTTCACAGTTCATTTGGCTCGATTCCGGCATCTTTCGCCGCGCCCAGGGGCTCTTCTACGAGGCCAGCACGCTCGGCAATTTCTGCGCGTTCTTTCTGATTCTGATTGCCGTCTGTCTCACCCGCGGCCGCGCCGACTCTCCCGTTTCACGCAAAGCTCTGTTTCTCGGCGGCGGGCTGTTTTTCACGGCGCTGGTACTCTCGTATTCCCGCGCATCATTAATCAATGTGGCCGTGGCTCTGTGTGTGCTGGCGTGGCGGAACCGTGATCGCCTGCGGCCGGGAAGGCTCGTATTGCTCATCGCGGGCGGTGTGGCGGCTGGCGCGTTCGTCGTCTGGAGAGTGTTTCCGGTCTTCGCCGAAACCTATTGGCTGCGCATGGCGGCATCGGTCGACTATCTTCTTTCCGGCAACGAAAGGCTGTTCTCGGGCCGTATCGCCAGTTGGAACATACTCGCCGAGTGGCTGGCGGCTCATCCGTGGCAGGCCTTTGTCGGGATCGGTTACAAGACTCTGCCCTACACGAATTACCTCGGCGCTCCCGTGGTGGGCGACAACATGTATCTGACTTTGCTGGTCGAAACCGGCATCGCGGGCCTTGCCACCCTGGTGTGGCTCAACGTCGCTATCCTGCGCGCGGCCGCGCAGGCCTCACGCCGCCCTGACCCGAAATCGGCATTTTGCGGCACGTGGGTTCTCTGTTTTTGGGCCGGGCAAACCGTCCAGATGCTTTCCGGAGACCTGCTCACTTACTGGCGCGTCCTACCCGCATACTTATTCGTTCTAGCCCTGGCGGTGCGGCCGTGAAGATCCTGTTGCTCGATCAATTCAGCGAACCGGGAGGCGCGCAGAGCATGATGCTGTCCGTGCTCGAAGCCGCGCGCGGCGCCGGCTGGGAGGCTTTGGTTGGCATGCCCGGAGATGGACCACTATTTCGGCGAATCGAACAAATCGGCTTCGAGACGACGCGCCTCCGCTGCGGCCCGTTCTCGGTCGGCACCAAATCGATCTCGGACGCCATACGCTTCGCGGTCCAATTGCCCCGTCTCGTGGCCCAAATCAGAACCCTCGCCCGACGTTTCGGCCCTGACTTGCTTTACATTAACGGCCCGCGCCTCCTACCCGCCGCCGCGGTGGCCCGTTTGCCGATCCCGGCTCTATTCCACGCACATAACTATCTCCCGCCCGGGATGTCAAGGCGCATCGCGGGCTACTCGATTCGCGAACTCAACGCTGCGGTGATTGGCTGCTGTCGATTCGTGGCCGAGCCATGGACGGCTTTCGTGCCGGCCGAGCGGGTCACTGTCATTTTTAACGGCGTAAGCGGGCCGGGCATCGCTACCAATCGGCCCAATTCCGCTTCGCCCCGAATCGGCTGCATCGGCCGCATTTCGCCGGAGAAGGGCCAAATCGAGTTTCTACGCGCGGCGGCGCTGATCCACCAAGGGTTGCCCCACAGCCGTTTCGCGATCTACGGTGCTCCCATGTTCTCGCCAAGCGCCAAAGAATACGCCAATCGCGTACGAGCTGCGGTCCGGAATCTGCCGGTCGAATTTCCCGGATGGGTCGATCCAGGCACAGCCTTCTCCGATCTGGATCTATTGCTCGTGCCATCGGCCGGCAACGAGGGCACCACACGCGTGGTTCTCGAGGCCTTTGCCGCCGGCGTTCCGGTAGTTGCATTTCCGGGCGGCGGCATTCCCGAAGTGATCGAGGATGGCACCGGATTCCTGGCCGCGAACGCGGAAGCAATGGCCGAGCGGGCCATCGCGCTGCTGCGCGGAGACCGCGCCGTTCTCAACGCGGTGTCGCGAGCCGCGCGGGAAAGCTGGCGGCGCCAATTCACGCTCCAACGATTTCAGGAAAAGATCCTGCGGGCCATCGAGAATGCCGCGAATGGCGCTCCCATCAGCGCGCGCAGCAATCCGGCGGAAGCCAGCGCCAATAGCGCCGCGCCTCCGATCACCACGCCGTAACCCAATCGTGGCAGCAGCGCGCCCGCGCCGAATGCCGCCAAGGCCTGCGCCGAGAACGCCACCAGGTACATCAACGAGGATGCGCCGCTGCGCTCACGCTCGTCCACGTGGTTCATGAGCAGCGTGTTCATACCAGGTTCGCTCATCCACTGGAAGGCAACGTACGCGGTGTATGCCAGGGCAGCCGCAGCGCCCGGCGGTTCCGCCGCCAGCCCGGCAAGGCCGAGAGCCGTTGCCATCATCATCCAGACGATTGCGCTCACTAAACCGCTCCGCGCAATCAGCAGCGGCGCGAGCAGCACCGTGACCACCTGCGTCAACTGCGCGCCCGAGAAAATGAGTCCGATGCGCTCCACGGGGAACCGCAGCCGCGCGAAATACGCATTGAAAAATGGATTGAACGATCCCGTGGCCAGGTGCCACAGCGCAAACGGCATGAGAAACCGCAGCAGGAAACTGCCGCGCGGATAGACTCGCGCTCCTGGCGCCGGCATGGCGGCCGCAGCTTTCAACCGGGCAGCCGGCCAGACCGCCAACGCCACCAATCCGGCTGAGATCAGTAGCGCCGGCTGCTTACCATGAACCCACAACGGCAGGCGCCCCCCGATCGATCCTCCGGCAATCCCGGTGCCGATCATGGTGGCGAAGAAAATACTGAAGGCCGAGGGCCTCCGTTTTTCCGGTACGGATTGCGCAATCATCGGCGCCAGCAGCACGGCCCAAACCGCGAACACCAGGCCAAACAAAAATGCCAGCACGATCAACGGGCCTCGCCCAACCACCACTGCACGCAGAGCGGTAAGACAGGCCGACAGCGCAAAGCAGCTTAGTAGCGAGTTACGCAGCCCGAAACGCCGCGCCAGGAACGCTGCGGGAATCGTTCCCAGAACGGAGCCGATGGTGCTCGATCCGCTGATCACCCCCAGCAGGTCCTCGCGATAGCCCAAGTCCAGCAGGTGCAGATTGTAAAGAAGGACGAAGATGAACAACCCGAAATTGTAAAGGCTGGCCGCGCCCAGGAATCTCCAGAACTCGCCGCCGGGACCTTTCGCGCGCAACCACCAGAACGCACCCGAACTCACGGTGGTCGGCAACGCGGCTACGTGATGTCCGATCCGCCCCACCACGTGCCTCGCGTATCGTACTCGCTTCAGCCAACGCCGGCCGAAGCTCATTTGACTCTCATCCAGATAAATCGCGTCTACCGGCCCTGGAAGGCGCGCCGGAAACAGCCGCCGGCGCGCGATCGACCAGCGGTCTCCGGCCGAGGAAAGCAAACTCAGATGCAGCCACAGCTCGTTCTTTTGGGGCCGGAACTGGCGCGTGAGCG
>Ga0335081_10000824_pt1 | contig 50268 bp, 45 predicted proteins | sample Lox_Sample_35_FD_206713 | JGI IMG/M metagenome (GOLD analysis project Ga0335081, IMG submission 206713) | Soil microbial communities from Loxahatchee National Wildlife Refuge, Florida, United States - Lox_Sample_3.5 | ecosystem: Environmental > Terrestrial > Soil > Wetlands | place: USA... | reverse complement strand
AGGACCGCCTTGAGCGCCGTCACCGCCCGCTACCCTATGGCGCGGTCTCGGGGTGTGGCGCAGCCTGGTAGCGCGCTCCGTTCGGGTCGGAGAGGTCCCCAGTTCGAATCTGGGCACCCCGATTGGGAGAGCCGCGGGAATTCTCGCGGCTCGTTGCATTTCCGGCACGGTCGCGTCGAGAGTGGGGCCATACGCTCGACCTATGCCGAGGCCGTTGCGCGACCAGTCGGCGGGGATCCGGCACGTGACCTGCCGCGGCAACCGGCGGCAGCCGATCTTCCTCGACGACCTCGACAGGGAGTGCTACGTCGGCATCCTCGAACGTCTCGGTCGGACTCTCTCGTGGCGCGTTCTGGGCTGGTGCCTGATGACGAACCATGTCCATTTGGTGCTCCAGATCCCGGCCGAAACGATCTCGCGAGGGATGCAGCGTCTCTGCGGCGAGTACGCCCAAGAGTTCAACTGGCGCCACGAATACACCGGTCATCTGTTCCAGGGGCGGTTCCGCTCGGAGACCGTCACCGACGACGACTATCTCCGCGAGGTCGTTCGCTACGTCGATCTGAACCCCGAGCGCGCAGGGCTCGTCGCAGCGGCCGAACAGTGGCGGTGGAGCGGCTGCCGTGCTCATCTGGGCATCGAGCCGCCTCGTCCGTTCCACGACATCTCGTGGGCGCGGAGCTTCGGTGCTACGCCGGCCGGAGCCGCGAGGGCCTACGCCGAATACGTCCGGGCCGGTGCGGCCAACGCGTCGAAACCGGCCATGTACGGGGTCTGACCCCGGCCATGGCTGGATCAACCGAAGCCGTAGGTGCCGGGAAACCGCTCCGCCAGGAGGCGGACGAGGAGCGACGCCGGCAGGCCCACGACGTTGAGGTAGTCGCCCTCGACCCGCTCGACGAGGGACGCGCCGAGGCCCTGGATCGCGTACGCGCCCGCGCGTCCCTCCCACTCCCGCGACGCGACGTAGTGCCCGAGCTCGCGCGGCGTGAGGCGACGGAAGGTCACCCGAGTCGTCTCGCTGCGCACCTCCTCCCACGCCGCGGTCAGGAGCGCGAGCCCCGAGACGACTTCGTGCGTCCGCCCGGCCAGGCTCTCGAGCATCTCCTCCGCCTCCTCGCTGCCCGCCGCCTTCCCGTACACGCGCCCGGCGCAGATCACCTCGGTGTCGCAGCCGACGACCGGCCGCCCGTCCGCCAGCGCGAGCACCGAGCGCGCCTTCCCGACCGCGTGCGCCACGGGGTCGCCCTCCGTCTCCTCGTACGCGGGCGCGACTGTCTCGAACGGGATCCGCAGCTGCTCGAGGATCTCCCGGCGCCGCGGCGAGGTCGACGCGAGGAGCAGCGGCGGCGCGGGGGGAGCGCTCACGCCTTCCGGGCGACCCAGATGGACTCGCCCACGAGGCCGTTCGCGTGGAGGAGGCGGATCCACTCGCCGTAGCCGCGGTTGCACGTCGCGGCGCCATCATCGCCTTCGCCGACCCGGCGCAGCCCGAAGCACGGCCGCAGAGGAGAACGCGCGTGGTTCGAGAAGACGACGTCGAAGCTCGAGTCCGGCAGCGGGACGTCCTCCCAGGCCGCCCGATTCGCCGCGCTAGACACCGCCCGGAAACCAGAGCGCGAGCTCGCGCTCGGCCGACTCCGGCGAGTCGGAGCCGTGGACGAGGTTGTCGGGCATCGACATCGCGAGGTCGCCGCGGATCGTGCCCGGGTCGGCCTCGGCGGGATTCGTCGCGCCGATCGTCCTGCGCAGCGTCGCGATCGCGCCGTCGCCCTCGACCGCGAGCGCCCAGGTCGGGCCCGAGGTGATGAACTCGACGAGCTCGCCGAAGAACGGCTTCTCGCGATGCTCGGCGTAATGCTCTTCCGCGAGCTCGCGGTCGACGACGAGAAGCTTCCCGGCGCGGATCTCGAAGCCGCGCGCCTCGATCCGGCCGAGGATCTCGGCCGCGAGGCGACGGCGCACCGCGTCCGGCTTGATCAGGATCAGGCTCCGCTCGACCGCCACGGCGGCCCACTATAGAGCGGCCCTGTGCGGCGTAGCGGCGCTACGCGTCGCGGCGCGGCGGGCGCTGCGTCCCCAGTACGGGCGGCCCGCCCGCGGCCGCCGCCGGCTCGATCGGCGTCTCGCAGTAGGGGCAGACCTGCCAGATCGGCTCGAGCGGAGCGTTGCAGCTCGTGCACGCCTGCCTCAGCTTCGTCGTGCACACCGGGCAGACGAGGAAGCTCGGGTCGATCTCCGCCCGGCAGACGGGGCAGCGGCTGTCGCCCGCCGAGAGCCGCTCCTCGATCGCCCGCAGCTCGAGCTGGCGCTCACGCACCTCCTCGAGATATTCGGGCGGCCGGAACAGCATGTAGACAAAGGGGCCGATGAACGGCAGCACGAGTGCGACGAGCACCGCGAGCGCGATCAGAAACGGGTCGTCGATCCGGCGTCGCGCGTCCTTGTACGTCCAGAACACGAGCGAGAGCCAGAACACGACGCCGACCAGGATGGCCGCGTTGCGGACGGCGAGCCCGGTTCCCGACGAAAAGACCCTCGCGCTCACAGGAGCAGTCTGCCGATCAGCCAGCCCGCTGCAAAGGCGCCGCCGACGACGACGACGAGGACGACAGCGGCGAAGACGAAGATCGACAGCCTGCCACCCGGGCTATGCGATGCCGTGGTCGCCATGAAGCTCGGCTAGAAGGTACAGGGAGCCCGTGACGACGACCCTGCCGCCGAGGCCAGCCCACTGGAGGGCGCGGGCTCGAGCGGCGTGGGGATCGGCAATCTCCTCCACCTGTGCGAAGTACGCCGACGCCGCCGCCGCGACTGCCGACGCCGGCAGCGAACGCGGGTTCGGCGACTCGGTCGCGACGAGCCGCGCCCCGGCCCGCGCGAGCCGCGCGAGGACTCCGTCGGCGTCCTTGTCGCCGAGGATCGAGGCGACGACGACGTATTCGCCCGCCTCCGGCAGCCGCTCGAGCAGCCAGTCGACCGCCTCCGGCGTGTGCGCGCCGTCCCAGACCTCGCGCCCGCGCACCTCGAACCGTCCCGGCAGCGACGCCTCCGCCAGCTCGACCTCACGCCCGAGGAACGCCGACGCCGCCTCCCGGGCACCGCCGACGCGCACGTCCCGACCCGCGACGAGATCCGCGAACTCCTCGTCCGGAAGGACGACGGTCGCGTCGGGGCCCGCAACGGCGAGCTTCTCGCGCGCGATCGCCTCGCGCGTCTCGCCGAGCACGTCGGTGTGCTCGAGCCCGATGTTCGTGAGCAGGACGACGCGGGCGCCGATCGTATTCGTCGCGTCGTAACGGCCGCCCAGCCCCGCCTCGATCGCCGCAGACCGCACCCCGCTCGCGGCGAAGTCCGCAAACGCGGCCGCCGTGAGGGTCTCGAACTGGGTCGCGCCGAGCTCCTCGGCCGCGGGCCGGACGCGCTCGACGGCGCGCGTGAGCCCCTGGGGATCGGTCTGGAGCCGCTCGTGCCAGCCCGAGACGTGCGGCGAGGTGTACGCCCGGCCGCCGATCGTCGCCGCGAGGCGGCGCGCGGCGGTCGACTTGCCCTTCGTGCCGACGACGTGGATCGCGTCGAACTCCCGCTGCGGGTCGCCGAGCCGCTCGAGGAGCAGGCGCATCCGCTCGGTGCCGAAGCCGTCGGCCGGCCACGGCGAGAGCGACTCGAGCCAGCTAATCGCGGAGGGCTTCGAGTTCGGCACGGTATTGCGCGAGCTTCCGGCGCTCGGCGTCGACCGCTTCGGGGGCGGCATTGGCGACGAACTTCTCGTTCGCGAGCATCCGCTCCGCGCGCTCGATCTCCCTTTCCAGGCGGGCGATCTCGGCGTCCACGGTCGTGGAGGGCGCGACCCGGTCGGGCTTGACGACGGCGTCGAAGATGCGCGCCTGCTCGGGATCGAGGCTGCCACGGACACCCGCGCGCCGAAAGACCTCGGCGGCGACCTGGATGCGCTCGAACCACGGCTGCTCCTCCGCGTAGCTCCCGTGGACGTCCGGCCACGGCGCTGCGATCAGACGCGACCGGCGTGCGGGAAGCTGCGACCAGATCTCCTCGGTCACGTGCGGCATGACGGGATGGAGGAGCTTCAGCAGTCGCTCGAGCGTGGCCACGGCCATGCCCGCGACACGCGCGTCCCCTTCGTAGAGCGCCGGCTTGATCGCCTCGGCATACCAGTCGCAGAAGTCGTCGAAGGTGACGTGGTACAGAGCGTCGGCCACCCGCGAGAACTCGAAGCTCGAAAGCCCGTCGATCACCTGTGCCTGTGCGGCGTCCAGCCGTGCTGTGATCCAGCGCTCCTCCGGCAGCTCGGCGCTGAAGGCGGCCGCCACCTCGGTCGCGCCGAGGACGAGGCGCGCGACGTTCCAGAGCTTGTTCGCCAGACGGCGCCCTTCCTCGATCGGCTGCGCCGAGAAGCGCACATCGTGCCCCGACGACATCTTCAGCAGCCCGTAGCGCGTCGCGTCGGCGCCGTGCTCGGCGATCAGGTCGAGCGGGTCGATGCCGGTGCCGAGCGACTTCGACATCCGCCGCCCGTCGGGGGCGAGGATCGTCGAGTGGATGATCACGTCCGAGAACGGGATCTCGCCCAGCAGCTCGAGCCCGGCCATGATCATCCGGTTCTCCCAGAGGAAGATGATCTCGCGCGCGGTCGAGTTGACGTTGCCCGGGTAGTAGCGGCGCAGCGACGGGGTGTCGTCGGGCCAGCCGAGCGTGGCGAACGGCCAGAGCGCCGACGAGAACCACGTGTCGAGCACGTCCTCGTCGCGCGTCAGGCCTCCGCCGCCGCACTCGGCGCACGCGTCCGGCTCGGTCTCGGCGCACGTGACGTGCCCGTCGGCGCAGTACCAGATCGGCAGCTGGTGTCCCCACCAGAGCTGGCGCGAGACGTTCCAGGGCCGGATCGCCTTCAGCCAGTCGAGCGCAACGCGGTGCTGCGAGGGCGGATGGAACGTGACGCGTCCGGACTCGAGCGCCTCGATCGCGCGCGCCGCCATCGAGTCCATGTCGACCCACCACTGGAGCGAGACGAGCGGCTGGATCCGGGTGCCGCTCCGCTCGCAGTGGCCGACCGCGTGGCGGTAGCTCTCGCGCTTCTCGAGCAGCTGCTCCTGCCGGAGCCAGTCGACGACGTACTCGGCCGCCTCCTCCTCGGTGAGCCCGACCAGCTTGTCCGGGATGTCGCCCGTCATGCGGCCGTCGAGGCCGATCACGGTCAGCTCGGGCAGGTCGTGGTCGCGTCCGATCTCGAAGTCCATCGGGTCGTGGCCGGGCGTGATCTTCACCGCGCCGGTTCCGAACTCCGGGTCGACGCGCTCGTCGGCGATCACGGGGACGCGGCGGCCCACCACCGGGACGACGACCTCCTTCCCGACGAGCCCGCTGTAGCGCTCGTCGCCGGGGTGGACGGCCACGGCGACGTCGGCGAGGATCGTCGCCGGGCGCACGGTCGCGACGGAGATCCCGCCGCCGCCCTCCGCGAGCGGATAGCGCGCATACGTGAGCGCGTCGTCGACCTCGATGTGCTCGACCTCGAGGTCGGAGATCGAGGTGCGGCAGTCGCTGCACCAGTTGACGATCCGGTTGTCGCGGAAGATCCAGCCGCGCTCGTAGAGGTGGACGAAGAAGCGCATCACCGCACGCACGTACGCCTCGTCCATCGTGAAGCGCTCCCGCTCGTAGTCGAGGGAGCAGCCGAGCCGCCGGAACTGGCCCATGATCACGCCGCCGTACTCGTGGAGCCACTCCCATACGCGCTCGACGAACGCCTCCCGGCCGAGCTCGAGCCGCGAGACGCCTTCCCGGCGAAGCTCCTTCTCGACCACGGCCTGCGTCGCGATCCCCGCGTGGTCGAAGCCGGGCTGCCAGAGCGTGTTGAAGCCGCGCATGCGGTGCCAGCGGATCAGCGCGTCCTGGATCGCGCCGTTCAGGGCATGGCCCATGTGGAGCGCGCCGGTCACGTTCGGCGGCGGCACGGCGATCACGTACGTGTCGCCGGGCTGCTCGGAGTCGGCGCGGTAGAGCCCTTCCTCCTCCCAGCTGCGCTGCCAGCGCTCCTCGACGCCCTGCGGGCGGTACAGCGGCTCCATCTCCATGGGGAGCCGATCGTATGCGGGATCAGGCAGCGACTATCCGCGGAACCCTAGCGGGCCGCAGCCTCGCGCGCCCGATCGGTTCAGGGAGCGAGGGAGAGCAGCGAGCGGACGGAGAGCAGCGAGCGGATGGCCGCGTCGCCTCGGCGGCGATGAAGGACGCACGCGCGCGCCGCAGGCGCGTGGTCGAGCTGGTGATCTTCTCGTTGCGCGCGAGCGCGCGCCAGCCGCCGCCCGGGGCGAACGCCACGGCGACGTCCCGGAAGCTGTAGAGGAATCCGTTGCAGGCGCCTCCGCTGCCGCCGTCCCAGCTCGCGGCGGTTGCGATGGGGCTCCAGCGATCGTGGCTGTCCGGCAGGCGAATCGGCCTCGAGACCGGATGGCGGTCGAACCAGACGCGCCACCAGTTGGGGCGGTTGTGCATCTCGAGCACGGCGACCTTGACCGTCCGCCCGAAGGGCAGGTCTGCCGCGACCTGGTGATAGGCCGGGTAGTGGTGCGGGAGGGCCACCTCGTAGTAGACGTCGTTCCCGGTGACGCCGGGGAAGCCGCTCAGACCGATCTGGATCCATTCGTCGCTGCCCCGCGGCCCCTCGCCGGCCCGCCCACGCCGACCCAGCCGGCGACATGTCCACTCACGACGTCGAACCCCAGCAGCGGCGTCACGCGGGCAGCGATCCCGTAACGAGGCAGGCGGGATGCCATGCCGGCGTACGTGTATCCGCTCGACCCTCCGCAGGCGAAGGCGCGAGAGGCGCCGGCGAGCGCGGCGGCTGCGACGGCGAGGAAGACGACGAGAAGACGAATACGGTTTGGCATGCGGCCGGTCGAGAGGTCTTGTCACTCCCGACATCGGCCGTAAACCTCCGGTCGCGATCCCCTCGTTCGAGGGCTTGAGGGTCCGGCTCGAGACATCCCTCGAGCGGAGCCGGTCGCCCGCTCCAGCCGCGGTCGTGCGGCTAGCCGCGCGCGCGGGTCTTCTGCCAGTCGCGGGGCTGAGCGCCGACCTGCTCGAGAATCGTCTCGAGCAGGACGAAGGAAGAGAGGACGTGCTCGTGGGCGAGCTCGCGGGCCCCCGTCGCGCTGCCGGCCGCGAGCGCCTGCCGGATCGCGCGGTGCTGCTCGGCGTTCTTCGCGTAGAGCCCGTCGATCGAGTGGTCGCCCGGCGCCCACACCGCGGGCCCCGAGAACGAGCGCCGGGCGCTCTTCGCGAGCTGCTCGACGAGCGGAAGGTCCGCGACCCGGTAGATCACGTCGTGGAACGCGTGGTTGGCGCGAACCCACTCGCCCATGATCGCGCGGCGCCCCTCGCCCGGCTCGAGCGCGCGCAGCTCCTGGGAGATCTTCGCGAAACGCTGCTCGGCCGCCTCGAGCTCCGCGAGGTCGCCCGGCGTCATCTTCTGCGCCGCCACCTCCGTCGCGAGTGCCTCGAGCTCGGCGCGGACGAGAAAGGCCTCGTGCAGTTCCTCACGCGAGATCGTCCGCACCCGGACGCCGCGATTCGGGACGAAGGAGACGAGCCCGAGCGCGGCCAGCCGCCGCAGCGCCTCGCGGATGGGCGTGCGGGAGACCTCGAACTGCTCGGACAGCTGCTCCTGCCGCAGCACGGTCCCCGGCTCGAGCTCGCCCGAGACGATCGCCTCCTCGATCACGAGCGCGATGTCGTCCGCTTTCGTGGAGTCGAGGCTCACCCTCCGAGTGTACGTCCGCATCGCGAGCTCTCGCCTCGCCCGAGTCACTCGATCGAGTGACGCATCCCTCGATCGTGGGTATCGCGAAACGACCAGGAAGTCGAGGAAACGGCTCACTCTTTGCGGGGTGGTCAAACTCCCGCCGCAGTGCTTCAGTGAAACGTAACGTCCCTTGCTCGACTTCCGTCCCTATGGCATGAGGAGAACGGTGGATACCGCGATTGCACACGACACGCAAGGCCCCTGGCTGGTCGACATCAGCAGGCGGCCCGACCTGGCAGTCAGGCTCCGCGACTACTTCCTGCGCCTCGGCGTGCCCGCACGGCTCGCAGCTCCATCCCTCGTCGAGCTCACAGGGACCGAGGACGAGGCGACGCTGCAGGAGTACACGGACAGCTGGGTGCAGGTGCACGGTGTCGCGACCCCGCTCCGGCAGGCGACGGCGAGCACCCCGGCGCCGGTCAACGCCATCGGCGTGACGCGGCCGCGGCTCGGCGAGGTCCTGCGGTACAAGGGCCTGATCACCGACGAGCAGCTCGACGCCGGCCTCAAGGAGTCGCGCAGGACCGGCGAGCTCCTGGGGCTCGTACTCCTGAGAACGAGCGTCATCTTCGAGGACGAGCTCGCTCGTACCCTCTCCGAGCAGCTGAACATCCCGTACGTGAGCATCGGCAGCGTCGGGGTGGACACGGGCGCAGCGAAGGTGCTGCCGCAGGACGTCGGACTCCAGTTCGCGGCCATTCCCGTCCGGTTCAAGGGCAGCGCCGTGCAGGTGGCCTTTGCCGACCCGACGGACGCGACCGCGATCGACGGCGTCCGGGCCTACGTCCCGCAGATGCGGCTCGCGGTGGCCGAGCTCTCGGCGATCCGCACGGCCTGGCGAGACGTGGAGTCGAGAGTGGGCAAGGCGCCACACGGCGCTCCCGTCGCTCCCGCGGCGCTGCCGTCGCTGGGCATCGCGCAGCCCTAGCTCGCCGGGAAACAGCCATAAAGTCGAGGCAGTCCTCGCTCTTTGCGGGTGGCCGAAGCGGGGCCGCGGTGCTTGGTTTCGACCATCGGCCGGGTGCCTCGTGATCGCTGCGCGGGGGTTCGGGGGTTGAGCGACAGGAGGGACAGAGTGAAGCACTTGAGGCATCCGGCGACGGTGGTCGCCGCAATCGCATTGTTTGTCGCGCTCGGCGGCGGCGCGGCTTGGGCGAGCGGGCTCATCTCCGGCTCGCAGATCGAGGACCACTCGATCGCCGAGAAGAAGCTTACGAACTCGGCGATCAAGCATCTCCACGGCCTGCGCGGACGAACCGGCCGCGCCGGCGCGACCGGCGCAACCGGAGCGACAGGCGCCACCGGGGCAACCGGAGCAACGGGAGCAATGGGAGCAACGGGAGCCACCGGGACGACCGGCCCACAAGGCCCGGCGGGCCCGACAGGGGCGACCGGCGCGACCGGCGCGACCGGCGCCACCGGGGCGACCGGCGCGACCGGGGCGACGGGTCCGAGCGACTCCTATCAGGATGTCGAGAACACCACGGGTACCGGCGTCGATATCGGGACGGACTCGAGCAGCCCCGTGCTCCTCAACACCGTGACGGTCCCAGCGCCGGGCTCGTACCTCATGACCGCGAGCGGCAGCCTGGCTCCGGACGGCAGCATCGGCACCGACTGCGACGGGGAGTTCGTGCTCGACGCCGACGGGACTCAGGTCGCGTCCAGCGACGCGGGCGCCTCGCTCGACTCGTCGGACAACTATGTCGAGGGCGACTACATCGTGACGCAGCTGGTCACCGTTACCGGCAGCGGCTCCCACACGTTCACCGTCGACGCCTACAGCCTCTCCAGCGGCTCCGGAACGGCCGTCTGCTCGACGATCCAGAACACGCTCGTCGCGACCCTCGTCGGAAGCGCGACGGGCGCGACGACTCCCTGACGCGGCACACGAACACGAGCCGGGGTGGAGCCTTCCTTCACCCCGGCTCTTTCGCGCCTATTCGTTGTCGTGGTCGCGCTCGCAAAAGTCGGGACAGGTGCACTCGGCGAGCTCGGCCGTCGGCGGATCTTCCGGCGCGAGGAGCTCGCCTTCGTCGAAGCGCTCCTTCGATCTGGTCAGGAGCTCGGTCATCTCGTACCTCCTCGGTCGAGGTGCTCGTAGGCGGGAAGGGTCAGGAAGTCGACGAGCTCGTCGGCGAGCGTGAGCTGTGCGAACAGCTCCTTCGCCTCGTCGCCGGCGTCGACGAGCTCGATCTCGTGGCGGACGAGCGGCTCGTCGAAGTGGCCGTGCTGCAGCCATTGCCAGACCTGTGAGCGCGAGATCTCGGCGGTAGCCGCGTCCTCCATCAGGTTGTCGATAGCCGCCGCGCCGACGCCGTGCAGCCACGCGTCGAGGTAGCGGACGCCGACCGAGACGTTCGTGCGCAGGCCGGCCTCGGTGATCTCGCCCGGCGTGTCCGGAATCGACAGGAGCGCGGCCTCGTCGGGGACGGCGTCCTCGCGCAGCCGCTCGAGCTGGTTCGGCCGCTCGCCGAGCGCGCCGTCGAAGACCTCGGTGCAGACCGGCACGAGATCCGGGTGCGCCACCCAGCTTCCGTCGAAGCCGTCTCCCGACTCGCGCTCCTTGTCGTCGCGCACCTTCGCGAGCGCGACCTCGTTGACCTCGGCATCCTTCCGCGAGGGGATGAACGCCGCCATGCCGCCGATCGCGTGCGCGCCGCGGCGGTGGCACGAGCGCACGAGCAGCTCGGTGTACGCGCGCATGAAGGGCACGGTCATCGTCACCTGGACGCGATCGGGGAGCACCCAGTCGCGCGCACGGAACTTCTTGATGACGCTGAAGATGTAGTCCCAGCGGCCCGCGTTGAGCGCGCAGCCCCAGTCGCGGAGCTCGTGGAGGATCTCCTCCATCTCGAACGCGGCGAGGATCGTCTCGATCAGGACGGTGCAGCGGATCGTCCCGTGCGGGAGGTCGAGCTCGTCCTCGGCCAGCGCGAACGCGTCGGCCCAGAGCCGCGCCTCGAGGTGCGACTCGAGCTTCGGGAGGTAGAAGTACGGGCCGCTGTCGCGCTCGAGCTGCTCGCGCGCGTTCCGCGCCATGTGCATCCCGAAGTCGAAGAGCGAAGCCGAGACCGGCTCGCCGTCGACGAGGACGTGCCGCTCGGGCAGGTGCCAGCCGCGCGGGCGGATCATCAGCGTCGCGACCTCGCCGTTCAGCCGGTACGCCTTCTCGGGCGTCTCGAGCGCGATCGTCCGGTGGATCGCGTCGGTGACGTTCCGCTGGCCCTCGACGACGTTCGTCCACGTCGGCGAGTGGGCGTCCTCGTAGTCGGCCATGAAGACGCGCGCACCGGAGTTGAGCGCGTTGATCATCATCTTGCGGTCGACGGGGCCGGTGATCTCGCAGCGGCGGTCGCGCAGGTCGGCCGGCGCCTCAGCGACGCGCCACTCGCCCTCGCGGATCTCGCTCGTCTCGGGCGCGAAGCGCGGGACGCCGCCTCCGTCGAGCTCCGCCTGGACGTCGAGCCGCCGCTCGAGGAGCTCGCGCCGGCGCGGGTTCAGCTCCCGCTGCAGCCGCACGACGAGGCCGAGTGCCTCCCGCGTGAGGACCTCCTCGTCTGCCGGCGCGAGAACTTCGAGTGCTTCCACGGCACTCACGCGAATTGGGCTTCCTCGGTCGAGCCCTTGAGGGCGAGCGTCGAGCTGTCGGGCGCGACCGCCTGGGCGACGAGGTCGAAGTAGCCGGCACCGACCTCGCGCTGGTGCTTCGTCGCCGTGTAGCCGAACTCCTCGAGCTCGAACTCGTGCTGCTGCAGGCGCACATATGCGGTCATCTGCTGCTCGGCGTAGCCGCGCGCGAGGTCGAACATCGCCGCGTTGAGCGAGTGGAACCCGGCGAGCGTGATGAACTGGAAGCGATACCCCCAGCCGGCGAGCTGGTCCTGGAAGGACGCGATCTGCTCGTCGTCGAGGTGCTTGCGCCAGTTGAAGGACGGCGAGCAGTTGTACGCGAGGAGCTTCCCCGGGAACCGCTGGCGGATCGCGTCCGCAAACTCGTGCGCCTCGCCGAGATCGGGCGTCTGGGTCTCGAACCAGACGAGGTCGGCGTACGGCGCGTACGCGAGGCCGCGCGCGATCGCGGCGTCCATGCCGTCGCGGACGCGGTAGAAGCCCTCCGGCGTCCGCTCGCCGGTCACGAACTCGCCGTCGTAGTCGTCGACGTCGCTCGTGAGCAGCGCGGCCGAGAGCGCGTCCGTCCGGGCGACGAGCACGGTCGGGACGTCGAGGACGTCGGCCGCGAGCCGCGCGGCGGCAAGCGTGCGGACGAACTGCTGCGTCGGAACGAGCACCTTGCCGCCGAGGTGGCCGCACTTCTTCTCCGACGAGAGCTGGTCCTCGTAATGGACGCCCGCCACGCCGGCCTCGATGAGCGCGCGCATCAGCTCGTACGCGTTGAGTGGCCCGCCGAAGCCGGCCTCGGCGTCGGCGAGGATCGGCGCGAGCCAGTGCGTGCCGTTCCGGCCCTCGGCCCAGTCGATCTGGTCCGCGCGCATGAGCGCGTTGTTGAGGCGGCGGACGACGGCCGGGACGCTGTTCACCGGGTAGAGGCTCTGGTCGGGATACGTCGCGCCGGCGAGGTTCGCGTCGGCTGCGACCTGCCAGCCCGAGAGGTAGATCGCCTCGAGGCCGGCCTTGACCATCTGGACGGCCTGGCCGCCCGTGAGCGCGCCGAGCGCGCGGACGGGCTCGTCGCGCCGCAGCAGCTCCCAGAGGCGCTCGGCGCCGAGCCGGGCGAGCGTGCTCTCGGGGACGACCGAGCCGCGCAGGCGGACGACCTGCTCGGCCGTGTACGGCCGCTCGATCCCGCGCCAGCGCTCGTCCGCGCGCCAGCGCTCCTCGAGACGAGTCGCCTCCTCCTGGATCCGAACCTCCTGCGACATCCAAGCCTCCTTCACCATCCGCCGCGATTTCGGATCCAAAATGTACCACGAACAGGGGAAGTTACACCTCTCCCGGCGTATAGAGGCCGACTTTCGGATCCCGCTACAACGTGTAGTGGCGGAACACGAGCTCCGCCACGCAGACCGGCTTGTCGCCGCCCTCGCGCTCGACGGTGGCGGTCATCGTCACCTGCCGGCCCCAGTCGGACTCCTCGACGCCGTCGACACGGAAGCTGCCGCGCACGCGCGAGCCCGAAGGCACCGGCGCCGGGAAGCGAACGCGGTTGAGGCCGTAGTTGAGCGCCATGCCGGCCTGCTCGTGCGGCAGAACCTCGTACGACATCGCCGGGATGAGCGAGAGCGTGAGGTAGCCGTGCGCGATCGTGCCGCCGTACGGGGTCTGCGCCGCCGCCTCGGGATCGACGTGGATGAACTGGTGGTCGCCGGTCGCGTCGGCGAACGCCTGGATCCGCTCCTGCGGAACGTCGACCCAGGACGAGGGGCCGAACTCCGCCCCTACCTCGAGTGCGTCCGCCATGGCGGGGACTCTACCGGTGCTCCGCCCGCTCCTTGCCGTGAGACGCGAGCTGCCACTCCCAGTAGCTGATCGCGAGGCGGTTTGCCTCCAGCAACCCCTTCTCGCCGGAGGACGACTCCAACCGTCGCCGCTGTACGAGCAGGTCGTCGAGGATCGAACGGATCCTCGCCTCTCGGGGGCTCTGCAGTGCGAGCGCACTCATCTCGTGCGCCACAGGACGGCGGCAAGGGACACGGCATAGGCCGTCATGCTCGTGCCGATCAGTAGAACCACCCTGTTTCGACCCATCACCCGGCCTCCTTCTGCGGACGATGTGTGATCCGCTACTTGTCGCGCACGTGTCGACGCGCGGCTACTGGCCGGCAGAAGGGTTTCGCGGCCAGGCTTGCTTCAGTCGGGATCGAACTCGCGCGCAGCGCAGGTCGGGCAGTAGGGAACGGGCTCGGCCGGCTCGTCGCTGGTCAGGTAGATGCGCCAGCGCTCGCCCGGGTCGAGCCAGGGGCGGCAGCATTCCTGGCACGAGAGCTGCTTCGTCGCTGCGGTGTTCGTGTGCATTGCCTCCATTGCCTCTCTTTCGGCATCTGAGAGGCGGTTCACTCCTGGACGGAAGGCCAGTCTTGGCATCCGCGCAAAGCTCCCCCTTCTGAGTGAGCGTGGACGGCGCTCCGTCCCCGATAACTGATTACGTAGGTCTGCGGCGATGGAAAGGCGACTTTGGAAGCGACACCAGACGGAAGGGGTTGGCATGTCTGCCGTCCCTGATCGCGGTGCCCCGCACGCGCCGTCGTCGCTGCTCCTGGGGCAGGTCCTCATGGAGCGCGGGCTTCTCAACGAGCAGCAGCTGGCGACGGCCCTCGCCCACCAGGAGCAGAGCGGAGCGCCGCTCGGCGAGATCCTCGTGGGGCTCGGCTATGTCCACCAGGCGATGATCGCCCAGGCGCTCGCAACCCAGCACGGCGGTCTGCTGAAGACCGAATACGGCTTTGCCACCGGCTTTGCGAATGGGTCCCCGTCCGCCTCGATCGCTGTCGCACCGCCGGTCAGCGAGCACCCGGAGGCGGCCGCGCCGGCAGCGCCGGTCGAGTACGCCGCGGCGGCGTCCCTCGTCGCCCCGGTGGAGCTGCATCCGGTGGCCGTCCCGGAGCCGGAGCCGGCGCCGCCGGTCGAGGAAGCCCCGCCGGCTGCCGCCGCCTGGCAGCTCGGCGCTCCGGAGGCGGGAGCCGCTCCGGCAGCCGAGCCGGAATTGGCCGCCGTTCAGCCCTTCCAGGCGGCGGCAGCGCCCGATCCTGCCCTGGCGCCCGAGCTTGCCGCGCAGCCCGAGCTTGCCGCGCAGCCCCAGCTTGCCGCCCAGCCCGCACTTGCCCCGCAGCCCGAGCCGGCCTTCTCGCCGGAACAGGTCTTCGAGCCGGCGATCGAGCAGGCGACCGAGCCGGTACCCGTCCCCGCGCCGGAGAGCCCGCCGCATGACGCGGTGCGGCTGGGCGAGGTCGAGGCGGAGCTGGCGGCGACGCGACAGGAGCTCGAGACCGTCAGCTATCGCATCGGAGAGGTCGGGCACGAGCGCGACGAGGCGCGCAGGCTCGCAGCCGAGACGTCGGAGCGAGCCCAGGGGCTCGAGCACGAGCTCCGACTTGCCAAGGCCGAGCTCGACGATGTCTCCAGCCGGAACGAGCCGGATCGGCTCGAGAAGCCGGCCGCAGTGCCGGACGAGCTCTGGTCGCGCCTGGAAGAGCTCGACGCCCGGCTCGACGCTGCCGCCGAGCAAGTGCTCCTGCTGGAGCAGGCGCGCGACGTGCTCTCGGAGGCGAACGAGCGGCTCGGCTCGAGCCTCGCCGACCAGACTCGTCGCTGCGACGAGCTCGAGGCCGAGCTCGGGAGAGTGCGACAGGCCGAGGTCGAGCCTGCGGTCGAGCCGCCCGTCGACCACCACCTCGCCTTCGTCGGCAGCCCGGTCGGCTATTCGCTCGTCGAATGCTCGGGGCCGCCGCCGCTCCTCGACACGATCGTGGAGCTTCCGGAGGAGAGCGGCGTCCACGGCCGCCACCGGGTCGTACGGGTAGGGAAGGCGAACCTCCCGGGCGTCGACTCCACCTGCGCGTACCTGCTCGCAGTCGACTGAAGAAGCTATCCCTCAACTGGGGGAGACGCTCCCTATGGGGGGTAGTTACGACAACTCCGCCTGTTTAGCGTCCATCTGTCGCCGCGCGGAAGAGCGGTTGCGGCGCCATGACACAGCCGGTGAGCCTCCTGGCCGCGGGAGCGCTCACCGGCTGCGTGCTTCCGGCGTCCCTACATAGCGAGACCGCCCCCAAGGCAATCTGGTGTCGCCCCTTGCACAGTCAACCCAAGGGTGCGACAATCGTCGCCGACGAGGGTGAGCCTAAGGTTTTGGCCAACCCGTCTCCGGCGCCCGGGTCTCGCAGGCGGCCCTGCGATGCCCGGGCTCCGCTCTTGTCAGTCGAACTCTCTTCGGGCGCAGTCCGGGCAGTACGTCAGCGGGCGAGGCGGAACCTCGGCGCTCAGGTACATCCGCCAGTGCTCCGACGCCTCGACCCAGAAGCGACCACACTCGAGACAGCGGACGGGTTCGATCGAGGTCGCCTTCTCGACCTTGTCCTTCATCGGGGGCCTCGGTTGCCCGGCACAGCGAGATATTCCACCGGCGCTGCAGCGGCGTCCAGCGGCTGTGGAATCGGTGGAAGATGTGGAAAACTCGTGAACGGGAGACGTCGAGGCGGGCCGCTCCCCGAGTGCGGCCACCCGAGGAGACGGCCCATGGTGAGCGGCGTGCCCCTGGCCGCAGAGGGGGGCCGGGCGGGGAGCTATGCGGCATCCTCGCGACCCGTTGCGCTCCGGATCCAGCCGCTCCCGAGTCGTGTCGGAGCCACCGCTTTCCCACCCGATCCCCCTAACGAGGGACGATCGCGAGAGGGCGGATTTCATAGCCCGTACGCGATCGATTCGCCCGAACGGCGCTCCTAGCCAGGTGGCTAGTCTTGCGACCGCGGGGCCACAGACGCGCTGCGAGCGGTCTACGCTCCTTTCGTGGCTATGCCGCCGGATCAGGATACGGCGGGGTCGGAGTGGTGCGAGATCCGCCGCTGGCGTGGCTACGCCAAATCGACGTTCTACGCGGTGACCGCCGGCGGTGAGGTGCTTGCGGAGTCGGAGCCGTTCCGCTGGCGCAAGAACGCTCTGCCGCCCGAGACTCCCGCCGCGCGTGCGGCCCATGACATGGTCGTGGCCGCTGTCTGCGCAGACGGCTGGACGATCAGCGACGACGAGAGCGGATCCTGGTATGCGACGCGGCTTACGCGTCCCGCCCGCGCCGCGCAGGCCGAGCTCTCCGCGCCGCCTCCTCCGGACGCCGATCGGGTGGCGGAGGCCGCTCCGGCGGCGCCTCCGCGAGCTGCGGCGCCGTCACCGCCTCCGACGCCGACGCCCCGGACGCGTCGGCCGCCCGAAACTCCCGCTCCTCCCGACCCTGTCGCCACGCGGCCGGAGGCGAGGGAGACCGAGCCCGCCTCGAGCCGGCGAGGGCGGCGCCGGCGGCGGATCGCGGTCGCGGGCGGGCCCGTGGCGCTCGCCGCGATCGCTGCCGTTGCCCTGCCGTCGACCCTGCGGGGGACGCCGAATGCGGCAGACGTGGCGCAGCAGCACCACGCCGCGAAGCTCCATTCGCTCTCAGCGACGACGACGTCGCCGGCAGCAGCGGAGGCTGCCGCCCCCGCTCGAGCACGCGTCGACCTGCGGATCGTCGCGCACGGCAACGGCTCGTGGATCGAGGTACGGCGCGGCTCGGTACGTGGACCGCGACTCTACGAGGCCACGCTCGAGCCCGGCAAACAGCTGCACTTCCGCGGCGTACGCCTCTGGGCTCGCTTCGGAGCGGCCGGGAACCTGTCGATCACTGCCGACGGGCGCCAGGTCAGGCTCTCCGGCACCGAAGCGAAGGTGTTCGTGCCCTAGAAAGCAGCTGCGCCCGGATCAGCTCCGGGCGCAGCCGTACGTCGTTCGACGCCGCCGATCAGGCCGCCGTCGTCGCGAGCGCGCCGTCCTGCTGCTCGCGGTCACGATGGGTCGGCAGAAGACCGTGGAGCTGAGCCCAGCGGCTCGCCTCGGTCCGGTTCGCGACGTCGAGCTTGCGGTAGATGTTCGACAGATGGAACTTCACCGTCTGCTCGGTCACCCACAGCATCCGGGCGAGCTGTGAGTTCGAGTGGCCTTCCGCGACGAGCTGGAGAATCTCCAGCTCCCTCCGCGTGAGGTCGTGGGCCGCGGGCTGCACCTCCGCCGGCACGGGCGACCGCGAGAAGTCGCGGGTTCCGTTCGTTGCGATGTAGATCGAGCGCTCGAACGCCTGGCGGATCGCTGATGCGAGATCCTCCTGCCGAGCTGTCTTGACGCAGTAGACGGTGGCACCTGCCGCAAACGCGGCGTTGATCGCCTCGGGCTCGGTGTTGTCTGCCACCACGACCGACTTCAGGTTCGGATGACTCTCCGATGCCTTACGGACGCACGCAACCTGCTCGCTGCTTGCCGGATCGATCCCGGCGATGAACATGTCCGGGCGGTGCTCCTCGATCAGCGCCACCGCCTCGTCGCCGTCGGTCGCCCGACCGACGACTTCGACTCCTACCCCCGAGACCAGCTGGTCCATCGCATCCAGCCACAGCGGATGCCGGTCGAGGATCACTGCCGACTTCTCCCTAGCTCCCCTCATCGAAAGGGCCGCCTTTCGATCGGTTACATATACCCGCTCCACCACCCAAGGGTGGGGCACCTGTCGGTTTGTACACGGCTTCTGCCTGGCTGTAAAGCCAATTCGCGGAGAAACCCCCAAATAGGGGTATAGAGGTCTGAGCGAACCTGTACCCGCCGGAGGGACGGCGCGCCAGCCGAGCGGGGCTCCACTGGGCCGACGGGGGTGCCTCTGCACAACCTTCGGCCAGGATGACCTAGACTTCGGGCTTGGCTTTGTTTGTCAGGGCTCAAGCCGCGTCTCTCGGTTGTCGACGCTGGAGGAAGATGCGCAGTCGCTTCGTGGTGACGATCTGGAAGCTCTGGGCCCGGGCCGAGCGACGGCCGGTCTGACCTCCGCGCTCAGCTGCTGATCGCGGCTCTTCGCAGAGCGAGCTCGTCGCGCGACCCGGAGGGGAGCGACACCGCCTCGCCGTTCCGGTCGAGCGACTCCTGCAGTGCCTCGAGGACGTGCACGACGGCGGCGCCCTCCCGGCTGCTCGAGGCAGACGGCGCGGGCGATCGAATCGCGGCCGTGAAATGCTCGCACTCGAGGCGAAGGGGCTCGTCGCTCGGCAGGCGAGGACAGACGATGTCGCCGACGCGCACCTGCACGTATTCCCCGTAGCTGTCGGTGCGCGGCACGATGGCGCTCTTCTCGTAGATCGTCAGCTTGCGCTCGGACTCCATGTCGTCCACGACCGCCATGCGCTTCGAGCCCACGACGGTCAGCTTCCGCAGCTTGTGCGGGTCGAGCCAGGAGAGGTGCAGGTGCGCCGTGATCCCGCTCGGGAAGCGGAGGTGGCAGAAGACGACGTCGGGGATACCCGGCTGCAGGTAGCAGTCGCCCCGCGCGGTCACCTCAACCGGCTCGTCGTTCAGCAGGTAGAGGAGCACGGCGATGTCGTGCGGCCCGAGACTCCAGAGCGCGTTCTCGTCGTTCCTGACCCTTCCCAGGTTCTGGCGGTTTGCGTAGAGGTAGTAGACGTCGCCGAGCTCGTTCATCTCGACGAGCTCCTTCAGCTTCCGAACTGCCGGATGGTGCAGGAGCACATGCCCGACGATCAGGCAGCGCTTGCGCCTCGCGGCCTCCGCGACGATCCGGTCGGCCTGCTGGGCGTCGACCGTCAACGGCTTCTCGACGAAGACGTGCTTGTTCCGTTGCAGAGCGGCGAGCGCGAGGTCCCCGTGCGTCGAGGGCGGCGTCGCGATCACGACGGCGTCCAGGCTGTCGTCACCGAGTAGCTCGTCGAACGAGCCGGTGACCTTGGCGCCGGGATGGCGGCCCTCGACTCGGGCGCGCGCCTCGGGGCTGGCGTCGCAGAGCCAGGTGACCCTCGCATCCGGGAGGGCGGAGAAGGAACGGGCGATGTTCGGGCCCCAGTAGCCGAGACCGACGACACCGACCGTGACCCGGCGGCTCATCTGTGCCCGCCGCGGTAGACCAGGCCGCCGAGCCCGAGCAGCAGTACGAACGAGGCGATGGCGAACGCGACGGCGACCCTCGTCACCTCGCCGCCGGGCAGAACGGCGTAGGCGGCGATGAGGACGACTCCCGAAGCCGCCCAGGCAGCGGCCGCACGACGGCCGGCGTCGATGGCGAGGAGCGCCTGGGAGAGCGTCGCACCCAGCAGGTAGAGCGCGACGCCGATCCCGAGAGCCGCGAAGACCAGCCTCGAGGCGCTGTACTGCTGTCCGTAGAGGATGCGCATCCCGAGCGGCCCGCCCAGAGCACAGGCGAGAGCGACGGTCGCAGCGGCCCCGACGAGCAGCGGCGCAGTGCGCGCCACCTCCCGCTCGAGCCGGCGGAAGCCGTCGGTCGCGTTCAGGTGGGTGAGGTTCGGCAGGAGCGCCGCCGCGACGCCCTGGAACACGTAGACCGGGGCCCGCACGAGCATCGTCGCCGCGAAAGCGACTCCCGCGGCCCGCGTGGCGTCGGCGCCTCCGCCGAGCATGACGAGCAGAGGCGCGCCGTTGATGAGCAGCTGGTCGGCGGCCGCGATCGTCGCGGCGGGCAATGCGAAGCGGGTCGCCTGGCGGGTGTGGAAGGGCGAGCCTCCGCCGGTCGCCAGGAGCGGCGCCAGCCTGCGCCGCCCTGCGAGCAGGGGCGCCAGCGCCGCAAGCAGTCCTGCGCCGGCGACCGCGAGGCCCGCTGCGCCTTGCGAGGCCACGAAGAGGAGCGGCAGGGCGAGCAGCAGCCTCCCCACGCCGTCGGCGATCAGGTTGATCCCGTACCCGTCGAACCAGAGAGCGCCGCCGACGAGGCCGCGGACGACGTAGGACAGGCCGTAGAAGGCGATCCCCACCACGAGCAGCAGCATCAGCGTCGACTCGCCCCCGAAGAGCCGGCCGGCGAGCTGCGACCAGCCGGCGGCGGCGGCGACCACGACCAGGAGCAGGAGAACCACGGCCAGCCGCAGCACCGAGCGGATCACGCTCCGGACTTCGTCCCCGCGGGCGCGACGATCGGAGATCGAGCGGGAGGCGGTCTGCTCGAGTGGGCGGAAGAGCACGATCGCGACGATGAACATCGCGCCCCAGAGGACGCCGATCCGGCCGTAGGCGGTCGGATCGAGGGTTCGCGCGGCGAGGACGAGGAAGGCGTACGTCAGCAGCCCGGAGACGAGCATCGCCACCGACAGGAGGCCGGCGCCTGCGACGGCACGCGCCGGACGCGGCGCCGCCCGCCGGAACGCGCCGCGGACCGGCTCTGCGTATGCGCTCTGGCCGGTGCTCACTGCACGACGACGTCGACGAAGTAGTTGCTCGAGTTGTACGTCTCGCTCGGGAAGACGCCGGCGGCCTCGCCGAAGAGGCCGTTCGAGCCTACGACGCTGTGCAGCGGGCCCGAACCCTGCGAGGTCGCGAGCCCGCCGGGCGTGTCGACGAAGAAGGCGTTCGCGTTGACGGAGACGATGTAGGTCACGCCCGGCTCGAGCTGCACCGGTGCGGAGAGGTCCTGCTGTTGCCACCCGGAGGAGGTCTCGTTCGCGAACGAGACCGTCGCGAGCTGCGTGCCGTCGGACGTCCAGAGGGTGCCGGTGTGCGCGCCGGTCTCCTGCGCGTCCTTGTAGAAGCGGATGGCCGTCAACTGGACGGGCGAGTCGACGGTGAACGCCATCCCGAACTCGTAGCTGAACGGTCCGCTTCCGCTTCGACCGTCCTCGGTCGGCAGTCCGGTGAGCGCCGGGGTCACGGAGGGATCGAATGCGGAGCACGGGCAGGTCGAGGTAGTGAAGCTCCAGCTCGTCGTCCCCGAGAGGCTCGTGCCGTCGTCGGTGTGGATCGCGTTCGTCAACTGGACGGTGTACGCCGTCTGCGCCGAGAGCTGCGAGGACGGCGTCAACGTGGCCGTGCGCGATGTGGCGTCGTACGACACCGATGCTGCCGCCGGGACGCCGTTCGCGAGCAGCTCGAAGGACGCGGTCGTGATCGAGGACGGCGTCACGTCGCGGCTGAAGGCGGCGGTGACGGTCGAGTCACGCGGGACGCCGGTCGTTCCGTCCGCCGGCGTTCCGGACGTGATCGTCAGCGGAACCGGAGTCGACGGCACGGTGAACGTCCAGCTGTACGGGCTGCCGAGCGTCGAACCGTCGGCAGCCGTGATCGAGCCGGCGAGGGTGGCGGTGTAGGCGCCCGGCGCGAGCGAGCTCGTCGGCGTCAGCGACGCCTCGTTCCCGGAGGAGTCGTAGCCGACGGTCGCCGCGACCGCCCCGCTCGGGCCGGAGAGCGTGAACGTCGAGCTGTCGACGGAACCCGGGTCGAGCGGCTTCGAGAAGTCGGCACGGACGACGACGCCTGCGTTGACGGTGCCGGCTCCGCTCGCCGGAACGGTGCTCGTGACCTGTGGCGCGACCTCGTTCTCGGTCGTGAAGCTCCACGAGTACGCGGCGCCCATCGCGCTGCCGTCGTCGGAGAGCGCCGCGGCCGCGATGCGAGCCGTGTAGACGCTGTCGAAGGCGAGCGGCGTGCTCGGCTGGAGCGAGACGGTGTCGGTCGCCGAGTCGTAGGAGACGGAGGCGGTCACCGGTCCGCTCGGCCCCGCCAGCGTGAAGGACGAGGTCGTGAGCGAGCTCGCGTCCATCGAGCGGGAGAACGTGGCGGCGACGGCGTCCGTCGTCGCCACGCCCGTCGCGCCGTCGGACGGCGAGGTCGAGGCTACGGTCGGCGGCGACTCCGAGACGGGCGCCGCCGTGACGTCCACGTAATAGTCGTTGGACAGGTAGCTCTGGTCGGGGAACAGCCCGGCAGCCACTCCGAACACGCCGTTGTTTCCGTCGGCAACCGTCTGCAGAGGCCCGGAGACGATGGAGGAGGCCAGGCCGGCGCTCGTCGCCACGAAGTACGCGTTCGCGTTGACCGAGACGGTGTAGACGGCGCCGGGCTGCATCGTGTAGGGCGTGGTGAGCGGCTGCGTTTGCCAGCCCGAGGCGGTCTCGTTGGTGAAGGTCGTCTGTGCGACCTGCGTTCCGTCGGAGGTCCAGATCCGCCCGATGTGGGTGCCGGTCTCGCCCGGGCTCTTGTAGAAGCGGATCGCGGTCACCTCCGTCGGCTGATCGACCGTCACCTTCACGCCGAGCTCGTAGGTGAAGGGGCCACTACCCGTTCGACCGTCGACCGTCGACAGGCCGGTGAGGGTGGGCGTGTCGCCGGCCGAGAAGAGGGAGCAGGGGCATTCGGCGGTCGTGAACGACCAGGTGTACGGTGCCGCGAACGGCGTTCCGTCGATCGTCTGCACGCCGGTGGTCAGGGTGACCGTGTAGGTCGCCGCTCCGTTCAGCTCTGCGTCCGGGGTGAGCGTGATCGCCTGCGAGGACTGGTCGTACGAGACCGCCGCCGCGACGGTCGCCCCGGACGAGTCGGTGAGCGTGACGGTCGCAGGCGTCACGGTCGCCGGGTCGAGCGGGCGCGACACGACGGCCGTGATCGTGACGTTGCGCAGCGCCTCCGTTGCGCCGTTCGACGGCGACGCGGAGGTCACCGTCGGAGGCGGCAGCGTCGTCGACGAGACCGTGAACGTCCAGGAGTCGGGATCGTCGAGCGTCGAGCCGTCGGTGGCGCCGACCACGCCGGCCAGCTTCGCCGTGTACGTCGCCCCTGCAGTCAGAGGCGCCGACGGCTTCAGCTCGGCGGTCATGGTCGAGCTCTCGTAGGAGACGGTGCCGGCGACGGCGCCCGACGGACCTGTGAGGGTGAACGTCGACGAGGTCAGCGTGCTCGGGTCCATGTCCTTCGAGAACTCGGCCTCGACCGGCGTGCCCGGGGTCGCGTCGGTGGCTCCGGCGGCCGGCAGCGTCCACGTCACCTGCGGCGGGACCGGCTCTGCCGTGTCGAAGCTCCACTGGAGCGTCGAGCCCAGAGGCATGCCGTCGGTGGCGTGGATCCCTGTCGTCAGCTTGACGGTGTACGTCGAGTCGAAGCCGAAGCCGTTCGTCGGGGCGAAGGTCGCCGTCTGGGTGGCGTCGTCGTAGGAGATCGTCCCGGGGACCGAGTCCTCGTCGCCGATCACGTCGAAGTTCGACTGCGTAAGGGTGGACGGGTCGACGGGCCGGGAGAACTGCACGGAGACAACCGCGCTTCGCGGAACGTCGTCTGCGCCGCCGGCAGGGCTCGTCGAGACCACGCCGAGCGGAGCAGGCTGCCCGTCGGGCACGAAGACGCCGTCGACGAAGTAGTTCGACGAGTCGTAGCTCTGCGACGGGAACGTGCCCGCAGCGGAGGCGTACGTACCGTTCTCCCCGTCCGCCACGGTCCGTACCGGACCAGACGCCACCTGCGTTGCCAGCCCGGTCTGCGTCGAGACGAAGTAGGCGTTGGCATTGACCGAGATCGTGTAGACGGTTCCCGGCTCGAGCGTGTACGGCGTCGAGAGCGCCTGCTCCTGCCAGCCCGAGTCCGTCTCCGTCGCAAACTGCTGCTCTGCGAGGAGCGTGCCGTCCGCCGACCAGAGCTTGCCGATATGCGTTCCGGTCTCCCCCGGGCTCTTGTAGAAGCGGAAGGACGTCAGCTGCATCGGCTCGTCGACCGTGAAGCGGGTGCCGAGCTCGTAGGTGAACGGACCAGTGCCGCTGCGTCCGTCCTCGGTCGAGAGCCCGGTGAGCGCCGGCGTGAGGTCGTCGGGGAAGAGCGAACAGGGACATGCCGCCGTCGTGAACGTCCAGCTATAGGGCTGCGCGAGCGGCGTCCCGTCGGCCGCGGTCGCGTCGGTGTCGACCGTTGCCGTGTACGTGGCGCCGCCAGCGAGGAGATCGGTGGGCGTGAGCGTCGCCGTGTCCGAGGCGGAGTCGTAGCTCACGCTCGCAGAGACCGCAGTCCCGGACGCCGGCGTGACGGTCACCGACGAGTTCGTCAGCGACGCGGGATCCATCGCCCGCGAGAACGTCACCGTCACCGGGCCGCTGCGAGAGACGTAGGCCGCGCCTGCCGCGGGCGTGACCGCGGTTACGGTCGGCGGCGCGATCGTCGTGAAGCTCCAGACGGTGGACGAGCCGAGCGGGGTGCCGTCGGCCGCGGCAATCGAGGCGTCCAGCGTCGCCGTGTACGCGGTTCCCGCCACCAGGGGCGCGGACGGCGTGAACGTCGCGGTCAGTGACGACGGGTTGTACGAGACGCTCCCGGCGACCGCGCCGCTCGGGCCGGTGACCGCGAACGTGGTGTCGGAGATCGACGGGGCGTACATCGCGCGCGAGAAGGTCGCCTGGACGGTCGCGCTGACGGCGACGTTCGTCGCGCCGGCGCCCGGAGAGATCGCGACCGTCGGCGGCGCGGGCGCCGTTGCCGCAGTCGTGAACGTCCAGGTGACGGGGCTCGCCAGAGGCAGGTCGTCGGTCAGTCCGACGATGGCCGTCGAGAGGGTCGCCGTATAGGACGCACCGGTGGCGAGAGCCTGGTCGGGAACCAGCGTCGCCGTGCTCGTTCCCTGATCGTAGGAGACGGTCGCCGAAACCGAGCCGCTCGGGCCGGAGAGGGTGAAGCTCGATCCGTTGATCGTGGACGCGTCGAGCGGCTGGTTGAAGACGGCCTGCAATCGGACGCTCGGGCTGACCCCGGTCGCCGCGCCGGAGGGGAAGGTCGAGCTGACCAGCGGAGGCTGTTGCTGGTGCGTCGTGAACGACCAGCTGACCGGGGACGAGAGCGGGGTCCCGTCGGAGGCCTGCGCTCCCGTCGTGATCTCAGCGGCGTAGGTCGTGCCGTAGGCGAGGCTGCTCGACGGCGTGAGCGTGGCGGTCGCGGTCGCGGAGTCGTACGTGACGGACGCGGGGACGGTCGTGCCGCCCGGGCCGGTGAGCGTGAAGGTCGAGCTCGTCAGCGTCGACGCGCTCATCGCCTCGGAGAAGGTCGCGGTAACCGTGCTCGCCACAGGGACGTCCCCCGAGCCGTTGGCCGGCGTCGTGGCGGTGACGGAGGGCGCGATCTGATCGGGGATCACCTCGATCGCCGTGACCTCCGGATCATCGGCCGAGCCGTAGACCGAGCGGATGCTCAGCACTCCGTTCGTGACGCTGACCCGGCTGACGGTGAGGTCGTATGCCGCGTCCGGCCCGACCGCCTTGCAGATGTCGATGTTCGACAGGTCCGGCGAGACGGGCGTGTTGAGGATGTCCATGCCGAAAACCCGCTTACCGGTACAGGGCGCCTTGTAGTAGAGCTCTGCGAAGTGGAAGCGGACGTCGTAGATCCCGTTCGCGACCGGGATGTCGTACTCGAACTGACCGTACCGCTCGGTCTGGTACAGCGTCGGGTCGCTCGTGCCGGTGATCGTCGCGGTTGTCGAGTTCGTGCTGCCGCCGGTGAAGAACGTGTCCGCCCGGTACGTCACGCCGGTCGACGAGGTGTAGTCGTCTCCTCCGGCGTCGATGCGGGTCGCCGCTCCCGGGGCCGCCGCCGTGGTCGCGCTCACTTCGTTGGAAGCGAGCGACTGGACGCCGCCCACGATGGCGGTGACGACGTAGTAGTAGTCGGTCGCCGAGGCGAGGCCGGTGTCGGTGAAGTTCGTGCCCGTGAGCGGCTCGCCGTTGGCGAGCGTCCCGAGCGGCTGCCCTCCCTGGCGGGGCGCGAGCGCCCGGTAGACGTCGTAGCCCGTGGCGTTGGGGACGGAGGACCACGAAACGGTGACGGAGTCCGAGCCCAACGGCGCCGCGGTCACGTTCGCCGGCGCGGCCGGCCTGTTCTGCGGATTGTCGAGCGTGATTCCCGCGGACGGGGTCTGCGGGACCGCGCCCATGTCCTCGAGGATGTTCGTCGTGATCTGCTGGATGTCGCTGTTGGGCTCGCCGACGCCGAAGGCGTTCAGGGCGAGACCGCGGTTCCAGTGATTCGTCCCGGTCGTGAGCACGAGCGCGCCGCTCGGCGCCGTGTACTTCACCATCGAGACGGTGGCGGGCTGGTTCTGGACGTAGGTCGCGCCGTTGCCCTGGACCAGCTCCCCGTTGACCGGCGAGCTCGAGAGCACCTTGACGCCGGCGGGCTCCTGGCCATTGTTGACGACTGCGTCCCACTCCCAGCCGACGAGGTTGTTCCCGATCGAGGCGGACGTGCCCGGCGTCTGCGTCGAGAGGTCCGTGTAGCGGTAGATCCGGTCGGTGCCCTCGGCGGCGGTGACGACGAGCGGGAAGTAGTCGTCGTCGTTGTCGCCGATGTACATCTCGCCGCTGAGCGCGTTCTCGGGCTGGTTCGGCCCGTTGGGATCGCGCCACGCGGACGTCGAGATGCCGCTCGGGTCCGGGCCGCCGCTCTGGACGCTCTTGTAACAGACCTCCGTGCGCATGGCCGCGCCGGTGGTGGGGCTGTTCTCGAAGCGGATCTTCCAGTAGTCCTCGTTCGAGCCGGTGAAGAAGAGGTTGACGCCGGCGTCGCGCGCGTTCGTCATCGCGCTGCGCATGGCGGCGGAGATGTACTCGTCGTGGGCGGGCGAGATGTAGGTCTTGTGGTTCAGCAGCAGCGACCCGTTCGTCTCCATGTCGGTGTTGGAGATGTAGGAGACGTCGTAGCCCATCTCCTCGAGCCAGTAGACCGTGGCGAACTCGTCATTCGGATACCAGTCCCGTTCGCCGGTCACGGGCTGGTCGAACGGACGGTCGAAGGAGACCTTCACCGCGCGGGCCGTCCCGGCGACCGTCGTGTCCCCGTACGAGTTGAAGTCGTAGAGCGACTTGCCGCCGTAGCCGTTGTACGCCTCGAACGTCGACATCGACGTGCCGTACAGGATGTCGGAGTGGCTCGAGTCGTCCCGGACGACGAAGATGATCTGGTTGTCGGTGCCGTTGTCGTTGCGGACGAGCCGGATGAGGTAGATGCCGGACGGCCAGTTCGAGGTCGTGGTGATGGTCGCGGAGGTCGACCAGTTGGCGCAGTCGTACAGGCCGGTGTCGGGATCGCTCGCGCAGGCCGGCTGCGCGGTGCCCGGGACGTTGCGGATGACCGAGAAGAGCCTTGCTCCCGCTCCGCCGTAGTAGCCGCTCCGGTAGATCTCGATGTTGAACGTCGTCGAGGCGGAGGTGTTGACTTTGAGGTCGATCGAGCCACCCTGGTCGATGCTCTGCGAGGTCGCGTAGCCTTCGATTCCGCCGTCCGCAGCCGCGGTCGGGTCCTTTGGGGTCCAGCCGGTGTTGCCCGGGTAACAGTTCTCGAGGACGATCGCGTTGCCGGTCGAGCAGGCGCGATGGACCGCTCCCGACTGCACGACGAGCGAGGAGGCCGACTCGACCCCGGAGGCAACGGATCGGACCGCGTAGTAGTACGTGCTCCCGTTCGTCGCCGTCGTGTCCGTGTAGGTCGTTCCGGCCACTCCGCCGACCGACGTCAGGGCGGTCGTCACCGAGCTCGGCGACGTGCCGCGGTAGACCGTGTAGCCGGTCGCTCCGGCGACGGGCTGCCAGGCGAGCTGGACGCTCGAGTCGAGGCCGATCCCGGTCACCCCCGACGGCGCGGCCGTTGCCGCGGCACCGGACGGTCCGGCGGTCGAGAGCAGGAGAACCGCAGCGAGGGCCGCTGCCGGCAGGAGGAGCAGGCGTCTCCTCACCCGACCGCCACCTCCTGCTCAGCGCGCCTCGCGCGGTGCCAGTCGACTGTGCGCGCGAGCCCGTCCTCGAGGCCGACCTTCGCCTCGAAGCCGAGAAGCGTGGCTGCCTTCGTGTTGTCGGGTACGCGGTATCTGACGTCCTGGTACTTCCCCGGCAGCTGGTCGTACGGGACGAACCGCGCCCGGAGAGGCTGCGAAAGGCCCACCGCCGTCTGGACGAGCCCTGCGAGCTCGAGGATCGTCGTCGGGCGGGCGCCGCCGATGTTGACGATCTCGCCGCGTGCCTCCGGCGTCCGGAGCGCGCGAACGATGCCGTCGACCGTGTCTTCCACGTACGTGAAGGTCCGGACCTGCTGCCCGTCTCCGTGGATCTCCATCACCCCGCCGTCGAGCAGGACCTCGATGAAGGCGGCCTGAGGCCCGCCCCACCAGCTCGGATGGTTCCGCGGGCCGTACGAGCCGAAGAACCGCATGATCGTCACCCTGAGGTTGCGCTCCTCGGCGAGCGCGAGGCAGACGTGCTCGTCGTAGAGCTTCGAGACGGCGTACGCCCAGCGCCTGGAGGTCGGCGGCCCGAGCACGACGTTTCCGTCCTCGCTGAAGGGCGCCTCGGCGTTTCCGTACACGTCCGAGGTCGAGGCGATCAGCAGGTCTGCGTCGAGGCCGAGCGCTGCGGAGGCCGCCGCGTTGACGCCGGCGACGTTCGCCTCGAGCGTCATCAGCGCGCCGCCGTAACGCGGGATCTTCTGCGCCGCCAGGTGGATGATCGCCCCGCAGCCGCGGAAGGCGGCCTGAAGCTCCCGGCGTCGAGTGCAGTCGAACTGCTCGAACCGGAACAAGGGGCTCCGGAAAGCCTCCTCGAGGTTCTGGAGCGTTCCGCGCGAGAGGTCGTCGACGCCGACGACCTCGACTTCCTCCCGCAACAGCCGGTCGCACAGATGCGACCCGATGAAGCCGGCGACGCCGGTGATGCCTACCTTCATGATGCCCTCCTCACCCACACGTCGATCGTGTGGCTGACCCCGGAGAGGGGCCGCAGTGTGGTCACGTGTCGGAAGTGCCTTCTGATCCAGGCCGCAAGCCCGATGTCGAACGACTTGCCGAAGCTCGTCTGGCCGTACTCGGGGAACGTATGCCGGTCGGTGAGCACGAGGCGAACGTGGTCCCGCTCGAGAGTCGCGATCGCCTTCCGCTCGGCTCCCGGTGCCGCAAGCGCCCCGGGAACGAGCGAGATCTCCGGCAGCGGGTCGACGCGTCCGGTCAACGAGTACAGCGCGGTGAGCTGCGGCGCGATGAGAATCGGGTCGCCCGGTCGAGAGCCCGCGTCGATCGTGCCCACGGCCGCGCGGTAGAGCGGCGCCTCGGCGGGCGTGACGCGGATCGTTCCACCCGGCCCGGAGACCGCAGCCGACTGTGCGCGCGCGTCCTTCACGGTCAGCCCGAGACAGATGCAGGCGAGGATCGCGAGCCACACGCCGCCGGTCAGGACCGCCATGCGCGAGACACCGAGATCCACCAGGTGCACGCGGGCGAGGGCGACGAAGACGAACGGCGCCAGGTAGACCGCGGGCTGTGCGCGATCGGCAAGGAAGAAGAACCCGTCGTAGGTCTTGGCGGCGACGACGGCGAGGAGCACGATCGTCGCGAGGAACGTCGCCTCCCGCGGGGTCATCGCCCGTCGGCGGACGACGTGTCGCCCGATCAGGAACAGCGTGAGGAGGGTCGCCGCGAGCGGGATCCCGCCGAACACCCACTCGAGGCGACTGCGGATGGCCTCGGGGCGCACTGCCGTCACGGCGAGGACGAGCACCGTCGCGACGCCGATTACCGAGCCCGCGGCCGCAACCGGCATGCGGCGCAGCAACCGGCTGCCGACGAACAGCACCCCGACGCCGACGGCGTAGAGCGCGAAGTATTCGACGACGTGCGCGAAGCTCCCGAGCGTGAGCGGCGCCTGCGAGCGCAGGATCGCGCTGCCGCCGGCGCGCAGCGTGTCAACCGGATAGAGGTTCTCGAAGAAGAGCCGGTGGGGAGAGATGAAGACGAGAAAAGCCCCGTACACGAGGGCCGGCACGAGCGCCGCGGGCGCCACGAGAGCGACGACCTCTCTCCGGCTGCCGCTCCCGCTTCGCGCGCGGGCGACGAGCCAGACCAGGCCGGCGGCCGCGACTCCGAGCTCGAACTCCGGCCGGGTCAAGGAGACGAGGCCGGCCGCGACGCCTGCCATGAGAGCTCCACTCGGCCGGGTCGCGGCCGCCGAGAGGGAAAGAAGGAAGAGGAGCGCGAGCAGGATCGCGAGCGATTCGGAGTACGTGTGGGGGACGACGTAGCTCAGGTTCGTCGGCGAGAAGGCGATCGCACCGGTTGCGATGGCCACGATCGCCGCTCCCGTCGCGCCTGTCTGCGTTCTCGCGAGCGCATATGTCGCGGCGACGATCGCGTAGGTCAGGATGAGGCCGGCGATCGAGAAGGTCAGGATGCCGCCCCCGCCGAGCAGGGCCGCGAAGCCGAGCAGGAACGGCGCCAAGGGCCCGTAGTAGTAGAGGTAGTCGACGTATGGCAGCTGTCCGTGCGCGACGCGCGTCGCGGCGACGAAGTCGTAGCCGGTGTCGCGGCCCAGGTCTCCCCAGGTGCCCCACGTGACGATCGTGAGCCCGATGACGACGGCGAAGGTGAGAACGAGCGCCAGCGCGTCTGCTTCGAGCCTGACCGCGACGCTGCGGGGCTTCGCAACGGCAACCGCGCTCATGCCGCCAGCCTCTCGATCGCGGGAAGTCGCTCCACCACGCCGGGCACGACCTGCTCGACCACGCCGAGCACGGCCTGCCCGTTGACGACCTCCGGGTAGACGTGCGCAGTCGACGCCATTGCCAACCCGGGCGCAGGGAACATCGTCGGCAGCCGCCTCGCGCCGCCCAGGAGGTGGACGGGCTCGACCGCGGGCGCCCGCTGCACGACGCTGCCGAGAATCACTTCCTCGACGAGCGCGGGAAACATCGTGCGCGCGTGCCGGAGATAGTCCGCCCGCACGTCGTCCGGGTCCCGCTGCAGGTCCTCGTGGGAGCGGTTGACGTACTTCGAGACGTACAGGAGGTGCCCGCCTGCGCGATCGGGATCCACGACATGCGTGGTCTCGACCACCGTCGTGAGGGGGATGCGGCGGTCCGTGATGTTCAGGGTGTAGTAGGGGCTGATGCTGCGCGACGTCCGCACGAGGACGCAGACGACGCCGAGGTACCGGCAGTGGTCCTCGGGCACGTGGGCGGCGAGATCCGCAGAGAGAAGCCGGCGTGCCAGCGGCGGGACGAGCGTGCAGAGCACCGAGTCGAAGGGACGGAGCGCCCCCTCGACCACGAGACCTTGCACGCTGCCGTTCGAGCCGAGGATCTGGTCGACCGCAGTCGCAGCATGGACCTCTCCGCCCAGCTCGCGGATTCGACCGACGAGCGCCTCGATGAGCGTCTCGTAGCCGCCTTCGAGCCAGCCCATGACCTCGCGGCCGCCGGAGTCCCGTGTCTTCGACATCCGCCGCGTGCGCGCCCAGAGGTAGGTGGCGGGGAGGTCGTCGAAGCGACCGTCGAACTTGGAGTCGAGCAGCGGCCGCCACAGACGCTCGACGATCCGCTTGCCGCAGTGCTTCCGGAGCCAGTCGCCGAGAGGCGTCTCGTCGAGCTGGTCGTGGCCGGACGTCAGCTGGCAACGCAGGACGAAGCTCGCGAGCCTGAGCCTGTCGTGCGGAGGCAGCAGCGGGAAGGTCAGAAACTCGCGAAGCGAGTTCATCGAGAACAGGCGGCCGTCGTCGTAGAAGCCGACGCCCGTCGGGCGGAAGCGGAAACGATCGCCCAGCCCGAGCTCCTCCGCGAGCCCACGGACACGATGGTCGGTGGGCAGGATCACGTGGTAGAAGCGGTCGACGCGATGGCCGTCGAAGTCGAAGGCGCCCACGAGGCCGCCGAGGTCGGTCGAGCGCTCGAACACGGCGACCTCCGCTCCCGCCTGCAGAAGCCGATACGCGGCCGTCAAGCCGAGGATGCCGCCCCCGACGACCCCCACCCTGCGCCCGCTCACGCTGTGTCCTTCGCGAAGCGGGAGCGAGCCACGAGACGCCAGTAGCCGGCCAGCGTCTCGCCGACCCGCATCTTGCTGGCGCCGACACGACGCGACGCGTCGAGGTCCACGGGCACCTCGTGCACGACGGCGCCCAGGTCGACGAGCTTCGCCAGGAGCTCGGCCTTGCAGGCGAATCCCGATTCGCGAATCAGCCCCTCCCCGTAGTGCGATTGGGCGGCGCGAAGCGTCGACGCGCGGTAGACCCGGAAGAACGAGGACACGGTTCTCGCGTCGACGCCGAGCGCCATCCGCACGACAGCGCCTGCCCCGCGGCTGAGCGCCCTCCGCAGGAAGCCGACATTGATCATCCGGCCACCGCCGTGCACCGAGGCGAGCACGAGGTGGGCGTCGTCCCGCGCACGCGCGAGCATCCGCGGGAGGACGTCGAGGTCGCTCGTCGTGTCGGCTTCGAGGGTGACGACGAGCGCTTCGTCCTCGCGAGAGGCGAGAGCAGCTGCGAAGCCCGCGCGAAACGCGGCGCCGGGCCCCTGGTTCGTCCCGAGACGGACGACCTCGACCGGAACCCTGCCGCTGCGGCGCTCTGCGAACTCCGCGGTGCCGTCGGTCGAGCCGTCGTCGACGACGATCACGCGACTGCCCTCGCCAAACAGTGCCGGTCGGCGCTCGAGGTCATCGAGCAGCCGAGGCAGGTTGTCGATCTCGTTGAAGGCGGGGATGACGAAGAGCGTGGGGGCGCTCTCGTCGACCTTCCCGACGCGGCGGGCGCTCCCGGCGACCACGCCGGAGTCGGCTTCTGCAAACGCGAAGGCGCTCATGAATCGCAGGCTGCCCCGCTCGCTTGCCGAACCGAAGATCGCACTGCGCCGGCTCCTCTCCACCTAGCACGGACGGGCGGCTCTCGCCGCCTCATGACATGTCGAACCTAGAGGCGTTCGGCGCGAAGGTGTAGACCAGAAAGACAAACCCTTCCGCCGATGAGGCTCTACCCCTTCGGGGGGGTCAGGTAGAGGATCGGACGGCGCTTTCGGCGAGATCAAGGGCTCGTCGAGATCCCCGTCGCTGCGGGTAGCGACCCGCTGCGTCGAGAGATCCGCGCCCGCAGCGTCGCCGCCTCCGCGCCGAGCTCGGGCGCGCGCCATGCAATGGCGGGCAGGTAGACGGCGAAGCCGACCGCTATGCAGACCAGGAGCCGCAACCCCTCGCCCACGCCCGCGGCGAGGAGCCCCAAGCGCGCCCCGAGGACCGCTGCAGTCATGAGGAGAGACGCTTCGACAACGCCGCGGAGGCTGGCGAGGAACGTGCGAATCGGCATCTCGAGCGACCTCAGCGTGAGCAAGGTGTAGTACGGCTCGACCAGGGTGCTCGAGATCGCGTAGGCGGCGGCCACGCCGACCACGCCCCAGTGAAGACCCGAGACGAAGGCGGCCACGCTCACGGCGAGAACGACCACGGAGTAGCGCATCAGCGCCTGCGTCCGGTCCCTCGCGGCGAGGATGCTCGAGTTCATCCGCTGAAGGGACTGCAGCAGTCCGACCCAGCAGAGGATCTGCACGACGGGCACGGCCGGGTTCCACCGCCTGCCGAGGACGAGCGGGACGAAGTCGGGCGAGACGATGACCAAGCCGACGAGCGCCGGGATCGAGATGGCCGCGACGACCCGGTTGACGCGCAGCCACCCGCGTCCGATCCGCTCCGGGTCGTCCTGCATACGCGCGAACGCCGGGTACAGCACGTCCTGGATCGGGCTCGCGATCTGGTTGAAAGGCAGGAGCATCACGTTGTAGGCGAGCGAGTAGAAGCCGAGGGCGGCCGAGCCCAGCCAACGGCCGACGAGGATGTTGTCGACGTTGCGGTTGAGGTAGAAGAGGATCCGCGAGACGAAGAGCCGGCCGCTGAAGCCGGCCATCGAGCGCAGGCTGGTGAGGGAGAACAGGAACTTCGGACGCCAGGGCGCGAACACGCTCAGGAGGATCGTCGACCCCGCGGCGATGACGATCTGCTGCATGACGATCGCCCACGCGCCTGCGCCCCGGGCGGCCAGGGTGATCCCCACGACGGCGCCGATGAGGTACGAGAGAAGCTGCCGCAGCTCGAGGCTGCGGAAGTTCATCTCCCGGGTCAGCAACGCGCTGTGGGTCGCCGAGAGTGCGGTGACGACGAACGTGACGGAGAAGGCGGCGAAGAGCGGCTTCACCGCCGGCTCGTGGTAGAAGTCCGCGACGGGGCCGGAGAGAGCGACGCCGGCGGCGGTGAAGAGCAGGCCTCCGGCGATGTTCGTCCAGAAGATCGTCGAGCGGTCGACCTCGGTCAGGTGCTCGCGCTGGATGAGCGCGGAGCCGAACGCGAGATCGGCGAAGACGAGGACGAGTCCCGACGCTACGAGCACCATTCCCGCCACGCCGTAGTCGTGCGGCGACAGGAGCCGTGCCAGCAGAACGGCCGTCGTCACCCGCGAGAGCTGTAGGCCTGCGGTCGACACGACCTTCCAGCCGATGCCGCTCAGGACGCGGTCCTGGATCGAAGGGCCGGCGCCCTCCATCACGCCCTGCTCTCGTTCAGGAGCTCGACGAAGGTGCGACAGGAATCGTCCCAGCGGAGGGAAGCGGCCCTTCGACCTGCCGCCTCACTGCGGCGCAGCAGCTCGCCGGCCGGCGCAGCGGCCGCTTGCCTCATCGCCTCGGTCAGCGACTCGGGATCGCCAGGAGCGAACAACCAGCCGGCCGGCGGCTCGCCGACGAGCTCGGCGTAGGCGGGGACGTCCGCCGCCACCACCGGCACCCCCAGCGAGAGCGCGAGGACGCGCGCGCCCGAGGTTCCGCCGTCGCTCCGCGGCAGGACCGCCGCGTCTGCGGCGCCGAACAGCTCTGCGACCCGCTCGTCCGGGACGAAGCCCAGCGACGCCTTGACCCGCGCGTCCGCTGTCGCGGCGGCCGACGCCGCTTCGCCCTCCGCCCCGTCGATCGCAAGACCTGCGAGCACGAGCCGCGCGTCCGGGAGCGACGTGCGGGTCGCCTCGAAGGCGCCGAGCAGCAGGTCGAGCCCCTTGTACCGGCGCAGGTGTCCCAGGCTGAGGAACACGAACGCGTCGTCCGACAACCCGAGCTCGGCGCGCACCTCCGACCGCGTGCGACCCTCCGGGTAGACGCCGATGTAGGAGCCGTGCGCAACCAGCGCCGGTTTGCGCGACCGCCCGAACGCCTCGGCCGCCCGGTCGGCCGTGCTCCGGTCGTGCGCGACGAGGAGATGGGCGCTCCGCGCGAGCAGAGACGTGCCCGCCCGGTCCAGGAGCGGGCTGCGCGACTCATGGGGTCGCACCTGGTGAACGGTCCAGACGATCGTGTATCCGAGCGCGCGCGCCGCCAGCAGCCGCAGCGCGAACACCCCGAGCCGTAGCCACGAAAGCACGAGGGCGACGCGAGTCGCCGCACTGTGGTGCCGGTAGTAGACCTCGGGCCAGTGGAAGTGAAGAACGTCGATGTCGCCGCGGCTGCGCAGGAGCCAGCCCAGGTCGAGGTTCTGCGAGTCGACGAGGACGACACCCTCCTGCTCCAGCCCGTCGTAGAGAAGCCGCTGATACGGGTTCTCGGGGAGCGGCGGCGGAAGCGACGCGATCCGGAGCCGCGCGCCGCCCGGAGGCCGGTCGTGCAGCGCCTCGACGGCCTCCTGCGACTGGCGGGTGGCGACCGTCAAGCCGCCGCCTGGTCGATGAACGACCGCAGCTCGTCGACCAGCGTCTCTCCGACGCGGATGCGCTGCTTCCGCACGGATCCGTCCTGGACGGCTGCGGCGAGCTGTCCCGTATCACGGACTGCGGTCACCAGACCGAGCTGCCGCAGGCGATCCGCGAGCTCGAGCTGGTGGTCGTCCACGGCCTCACCGCACTCCCTGAGGCGGGGGACGACCACCGGCTTGACGCCGTTGAGCAATGCCGTCAGAACCGTGCCGACACCGGCATGCGTCACGACCACCCGCGCCTCGCGCACGAGCTCGACGAGACGCGGATAGGGAAGGAAGTCGGTCGTCTCCGCCCCGCGCGGGCTCGTCCGCGACAGTCCTCTCTGCACGATCACCCGCTCTCGCAGGTCGAGCGTCTCCACCGCGCACATGAGCCGCTCGAAGGGCTCGCACGTACCGACGGTGACGAAGATCATGTCGCCTCGACGACAGCACCCGCGAAGCGTGCCTTCGGGACGGCGTTCCGGAGCTCGGGCCACTGGACGTAGACGCGCTCCGCGAACGGTGCGATGAGACGGCAGCTGAGCGACGGAGTGACGATCCGCGTGAAACTCTCGACGTACACGATCTTTGCCGAGAAGAGGCGAGCAACGAGCGCGAACGGGACAGCGATGTCGGCACCCGTCGTCACGAGGACGCGGGGACGCCGCCGTCGAACGAGCCGAAGCGCGAGCACGAGGTTGCGCACGAATGCAACGGCATCTCGACTCGCGGGACCGGGCAGGAAGTACGCCTCCTCGCCCTCGAGAAGCGAACGCGCATCGCTGCGATCGTTCGAGATCCAGACTCGAGCACGATCAGCCCACGCTTCGCCGAGGCTGAACAGCTGGAGCAGGTGTCCGCCCGAGGACGCGACAAGCCAGACATCGACGGCAGCGGGCTTTCCGCGCGGACCAGACATTGCAGCCATCGACGCGAAGGCTAGGCGCACCCGCTTCCGGTGCCTATTGGCCGGAGTGGCAGCTTTTGCCCAGCCACCTAGCCGCGCGGCTAGGCGGGTTCCGAAAGCCTGTCCGTTCTTCCCGTGGGCGGCGGGCCGGAGCGGCCGTACAGTCCTGCACGTGCTCCATTCTGCGGCGGACGACCACATCCCCGTGCACTCGCTCCTGACAGCGCGCGAGCGCCAGGTACTCGAGATGGCTGCACACGGCCTCACGAACCACGAGATCGCCGATCGCCTCGCGGTGACGGTGCACGCGGTGAAGTTCCACCTCGCCACGATCTACCGAAAGCTCGGCGTCGCCAACCGCACCGAGGCTGCGTTCCGCTACCTGAGCGAGGTTCGCGCCGAGCGGCGGGCCGACGGGAGGGCCGGCTGAGATGGACATGAAGCTTCTCGGCCGCGCGATGTGGCGGTTCAAGTGGATCGTCCTGGTCGGGCTCGTCGCTGCGGTCGGGCTCACGTTCCTCTCGACGTTCAAGATCGGGCCCGGCGACAAGCTCTCCTACCGCCAGAGCGAGCAGTGGGCGAGCTATTCGCAGGTCTTCGTCACGGAGCAGGGATTCCCGTGGGGAGCGCTGCGGGCTCCGGCGGCCTCCGAGAACGGCCGGCTCATCAGCCTGGCGCTCATCTACGCGAACCTCGCCGACGCCGACCCCGTGAAGGAGCTGATGGCGAAGATGGGGCCGCCGATCCCCGGGGCCCAGATTCAAGCGGCCGCCCTGACGACCTCGCCCGGGAGCTCCGACGCCCTGCCGATCATCAGCATCGCCGGCATCGCCGGCAGCAAGCAGGACTCCCTCGCGCTGACGACGCGGGACACCGACGCCCTCGTGGCGTACATCCGCGCTCAGCAGGCCGAGAACGGGATCCGGGACAACAATCGGGTCGTCGTCCAGGTGATCAAGCAGCCGGGCCAGTCGACCGTGCTCAAGGGACGTTCGAAGACCGTTCCGGTGATGGTCTTCCTGGCGGTGCTCGTCTTGGTCATCGCGATCGTGCTCGTCCTCGAGAATCTGCGACCGCGCATCCGCAGGGTCGAACGCGACACCACGGGCCAGCCCGTCGGCGAGGCCGTTGGACACCACACGCTCAGCGCCTGAGCTTCGCCTCATCGAAGGCGGCGCCCGGCGTGGATCGCTCCTGACGCTCGGGACGCTCGTGGCGCTGTTCGCGGCGCTGGTCCTGGGTGAGACAAAGGGCACCTACACGCCCACGCTGCCGGCGCTGGTCGCCGGAGCCGCCGTGCTGGTGAGCGTCGGATCGCGGCTCTTCAAGTGGCGGAACCTGCTCTTCGTGCTGTTGCTCGTGATGCTCTTCGTTCCGATCAGGAAGTACAGCCTGTCGGGGGGTGCCGGCTTCCAGCTCGAGCCGTACCGTGCTGTCGCCGGCGTGATCCTCGTGCTCTGGGTCGCTGCGCTCCTGATCGACCAGCGCGTGCGGATCCGGCCGACGAAGTTCGAGCCGCAGATCCTGACGATCGTCTTCGTCACCCTCGCCTCGATCGTCGCCAACGTGAACCGGATCTACGCCCTCGGCGTGCAGACGATCGTCCTCAAGGGAATCACGTTCTTCCTCGCCCTGATCCTGATCGTCTACTTCATCGCGAGCGCGATCCGGACGCGCGAAGAGCTGGACTTCGTCGTCAAGGTGCTCGTTGCCGGAGGCGCGATCCTCTCGTTCTTCGCGCTCATCGAGTTCAACACCGGCTTCAACGTCTTCGACCACCTCAACCGGGTCTTCCCACTCTTGCGGAACGAGTACAGCGGCTTTCACGACATCGAGGTCAGGGGCGGCAAGGCACGGGTCTACGGATCGAGCCAGCACCCGATCGCCTACGGCGCCATGCTGACGATGCTCGTCCCTCTCGCCGTCTACCTCGCACGCCGCACGCGCACGAAGCTCTGGTGGGCGGCGGCCGTCCTGCTCGTCCTCGGCTCCCTCGCGACCATCTCGCGCACGGGGATCGTGATGATCATCGTGATCCTCGTCATGTACGCCCGCACGTTCCCCGGCTTCGTCAAGCGCCTGTGGCCGCTGCTCGTGCCGGCCATCCTCGTCATCCACTTCGCGCTTCCCGGCTCGCTCGGCACGCTGTGGGGCTCGTTCTTCCCCAAGGGGGGAATCGTCGCCCAGCAGGAGCAGGGCACCGGGGCGAGCGGAAGCGGTCGCTTGACGCATATCGGGCCTGGCCTTTCCCAAGCGATGCAGACTCCGCTCTTCGGCCAGGGATACAGCACTCGCGTCGTCGACGAGACCTCGTCTCTCCAGAACGCACCGATCCTCGACAACCAATGGCTCGGCACCTTGCTGGAGACCGGGCTGCTCGGAATGGCTGCGTGGATCTGGCTCTTCGTCTCCTTCACGCGCCGCATGATGCGCCGCGCCCGGGAGGACATCGCCGCCCCAGACGCCTGGCTGTACGCAGCTCTGGGGAGCGCTATCGCGAGCTTCGCCTTCGGCATGGCCTTCTACGACGCCTTCTCCTTCATTCAGGTGACCTTCGTGGCGCTCCTGATGATCACGATCGGCGGCCTCCTGATCTCGTTCGAGCAGGCGAACGCCAAGGCTGGGCCGGCTCGGCCGGCTCCGGCACCGACCGCGGCCGGCTGACTACCTGCGGCCGAGGGCTTCTAGCGCCCGCAGCGGCACTCGCGTGAGGCGCTGTTGAGCCCTGATGTAGCGCAGCACCTCCGGATCGTCGTACCGTGGCCGGCGGTCCCGCGCAGCCTTCAGCCAGCCGAGAACCATGCCGAGCGAGCGGGGGTCGTCGAGCATCCTGAACAGGGAGCGCAGGACGAGATACGGCATCCGGTAGCCCATGAAGCGCGCCGTCGCCCCCTGCGATTCGTACGAACGCCAGGCGCCGTCTCGTTCGCCGACCCGGCGGTGGTGCCGGAAGGTCACGTCGCCGATGCTGCGCGTCTCCCATCCCCGCAACCGCGCCTTGACCTCGTCGATGCCGTCCCAGCCGAGCTGCTCGGTGAGCGGCGACACGTCCTCGAAGCACGACCAGCGGTAGCCGCGTGTCGCGCCCCGTACGTGGCCGCCCGTGACGTTGCGCGGTCGCCACTCGCCGTGCTCGAGCTCCAGGCATTCGCCACCTGCGATGCCGAGCCGGGGATCCGCCTCGAGCGCGTCGAGCAGGCGCGCGAAGAAGTCCGGCTCGAAGCTCACGTCCGCGTCGAGCTTGAACACGACGTCGGGCCGTTGCCGCAACGCTGATACGCCGTGCTTGAACGCCACGACGTCACGGCCGCCCACCCGACCGGTCTCGAGGGGTCCGGCATGGGTGTCGACACCAGGCGAGGAGATCGCCCTCATCCACGAATACTCGTCGCCCAGCGCCTGCACGATCTCTCGGCTTCCGTCGACGGAGCCGTCGTCGACGACGATCCATTCGAGCGGCCGTTCAGTCTGCTCGAGCAGGCACGACGCCAGCCGCGCGAGGTTCTCCGCCTCGTCGCGCGCCGGGGTGATTGCCGCATACGTGAGAGTGACCATCGCCTGACGGCTAGTCCCTGGCCGGGGTTGCGACCAGGCGCTGCCGCGGATTCCTTCGCGTAAGTGCGTGGAGGTGGCCAAGCCGGCGGTCGTTGTCAGTCGCGACGATGAGGCGGGTCAGCGAGACGAGGGTGATCGCCAGTCCGTGGATGAGAGCGACGGGGAGACGCTCCGTCTTCCGGGAGTAGAGTCTCCGACTCGCTACCAGGAGCGGCAGGACCCGCCCGGGCGGCGCGGAGGCGCCTCCCGTGTGTACGGCGGTCACACCCGGCTCGTAGCGGACGGTTGCCCCACGTTCCCACGAGCGGCGGCAGAGGTCGACGTCCTCGCTGTAGAGGAAGAAGCGCTCGTCGAATCCCTCGAGCTCCTCGAGCAGCCGGCGCCTCGCGAGCAGGCAGGCGCCGGAGACCCAGTCGGGTTGCGAAACCCGCTCGTACGCGCACGGGTCGCGAACGATCTCGTCGGCCCACTCGGCGTACGGAACGAGGCGATGCAGGAAGAGCGCCTGCGCGAGCGTTCGAGTGACGCTCGGGAACCGGCGTAGCGAGAGGGAGAGCTCGCCGCTCTCGTGCACGATCCGCGGCGCCACGATGCCGGCGCCGGGGTCCGCGTCCAGGATCGCTGCGAGGCGGTGCACGCCGTCCACGTCGATCGCCGCATCGGGATTGAGGAAGAGAACGTATTCCGCCGAGCCCGTACGCCAGCCGACGTTGCAGCCGTGGGAGAATCCGCTGTTCCAGTCGAGCGCGATCGTCTCCGCACCGAGATCGCTCGCCAGACGTGCGGAGCCGTCCGCAGAGTGATTGTCGACGACGGTGACCCGGATGTCCTTCGCAGTCACGAGCCCGGCGAGGCAACGCTCGAGCTTCTGCGCGCTGTTGTAGGAGACGATTACGACGTCGACCCTGCTCACGGTCTCGAAGGTAGCCCGCTCGGCCGCGTTCTGCACTGGCCGGGCGTCCAGGGTCTCCGGTGCTGCGGCCACGATCAGGACGTCCTCGCGGCGGTCTCGAGCAGCCTGAGGCACTGCGTGCAGCGGTGCCGCCGAACGAGGGAGACCGCCTGACGGAGCTCGTCCGCCTGCCCGGCTCGGCTGAGGGTGCCCGCCAGGACATCGCGTATCAGCGTCTCGGTGTCGCGTATGGCGTACGACGGGCTGGCAACGGTCGAGCCGCTCGAACCCAGGTCCGATCCCAGTCGAGTCTGGTCGGCCAGCAGCACCGTCTCGGAAGAGGTCGGCACGGGCGCAGGGAGGCTGCCGGCTGCCAGCGAAGGTGGAAGCGCGTCCCGGACTGACCCTGCATCGGCGTCGAGTTTCCACGCCACGAAGCCGAAGATGAGGGCCAGCACCGTGAGGAGGATCGGCGCGTAGCTCGGTCTCATGCGGTGTCTCCGTCGGCCGCGCTCAAACCGGTCGCCCGGCAAAGTCCTTCACGGCGCGTGCCGGAGCACCCGCTACGACCGTGTAGTCGGCGACGTCACGGACCACCACCGAGTTGGCGCTCACGACGGCCCCGCGCCCGATGCGCACACCAGGGAGGACGACGACGTTCTGCCCGAGCCAGGCGCCGTCGCCGATCTCGACCTCCGCAACGTCCGCGAGACCCTGTGCGAGCACGGGCAGCGAGATGTCGTCGTAGGCATGCGCGTGGTCGGCCACGTAGACACCCCGCGCGAACGAGACGTCCCGCCCGATCCGGATCGCACGGACCGAGCTCAGCGTGCAGTTCCCGGCCATGCTCGTCCCGTCGCCGATCGAGATCGACCCGCGCCCCCTGTCGCCGTCGGACAGCGTCTGGAACCAGGCGCCCGCACCCACGAAGATGCCGGATCCGACGGAGATCCGATCCTCGCCCACGAGGCGGATCGGCGGCTGGAGAACGGTACTCCTCCCGAACGAGGCAAACGATCCACTCACGAGCAGCGAGAACGCTTTGCCCCTCGCCCGGACGCCGAGTCGGTAGACGATTGCCGCCGCCCGACCGAGTCCGCGGACGGCCACGGCCGCCCGATGGGCGGCCGGCGCGGTGGGAGGCGAGATCGTCGCGCTTGCAGCGGATGCAGCAGGCGGGCCAGCGAGATCGACGATAGGGCCGCCGCTGCACGCTTCCGCGATGAGTCGGGTCAACGGCCCCAAGGTCGTCAGGTTCACCGGCTCGACGTCCTCGAGGTCCAGGCTCAACGCGAACCGCTCCTCCATCGCGGAGATCAGCTCGAGCACCCCGAAGGAGTCGACGACTCCGCTCTCGAGGAGGTTGAAGTCGTCGCCGATCTCCAGCAGATCCAAGCCGCGTCCTTCGAGTGCCGCGGCGACGTGAGCGAGGATCGCCGCGCGCACCGCCTCGTCCATGACGGCAATGTTCACCCTGCCCCCTCGAGAATCCTCGTGAGGGCGCCACGATCGAACTTGCCGTTCGCGTTGAGCGGGAGCTGGTCGAGTGCGTGGATCTGGCGCGGCACCATGTAGTCGGGCAGCGTCTCGGCCACCGCCCGGCGGACGCCCTCCGGGTCGTCGACCCGCCCGCCGACGAACGCCACGACTCCCGCGGCCCCCGCTTCCGTCCGCGGCCAACCGAGCGCCACGACAGCATCGATGCCGGAGGCCTCTCGCAGAGCGTGCTCGACCTCGCCGAGCTCGACGCGGTGGCCGTTGACCTTGACCTGATGGTCGATCCGGCCGACGTACGTCAGGGGGTCCCGCGCAGCGGGACGACGTACGAGATCGCCGGTGCGGTAGTACGTGTCGCTCTTGCCCGGAGGAACGACGAAGGCAGCCGCCGTCCGCTCGGGATCCTGCCAGTAGCCCAGCGTCACCTGCGGCCCGGTGAGGAGAAGCTCGCCCTCGGCGCCCGGCTCCACCTCGCGAAGCTGTTCGTCGACCACGATCGCCTCCATCCCGGGGTAGGCCGCGCCGATCGGGACGACACCGGCGTGGGACTCCTCCGCTGAGCGGGCGGGGTCCCAGCGGTAGAGCGTGCACGCGATGGTCAGCTCCGTCGGCCCGTAGAGGTTCTCGACGATGGCATTCGGCGCTGCCTCCACCCACCCCTCGGCGATCGAGACCGGCAGCGGCTCGCCGCAGAAGAGCGCCCAGCGCAGGGTCGGGTAGCGGTTCGGCTTGAGAGCGCCGAGGCGCTTCATGAAGAGTCCGAGCGACGGAACCGAGAACCAAACGGTGAGCTCCTCGCGCTGAACGAACTTCCCGGGATTGAGCAGCTCCTCCTGGGGGACGCAGCAGACGCATGCGCCGCGCTCCCAGGCGACGAACATGTCGAAGGCGGAGAGATCGAACGTCATGTCGAACGTCTGCGAGAACCGGTCGGTCTCCCGGATGTCGTAACGGTCGACCATCACGTCGACGAAGTGCCTCACGTTCCGCTGCGCGACCGCGACGCCCTTAGGCGTGCCCGTGCTCCCGGACGTGAAGAGGAGGTACGCGATCGGGTCGCCTGACGGCGTCGCCGGCTCAAAGGTCGAGCCATCGCGGAGCCGGTCGCTGCCGAGTAATCGGTGCGGGCGGACGACGTCGGCCAGGGCAGCGACGTCCACCGTCTCCGGCAGCAGGACGGTCAACTCGCGCTCGAGTCCCTCCAGCACCTCGGGCAGCTGCTCTGCGGATGCGGCATCCGCGACGATCGCGGTCACGCCCGACCGCTCGATCATCGCGCGTGTCCGCTGCGGCGGGAACGTGCGGTTGAGCGGGACGTAGCCGTGACCCCTGAAGAGAGCGGCGAGCACACCGACAAACGCCGGCTCCGAACGGTAGGCGAAGACGCCCGTCAGGAGCGGGCCCTCCGTCGGGGCCTCGGCATCCAGCGTCGCCGCGATGGTTGCGGCGCGGCCGAGCAGCTGCGCGTACGTCAGCTCCGCGCCGTCTACGCGGAGTGCGGGCCTGTCGGCGAAGGCATCGGCCGATCGCAGGAAGCCCGCGTGCAGTTCGGTCCGATGGTCCCAACTCGCCACAGGCATCCACAGAATGTGCGTTTCAGCCGATATCCGCAACACCCGAAAGTCGAGGGGCGGACGAATGGACGTCCTCCCGCGAAATACCTATCGTTGGGCCGTCGTGCCGCGCTGCCTCTTCCTCGCTTATCACTTCCCGCCTCTCGGCCTCTCGGGTGTTCAGCGAACGGTGAAGTTCGTCCGCTACCTGCCGGAATTCGGGTGGGAGGCGAAGGTCCTCACCGGCCCGGGCGACGCATCCGTGCCGGGGTTGCCGTTCGACAGCACGCTTGCGACGGAGATTCCGGGCGACCTGGAAGTGGTGCGGTGCCCGGGACCGGAGCCGCCGCCGAGCATGGGCAACCGTGCACGCCTGGAACGCTGGCTGATGCTCGATCGCCCGTGGCGACGGTGGTGGGTGGAGTCGGCGTACGACGCCGCAGTCGAGCACGCCGCCGACGCGGACGTGATCGTCGCGAGTATGTCGCCATTCGAGTCGGCCGAGGCCGCGGCGAAGCTCTCGGCCGCCACCGGGACGCCGTGGATTGCCGACCTGCGCGACCCCTGGGCGCTCGACGAGATGCTCGTGTACGCCACACGGCTGCACCGACGGCGAGAGATCGCCCGCATGCGGAAAGGGCTCTCGAGCGCGGCCGCGATCGTCATGAACACACCGGAGGCTGCGCGGGCGGTCCGGGACGCCTTTCCCGAGTTCGCCGACCGGCCGGTGTTCTCGATCACGAACGGCTATGACGCGACGGACTTCGTCGATGCGCGGCCCGAGCTCGCCCCGGACCTGTTCCGGATCGCGCACACGGGCTCGTTCCATACCGCCGCAGGGCTTCGCCGGCGGACGATGCTCGCCAGGCGCCTCCTCGGCGGCTCGGTCGGCGACGTCGACTTCCTGACCCGCTCCCACCTCTACCTCGTCGAGGCCGTTCGGCTGCTACTCGAGGAGAATCCGTCGCTGCGCGGCCGGATTCGCCTCGCGCTGGCCGGGGTGATGACGGCCAAGGACCGCGAAAGCTGCACGATCCCCGGAATCGAGGAGCTCGGATACCTGGACCACGCAGAGTCGGTTGCGACGCTGCGGAGCGCCGACCTGCTCTTCCTGCCCATGCACAAGCTGTCGCCCGGCCGGCGCGCTCGGATCGTCCCGGGGAAGACGTACGAGTACCTCGCGTCGCGGCGACCGATCCTCGCCGCGGTGCCGGAGGGCGACGCGCGCGACCTCCTGGCAGAGACGCCCACCGGACTCGTCTGCGACCCGGACGACGTGACCGCGATGGCCGCGATCATCAAGGAGCAGATCCGCCGCAAGGAGGCCGGCGATCCCGCTCCGGAACCGCCCGAGGAGCTGCTCGCCCGCTTCGAGCGCCGGACCCTGACGGAGCGCCTCGCAGCCGTCCTCGACGAGGTAACGCCTCAGCGCACGCGCCGGAACCAGAAGCTGCCGGGGCTCGCCCGCTCGACCTCGTAGGAGGCAAAGGCCCGCCGCAGCGCATCCGGATGCTCCAGGTGCATGTACTGACCGGCCCAGAGCACCTCGAATGACTCGTTGAACGCGAGAAAGGCCTGGAGCAGGTACTGCTCGGTCCAGAAGTAGTGATCCTCCTCGAGCCACTTGCGCGGGTATTCCGCCGGGAGGAACACGTCGTGAACGTGGACGAGCACACCGGCCGCCAGACGCGGCACGATCTCGAGCAGTTCACGGCAGACGTCGCTTCCGGTCGCGACGACGTGGCTCGAGTCGATGAAGAGCACGTCGCCGTCCTGCAGCTCGGCGAAGGTCTCGAGCGGCACATCCTGGAGCCGGTGGTCCTCGATCCTGGTCAAGCCTGGGACACCCCGGCGGAGGAGCTCGCCGGGGTACGGCTCGAAGGCCACGAGCTCGCACTGGACGCCTGTCTGCTCCTCGTTCGCCCGCACGGCTCGAGCCGAGACGAGCGTCGAGAAGCCGGAGCCGATCTCGAAGATGCGTCGCGGCTGATGCTTCCGAACGAGCGCGTAGAGCATCTCGGCATCGACCGCGCCGAAGAGCGTGTTCTCGACGTAGAAGCCGTCGTCGCCCTCGCCGGGCCGGCGTGGGAGGGCGTCGTACTCTTCCTTCCACGCGCGGAGCTCCTCGAGGAGCTCGAGGTGGCGCTCCGGAGCGAGGTCCACGCCGACGAGCTCCGAGCGCGACCCGATCGAGCGGGCGAGGTCGGAGTGATCGGGGACGGGCTCGTAGAAGTGGACCGGCAGGACGTGGTATCCGCGCCGCTCCCAGATGTCGAAGAGGCGCTTGCTGCGCATCAGCTGGGAAGGCAGGAGCGCCGCGAGCGCCTGCCCCGTGAGGCGCTCGAGTCGGTAGACCGACCGACGCAGCTCCTCGCTCTCGCGGAGCTTCGCCTGGACACGGGCGCGAAGGCCGGCCCTGGCATGTGCGCCGTCCGGCTGCATGGGGAGCCAACTATACGAGAGGGTTACGTCCGACCCCGGTGTACTTGCTGACCGATGCTCGTCTCGTCGCATCCGTTCACCCTGTTCGACTACTTCCGCGTGCCCTACGAGGTGACGCCGGGCGCGGGCGAGCTCGGCCGGATCGGCAACGCGGACCGCGCGGTCGTCTGGCCTGCCGGGGCGGCCGCGGCAGCGAGCCGTCGCGGACTGTGGCTCCTCGACGGCGCGCGGTTCTACGCCGGTGTGACAGCGGACGCCGATGTCCGCACCTGGGAGCGGACGCTCGGCGGCCGCTGGGACGATCTCGCAGAGGTCCACGATCCCCAGGGCAGGCGCGTGACTGCCGTCAGGCGGCGAAGCGACGGCACGCTGCTGCTTCCGTTCGACCCGGGAGACGCGATGGTCTCGGCTTGGTCGGAGTCGTACGCCGGGGAGCAGCCGGAGGCGCGATCGCACGCCAAACGGCTCGCGACGACGGGCTACTACGCCGTGCGCCCGGCTCTGCCCCGGCCGCTGCAGCTCGCGCTCAGGCGCTCGTTCAGCCGCATCCAGGCGCGGACGCCGTATCCCCGGTGGCCGATCGAGAGCGGTCTGCACGACCTCTACCGGCTGCTCTTCCGCTGGCTCGCACAGGCGCTCGGCGACCCGCTCCCGGCACTCGATCCGTGGCCCGACGGGAAGCGCTGGGCGCTCGTCCTCACTCACGACGTCGAGCACGCCGAGGGCTACCGGTCGATCCCGCTCATGCGCGACCTCGAGCGCGATCTCGGCTACCGGTCTGCCTGGTTCCTCGTCCCGGAGCGGGACTACGTCGTCGAGGACTCGGTCGTCGCCGCTCTTCGCGCGGAGGGCTTCGAGGTGGGAGTCCACGGGCTCCGGCACGACGGGCGCGACCTCTCACCGAGCGTCCTTCCCGAGCGGCTGCCGGCGATGGCGCGCTGGCGCGACCGCTGGGGCGCGACCGGCTTCCGCTCGCCTGCGACCCATCGCAACTGGAAGACGATGCCGACGCTCGGCTTCGCCTACGACTCGTCGAGCTTCGACACCGATCCGTTCGAGCCGCAGTCGGGCGGCTGCTGCACGTGGCTGCCCTTCCACAACGGTGAGCTCGTCGAGCTCCCGCTCACGCTCACGATGGATCACACGCTCTTCGTGATCCTGCGCCGGGACGCCTCCGCCTGGGAGGAGAAGGGTGACTTCCTGCGCGACCGGGGGGGAATGGCCCTGCTCCTGACGCACCCGGACTACATGCGCGACGAGGCGAGCCTCGAGGCGTACAGACGGTTCCTCCGCCGCTATGCGGACGACGACACCGCGTGGCTCGCCCTCCCGTCCGAGGTCGCCGCGTGGTGGGACCGACGCGCGGCGTCGCGGGTCGAGGCGAACGGCGCGGAGCCGCGCGTCATCGGGCCGGCCGCCGGCGAGGCACGGATCGTTCTGATGGGAGCCGACTAGTAGGACAGGCTGTCGGCCCGAACGGGCCGGCGATGATCGTCCTCCGGGCTCGCTCGGCGCCGGCCCGTGGCCGTTCGAGCAGGATCTCTCCGCCCACGGAAAGCCCCTCGAGGCGAGTCTCAGCCCTTCTTCTCCGTCTTTGCGACGATCTCATAGGCTCCGGCGTCCGGCCGAACGCCTCTTGGACGCAGCCGCCCGGTTATGTCGCGTCGCGGGAATCGCTTCGGATCGCCTGCCCCGCGGGCGCAGCGATCGTTCGGGGCGAGGGCGTAGTTCGGCGGCTTGGCGTGGGGATCGACGAAGTGCGGATTGCATCGACGGTTTCCGACTCCGGGACATCGAGCGGTGTTGCCGGCAACGTAGACGTCATACGACTCGTCGACATGGTCGTCGCACGAGGACACGTTGGAGGTGAAGATGTTCGCGTACATCTGGAGGCGACCGCCTCCGCAGTTGACGTCGTTCACCGGCTGCTCGATGTCGTTGTAGCGAACGACGAAGGACGAGCAGTCTCCTCCCGGCGTGGCCTGAGTGAGCACGATCGAGTTGCAGCAGCTCGTGGGGCCGAACACGTCGTTCTCGATCAACCAGTTCCTCTCGACCGCGCCTCCGAACGGCTCCGCCTGGATGTCGGAGGTGGGGCAGTCGTAGAAGATGCTGTCCCGGATCGTGATGTTCACGCCGCCCTGCGTCTGCATGCAGTCGACGTGGTAGCCGGCATGAGTAGTACCCCCGCAGGTGTTGTCGCTGCCCGAGGTCACGTCGTGGATCCTCACGCCCACGACCTGATCGTCGCGGGGCTCGTTCGCGCCGGAGCCACCCCAGAGGCGGAATCCGTCCTCCGGGCTCCCCGACAGGCAGGCGTCGAAATCGCCGAAGTCACCGCCTCGGATCGTCACGTTCGACGCGCGGATGAACGCCGACCTGCCGTGGAAGTTCGCCACGAGCACATCCACGAGACCCCGCGGGCATGCCTGGTCGCAGACGTCCAGGTCACCTCTCTCGCTCCCGTAGCCGGCGGCGGAGATGTTCTCGAGGTGGACGTGGCTGGCGGATATCGACATCGCGGCGACCGTCACCTTCGCCTTCGGCGCAGGCTCGATCGTGACCGGGCCGCTCTTCGCGCCTGCCGGCCGGATCCACTGGGCGGGATAGGCGCCGGCGGTGACCTCGACGACCTCGCCCCCGCGCGCAAGCCCATACGCGCGATTGAAGCTCGCGCACGGACGAGACGGCGCTCCGCGACGACAGGTCGCGTCGTTCCCCGAAGGGGTCACAGTGACGCTGACGACGGGGTTTCGCGACGACCGCTTCGTCAGCCGATTCGACGCGGCGGCGCTGCCGTCGAGGGCAGCGAGGATCGCTACTCCTGCCAGACCGCATCCGGCGAAGACAGCAAGCCGGCCGAGGAGTAGCTGCGACTGCAAGGAGCCCGCAGCCTAGCGCGGGTCGGCGCGATCAGGGTATTTCGTCGGCGCCGGCGTCGACACCCGGGCCCTGCGGTCGGGGCTGGCCGTCGATGTCGGTGGTCGGGTAGTCGCCCACGGTCTGGCTCGCGGCGTTTCTCGCGCACGTGTCGCCGGAGGCAAGATGGAAGTTGCCCGGGCTGGTGTCGCTCGTGGTGTCGGCCACATAGTGCGGCGTGCAGACCTTCGCGCTCGATCCGCACGAGCCGCCGCTGTAGAAGACGTTGTAGGCGTAGCTCGCGCCGCCGCCCGCGAAGCCGCAGCTCCCTCCGGTCATGATGTTGTTGCGGAAGATCACGCTCGCGCCGTTCCAGCAGCCTCCGTGCACAGCCGCACCGTTCACGAACGTGTTGTTCTCGATCAGGATCGGCCCGTTGCAATGGTCGCCGTCGGACGAGGAGTCCGAGCCGATGTCGATCGCCTGGCCCGGCGACTGCGGCTCGTTGAAGATCGAGTTCTCGATCGTGATCGGACCGGGCGTGCCGCCGTCGTAGGGCCGGAAGATGATGCACTGCCCCGGGCAGCCGTAGAAGACCGAGTCGGCGATCACGAGATTCGAGATCCCGTAGCCCTGCATCGAGTCGACGTGCTCCCCGGTGCCGCACTCGAAGTCCGGCGGCGCCGTCACCGTCTCGAAGGTGTCGTGGTCGAAGACGACGTCATTGATGTCGTCCGAGTTGGCGCGGAAGTCGATCAGGTCCTCCAT
>Ga0335081_10000823_pt1 | contig 50282 bp, 53 predicted proteins | sample Lox_Sample_35_FD_206713 | JGI IMG/M metagenome (GOLD analysis project Ga0335081, IMG submission 206713) | Soil microbial communities from Loxahatchee National Wildlife Refuge, Florida, United States - Lox_Sample_3.5 | ecosystem: Environmental > Terrestrial > Soil > Wetlands | place: USA... | reverse complement strand
CGAGGGAAAGTCAAGCACAAAGGATCGACCTGGCACATAGACGAGACCTTTGTGCGCATTTCTGGTCGTTGGATGTACCTGTTTCGCGCCGTCGATAGCGGCGGGCAGACGGTGGACTTCTACTTGTCCGAAACTCGCGATCGGGAAGCCGCCAAATGCTTCCTGAAGCGAGCCTTGGCGAATCCCGATAATCGACCCCCGCGGGTGTTCGCCAGAGACCGCCTGCGAAGTTATCCTGCCGCCATCCGCGAACTGCAGAACGAAGGCCAAATCCATCGTAGTTGTCGCCACCGAACCCGCCCCTACTCAAATAACCGCATCGAATCCGACCACCGTCACGTGAAACGCGCTTGCGGGCCATGCAGGGCCTGCGGACCACAGCGACTGCTGGCGCGGTCATCGCGGGGATCGAGGCGGTGCAGATGATTCGCAAAGGGCAAGTACTTGGAATCACCAAAAAGAACCTGCACGGGCAGGCCTGGGTTTTCGGCGCTCTGCTCGGTCTCAACTAACACCCTCATAGAAACCGCCACGCCTTATCGACATCCGTTCAACCTTGTTGCAACACTTCCGTCACACCGGCTTGCGCCTGGCACAAGCCTCCTCTTCCATGGCTACCGCCCGCGGGAACAGAAGCCGGTCCTCTGCCTGGACATGCTCGCTCATGTCCAGTTCGAATGCTCGCAGACCATCGTACAGAGCCACCAGCGACGCCGGCATCGCGGATAGAGGCATGTAACCATTGCTCAGGCGACGAATCTCGCCGAGTTCTGCGCCCGTCTGATCGTGCTCCAGAACCATGACTCGGATTGGGTTCTCCACGGTGCCGAAGGCTGGCCAGGAGACATGGACCTTCTGTCGCACATCCTCCTCCACTCGGGCGATGTAAGGGAACAGCGTCTGCTCTTCCTTCACCAGGTGCATCAGCAGATCCTTGGCCATCGCGGCGAATAGCGCTTCCATCCGCTTCAACTCCGGGTAATCTTTGCTGTGCCTGGCTATGACGTCTTTGAACAGGGAGCTGAGCCGCGTCAGCTCTTGGCGGCAAAAGGTATGATGCTTTTCCACAATGTGCTCCATCAGGCTGCTGAGCGGCTTGTCATTCCACGTCTCGGGCGGCTGGCTTGAGCTATTCATTTCTCTTGTTCCTCGTTACTGAAGTTGCTGGAATCGGAAGCACGGACTAGCTCCGGCTGGAAACGGGCGCCGGAGGCGAGCTTCGGAAACTTCCTTCGCCTACATCTGAAGGTGGCGTGGGCGGCGAGGACCGGGGTCCCAGTCGAACCAGTTATCACTATTCCCATCATTTCCTTACATGCCGATTTGTTCGGGCTTTTTGATGGGCATAGCCTGGCAACTCCTCTTATCTCGCGGTATAGCCGCCGTCGATCACCAGTTCGCTCCCTGTGATGAACTTCGCCTCATCGGAAGCGAGGTAGACCACCGCCCAACCAACATCATCAGGCTCGCCCACATGTCCGATCGGGTGTCGTGCGTCGAGCTGTATTCGAACTTCATTGACATCACCCTGCTCTGCCGCGAAGTTTTCGACCATGGGTGTCCAGATGAAACCGGGATGGATCGAGTTCACACGGATCTTGTCTGCGGCGTAGAACAAGGCATCGTTCTTCGTCATCAGCCGAATCGCGCCCTTGGGAGCGTGATACGGAGGAAGGTCGCCCGCTCCGACGATGCCGTAGATGGAGGACAGGTTGATGATGCTACCGCCGCCGGCCCGTTTCATAGGTGGGATGGAATACTTTGTACAGAAAAAAACACCCTTCACGTTGACGGCCATCAGTTTGTCCCACTCTTCTTCGGAGACCTCATGGGTCGGCTTGTTCACGCCAGTGATGCCTGCATTATTCACGAGCACGTTGATCTTTCCGAACTTCTGCTCCACGTCGCTGAATACTGCCTTCACTTCAGCTTCTTCGCGCACGTCGAGATGCCAGAACTTTGCTCTGCCGCCAGCCTTCGTGATTTCTTCGACAACTTGCTGGCCGCTTCCGTCAAGGACATCAGTCAGCGCAACGGCTGCTCCCTCGTGAGCGAGCAGGTTGCACGCCGAATGTCCAATCCCCTGGGCACCACCGGTCACAATCGCGACTTTCCCTTTTACCCGGTCCACTTCATACCCCTTTGCGCGGTGCTACTGACTTCCAGATCCCCGTACATTAGCCGTCGCGGCAAACAACGCTCCCATCCGCTCCAACTCCGGGTGATCTTTGGATGCCCGGCAATGATGTCTTTGAACAGGGAGCGGAGTTGCTCAGCTCTTGCCGGCAAAAGGCATGGTGCTTTTCCACGATGTGCTCCATCAAGCTACTGAGCGGCTTGTCATTCCAGGTCTCCGCGAGCTTGCTTGCGTCCCGATTCATAATTTGGGTCCTTTCACCGTGCCTCCGGTATCGGAAACACGGTCTGGCGATGGCGCGAGCTTAGAAATGCCAGCAGCGCAGACAATTGGTCCGAAGTCAGATTGCCGTTGTAGGACGGCATATTGGCTGTGCCGCTGTAAATTCGTGTGGTCATCTGGGCAGGCGTCATGGTATCTCCGGCGTAGGTGAGATCGGGGCCGCGGATACCGCCATAGCCGGAAACGGTATGACAGTATTCGCAGCCTTTCTCGTGAAAGACTCTCGCCCCATCGGCGACGGAGCCGCTCGTCGCGCCGACCACCCGCGCGGGCAAGGGCGGCGCCTCCATTCGGGGCGACCACGGAGCGACATGCCCGACCACACCGTAGTACGCAATCATAAAAGTAACAAATGCCACGATGACGAATGACCATGGACGCCGGAGTGGACTGCGTTCGCCCTTGCCCGCTACCAGCGGGAGGAGAATCAGAGCCGCTCCGAAGAGGGCTGGCCCAAGAATGATCACCCAATCTTCCGACCATTTGGGAATCAGGGTAAGGACGGCATAGTACCAGAGAAAATACCACTCGGGTCGTGGAGAGGCTTCGACAATTGTAGGATCCGGCGGTTTGCCCAATGCCGGAGGGCCAACAATCATTGCGAGCGTGACGACTGTCGCAATTACTAGAAACCCAAAAACGACGTCGCGCCAGGCGGCGTCGGGCCAAAATGGTTCCCCATCGCGAGCCAGCAATGCGTGATACCAGGAGCGATAGGTCTTTGGGTCCACAGGGCGTCCGGCCTGCGGCGGCTCTGAGATACCGTTATGCAGAACGAGATAGAGATGGAATCCGATCAAAAGGAAAATGAGCCCCGGAATGAAAAAGACATGCGCCGCAAAGAAACGGCTCAACGTAGCACCACCAACGGTGTCTCCGGCCAGAATGAAATGCCCCAGCCAGTTGCCGATTACTGGTGTCCGCCCGGCTTGTTCTGCTGCAATCACCACCGACCAAAAACCAGTTTGATCCCAGCGCAGCAGTTGGCCCGTAAAAGCCATCAGCAGCGTCATCAACAGCAGGCCCGCGCCGGTAAGCCAGTTCATCTGTCGCGGATACTTGTACGCGGCCATCAGGTAGACGCGGATCGCATGCAGGCCGATCAGAATGATCATGGCCGTGGCGCCGAAGGCGTGAATGCCTCGCACGATACTTCCGAATCTCGTGCCAGTAATGAACACCAGCGAATCGTAGGCCTCGCCGGAAGAGGGGACATAACCGCTCGCGAGCGCAATGCCGGTGACGATTTGGATGAGGAAGGCAATGAGCGTCGCACTGCCGAGCACGTAAAACCAAGCCGACTTACGCGCGCGCGGAACCGGGTGCTTCATCAAGGGCCCAATCAGAGCGGAAGTGCCAGTGACGTCATCGAACCAGTTCCACGCCCGCTTGAGGATTCGCATGTCTCCGGTGCCTCCCCTAGGTGATGGGAACAGGGCTCGTCAGGATTTGCACTTCGTCGTTTTGGACGCGGACCGGATACTGATTCAGAGGTTTGGGCGGAGGCCCGGAAGCCACTGAGCCGTCCGCATAGAAGACTCCGCCATGACAGGGGCACATGAAGAGGTTCGCGTCTGCCAACCAGCGGACGGGGCAGCCCAGATGCGTGCAATTCATCGAAAACGCGATGAATCGGTCATCGCCAACGCGACGGACCCAGGCCGCAGTCTGGGCCGTCACACCGGACCAAGGCAATGGAGATGGGTCGAGGAACGATACATTAACTGTCGACCCAAGCCGGAAATCGTTCAACTTACCCACGCTCCGCCAGACCTGTGGCGCTTTTCGAAGGCCAAGTAGAAAACCGATGCTGGGGATGGCAACGAGTGCGGCGCCGATGGCTCCCAGCGTGACGCTGAGACGGCTCAGAAATTTTCGCCGGCCTGTTTCCTCACACCCCTGCTGTATGCTTTCAGATCGGACGTTCTCGCTCATCTGGTCATCTCCTTCGAATAAGCGCCTGTAGGGCCGGGTCGGCGATTCCAGATCACCACCTGATGAGGACGCCAGAGATATTGCAGCGGAAACATGACCAGGTGGACGAGCCGGCTGAATGGAAACAGAAGAATGACAACGAACCCGGTCACAAAATGGAGCTTGGGCAAAAACGGAAGGGAAGCGACCGTGCTCATGTCCGGGTGCAGCGCAGCCAGCGACCAGAACCACGGAACGGCCGTGTGTAGGTACCACACGCCGCCCCAACGGTTGAAAATCGCTACGCCGACACCGGTCCCCACTTGGACCAGAAGCACGAACAGGAGCACGCCATCCATGTAAGATGTCGTCGCTTGCGCCAGCGATTTCGGGACCAGACGGCGTGCGATCAATACAATCAATCCGAAGAGCGTGTATAGGCCTAGCGCCATCCCGGTCAATTCCAGTGCGAACCGCCTCATCTCGCCGCCGAGAAGCCATGCCGCAACCCCGGGAAGCAGCGCCGCGAACAGGTGCGCCAAGAGAATCAGCGTGATTCCGTAATGCCAAGGCACGGAACCCCAGAACAGTTTTCGATTCTCGAGAATCTGTGAGGAAAGGCTCGAGTAAGTGTAGCGATTTGTGAAATAGCGATAAACGCCAACCCCGATCGCCAGTACTAGCGCTATGTATGGGAGTGCGATAAGAAGGAATGCGTCCATGGCGTCATCCTCAGGCTTCCATAGCCTCGGCCTGAGCACTGGATGCCTCCTGCTGATACTGAAGCAGGCTCAGCAGCGCTCGCAAAACGTGTTTGTAAGGATTCTCAGTCGAATCGAGGATCTCAACCATCCGCGAAACCGCTGGAAGCATGCAATCCTCGATGAGAGGACTGCGTTCCTGTTCCGCTGCGTGCATGTATCGAAGCAAGAGGCTGATGTGATCGGGCAGTTCGAAACCGAGCGGGATTCCCCGGGCCTCCATTCGCCCCTTCAGCTCCGCCAGGAAGAGACCCCGCCTGCCGTCGTCGCCAAACAGGTGATATCCGAGATTGGGCGTGCAGTCGGGACGCAAATCGAAGGCGTTGGTGTAGGTCTCCTGGAGCTGGCCGAGACTTCTTCCGGCAACCGCGTTTTGAAAGTCCGCGATATGCGCGTGCGCGTCGGGGAACTCCGGCACAAGTTCGGACATGCAATCGCTGACGGCTTTCCCGATCGGGCACTCCGGATAACCCAGAATTTCAGCGAACAAAGAATAGAGCGCCATGTCCTATAAGCCCCTTTTCGGCCAGTACAGGAAACCCGCGCCGCGCTGTTCCTGAAAGGCCTGCGTGTCGATTCCGAGTTCGACCACCTGTTCCCGCATAAACGGGGGCACAACCAAACGCTCATCGAACCCCGCGAGCGCCGTCAGGTGGAAAATACCTTCCACTTCCTCTGGGGTCAAGTGTGCCTCCTCAAGGGCTCGCTGCGCGGTTTCCATGGAAATGTCGCCGACGGTTTGGGCGCGCTTGTAGATGCGGACGCCCAGCAATTTGCGGTAGACCGCGATCACTTCCGATTCGTCTCCAGCCGAAAAAAGACTCGCCATATAACGGATGGGCAGGCGGGCGTTTTCAAGCGAGCTGAAGAAGTCCGTCTCCATCTCATAGAAGCCCTGCTGGTTCAGCGTGGCGGTCACCGGTAGAAGCGGCGGCACATAGAACAGCATGGGCAGCGTTCGCCATTCCGGATGCAAAGGCAGCGCCATGCGCCACTGCTTTACAAACTTGAAGATTGGCGACTTCTGAGCGGATTCCACGATCTTCCGATCGATGCCGCTATTTGCAGCCTCGCGAATCACTTCAGGGTCGAACGGATCGAGGATCATATCCCGTTGCGCTTCGACCAGCTCCGATTCGGGCCTTGAGGCGGTCTCCTCAATGCGATCCGCGTCATACAGAACAACGCCGAGATAGCGTATCTTTCCGACGCATGAGTGCATACAGGCGGGAGCCTCGCCCATTTCCAGGCGAGGATAGCAGAGGATGCATTTTTCCGCCTTGCCGCTGTTCCAATTGAAATAAACTTTCTTGTACGGACAGCCGGAAACACACATGCGCCAGCCCTGGCATTTCTCCTGGCTCACCAGAACGATCCCATCCTCTCCCCGCTTATAGATCGCGCCGGACGGACAGGCGGCGACACAACTCGGGTTCAGGCAGTGATTACACATCCGCGGGAGATAGAAATAAACGAGTTGCTGCAACTCGAAGAATCGCCGCTTCTCTTCTTCGTTCAGGACCCCCAGATTCGGGTCGTTCGCCGCGTAAATGGGCGAGCCGCTCAGATCGTCGTCCCAGTTCGGGCCGGCCTCGATCTCCATGTCCTCGCCCGTGATCATCGAAATCGGGCGCGCGACAGGCTGGTCGTCGCCCAATGGCGCGTCGATCAAATCCTTATAGCGATAGGTCCACGGATGATAGTAGTCGTCCAATGTCGGCAGCCGGGGATTGTAGGAGAGGTTGATGAGCTCGCTTTTCTTGCTGCCGAGCTTCAGACGAAGCTGGCCATCTTCGAGCACCCAGCCGCCATCGTACTGCTCCTGATCTTCATACAGTGTCGGGTATCCGGTGCCCGGCTTGGTCTCCACGTTGTTCCACCACATGTACTCCGTGCCGGGCCGGTCGGTCCAGAGGTTCTTGCAAGCGAGACTGCAGGTGTGGCATCCGATGCACTTATCGAGATGGAAGACCATCGAAACCTGCGAGCGCACATTCATGCGTGATTCCTTCCTAGTCCCACTGTGGTTTGCCCTCCAGCTTGTGGACGATCACGTAGGTGTCGCGATCGGTGGCCGGCGGGCCGTAATCGTTAAAGCGATAGCAGTTCTGCGCGTAACCACCGGCCATCAATACGGGCTTCAGCCGCATTCGAGTGATGCTATTGGTTCCCCCACCGCGGCGGTTCTTGCGGACTGGAGACTTGGGGAAAGAGATAGTCCGTTCCGGAGCATGGTAGAAGATGCAAATGCCGTGCGGGATCCGGGCGCTGACCACGGCGCGCGTCACGATGACGCCATTGTCGTTGTAGGCCTCCACCCAGTCGTTGTCCAGGACGCCGATCTCCGCGGCATCCTTGTCATTCAGCCAGAAGGGTTCGACACCTCGCGACAGAGTGAGCATCCGCAAGTCGTCGTAGTAGGTGGAATGAATATGCCATTTTCCGTGCGGCGTGATGCAGGCCAGTGTGATGGCCTTCCCGAAAGCCTTGCTGTTGACAAGATTGAGCGTATTTGCGAGAGCGATGCGAGGTTTAAACGTGGGGCACGACTCGCCGAAAGCGCGATATGCCTCGTGATCGAGATAAAGGTGCTGGCGTCCGGTGAGCGTGCGCCACGGGATCAGACGCTCGATGTTGATAGCGTAGCCGGTGTAAGCCCGGCCGTTGTTCACGATGCCCGACCAGCAGGGGCTGGTCAGGATGCGGCGAGGCTGTTTGCCAAGGTCGGCAAAGTCATAGCGGACGCCACGATAGCTCTCCGCCAAATCCGCGAGCGGCAGTCCGACTTGACGCTCGCGTTCCTTGAAGCCGCGATAGGCCACCTCGCCATTGCACTCGGGCGCAAAGAAGAGTACGAAGTTCGCGGCGTCCACGGCATCCTCCAAAGAGGGATAGCGATGCCCATTCCATTCATAAGCCGGAACGGTCTTTGCGAATTCGTCATATAGGTCCGCAACATCCATGTCGATGCCGTGGTCTTCGACTCCGTGCTCCTTGACTTCCGGTCCAAGAGAGTTGAAGCGATGCGCCAGATTGACGTAATCGCGTTCAACGACCGCCAAGTGGGGCATGGTCTTGCCTGGCACAGGTTCGCACTCCCCTTTGGTCCAATCCCGCACTTCGGGCTGCGCAATCTCATCCCGCGTATCATGCAGCAGGGGAGTCGCGACCAGATCCCGAAACGGCTCGGGGAAGTGGATGCGCGCAAGCTCGCTGGTCTTTTCCGCGAGCGCCCGGAAAATGTCCCAGTCGCTCCGCGATTCCCAGCACGGAGGAACCGCTGCGCCCAGCGGATGAATATAAGAATGGAGATCGGTGGTGTTAAGGTCGTTCTTCTCGTACCAGCTTGCCGACGGCAGAATCACGTCGGAGTACAGCGCCGACGTGTCCATGCGGAAGTTCAGGTCGACAACCAGGTCCATTTTGCCCTGTGGCGCCGCCTCGCGGCATTCCACTTCCTGGACGGTATCCTGCGCGACCTCGTCAGCGATTGCGTTAGAGTGCGTTCCCAAGTAGTGGCGCTGAAAGTATTCCTGGCCTTTGGCGCTGCTGTGAAGTGCATTTGCCCGCCAGATCAGCCACACGCGAGGCCAGTTTTCCGGAAGGTCGGGGTCTGCGACCGAGAAGCGGACTTTTCCCGTGCGAAGCTGATTCACCGTCCAGTCCGCAATTTCCGGAGCGGTATGCGCGCCAGCTTCCTCCGCATCACGCACAAGCTGGATGGGGTTGCGATTGAACTGGGGATAAAACGGAAGCCAGCCCATGCGCACTGCGTCGACCTGCAAGTCCATGAAGTGCTCGGGGGCGAAGCGGCCGTTCGGCGGGTGATAGTCGGCATGCCGCCTTTCATACCGCCACTGATCGCTATGAACATAGTGGAATGACGGACCATTCTGGAGCCGTGGCGGCCGGACCCAATCGAGAGCGTTCGCCAGCGTACCCCAGGAAGCCATGGGAGTGAGCTTTTCCTGGCCGGTGTAATGATTCATCCCTCCGCCGTTCACCCCCACGCAGCCACAGAGGATCAGCGCCGAGATGCCGGCGCGGTAATGCAGATTGTTGTGATACCAATGATTGATGCCGGAGCCAACAATAATGGTGCATTTGCCCTTCGTCTTGTCGGCGGTAGTGGCGAATTCGCGTGCGAGTTGCACAACGGTGTTTCGGCCGGTTCCGGTGAACTTCTCCTGCCAGGCCGGCGTGTAGGCGATTTCCTCGTCGTCGTAGCTGGCCGGGTAGTCGCCGGCGAGGCCGCGCGGCACGCCATACTGCGCCATCAGGAGATCCAGACCCGTGGTAACCGCCACTCGGCCGTCGACCGTTTCTATGTAGCGGACCGGCACCCAGCGGTAGAAGGTCCGTCCGCCTCCGAAATCGATAAAGGAAATTTGCAGCACGTCCTCGCGGCTGTCAATCAGGCTCAGTTGAGGATCGATATCCGTTCCGTCCAGGCCGTCTTTCAATTGGAGGTTCCATTGGCCGTCCTGACTCTGCCAGCGAAAGCCGATTGAGCCTTGAGGCATTCGTGCTTGGCCGCTAGGGCCGTCAAGGACCACGAACTTCCATTCGCCATTCTCAACGTCGCGATAACGGGCCAGCCGATTGGCCCGCAGAAATCGCCCGGCGGCATGCCCATCAGCCGTCTTTTCGATCTCGACCAGAAACGGAGTGTCGGAATACCGCTTCAGGTAGTCGACGAAGTACGGAACCTGTCGATCCACGTGAAATTCCTTGAGGATGACGTGATTTACCGCCATCCACATCGCCCCATCCATCCCGGCGTTTACCGGAATCCACCAATCGGCGTGTTTAGAAACCTGGCTAAGATCCGGCGATAGGACCACCAACTTGGCGCCATTGTGCCGCGCCTCAACGACGAAGTGTGCATCCGGCGTCCGGGTCATGCTCAGATTGCTTCCCTCGACCACGATGTACTTGCTGTTGAACCAATCCGCGCTTTCCGCGACGTCGGTCTTCTCGCCCCACGTTTCGGGTGAAGCGGGCGGAAAATCGGCGTACATGTCGTAGAAGCTGAGCATGACGCCACCGAAGAGTTGCAGGAAGCGGGAGCCCGCTGCGTAGCTCAGCATGGACATCGCCGGAATGGGCGAGAAGCCGATAACGCGGTCCGGGCCGTATTTCTTCGCCGTATACAGCATGGAAGCCGCGATGAGTTCCAGGCATTGGTCCCAACCGGCGCGGCGGAATCCGCCTTTCCCCCGCGCTGTCTGATACTCGTGACGCTTTTCTTCATCCTCCACAATCGATGCCCAGGCCTCGACCGGATCTTTGTGTTTGGTTCGAGCGCTCTCCCAAAGATCCATCAGGACTCCGCGGAGATACGGATACTTCATCCGCAGAGGGCTGTAAACGTACCAGGAATACACGATGCCCCGTTGGCACCCGCGCGGCTCGTACAGTGGCAGGCTGTTTTCTAGTTTCGGGTAATCGGTGGCCTGCATCTCCCAGGTCACGATGCCATTCTTGACGTAGATATTCCATGAGCAACCGCCGGTACAGTTGACGCCATGCGTGCTCCGTACGACTTTATCGTGCTGCCAGCGGTTGCGATAGAACTCTTCCCACAGCCGCAGCTTGGGATTGACGATATCCTTGATCCAGCTCACAGCGGCGCTCCTTGGCCGGTGGCTCTTTCAACCAGGGCCCGACGTACTGATTTCACGCGGTCGCGCCAGAGAAGTCCCGTGAGCGCGACAAAAGCTCCTCCCAGGAGCAGCGCAGCAAGCAGAACAATTTGGGTACTCCACTGCGATTGCTGTCGCGATTCCGCCTGTTCGAGGAAGGCCATCAGATCGGCTTGTTCCTCGGAGGCCAGTGGGTGCACGCCGTAAATGGGAGTCATGACCTGGAAGTATAGAGTCTGCATCGCAGATTGAGTTCCGCGGGGACCAAGCTTACGGTAGGCTCGCGTCAGATCGGGCCCCAAAGTTCCACCGCCGGGGAAAGGGATTCCTGCGATGCTATGGCAGGAGACGCATGCTGGGCCGCCGTTACGAAAGCGAGTTGCTCCGGTGAACAAGAGTTCTCCGCGCGGGCCCGAACCTTGTGCGGCTTGAGGGGTGACCAGCGGAATCTGCTGGGCCCAACCCGTTATCGGCCAAATTGCCAAAATCGCGAAGGCCGGTCGGCGCATAGGTTCAATAGCCGCTAAATTCCTCTATCCGGATATCATCGCCATCCACGCCAGAGTTGGTGACCATCGTTTGAAGGTCGCGGACCATCTGCGGCGGACCCGCAATGTAATAAATAGGCCCTGCAGAGTACCAATCTGGGGATGCCACTGCCTTCAGATGGCGATCCAACATCTGATAATTAATCAGGCCCACTTCCCCCTTCCAGGAGCGAGTCGATTTCTCGACTTCGGTCATCGTTGCGATGAGTTTATAGTTTGGGTTGTACTGTTCGAGGGCCTGCAGCTCTTCGAGGAACGCCGAATCTTCCGGCCTACGGTTCGAATAGAAGAGGAAGATGCGATGCGGTAGTTTCTTTTTCGCCGCATGAATCACAATGCTGCGAAACGGGGTAATACCGATACCACCAGCGAGCAGAACGGCTGGCCGAGTGGCATTATTGTGCAGGGTTAAGTTGCCAAACGGGCCCTCGACCTTGACTTCGGAGTGGATAGGCATGGTCTTCAGGACGTGTTTGAAAGCGGTGTCACGCAACCGGGTCGTCACCATGATCGTCGGTTCATGGGGGGCACTGCTGATCGAGAATCCTCGCGTGTTCCCCTCAGCATCAGTTTCTGGCGGGTTCAACAGTGTCATGTCGACGAATTGACCAGCTTTGAAGATCCATCCAGGTGGCTTCTCGAACTGAAAAGCCATAGTATGGTCGGCTACTTCATGACGTTCAGCAAGCCTTGTCATGAAAGTCGGCGAATTCGCAACCGTGCTCATTTTGTTCTCCTTCCCATTCCCGCAGTTTTGCCAAAAGTAAGAGGCCGGTGTCAGGACGTGCTTAGCGTGAGGCCGCAATGATTGCAGCTTCCGGAGGCAACCCACGGGTTTTCTATGCCGCTCTCATACAACGTCGTAACGAGTCTACGAGGATCGCCAAGATCACTCCAGCCGATATCGTCGAGGCTGGCGACTGCGAGCCTCTCCGTGCTCACCGCCAACACCTGTTTCGAGAAGTCGGCGATCGGGAGAACATCATAAACCCGCTGCATCATCTCGGTTTCCATTGCGGGGTCGGGTAAAGACAGTAGCGGTTCAAAGGTGCGATACAGAGTCGGGGATGCGTTCCGGATCATTCCCAGAAAGGCGGTGGCGCATCCCACCATCACAAACGTATTCCAAAGACAACCCCGATCCAACAAGCTCTGTGCGAGCTCGTACGACGGCTTCTCCCAGAAGCGTTTGACGGGACGCAGGCGACCGCCCGATGGACCCGTAACTGTTACGTCCGGTTCGATCCAGCCGTATTCGATCTCGGGATGTGTCGGCGCGGCGCCCAACAGGATTACGGACTGCGCATTGGTTTCTGCAAGATCGAACGCTGATGCGACTCCGGTCATGAATTCGTCTTCCTTCGCATAATGGTGATCCGATGGGAAGAAAGCAACCAAGGCACGCTCGTCGAATCGAACAACGTGCAGCAAGGTCCAGAGAATCGCAGGAAGGGTGCCTCGATTGCTTGGCTGCACTACCATCCGGGCTGGCGGCACTTTCTCAAGCTCCTTCTCGTAGAAGGGTTCATGTGCCCTTGTCAGCACGAATAAGGTCCGATCACGATTGATGCTGTTCGCGATTCTGAGCCGGGTTTGGGCGAGGAGTGTTCTCCCTCCCAGCAACGGAGAGAATTGCTTTGGCCGATCGTCGCCCGAGACCAGTCGCGTCAAAGACCGTAGGCGAGTACCGTCACCTCCAGCCAAGATCACACCCCAGCGATGGTTGTCATGTGGCGAATTGTACGCTTCAGCCGTGGTTTTCGGATTTTCGGTCATGGTTTGCAGACGATCAATCGAGCTTGATGGACTGAACTTTGAGCGTGCTGCCTTCCAATTCGCCGGTTACCGTGGCGCGAAGGTGATCCTTCTTCGTCGATGCCTTCAGCTCATCCAGAGCCTTTTGGCTGCCGTCCTTGTCGAACTTCAGAAACGTGCCCTCTGACGTGAGGATGCCGTAACCGGTAGATTCGCACGCCAGGGCACAACTCCGGGTGTGAGTGTCCACCGTGCTCGGCTTGAATTTGGTGGAGCACTTTTGGTCCACAAGCGGAATATTGGTCCACGTCTGCACCGCGGCAGTTAACGGTAGAGCAGCAGCGATTGCCAGGAACGCGACCAGAGATTTCCTCATTTTGAACACTCCTTTCTTGGATTATAGGTTGCCGGGTATGCCGGCGAGCGGACTTTGGGTTACCGGCTGGACGTGTAGCGTAAGATGGAATCCCGCGCCAAGCCGAGCCAACGCGACTGCGTTGAGCGACAGCCCAAAATCGCGCAGCGCATTGTCGTAGAAACCAGAAGCGACCAAAAGATTGATGATGATCAACCACAGCCAGATCGCCACAATCCATCCTCCGATACGCGGCGTAAACGCAACAATCAGCCCGGCGATGATTTCCGCAACGCCGGCGATCATCATAAGCGTGTGGGCTGGAAGTGGCAGAATGCGAGTCGCCAGTGGCGCCAGGTACATATCCCAGTTCGCCAGCTTGTCCGTGAATTGATCAACGCCGGCGACGATAGGCACGATGGTGAATGCTATCCGCAGCACCCAGTAGGCCTGTCGAGCCGCATTTCCTACAGACTCGGGGCTGGACGCGTTCGCCATCGCTTAAAGGCCGAGGCTGGCGTGTTCTCAAGCCTGCTGAATTCCTGTTCAGATTTCCAATTCAGCGCGTCACGTCGGCCTTTGTTTTGATTGTGATCAGATGCCGAGAAGAAGACAATGAACCAGGTATCACTTCGAGTGGAACAGGCGTCACGGACGCCACGGTCAGCCCTCGAATTTAAGCGCGACCGAGCCTCCAGTGACGGCTGACTCCAGAGCGCGTACAAGGCGGCAGGAATTTTCGGACGCACCCACGGCCGTTCAATCTCGGGCCGGCGTGAGGCCACCTGGGAAGTGCTGTTCCCCGCTGGGCGTTGCTGACCTCTTGGTATATGCTGGACCGGCGGCGTCCTCTGAATGCCGGCCATCGAGAGACCGGCATTGAACTGGGCGGGCTTGCGCTCCGGCGAGCGACGTTTAAAAGACGACCAATCTTTCTTCCTTGCCCAGTTAGTCTAGTGTCTTTTCGGTCTTGAATATCAGGCGGTAGATTGGGTCCTCGGGCACGCTATGTCGGTGTAGTACCTGGACCAACTCCCAGCCTTTCGTTCCATAATCGCGAAGAACTGTTTCTATCTGATCATCGAGATCGGCATCAGGCCGAAGCTCGATGCGATGAATTCGGTATTGCCATTCAGCCACTTCTGACCTCCTTTGCTATCCGTGGTTATGCGCATGGCGTCATTTCGGCTGTAACCTGAACGTCCGGTGTTCCCGCCTCCATCTACTGCAAGCGCGGTGCATCGAAGACCCATTTTTCGACAGCCCTCATGGCGACGGCTGTGGTTGTGCCACCCTCCAATATCGGCGGCGAGCTGATCGGTTTCGGCCGGCCCCCAGGATCCGGGCTCATAAACATGCACCGGGGCAACGTTATCAAGTATTGGCTCTACAATTGACCACGCCGCTTCCACCGCGTCCTCCCGGACAAAGAGCATGTCATCGCCTTGCATTGCATCCGTGAGCAGTCTTTCGTATGCGCCCAACTCTTCAGATTGCGTCTTCTTGACTGCGGAGAGTTCAGTTGGCATCGAGCCCATTCCCGCACCGGGACGCTTGATTGTGGCGCCAAGACCCAAAAACAGTTCGGGACCGAGCCGGAAGCGAAAATAATTACTGCCTGGCTCCGCGTTCCTCAGTGGGGGTTGTGTGAGTTTGACCAAGATTTCAGTCGCGGTCACCGGTAGGCACTTGCCGGTGCGAATCAGGAATGGGACGCCGGTCCAGCGCCATGAATCGACCTCAAGACGGAGAGCGGCAAAGGTCTCGACCTGCGAGCCGGGGGCGACTCCGGACTTGTCTCGATAGCCGCGGTATTGCCCTCGCACCACGCACTCGGGGTCAAGCGGGGGAATCATGCGAAAGATCTTGACCTGTTCGTCATGCAGGGACTCGAAGTACATATTTGTTGGCGGCTCCATTGCTAGCAATGCGATTACCTGAAGCATGTGGTTCTGAACGACGTCTCGAATCTGGCCGGTCGCGTCATAAAATGGACCTCTTCCAGCGATCCCGAAGGTTTCCGCCATAGTAATCTGCACGCTCTGGACGTAGTTACGGTTCCAGATCGGCTCGAGGAAGGTGTTGGCGAAGCGGAAGAAGAGCAGGTTCTCCACAGCTTCCTTGCCCAGGAAATGGTCGATGCGGAAGATCGCCGGCTCGGGAAAGACCGAGTGCAATAGGCCGTTCAGTTGTTGCGCGGAAGCAAGGTCTCGCCCGAAGGGCTTTTCGATGACGACACGAGCCCCTTGAGCACAACCCGATCGACCGAGCGCCGCTATGACGCCGTCGAACAGATTCGGCGGGATGGCCAGGTAGTGCATCGGGCATTTGGCGCCACTCAGCACCTTGTGTAACTTGTCAAAGGTCGTGGGATCCTGGTAGTCTCCATCGATGTACTGAAGCAATTCCACCAGCTTGACGAAGGCTCTTTCATCGACTCCTCCGCCGTGTTGAGCGAGGCTGTCGCGCGCGCGGGCACGAAGCTGATCGATAGTCCAGCCGGATTTCGCCACGCCGATAACTGGCACACTGAGGTCTCCCCGCTGGATCATGCTCTGTAAAGCAGGGAAGATTTTCTTATGCGCAAGGTCACCTGTTGCCCCAAAGAACACCACAGCGTCGGAAGAAGGCTTGGGCGCGGATTTCCTTCTCACGATCGCGCCGTCTGCTGGGTTCTCATTCATTCCGTTGAGCGCTCCTTGCCGAGAGCGGTATCCGATTGCTGGACTCCCTAAAGACTAGCGAGGCTTGGTCTTTCTCTCCCATAGGCGAAAGCCACCGACAAACGCGTTCCGGTTGTCTCCCAGGCGAGTGTCCGGAGGCAGCCTTGATGTTCTTGGCAGGCTCTTTGCGCTTACATGCGCAGCAAATCTTCTCTTGCGGAGACCTGCACGCGGCGATTTGGTTTCCCGAGTGCCCACCGGATGCTACCTCAAGGCGGACTTGACCGCGTTCACGATGTGACCGGAAGAAATACCGAACTTCTCGATCAGCTCCTTAGGTTTTCCGCTATGGGGAATCTCGCGCACGGCCAACTTATAAGCACGGACGCGCTCCTCAGCGAGAGCCCAGAGAACGGCATCACCGAGCCCTCCATGGGCATAGTGGTCTTCGACAGTAATGACAATACCTCCCGCCGCTCGCGCCGAAGCAATCAGCTCGTCACGATCTAGCGGCTGCACACTGAACAGATCGATGACGCGGACTGAAATGTCCTCTTTTTGGAGTTGATCGTACGCCGCCAGAGCCTCAAACACGGTTATGCCGCCTGCGATCACAAGTGCCTTGTCTTTGTGGCCTCTTCGGAGGACTTTGCATTTCCCGATCGCAAACTGCTCGTCCGGACCATAGAGAATCGGCGAGTTGGGCCGTCCTATCCGGAGGTAACACGGGCCGGATCGCTCCGCGATCAGAGCTGTGGCTTTCCAGGCGCTCGTGGCATCGGCGGGATAGAGCACGGTGAAGTCCGGCTCCGCGCATGACATGGCAAGATCCTCAAGGCCCATCTGCGTCGGGCCGTCCTCCCCAATGGAAACTCCACAGTGGGTACCGACGATCTTAATGTTGAGATGACTGATGGCCGCCAGACGTATGAAGTCGTGTGCTCGAGTCACGAAGCATGCAAACAGCGAGGCAAACGGCACCTTACCGCGCGCCGCCAGCCCCATTGCCATTCCAACGATATTCTGCTCCGCGATGTAACCTTCGAGGAAACGATCCGGCACCATTTTCTCAAATTCCTCCGTGTAGGTGGAATTCTTCACGTCGCCGTCGAGTACCACAATCCGAGGATCCGCGTTTGCCAGCGTGGCCAAGCTGTCGGCGAAGCCCTTTCTGGTGGCGACTTTCTCACCTCCGATCGCATAAGGCGGCTTCCCACCAGAAGTTGAACGGCCGTTCGTCATGGTTGGGGAGGTGCTGCGCTGCGCTGAAGGTAGACTAGGCTTCCATTCCTGGTCGGCGCCGGAAAGCTGACGTTCCAGTTCGGCTACAACCTTAGCAGCCGTAGGTTTGTCCAGCGCCTTCCCATGCCAATGCTCAAGACCCTCAATGCCGATTAATCCCTTGCCCTTCAATGTCCGCGCGAGCACGATTGTCGGACGATCGGTGACCCGGGCGGCAGTTTGGAAGGCCGCAATCAGATCTGGGATGCTGTGTCCATCAACCAGCAGCGCCTGCCAGCCGAATGCTTCCCAGCGGGCCTTGTAGACTTCAAGATCCCACTGCAGCATAGTCGGCTGGCTCTGACCCAATCGATTGATATCGATGATCGCGCAGAGATTGTTGAGGGTGCGGAGAGCCGCCCATTGTGCGGCCTCCCAGACCGAGCCTTCAGCCGATTCGCCGTCACCCATCAAGACAAAAACCCGCTGGCCATAATGGTCGAACTGTTTTGCATGGAGGGCGATCCCCACGCCCACAGACAAACCCTGACCGAGCGAACCGGTGGCTACGTCTACAAACGGCAACCGCGTAGTGGGATGTCCCTCCAAATCGGAGTCGATCTTCCGCAAAGTCAACAATTTTTCGCGTGGAAAGGCGCCAGCTTCCGCCCACGCGGCATAAAGGATAGGCGCCGCATGCCCTTTCGAGAGCACGAAGACATCACTGTCGGGTCTGTGCGGATCACGAGGATCATAACGCATCACGGAATAGAAAAGCACTGACATGATCTCCGCAGCGGAGGCGCAGCTAGTCGGGTGTCCGCTGCCGGCTTCGGTCGTGGAGAGGACGGAGTCGATACGCAAGCGCATCGCTTTGTCCTGCAGGACTCCCAAAGTAACCTGTTCTGAAGTTTCCACGGTCACAACTTCCCTCCTTTGCTTCCCTGGCCATAGAACCGTTGCGCCTCTTTATTAGGTGCACGGCCACTTCCAGTCCCGGATCTCAGGCTTGTCAATCCCCCACTCGTGTGCGTAAGTGACGTTTCCCCGTATTTGATCCTGCAACCAGTCCTTTACGTGGGCTCCCGAACTCTTCAGCTTCGGAACACGATCAATGACGTCGATCGCCAAACTAAACCTGTCCACCTGGTTCTGAATGGTCAGCCCTAGGGGTGTGTCGATGCTGCCTTTCTCCTTGTAGCCGCGTACATGCATGTTCTCGTGGTTGGCGCGGCGGTAGGCCAGCTTGTGGATGAGCGCGGGGTAGCCGTGAAAATTAAAGATGACCGGCTTATCGGTCGTAAACAGAGAATCGAAGTCACGATCTGCCAGTCCATGCGGATGTTCCGTTGCGGGCATGAGCTTGAACAAATCGATCACGTTGACGAAACGGATCTTCAAGTCCGGGAATTTCTCGCGTAAGATAGCCGTCGCCGCAAGAGCCTCGAGGGTTACGACATCGCCCGCACTCGCCATCACTACGTCAGGTTCGCTGCCCTGGTCATTGCTAGCCCAAGACCAGATGCCAATTCCCTTCTCGCAATGCCTCACAGCAGCATCCATGTCCAGGTACTGCAGATGAGGATGTTTGTCCGCCACGATCACGTTCACATAATCGACGCTGCGCAAACAGTGATCCGCCGTGCTCAGGAGGCAGTTCGCATCGGGGGGCAGATATATTCGGGTGACCACCGCGCTTTTGTTCGTGACCACATCAAGGAAACCGGGGTCCTGGTGGGTAAAGCCGTTATGGTCTTGACGCCAAACTGTCGAGGTGACCAACAGATTCAGTGAGGGGATGGAGGCCCGCCATTTGACCTCTGTTTTACATTTCTCCAGCCACTTTGCATGTTGATTAAACATGGAATTGATGATGTGAAAGAACGCCTCATAGGAAGCGGAAAACATGTGGCGGCCGGTCAATACGTAGCCTTCCGCCCAGCCCTCCAGAGTATGCTCGCCTGAGCATTTCCATAACGCGGCCGTCTTGGGAGAGCTCGCCGCCGTCTAAGTCCTCGGGCTTGAACTCCGCCAGCCAGGTCTTTTTGGTAGTCGCGTAAATGGCTTCAAGGCGGTTGGAAGCGGTTTCGTCTGGCCCAAAGACGCGGAAGTTGGCCATGTCGTCGCGCATGACATCACGCAGGAATTCACCAAGGATGTACGTCGGCTCGGCTTCAGAGGCGCCAGGCTTGCCGACAGGCGCAGCGTAATGCCGGAAATCCGGCAAGCGAAGCGATTTTCGCAACAGGCCACCGTTGGCGTGGGGATTGGCACTCATTCGCCGCCTTCCCACCGGAGCCGTTTCCTTCAGCTCTGAAACAAGCTTGCCGTTCACATCGAACAGTTCTTCCGGTTTGTAGCGCCGCATCCAGTCTTCGAGGATCTTCAAGTGCGCCGGGTTCTCGGCCACATCCGGAATCGGGATCTGATGAGTTCGCCAGTAGCCTTCCAGCTTGTGCCCGTCCAACTCCTTGGGAGCGGTCCAGCCCTTCGGCGTACGGAGGATCATCAGAGGCCAACGGGGCCGTTCGTAGACCCCAGTGCGGCGAGCGGCCTCCTGGATGGAGCGGATCTGATTGATGCAATCCTCGAGGGTGGCAGCCATTTTCCCGTGCATCACCTGCAGGTTTTCACCCTCGACCATGTAAGGAGTCCAGCCAAAACCAACGAGAAGATTGTGTAGTTCCTCCGATGAGATCCGGGCCGAGACTGTCGGGTTTGCGATTTTGTAGCCGTTCAGATGAAGAATTGGCAGCACCGCACCATCGCGAACCGGATTCAGGAATTTATTGGAATGCAGGGATCCCATGAGGGGTCCGGTTTCCGCTTCTCCATCTCCGATGACCACTGCGACAATCAAGCATTTCGACGGGGTGACGCGCCACAGATAGTTTTGTTCGTGGTCTCGTCGAGTGGGCCCAAATGACCTGAACAGATCTCTGTAGCTCGATCCGCCATCCGACAAGATTGTGGTCCGGGCTCGAAAGGAACACAATGAACCGCTCGTCATCGGCTTTAGAACAACCGTAACGGTTCGCCACTAAGGTGTTTGAGGATGCCAAGCGCGGGCCGGTGTGGGCCAGCCACTGGAGCGGGGCCGGTCAGCAACGTTTGTTAGAACCACTCCGCCTCAAGTTGAGTGCTGGAGTGTGCAGCCAGGGCCCGAATCCGATGCCAAAAAACACCCACTATTTAGCCGAGACTCTCGATTCGAGGATTGAATACATGGGAACCTCGATCCCTGCGCGGGTTTCCTAAAACAGCTTCTGCTCCACCGGGCAGAAGTTAGCCGAGCGGCCGCCGATCTTGATCCGCTCAATGACATGCCCCTGCGGGCACCTCTGCCCCTGGCGGCCGTATACCAATATGATCCGATCGTAGCCCAGCTTGGATCCGCCGGGGCCGGGCGTACCGGTGCCACCTAATCGTATGGCCTTCTGCAGAACGGACCGGATGCTACGGTGTAAAATCCGCAACTGACTCGTCTTCAAGTGCTCCACGCGGGTTAGGGGGTGCAATCGGGCGACGTACAAGATCTCGTCTGAATACAAATTGCCAATTCCGGCGATAAAAGTGGGATCCATGAGTACTCGCTTGAGGGTTCCTCTTTTGCGGCTGAACAGCCTCTCAAATTTTAGAAACGTAAACTCGGGGGCTAGCGGCTCGGGTCCCAGGTTTCGGATTTCCGGCAGGTCGAGGATCGCCTGCTTCGCCCCGCATAGCACCTTCGCAAATTTCCGCAGGTCCGAGAGCACCAACTGTTCCCCGTTGTCCAACTCGAAGACCAAGTGGATAAAGCGCCCCCTTGGCGGTTCGTTGCCGCCGAAACGAACTGGCGGCCACTGGCTATGGTGGCCACCGCCGATGGGCTTGCGGGCCCATCTACCCACCAGAAGCCGGCCCGAAATCTTTTGATGCACCGCCAGAAGATGATCGCCGCTCAGATAGATCAGGATGTACTTGGCGCGACGTCTGACGGAGTTGATACGTCGACCCTTGATACAAGACCGGAAATCGGCTTCTGCCATCGGCAGCCGGAAATACTTAGGCCAGTCCGTCTGGACGTCGACAATCCGCCGGCCAACGAGCCGGGGGCGCAACTGGTTGGCAATGACCTCGACTTCCGGCAGTTCGGGCATTTTTTCACGCGCTGCCGAGGATCTTACGGTAGGTCGCTTCGTCGAATCCAACGACGAGAGTCCTGCCTCGTCGAAAAGTGGGAGCCCGGAGATTACAGCTGGGTCTCAACAGCAAGCGGGCCAGCAGATCCGGTTCGTGTTTGCTCGCGTTGAGCTGGACGTGAAAGATCCGCTTGCCTTTGGCGATGTAAATCTCATCCACGTCTCGAATTGTTTTGCGCACGTCGTTCCATTTGAGCGGCATTTTTCTCGCGTCGACTAGTGATGCTGTTTCGACACTGTTGGTGGCCAGGAACTCCTGCGTCTTCTTGCAGGTCGTTCAACCGGGCCGATGGTAGCGCCAGTCAATCCGTTTCAATTCGGAATCCCCTCGTTGCGAGTGTGATGCACCGCCACATCCCCGGCAACAGTAGCAACGTAACACCGAACCTGAGTGGAGCACAATGAACCAACCGTCACGGGAAGTGGAAGAACCGTAACGGATGGCCGTGGGAGGTAAAATCGTGGTGAGGCCTTCGTCTGGCCACCAAGGGAGCCGCCTGATAGCGAGAAAAAATGATGTTGGCCGGAGACGTTTACAAGCTGCTCGAAGGGACCGCGGACGCGGCCTTCGTCGTAACACTCGAAGGCGAGATTTGCTTTTGGAATGCGGCCGCCGAGCGCTTGTTCGGCTATTCGCAAACGGATGTTCTGAACAAAACCTGCGATCAAGTTCTCAAGGGTAAGGGCGCGCTCGGCACCACGGTGTGCTCCGGGGATTGCAGCGTTCAACGTTGCGCGGTTCACAACGAGTCGATTCCGACATTCGACTTGGAGGTTACGACACGCTCCGGCCAGCGGAGGTGGGTGAGTGTTTCGACGATCGTTTTTGAAGACTCACGCCTTCATCGACGCCTAATTGCGCACCTCAGCCACGACATAAGCAAGAGGAAGGAAGCTGAGAGAAGCTTCTCACAGATGATCGAGCTGTCAAAACACGTCGTTTCGATGGGGGAAAGCCAGTCCCAGCCTGCGCCGGTTGAGTCCCTTTCAGATCAGGAGCAGCGCATCCTGGTACTTTTTGCCAAGGCCAAGAACTCTGGCCAAGTTGCAAAAGAGCTCGGAATCACATTGCCAACCCTGAGAAATCATCTCCACGCCATCAACCAAAAGCTCCGCACACACAACCGGCTGGAAGCCGTTCTTCATGCGATGCGCCGGGGACTCATTTAGCTTAGCGACTAATCTCAGTGCTCGTTACAGCCGGGCTGCCCGGATGATCCCTGGTCATCTCGTCGATGGCCAGCGCAGAATGTGCAGATGCCGCGCCGGCCCGCATCTCAGCAGCAACCCAAATGGCTTCCATGATCTCCTGCGCTGTTGCGCCCTTCATAGTCGCGCGTTTGGTATGGGCGCGGATGCAATAGGGACACTGCGTAACGTGTGCTACCGCGAGTTCCTTTGTCTTGGAAGGCAAGGCACCGTCCGCAAAAACGCGTTGGCTAAACGATTGAAACGCTGAGTAGATCTCGGGTGCCAGGTCCTTTCGTTTCTGCGAAATCTCCTTAGAGGGTTCAGGGTATAAACGCTTTTCGACAAGCTGTTCCATAAAACGCCAATTCCTCGCGCCTGATCGTTTGCACGGTCAAGAGTATCACCTTCGGATTCTATTCTGTTCGAAGGTCCGGCCGGGTGGCAATGAATCGGCCATCACTCGGCGTGGAACGGGCGTAACAGCAGCTCACACGGGTACCGGTGCAGTCGCTTGTTCAGCCCCAACTCAAAAGGTCGAATATTATCCGCCTACTTTTCGCCCCAGCGCACATTACCTCGGTTGGGCAAAAGCCCGCTCGCTTGGCTGACCACGGCCAGCCTGACCTTTGCTGGTGACAGGCATCCTTAAGGCCGTTACAAATGAACTATTGTTTCGCGCGGCGTGCGGGCGCAAATTTAGACCGTGAGGCGCAGACACCAGATCGAGAGGCGATCGCGATGACCTGTGCTGAGAAGCTGGCGGCATTCGTTCGCCGCTCAGCCTACGAAGATCTATCAGACACGGCGCGAGAGCAATTGAAAATCCGCTTCTTAGACTCGGTGGGGTGCGCACTGGGAGCGCTCGAAGGTGAACCGGTTCAGATCCTCCAGCGGCACATCAGCGAATTCGAGCCCCAGGGCAAGTGCACGCTGATTGGCGGCGGGACAACCGCTCCCGATTCCGCCGCGTTCTACAACGGTGCGCTGGTTCGCTACCTCGATTTCAACGATGCGTACCTCGCGAAGGGAGAAACCTGCCACCCCAGCGACAACCTCGCGGCGATCCTAGCCGGGGCAGAATACGCGGATGCGTCCGGCCGGGAGTTGATGACTGCTTTGGCGGTTGCATATCAAGTGCAGTGCCGGTTGAGCGACGTCGCACCGGTGCGTGACAAGGGTTTCGATCACACAACACAAGGCTCGTACTCCGTTGCTGCCGGAGTTTCCAAAGTCCTGGGGCTCGACGAAATTCAGGCGGCCAATGCCATCGCCATGTGTGGCACTGCATTTAATGCTCTTCGGGTCACCAGGACCGGCCAGCTTTCGCATTGGAAGGGGCTCGCATTTCCGAACACGGCCGCCTGTTGTACGCGAGCTGTCTTCCTCGCGAAGAACGGCATTACCGGTCCGCTGGAAGTCTTTGAAGGAGACAAAGGCTTCATGGATGCGATTGCCGGTGTGTTCGATATCGATTGGCTCCGGGAAGATCTGGATCGTGTCAAACGGACGATTCTCAAGCGCTTCAATGCCGAGATCCATTCGCAAGCCGCCATTCAAGGAGTGCTGGACTTGAAGGTCCGCCACCAGTTTTGTCCTGCGGACGTGGAGCGGGTCGAGATCGAAACCTTCGATGTGGCATTCAATATCATCGGCGGAGGAGAAGAGGGCGACAAGACAAATTCGGTAACGACCAAAGAACAGGCAGATCACAGCCTGCCTTACGTCGTTGCGGTTGCCATTTTGGACGGCGATGTCATGCCCGCCCAATATGAATCGGGCAGAATCCTGAGGGAGGACGTGCAGAATCTCCTCCGGCGAGTCTCCGTAACCGCCAATCCCGCGTACTCGCAGCGATTCCCGGAGGAAATGCCCTGCCAAATTCGAGTTGTCCTCTGCGACGGACGAACTCTAGTTAAGGAAAGCCGCGATTACCCCGGATTTGTCAGCCAACCTATGTCGTGGGAAATGGCCTCGCAAAAATTCAACCGGCTGGCGACGCCATATGCAACAGAAGGCGAGAGAAAAGCCATCACAAGTGCTCTTGCAGATCTGGAGAACACCAAAATTCGCGACTTGATGCGGCTGCTGACCTCGGCGTGCGCGCCCAAGGCGACTGGGAGTCCCAAGCATGCCTGAGCGGGCGTTTTCGTTTCTTCGCATCAATGAGCGCTCTCTCAAGCCGAGAACTACTGGGCTTACGGAGATTCGCGGTCCGTACTACACGCCGCTAGGCAAACGGCATCTGGAAGACATTTTGGAGACCATGGGCGAGTACGTGGACTCTCTCAAGTTCGCCGGCGGTTCGTTCAGCCTGATGCCGCGTCCGGCACTGATCGAGTTGCTGAAGCTTTGCCATGACAACAATGTTTTGGTGTCGACAGGGGGTTTCCTAGAATATGTGCTGACCCAAGGGCCTGATGCCGTCGACAAATACATTGAGGAGTGCAAGCGCGTCGGCTTCGACATCATCGAAATCTCCTGCGGATTCATCACCATTCCAGCCGACGATTGGCTGCGCCTTATCGAGAGGGTCAGAAAGGCCGGGCTCAAGGCGAAGCCGGAGGTCGGCATTCAATTTGGAGCCGGAGGAGCGACACGTGCCGAGGATCTCGAAGCCGCTGGGACTCGCGATCCGGAATGGCCGATCCAGCTCGCAAGGAGGTTTCTCGATGCCGGAGCTTACTTGATCATGATCGAATCCGAGGGCATCACCGAAAACGTAAAGTCGTGGCGCACGGATGTGCCAGCCAAGATCATCGGCGCGCTAGGCCTCGAAAAAGTGATGTTTGAAGCGGCTGATCCTGACGTCTTCGCCTGGTACATCAAGAACTACGGCCCGGAGGTGAATCTCTTCGTCGACCATAGTCAGATTGTCCAACTGGAATGCCTGCGCTCGGGCATTTGGGGAACAGCGGATGTCTGGGGGCGGATCTTAACTTACAAGGGCCCTGTGGAGAAACGATGAGAACTGAAAGTGTCGAGCCGCGGATCGATTACCGGAAAATCGCACCCGAAGCCGTCCAAGCCTTATGGACTGTGGAGCGATACGCGCGTACATCGAAGATCGAACGGCCGTTGCTGGAACTGGTCAAACTGCGCGCGTCAATGATCAACGGATGTGCGTACTGCGTGGACATGCACAGCAAGGACGCCCGCAACCTCGGCGAATCCGAGCAACGCCTGTATGCCCTCAGCGTTTGGCGCGAGGCTCCGTTTTTCACGCCCCGAGAGCGCGCCGCCCTGGCATGGACCGAGGCCGTGACCAAAGTAGGCTCCGGCCATGTTCCGGACGAAGTTTATCGACTCGCCCGCGAGCATTTTGACGAACGGCAACTCGTGGATCTGACGATGACGATCATCGCGATCAACGCCTGGAATCGCCTGGCGATTGCATTTCGTGCCGTCGCAGGCACGTACGAACCGGCGAAGCAGCATTCCGCCGAATAGGAGGTATTCCATGATTCAGCTGAAACGCGTATACGACAAGAGGGAGCCGCACGATGGCGCCCGGTTTCTCGTAGAGCGACTCTGGCCCCGCGGCGTTCGTAAGGCCGATGTCCACATTGATGGATGGCAAAAGGAGGTTGGCCCCAGCGACCACCTGCGGAAATGGTTTTCGCACGATCCGGCGAAATGGACAGAGTTTCAGCACAAGTATTTCGCGGAGCTTGAACAACGGCCGGAAGCGTACCAGCCCATCTTGGAGGCTGCCGAACGCGGAACTGTGACTTTGCTCTACAGCTCTCACGATACCGAACACAACAATGCTGTCGCGCTGAAATCTTACCTCGAGGCGAAACTGGCCCACAAAAGCGCTGCCGTGGTCCACCACTAGAACAAGGGGAGAAAAATGACTGCAACGAAATCCACTGCCTTGCTTGAACAGGAGCATCAGACCATCCAGAAGGTTGTTGCGAAGATGTCTGTCGTTGCCGATCGGCTCGACGCCGGCGGCACAGAAGATCCGTCCGTACTTCGCGATATCAGCACCTTTCTTCGGCAGTTCTCCGAGGAATGCCACCACGTGAAAGAAGAAAAGTTTTTATTCCCGTTGCTCGAAGCCAGAGGCGTACCTGCATCCGGCTGTCCCATCGCGGTCCTGCATCACGAACACGAGAAAGGTCATGCCCTGCTTGCCCAGTTAGACGACGCGATCCAGGTTTTCCTTGCAAGCGGAGCGGGCAAAGACACGCTAGTAACGACCTTGCGCAGCCTGGTCAGGCTGTATGTGGATCACATTTGGAAGGAGAACTACTTGCTCTTGCCCATGGCGGACAAGGTTCTCTCAGACAACGATCACGCCAAGTTGTGCGAGCAGTTCGATTCCGTCGAAGCCGCTCTGGGCGCTGGAAAGCACCACCAACTTGAGCAACTTTCGGCACGGCTGGAGACCGCGCTATGAAGGCGACGCCACAAGAAGAGGAATTCGCAGGCGCCCAAAGAATCCCCGAGCCGACTGGCAGCCCGTTCCTCTCGTTCGATCTCACAAGCGAGCTGCAGCGCCTTCGCACCGAGGATCATCCCTGGCAGGCGGGACGAAACGCGAAGATTCTTGTGAAGTACCCGAATCTTCGCATCGTGCTCATTGGACTCCGGCCCGGAACCCACGTTGCCGAGCATCATGCCGCTGGTCCAGTCTCCATTCAAGTCCTCACCGGACATGTTCTCACCCGAGCCGGCGGCAAAGCATTTGAACTCCGGGAAGGACAGCTGCTATCGCTTGAAGCACAAGTGCCGCACGATGTGGAAGCACTCGCCGAGAGTGCTGTTCTCGTCACCATCGCGTGGCCGGGAGACGAACGCCCCTAGATTGTTATGTGGCCTCTTCTCCTATACTTCGCACTCGTTTTGCTGCTGGTCGCCGGAATGTTGCTGGTTTCGTACGTACTTGGAGAGCGGCACCGAGAACGGGCCACCGGTGTCCCTTATGAGGCGGGAATTGAATCCGAGGGATCGGCGCGGGTCCGCCGGACGGCCAAGTTTTACATGATCGCGATGTTTTTCGTGGTCTTCGATCTGGAGGCTGTCTTTCTGTTTAGTTGGGCGGTTGCGGCTCGGGAACTCGGCTGGACCGGTTTTTGCGAGGCTGCCATCTTCACCGTCATTCTTTTGGCTGCTCTCCTGTACCTTGCCAGGGTGCGGGCACTGAACTGGCTAGGGCGCAATATAACTTCATCGACGGGAGTACGGGATGCAGTGGTCGGTAACCAAACTGCGCGATAAATCGGAACACGTTCCGGAGTCGGCGACGTTTGAAGAACAGGTCAAGCGCAGCGTCATTCTGTCCCGATTGCAGGACCTGGTGGCGTGGGGCCGCAAGAACTCCATCTGGCCGTTCAACTTCGGGCTTTCCTGCTGCTATGTCGAAATGGCCACCAGCATCACAAGCAAGTACGACTTGGCGCGATTCGGCGCCGAGGTGATCCGCGGAACGCCGCGGGAAGCCGACTTGATCGTCATAGCGGGCACCGTTTTCATCAAGATGGCGCCGGTGATCCAACGCCTCTATGAACAGATGATGGAGCCGCGCTGGGTAGTCTCAATGGGATCCTGCGCAAATTCGGGCGGCATGTACGACATCTATAGCGTGGTTCAGGGCGTGGACAAGTTTCTCCCAGTGGATGTGTACGTGCCTGGATGCCCGCCGCGCCCGGACGCTTTCATCGAAGGTCTGATGCTGTTACAGAAAGCGGTCGGAACACAACGCAGACCTTTGAGCTGGGTGGTGGGCCCGCAGGGCGTCGAACGGCTTCCTTCGCCCTCGCTGCGCGATCTGAAGCGATCCGTCCGGCAGCAGGCGAGGGATCTGCGTCCCGTTGATGAGGTCTGACGCCGGATGACCGGAACCGTTCAAGCACTGGAAACCGAGTTCGGAGCCCCGCTGGCAGCCCCCAAAGCGTATCGGGATGGCATTCCTACGTTCTGGGCGCATCGTGATCAGCTCCACAGGGTGTTAGCCTTCCTCAAACAAAGGATACCGAGCCCGTACCAGCTGCTCTACGATCTCACAGCGATCGATGAACGAACGCGCACTCATCATCCGGATGATCAGCACGGCGATTTTACTCTCGTTTATCACCTGTTTTCGTTCGACCGGAACGAGTACATCCGCGTAAAAACGCCGCTCGATGAGAACGCGCTCTCCGTGGACACAATCACCGACCTGTGGCCCGCTGCTAACTGGTACGAGCGCGAGGTATGGGACATGTTCGGGATCAGCTTCTCCGGACATCCGCACCTGACGCGGATTCTTATGCCTCGAACTTGGGAAGGCCACCCGTTGCGGAAAGACCATCCGGCTCGTGCGACGGAGATGGGAGAATTCCGGCTGCCAGAAGCCAAAGAAGATGCCGAGCAGGAAGCGATGCGGTTCCGCCCCGAGGAATGGGGCATGAAACGAACGCGCGGGGACAGCGACATTATCTTCCTGAACATCGGCCCGCAGCATCCCGGCACGCACGGAGTGCTGCGCATTGTGGTTCAGCTCGATGGCGAAGAGATCCTCGATTGTGTTCCGGAGATCGGATTTCATCATCGCGGCGCGGAGAAGATGGGCGAGCGGCAGACCTGGCACACCTACATCCCGTACACCGACCGGGTCGACTATCTAGGTGGTGTAATGAACAATCTCGCTTATCTGACCGCCGTCGAGAAGCTAACCGGAATCACGGTTCCGCCCCGCGCGCAGGTGATCCGAGTCATGCTGGCCGAGTTGTTCCGCATCATCAGCCACCTGGTCTGGTATGGGACGTTCTCCCAGGACCTCGGCCAGTTGTCGCCAGTGTTCTACACCTTCAACGATCGCGAGCGCGCCTTCGCCATCATCGAAGCGATCTGCGGGGCGCGCATGCACCCCAATTGGTTTCGGATAGGCGGAGTGGCGCAGGACTTACCACGCGGGTGGGATCGGATGTTTCGCGACTTTACTAAGTATTTGCCGCCGAAGCTCGCCGAATACGATCGGGAGATACTGGGCAATCGCATCTTTCAGGCGCGCACCAAGGGCGTGGGCGCAATTACGACCGAGGAAGCGATTGACTGGGGTATGACGGGTCCCATGCTGCGCGCCTGCGGCTTCGAATGGGATTTCCGCAAGAAGCAGCCGTATTCGGGATACGAACAATTCCAGTTCGACGTCCCAACCGGTAAGAACGGAGATTGCTTCGACCGCGCCGTGGTGAGGGTCGAGGAAATGCGGCAAAGCCTTCGCATCATCGAGCAGTGCGTAAACCAGATGCCGGACGGCCCCTACAAGTCGGATCACCCGCTCGCCTCGCCGCCGCTCAAAGAGCGCACGATGCACGACATCGAAACGCTGATCACGCATTTCCTGAGTGTGAGTTGGGGACCGGTGGTACCGCCGGGCGAAGCGCTGGGCGCTATTGAGGCCACCAAGGGAAATAACGGCTACTACCTGGTCAGCGATGGAGGAACAAATTCGTACCGGACGCGAATTCGGACGCCATCCTTCCCTCACATTCAAGCCTTGCCGCTGATGTGTCGCGGCAGGCTGGTTCCGGATCTGCTGGCGGTGTTAGGCGCAATGGACTACGTCCTGGCCGACATTGATCGTTAAGGAGAGAAAGATGCTATCGCAGGACGAACGGCGGGAGATCGAGGCTGAGTTTCCGCACTATCCGATGAAACAGGCGCTCTCGATTGACGCGATGAGGATCGTGCAGAAGCATCGAGGTTGGGTCTCCGACGAGGCTCTTGACGACATTGGCGAACTGTTGGGGATGTCCCGGTCCGATCTGGATGGCGTCGCGACGTTCTATAACCTGATCTTCCGCAAGCCGGTTGGCAAGCATGTGATCTATCTCTGCGATAGCGTGAGCTGCTGGATCATGGGCTGCCGGCAAATCGGCGAACATCTCACAACGCGTCTCGGTACACGATTCGGAGAGACCACTAGCGACGGACAGTTCACCCTGTTGCCGATCGTCTGCTTGGGCGCATGCGACCACGCGCCCGTGATGATGATCGACGACGATCTTCATCTGGACTTGGAACCGGCCAAGCTGCACACGATCCTGGAGCAATACCCGTAGCCATGGAGATGCCGCTCACAAGCAATATCCAGCCTGGTAAGGAGCCACCCGACGTTCGCTCCTACGAGCGGGCGGGTGGCTATCAGGCGATGCGCAAGGCGCTGCATTCGATGACACCTCAAGAGGTGGTCGAAGAAGTGAAGGCATCGGCGCTCCGAGGCCGCGGCGGCGCCGGATTCCCGACCGGCGTCAAGTGGAGTCTTGTCCCGAATGGGCCAGACGCGCCTCGTCCAAAGTACCTGGTTGCGAACGGCGATGAGATGGAGCCAGGCACCTTCAAGGATCGGCTTTTGCTCGAAGGCGATCCGCACCAGCTCATCGAAGGCATGATCATCTCCGGCTATTCCACCGGCACAGATGTCGCTTACCTATTTCTGCGCGGTGAATACAAACTAGCCGCGCAGCGGGTCTCGAAGGCGATTTCCGAAGCCTACCATGCGGGTTACTTGGGCCGGAACATTGCGGGGTCCTCTTACAGCCTGGAGATGCATCTGCACGTCAGCGCCGGCCGGTACATGTGCGGCGAGGAAACCGGGATGCTGAACGCATTGGAGGGCAAGCGGGCCAACCCGAGGGCGAAACCCCCGTTCCCCACCGTCTCCGGACTATGGGGCAAGCCGACGACCATTAACAATATCGAAACGCTGTGTAACGTCCCCCATATCGTGAACCGCGGCGCAGCCTGGTTTCGCGGGCTGAGCCGCACCAAGGATGGCGGCACTAAGCTCTACGGCGTCAGCGGCAAGGTGAAGCGGCCCGGCCTATGGGAATTGCCCATGGGTACGACCGCGCGCGAAATTTTGGAAGAGCATGCCGGCGGAATGCGCGACGGGGTTCGCTTCCGCGGCTTGCTTCCCGGAGGCGCATCAACTGACTTTTTGACCGAAGAGCACCTCGACCTGCCCATGGATTTCAACGAGCTCCAAAAGGCGGGCAGCCGCATGGGCACGGGCACGATGATCGTGCTGGATGACCGAACCTGCCCAGTCGGGATGGTCTGGAATCTGGAGCATTTTTTCGCGCAGGAATCGTGCGGCTGGTGCACACCGTGCTGGAGCGGCCTAAACTGGGCGGAACGCATCCTGGATGCGATGGAGGAAGGTCGCGGCCAGCCGGGCGACATTGAAAAGCTCGCGTTCCAGACGAAATTTCTAGCGCCGGGCAATACCTTCTGCGCGCTGGCGCCGGGCGCCGCCGAACCCTTGCAAAGCGCTCTCCGGCACTTCCGGGAGGATTTCGAACAACACATCCGCGAGAAGAGGTGCCCGTGGAAATGAAGCCGGCCACGGTCTACATCGACGATCTCGCATACCGCATGAACCCGGAGGAGAATCTTCTGCACCAGTGTCTATCGCTGGGCTTCGACCTACCTTACTTCTGCTGGCATCCCGCGCTCGGCTCGGTTGGCGCCTGCCGCCAATGCGCCATCAAGCAGTTCAAGGACGAGCACGACAAGCAAGGGCGCCTGGTGATGGCCTGCATGACTCCCGCCTCCGACGGCACGCGCATTTCAATCTACGATCCGGAGGCGGTGGCCTTTCGAGCCGGCATTATCGAAGGTTTGATGCTCAACCATCCGCACGATTGCCCAGTCTGCGACGAGGGCGGCGAGTGCCATCTCCAGGACATGACCGTCATGACCGGGCACGACTATCGGCGCTACCGCTTTCAGAAACGGACGTTCCGTAATCAATACCTCGGGCCGTTCCTGAATCACGAAATGAACCGCTGCATTCAGTGCTACCGTTGCGTGCGGTTCTATCGGGAATACGCGGGCGGCTCGGACTTCAATGCTTTCGCTCTGCGCGATCTGGTCTACTTCGGACGCGACCGCGACGGCATTCTCGAAAACGAATTCGCAGGCAATCTGGTCGAGGTCTGCCCGACCGGCGTCTTCACGGACGCGACGCTGAAGCGGCACTATACACGCAAATGGGACCTGCAACTCGCGCCGTCGATCTGCGTTCATTGCGGGTTGGGATGCAACATCAGCATGGGCGAGAGGTATGGCCTGCTGCGGCGCGTTGTCAACCGGTACAACGGCGACGTCAACGGATATTTTCTTTGCGACCGGGGTCGCTACGGGTATGAGTTCGTCAACAGTGAGTACCGCATTCGCCAGTCTAAGCTGCGAAGAGAACCGATTTCCACGGAAGCTGCCCGGCTCCATTTGCACGATCTCGCTAGCCTGTCCGAGGCCATCGGGATCGGCTCGCCGCGGGCGTCCCTGGAAAGCAACTTCGCCCTGCGCGCTCTGGTCGGCGCCAATCGATTCTACGCGGGAGTTCCTGAAAGCGAATTCAGCCTGTTGCGCCTGATGCTGGATCTTCTCCGGTCCGGGCCCGCGCGAGTTCCATCGCTTCGGCAGGTGGAATCTTCCGATGCTGTGTTCGTCCTCGGCGAAGATGTTACAAATGTGGCTCCGAGAATGGCGCTGAGCCTCCGGCAGTCCATCCGGCAGCATTCCATGCGACTCGCGGAAAAACTGAAGATTCCGCCGTGGCAAGACCATGGAGTCCGCGAAGCGGCACAGGATGAAAAGGCTCCGCTCTTTATCGCGACTCCGAGTGCCACTCGCTTGGACGATGTCGCCGCGGCGTGTTACCACGGGGCGCCGGTCGATCTGGCACGTCTCGGTTTCGCGGTGGCGCATGCGCTTATTCCCAAGGAGCCCGGGCCAGAGGGGCTGACGGGTGACCAACGCGAGTTAGCGCAGCGCATCGCTGCGGCGTTAAAGACAGCCGAACGGCCCCTGGTGGTGGCTGGTTCGAGTTTGCGCAGTGCCGCGATTATCCAGGCGGCTGCAAGCATATCGCGTGCCCTGCACGGCTGCGCGCTTTCTTATCTTGCGCCGGAGTGTAACAGCTTCGGGCTTGCCCTCATGACCGATGCACCGCTTGAGGCGGCGTTGCGCAGCAATGCACGCGCGGCCATCGTCGTCGAGAACGACCTGTACCGCCGCCTGCCTGCATCCACCCTCGACGCGTTCTTCCAGACATGCGACCACCTGGCTGTTCTCGACTCCTTGGAAACGCCAACCACCGCGCGAGCCGAATTGCTCCTCCCCGCGGCCACTTTTGCCGAAGCGGAAGGCACGCTCATCAGCAGCGAAGGCCGCGCGCAACGGTTCTATCGCGCATTGCCTCCGGACGAAAACCTCCGGGAGAGTTGGCGATGGCTGGGCGAATGGGCGAATCTCGATCACGTGGCCGGCGATCTCGCCGCGGCCATCCCTGAATTGGCCCGCATCGTACAGGCAGCCCCGCCCGCGGAATTTCGCATGGCAGGAGCGAAAATTCCACGCGAACCTCATCGCTACAGCGGGCGCACTGCGGTCCTCGCCAACATCGACGTGAACGAGCCTCCGCCGCCCGATGATCCGGACTCCCCGCTGTCTTTTTCGATGGAAGGAAATCCGGACCGGCCGCCATCCCCGCTGATCCCCTTTTTCTGGTCGCCCGGATGGAACTCCATACAGGCGACGAACAAGTATCAGAGCGAAATCGCGGGGCCGCTCCGCGGCGGAGATCCCGGCGTGCGGCTGATCGAGCCTGCCGAGGACGGCGCCGCGTTTCCCAGTTCCATTCCGCCGGGCTTCCAGGCGCGCACTGGCGAGTGGCTCGTCGTTCCGTTGTTCCATATTTTCGGTTCGGAGGAATTGAGCCGGCGCGCTCCCGCCGTGGCCCAACTATTCCCCGAGCCGTACGTTGCTTTGAACTCGGAAGACGCCCGCGCATTCGGAGCTGAGGTAGAGCTACTCGGGCGGACGCTTCCGGTCAAAGGCGTTTCCACTTTGCCCCGAGGCGTCGCTGGATTGCCCTCGGGCCTTCCCGGTCTGGAGAGTCTGGAACTTCCCTTGTGGACCAGGATTTCCTCAAAATGATGACGAGTCCTCACCCCGTCCTGACAATCATCGGCGTGCTCATCGTGGCGCTGACCATCGCATCCGGCCTGATTTGGCTGGAGCGGCGGCTGCTTGCGCTGTGGCAGGACCGCTACGGCCCGAACCGGGTGGGACCGTTCGGCCTGTTGCAGGTCCTCGCCGATATGATCAAGATCTTCTTCAAAGAAGACTGGAATCCCCCTTTTGCCGATCGCCCGATCTTTATCGCCGCGCCGGCCATCATCATGGTCACCGTGCTGATGTCGTTCGCGGTGCTCCCGCTCGCGCCCGGAATCATCGTGGCCGACCTCAACATCGGGTTGCTGTTCGTGCTCGCGATGTCTTCGCTGGGCGTCTACAGCGTGGTACTCGCGGGCTGGTCGTCGGACAACAAGTACGCGCTGCTCGGGGCATTTCGTGCTGCCGCGCAGATGCTCAGCTACGAAGTTTTCATGGGTCTGTCGCTCATGGGTGTGGTCTTGCTGGCCGGATCCTTCGATCTCGCCGAAATCGTAAACGCGCAGCGCCATATGTGGTTCGTGGTCCCGCAGTTTCTCGGGTTCGTGTTGTTCGTGATCGCAGGGGTAGCCGAAACACGGCGGCTGCCGTTCGATCTGCCGGAAGCGGAGAGCGAGCTGGTAGCCGGTTTCCACTCCGAATATTCCGGCATGAAGTTCGGCATGTTCTTTGTCGGCGAGTATCTGGGCATTACTCTCATCTCGGCCCTGATTTCGATTCTCTTTTTTGGGGGATGGCTCGGCCCGGTTCTGCCGCCGATTCTCTGGCTGCTCGTGAAGACATTTTTCTTTATCTGCTTCTTCATTCTGCTGCGCGCGTCTCTGCCCCGGCCCCGTTTCGATCAGTTGATGAACTGGGGCTGGCAGGCGATGTTACCGCTGTCGCTGCTGAACCTATTGGTCACAGGCGCGGTCGTCATAGCAAGATCCAGCGGGAGGCCGGTCTAGTATGTGGAGTATCCTTCGGACAATCTGGGACGTATTTCTGCACATGTTTCGACGCCGCGTGACGGTGCAGTATCCCGACGAAAAGCCGTATCTGGCCCCGCGGTGGCGCGGCCGCATCATTCTTTCACGCGATCCGGACGGTGGCGAGCGCTGCGTGGCGTGTTATCTCTGTGCGGTGGTGTGTCCCGTCGAATGCATCGCCTTGCAGGCCACTGAGGACGCCTCTGGCCGGCGTTATCCTGATTTTTTCCGCATCAACTTCTCGCGGTGTATCTTTTGCGGCTTTTGCGAAGATGCCTGTCCGACGTACGCCATCCAGTTGACGCCGGATTTCGAAATGGGCGAATACAAACGCCCAAATCTGGTCTACGAAAAGGAAGATCTGCTGATCAGCGGTCCGGGTAAATATCCCGGCTACAACTTCTGGCGGATTGCCGGGGTCGCCATCGCCGGCAAAGACAAAGGAGAGTCTGAGCGTGAAGCTCCGCCCACCGATCTCCACACATTGTTGCCCTGAGGAACTGAGATGCTGATCACCTTCTACGTCGCCGCGGCAATCGCCGTGCTTGCGACGGTTTTAACGATCACCCGGCTCAACGCCGTGCATGCGCTCCTGTATCTGGTGGTCTCCCTGCTGGCCGTGGCCATCGTCTTCTACGTTCTGGGCGCGCCGTTCGTGGCGGCTTCGGAGGTGATCATTTACGCCGGGGCGATTATGGTCCTTTTCATTTTCGTAATGATGATGCTGAATCTCGGCGAGCGCGCGACGCGGCTGGAACGCTCGTGGCTGAATCCGGCGGGCTGGATCGGTCCGACCATACTGGCCGCGGTCCTGCTGATTGAGATCGGCTTCACGTTGCGCGGAGCCAACGCGGCGGAAAGCCACGGCGCTGACCCGAAGCATGTCGCGCTCCTGCTTTATGGGCCGTATTTGCTGGGTGTGGAGCTGGTTTCCATGCTCCTATTAGCCGGAATTGTCGGAGCGTATCACCTGGGGTGGAGCGCCCCGGGAGAAAAGGAAACAGTAGATGCAAACGAACCTGATCGGGCACGCGCTGGTACTGGCAGCGATCTTGTTCACGCTGGGGCTGGCCGGACTGCTGGCGCGGCGCAACGTGATCTTCACGCTGATGTCGATTGAGGTGATGCTCAATGCGGCAGGTCTCGGCTTTATCGCCGCGGGAGCGCGCTGGGGACAGGCGGATGGCCAGGTGATGTTCCTGTTCATTCTGGCCATGGCCGCCGCCGAAGTTTCCGTCGGGCTCGCGCTCGTCCTTCGACTTTACCATCTCTACAAGTCGCTCGATGTCGACGCATCGAGTTTACTGAAAGGCTGAAATGCTGGGGCTGCTTTGGTTGATTCCTGCGCTTCCTTTTGCCGGCGCGCTACTGCTGGCGCTGTTCGGACGCGCGCTTTCCCGGCGCACGGTCGCGCTCGTAGGAGTCGGCTCCATCGCTGTGTCCGCCGCGATCTCGCTGGCGCTCGTGCCCGCTTTCCTCGGACGCGGAACGCCCTACACCCAGGTGTTGTGGACCTGGATAAACGTCGACGGATTCCGTCCGGAGATCGCGTTCTATCTCGATGCGATATCCCTGCTGATGGTCGTGGTGGTGACCTTTGTCAGCTTTCTTATTCACCTCTATTCGGCAGAGTTCATGCAGGAGGACGAAGGCTACAGCCGGTTCTTCGCGTACATGAATTTGTTCGTCGGCTCCATGGTGGTTCTGGTGCTCGCCGACAATCTTCTGCTGCTTTACCTCGGCTGGGAAGGCGTCGGGTTATGCAGCTACCTGCTGATCGGCTTCTGGTATCGAGATCCGGTGAACGGGCTGGCCGCTCGCAAAGCGTTCATCGTCACGCGAGCGGGCGATACGGTCATGATCATCGGGCTTTTCATTTTGTTCCACCGGCTGGGAACGCTGCAGATTCAGGACCTCATGCATCTTGCGAGCGCGCAATGGCCGATCGGCTCGCCCATTGCCACCATCGTGGCGGCCCTGCTGCTCGGAGGAGCGGTCGGCAAATCCGCGCAATTGCCGTTGCAGACTTGGTTGCCTGACGCCATGGCCGGCCCTACACCCACCAGCGCTCTGATCCACGCGGCCACGATGGTTACAGCCGGCGTCTATCTGATCGCGCGAACCCATGTCTTGTTCGCACTTGCCCCGGATGCTCAGCTTGCGGTCGCAGTGATCGGAGCCGCGACGCTGCTGCTTGCGGGCTGCAGCGCTTTAACGCAATCGGACATTAAACGCGTGCTCGCTTATTCGACCATCAGCCAGATCGGGTACATGTTCCTGGCACTAGGCGTGGGGTCCTGGGCGGCAGCGATGTTCCACTTCATGACGCATGCTTTTTTCAAAGCGCTCTTATTCCTTGCGGCGGGAATCGTCATTGAAGCGCTCCATGACGAGCACAATATTTTCCGGATGGGCGGGCTTCGCCGGGAACTCCCGATTGCGTTCTGGACATTTCTGATTGGCGGATGTTCGCTGGCGGGGCTGCCGTTTGTGACCGCCGGATATTTCAGCAAAGATTTCATTTTGTGGGGTGCGTGGAGTTCGCACGAAGGCAATCCCTGGCTGTGGGCCGCCGGCATCATTGGCGTTCTGCTGACCGCACTCTACACATTTCGTCTGATTTTCCTCGTGTTTTATGGTACGGCCCGGACGGTTGTGACTCACCGTCCAGGCTACCGGATCGCTTTGCCAGTAGTTGTGTTGGCGACGCTCTCGGTCGTGGGAGGGTGGGTAAAAACCCCGCTGCTCACGTTCCTTGATCGTGCGCTGCCGCTGGTCGAAGGACGTCCCAGCGGCCTGTCCGAAGCGCTTTCGAGCGGGATCGCCGCCCTGGCGTTTATTGTGGGGCTAGGCGTGGCATATCTGTTATTCATCCGAAAACCAGAATACGGCGCATCGTTTGCCCAAGCCGGTTTCCTGCGCCGGGTTCATTCATTCTGGTTCGCGGATTGGGGATTCGACTGGGTCTACGACCGCACGCTGGTGCGGCCCTTCCTGTGGATCGCGACGGTGAACCAGCGGGATGTTGTCGACAGCGCATTCACCGCGATCGCGCGATTGAATCAGGCGGCTCACCACGCTTTGAGCCGCACCGAAACCGGCCGTCTGCGATGGTACGCTGCCGCGATCGGCGCGGGCGCCGTGATCTTTGTGGGATTGGTCCTGCTCCGATGATTCTCGCCTGGCTCATCATCGTTCTCCTTGCGGCTGGCATTCTGGCTGCGGTTGCGGCGCGCTGGAACCCCACGCTGGCACGTTGGATTTCTCTCGTGGCAACCGTGCTCGATCTCGCGCTGATCGTATCGCTTTGGATTCGTCATGCCGGCCAGATCACTCTCGGCGGCTCCAACCCTTGGATCGAACAGATCGACTGGACCTGGATTCCACAGTTCGGCATCCACTTCCATCTCGCTCTCGACGGATTGAGCCTCCTGCTGCTGGCCCTCACGTTCTTTCTCGGCGTTCTGTCGGTCCTGTGCTCCTGGACGGAAATCACCGAAAGCGTCGGCTTCTTTCATCTCAACCTGCTGTGGATCCTGGCCGGCATCACCGGCGTATTCCTGGCGCTGGATCTGTTTCTGTTCTATTTCGCGTGGGAGCTGATGCTGGTCCCGATGTATTTCCTGATCGCGCTCTGGGGGCACGAACGCCGAATCTACGCCGCGATCAAGTTCTTCCTGTTCACCCAGCTCAGCGGTCTGCTGATGCTTGTGGCGATTCTGGCCTTGTATTTCGTGCATCACCAGAGCACGGGAACCTACACGTTCGATTACGAGCAGTTGTTACAGACGCCGCTTTCTTCCCGCGCGGGCCTCTGGATCATGCTCGGGTTTTTCGCCGCCTTCGCGGTGAAGTTGCCGTTGTTCCCACTTCACACCTGGCTGCCGGATGCGCACACGGAAGCTCCGACCGCGGGAAGCGTGATTCTTGCCGGGCTCTTGTTGAAGACCGGAGCCTACGGGATGATCCGCTTCGTCGTTCCGCTGTTCCCGGATGCGGCGCGTGAGTTTGCGCCCGTGGCGATGATTCTGGGCGCCGCGGGAATTATCTATGGCGCGGTCCTGGCGTTCGGACAAAGCGACTTGAAGCGCCTGGTTGCATATACCAGCGTCAGCCACCTGGGTTTCGTCGTGCTGGGAGTCTTCTCTTGGAATGAGCTGGCCTTGCAAGGCGCGCTGATGACCATGCTGTGCCATGGCGTCAGCACCGGCGCACTGTTCATTCTGACCGGAGCGCTTCAAGAACGTATCCACACTCGGGACCTGGGGCGGATGGGCGGTTTGTGGACCACTGCGCCGAGCTTGAGCGGCGCGGGGTTGTACTTCGCGCTGGCTTCGCTCGGGCTGCCCGGCCTGGGCGATTTCATCGGCGAGTTTCTCGTTTTGCTCGGCACCTATCGCGCTCATCCGATCCTGGCCATCGTCGCTGCGATTGGGGTGCTGGCAGCGACCTTTTATGCGCTGCGGCTGGTGCAGCGCGCCTTCCACGGCCCGAATACCAACGCCTGGGCCATCCGGGATCTTGTGCCGCGCGAGGGTCTCATCATTGCCTTGATGGCGGCCAGCCTGCTGTGGCTTGGACTCTATCCCCGGCCGATCTTCAGCACCTTCAGCCCGGCACTGCACGCGCTGGAAACTGCAGTTCAGTCTTACAGGTGACCCAATGACCAGCGACGATTTGATCGCACTTCTTCCTCTGCTGGCGATCGCCGCCACTGCGATCGTCGTCATGCTGGCAATTGCCGTCCGGCGGAGCCATGCGGTCGCTGCGGCGTTGACGGCGATTGGCCTCGCCGCCGCATTCGCCTGCCTCTTTATCGCCGCGCCGCACGCCCCGCACAACGTTACGCCGTTGATCCGGATCGATTCCAGCGCGCTCTTTTACATTGGATTGATCCTGGCCGGCAGCATCGCCGTGGTGTTCCTTTCTTATGGGTATTTCAAGCGCAATGAAGAAGCTCGCCCAGAGGAACTTTACATCCTGCTCGCGATTGCCGCCCTTGGTTCGGCCACGCTGGTGAGCGCCAACCACTTTGCATCTCTCTTCCTCGGGCTTGAGATTCTTAGCGTTTCTCTTTACGGATTGGTCGCCTATGAGCGCGATCTGAAAGCGTCGGTCGAAGCAGGGGTGAAGTACTTGGTGCTCGCCGCCGCATCGGCGTCGTTCCTTCTATTTGGAATGGCGCTGGTCTATTTCGAGCTGGGCACGATGGAATTCGGGGAGATCGCGGCGGCTGCGGCGCGGCCGGGTGTTGCGCTGTCCGTCCTTGCCGTGGGCGTCGTTCTGGTCCTGGTGGGCATCGGGTTTAAACTCGCGCTTGTTCCCTTTCATATGTGGACGCCCGACGTCTACGAGGGTGCACCAGCGCCGGTCACCGCTTTTGTGGCCACGGTCTCCAAAGGAGCGATGTTCGCGCTTCTGCTGCGTTACTTCAATCAATCCGGGGCACGGAATAATAGCGCGCTTCTACTGGTTTTTTCGATCATCGCGGTGGCATCGATGTTTGCCGGGAATCTGCTGGCTCTGCTGCAAAACAACGTCAAGCGCATCCTGGCGTATTCCTCGATTGCGCACCTGGGATATTTGATCGTTGCGTTCGAGGCGAGCGGAGACATCGCTGGCTTTGCGGTTGCCTTCTATCTGGTGGCTTATTTCGCGACCATGCTAGGCGCATTTGGCGTTGTCACCGTGCTTTCCACGCCAGGCAACGATCTTGGCGATCTCGGTTTGTATCGAGGCCTCTTCTGGCGCCGTCCCGTGACCGCTAGTGTTTTTACGGTCATGCTGCTGTCGCTGGCCGGGATTCCGCTGACGGCAGGATTCGTCGGCAAGTTTTATGTCGTGGCCGCGGGCGCCTCCGCATTGCTGTGGCTCTTGGTGTTCAGTTTAGTGATCACCAGCGCCATCGGTCTCTTTTACTACCTGCGACTCGTCGTTGCGCTGTACAGCCATACGGAAGACCTTGTTGCGCCTGGAATTCCAATGGAGCCGCGCGGAGCTTGGTCGCTAACGTGGACTGTCGGTGTTCTGACGGCGGCTATTGTCGCGATTGGCTGCTACCCGAGCCCGGTCTTACGGTTAATTCAGAACATGATTACTCGATCGCAATAGCTAACGGTTTTGAGGAGGAATAATGGTGCCGTTCTCAAAGATTCTGTTTCCGATTGATTTCTCGGAGCGCTGCTTAGGCGCAGCTCGCTATTCCATCCCGCTCGCGGAGCGGTTTCATTCCGAGGTCACTTTGCTCCACGTCGAGCCGCCACCAGAGGCGTACCCGGACCGAAGCATCGACCGGGAAATCCCGCCCGAAAAGCGTCTGCGCGACTTTCTCTGCGCGGCCTTTGCTCATCTCGAAGTGAAACGAGTGCTTCGGGTCGGAACCGATGTGGCCGAGGAGATCGTTCGGTATGCGCGCGACGATGGCTCTGATCTGATCATGATGCCTACCCATGGATATGGAGCATTCCGCCGCTTATTACTCGGCTCGACGACGGCTAAAGTCCTGTATGACGCGAGGTGTCCTGTCTGGACGGGTGCCCATCTTGCACAGGGCCCGCCCGCTGAGTGGATCAACCCGACGACAATCCTGTGTGCGGCCGATAACGATGCGGGAACTGAGAAAGCTCTCAAATGGGCTTCGCAGCTGGCTTCCGAACTCGACGCCGATCTGGTTCTGGTGCACGTTGAACCACGGCTCACGCGCAGCGAAGAATATGACTCCAAAGAATTTGATGAACAGGTGATAGCAGCAGCCAACCAGAAGATGACAAAGTTACAAGTGGCAGCAGGAACCCGGTTCCAAGTCGTCATCCGGGCTGGGATCGTTTCACATGCGGTAGCTAAGGCTGTCAAGGATTTCGAGGCCGACCTGTTGGTCATCGGCCGCAGAGCGGATCCAGCGTCGGAGGGGTTAGGCTTGAACACCTATGGGATCATCCGTGAGTCCCCGTGCCCGGTCGTGAGCGTCTGACCGAAGTGTGCGGGAAATACGGTAGAGGAAATGAACGCGGGGCTTCAAAACCCAATTACTCCTAAACGTGAAAGAGAGGTACAGCTATGTGTGACTACTCCTTGATGATGGTTCCCAATCGGCTCGCCATAGAAGGCGAGGAATTGGTCGCCCACAGGGGGAATCGTGTTTGGCTTACGTTGATGCCAACGCCAAGGCAGGTTGGTATACGCATCGGGGATCTTCCGCCAAGTAGTTTCCTGTAATCGCATACGCCCGGGCTCGCGACCCGCCGCAGATCTTTCGATACTCACATTCGCCACACTTCCCCTCGAGCTGGTTTTCATCTCGCAATGTGAGGAACAACGGCGCATTGCGGTAGACCTCCACAAGCGAGTCCCGGCGCACGTTCCCGGCGGCGAGTGGTAGAAACCCACTTGGGCAGATGTCGCCAGTGTGAGACACAAATACCAGACCCTTGCCATCATTCATGCCGATTTGACGGCGGATCGCACTTGCATACGTATTGGTCCCACTTGGCTGCCGCAGCCGCGCAATGTACCGGCGATAGTGCTGCGCCTCGGTCGTCTTGATGTCAAACGGCGCATCGAGGGAAATGGAGTGCAGGCGCGCAAAAACCGATTCGTACTCCTCTGCCTGAAGGTCGTCAGTTAACAGGGCGCGTCCGGTAACGACCAGGAAGAAAACGCTCCACAGCTTGGCGCCGTTTTCCGCCACCAGGCGGGCGATCTTTTCCAACTGGCCCAGGTTCCGCCGTGTCACGGTGGTGTTGACCTGTGTCTCGAGTCCCAGATTGCGTGCTTCCTTGAGGGCTGCAAGAGTTCGATGAAATGAGCCGTGCACGCCTCGAAATCCATCGTGACTGATTTCGTCGGCGCCGTCCAGCGAGACGGCCATGCGAGAAACGCCCGTGCGTTGAATTGCCGCGATCGCCTCGCGGCTGAGGAGCGGCGTCGCGCTGGGGGTAATCGTCGTCCGCAGACCGAGGCGGACGCTCTCGGAAAGAAGCTCGAAGATGTCCTGTCGCTTCAGAGGGTCCCCGCCCGTGAATATCATCAGCGGCTCCCCAAATGAACGTACTTCGGACAACAGGCCGAAGCCCTCTTCCGTGGTGAGTTCATCTGGATTGCGGCACGGCACCGCACTTGCGCGGCAGTGCGCGCAGGCCAGATCGCAGGCTTGCGTGACCTCCCAGATCACGAGCAACGGAGCCGAGTCGAAGCGTGTCATGACCTATGATGCTCCAAAGGACTAGACTTAAGCAGTGACTTTGGTCACCACCTATGCCCGGGCAACCGCCCTCATTTGCCCAACCATCCCGCGATGATCGCTAGGGGAATGGAAATGAACCCAGCCGGGATCAATACCGCAAAGATGTGCGCGGCCCACTTGAGCATTCTCGTGTACCGCGGATGCGAGACACCGAACAAAGGAAATATCGTCCACAAGCCGTGGTACAGGTGCATGCCGAGGAACACCATCGCCGCCATATAGAAGAGCGACACCCACAAAATGTGAAACCCCGCCGTCAGATTTCCATACACATCCAGTTCATGGAAAGGCAACCCAAGCGAGCCGGTCGTCAGGTGAAGGACGTGAAAGACAACGAATGCCAAAATCACCGTGCCGCTACGCATCATTGTCCGCGAAGCGTAAGCGGGAGGAACATCCTTCTTCATAAAGTAAGGCATAGGTCGCGCAACGTGCCGTCCTAGCCACCACAGCCTGACGCCAAGGACAATGTGAATCAAAACCGCGGCCAATAACAAGGCCCGGGCAGTCCATAGCATCGCGTAATGGGAGTGGAGAAACACTGCATACGCATTGATCTGCTCGCGGCCCAGATAAATCTGCAAATTACCAATTAGGTGGCTGAGGACATATAAATACAGAAGCGTACCAGTCACTGCCATGACCGCAGTTTGACCGATCGTCGTGGCGAAGAAAGGGCGCTCAATCTTGATCAACACTGCTTTTCCGTCGTTCCGCGGGGTATGTCGCCCCGGCCCTGTTGCCGGGGTTGACCGATGAGGATGCCACGCCGGCCTTAGAAGAGCTGGCAGTTACGCGCCTGGGCGACCTCTGGGTTTGCGGTGGGCAGCATCGGATAATGTGTGGCGACTCCACCTCTCTGGACGCATTACTTCGGCTGTGTAGCGGCAAGGCCGATATGGTGTTCACCGACCCTCCGTACAACGTGAGCTATGAAGGCTATACCGAGGATCACCTCAAGATCGAGGGTGACCGGATGTCGCCCTGAGCAGTTTCAGAAGTTCTTGGCTCTGGCTTTCGCTGCCTTGCACGCGCTAGCGAAGGCTGGAGCATCCCTGTATATCTGCCACCCCTCCCTATGGCAACGCGAGTTTCAGAATGCGCTCGAGACCGCTGGCTTCGAAATACGCTGTCAGATTATCTGGGCGAAGAATACATTCGCCTGGGGTTTCGGTCGGTACAAATTCCAGCACGAGCCCATCTTCTATTGCCATCTACCTGGCAAGAGCGACCCCTGGTACGGCGATAAATCACAGTCAACGCTCTGGCAGGAGCGAAAACCAACTGCGAATCGATTACACCCAACAATGAAACCAGTAGAGTTGATTGATCGCGCGCTGGCGAACAGCAGCAAAGCTGGGGCGGTGGTCGTCGATCCGTTCGGCGGCTCAGGTTCGACGCTGATCGCATGTCACCGCAAAGATCGCATTGCCTGTCGGTAGACAAAACGCCGTGGGCGGCAGCCGATGGTCGATGTAGTCGCGTTTTGCGATCGCGGCTGTGCCGTCGGGCTGTGACGTGACCCTCGGGGCGAGCGCGGGTGGCAGCCGATCTTCTCCGGAAGCCCGGCTGGAAAGCCCGGACAAACGAGCTCAGAGGCATAACCGGGCAGTATCTCATCCGACCGCAGCCTTCTACGCCGTTTGGCGCCACGCGTAGCGATGATGCAGGCCGCCCAGGCGCGGCAGCGAAATCATAGTGGCGTTGCCAGTCGGCTTTGGCTCGACAGGTCGGCGATTAGGCGTGTCCTTATCCAATGAATCGTGAACGCGGTCCTCATGGTAGTAGGTAACGTATTCGCGGATGAGGCGCCTTAGGTGCTCCTTATTCAGTGCGATCACGTGATCGAGGATCTCACGGCGGCAACTCCCGACCCATCGTTCCGCGGTTCCGTTTTGCCAGGGTGCCTGCACGCTCGTCCTTTTTGGCTTCAGCCCGGTCGCCTGCAGGAATGCGACCACGTCCGCGCCGAAGATCGAATCGCGATCGAAGATGACGTAACGATACGGAGACGCCTCCGGAAAAGCCTCACGCAATTGTTGTACGACCCAATCGGCCGACGGATGCCGCGTCACGTTGAAGTGCAGGACCTTGCGGCGACTGTGGCCGATGACGAAGAAGCAGTACAGCACCCGGAACATCGCCGTCGGCACCGTGAAGAAGTCGAGGGCGACGATGGCCTCGCGGTGGTTGCGAAGAAATGCAAGCCACCGCTTTCCCGGATCGCCCCGGCTCTTAAGGCGCCGCAAGTAACGCGCGACGGTCCTTTCGGAGAGCACGAAGCCGAGTTTCTGCAGCTCGCCGTGAATCTTCGGCGCGCCCCAGTCCGGATTGTCGTGTGCCAATCGCCGAATAAGGACCAGGATTTCGTCCGTGACCCGCGGCCGGCCACCGCGCCGCCGCGATCGCCAACGCCAGTACAGGCGGAAGCCGGCACGATGCCACCCCACGACAGTGTCCGGTTTCACGATCACCAGCACCTCCTGCCAGCGAGCCCACGATTCCCGCAGCATGGCCCAGAAAAGTCGATCAAGATGGGTTAAGGGCGGTCTGGGCCGCCTCCGCTTGAGGACCGCGACCTGCTGGCGAAGGGCGAGTACCTCGAGAGCCGTGTCGGTGCGGCTCCGGAAATAGACGCGAGCGGCGGCCAGTAGTGCAAGGATGAATGAAACCACGGATCAACCGTTTTAACACGCGGTAACACTGGCCAAGCGCCGCCCGCGGCTCCGCGCAACCTATTGAATTCGCATTTAATGCGGTTTTGTCTACCTACAACTGGTGAACTGGCAAGCTGGTGATTGGTTTATTCCTGACCGACCACGATCACTGAAAAACTGCCGGGAACCATCGGCGCGCGGGCTGGTTGATTGCCGCGGGTTGCGTCAGGGCGCGGACCGAATTCCGCAACCGACAGGAACGCGCGCCCTGTTTTGCGGTCGACAGCCATCGTACGCGCGCCAGTTTGAGTCTTAGCGGTCTCGACGAGACTGTATTGATCGGGGCTATCTTCGTGAAACACGGAAAGAGTGCCGTCGCCGCACGAAAAGTAAACGAGTCCCCGTTCAGGGTCAAATTCAGTCGCATCGACGCCGCGGCCAATCGGTTGCGTCGCAACGATTTTTCCAGTAACCGCGTCTACCACCGCCATCACGCCGCTTCTGCACCCCACGAACACACGATGATGTGCCCGGTCTATATCCATACTGCTCGGCTGCTGGCAGGGCGCCACGGGCCAGCTTTCAAGGACCTTCAAATTCTGCGAGTCAAGCTTGAGCACGGTGTGGAGGTCCTGCATATTGAGAAAAATGTGCCCCGCGTCATCGGAGGCAGCGTGCTCCGTTTTCCCGCCGAGTCCTTCAATTGTGCCGACAATTTTGCCAGTTTTTGGATCGAGCGCGGTGATCCGTTTGCTGCCGCGATCGGCCGTGAAAATGCGCTTGGTCTTCCTATCGAACAGGATTACGTTCGGATCGTCGCCGACTGGAACGCGATCGATCACTGTCAGCGTCTTGAGGTCGAAAATCACGATGGAGCCTGGGTCGCCGCAACTGATAAACCCACGTCCAGACTCCTTCACGATGGCGATTCCATGAACACTCTTGCCCGGAATCCTACCGATCAAGGCACCTGAGTCGAGATCGAGTACGACTACTTCCCGATCATGCGAAACATAAAGCCGGCGGGCGTCGCTATCGGCAGTGAGGTAGTCCCACCCGTAGTCGCCCCCGACGGGGATCTTCTTGATCACGTGACGCTCAGCCAGCGCGGTACATGGAACGGCAAGCAAAACCAGCAAAGTCGTCGGCCATATCGCTCTTCGAAACCCAATAGACGTCGTCATTTGCTCCTCACGTTTTATTTTGATCGGGTAGTCCGCCGTGCCGAAGCACGTCGGCCAAACTGGCTCTGATCTCGGTTTGGATCGGAAGCGCATTAATCTTTTCGATGGTCTTTTCGAAAGGGTACTCGAAAAGCCGCAGCTCGATGGAGCTCGGACCGGCGGTCGTGTCCCAAACAGCATATCGGGCCGCGGGGGAGCCGGTTTTGGGCTGGCCCAGGCTGCCGGGGTTCATGACCGTTCCTGACCCGAGTTCCCTCACGAACGGAATATGCGTATGACCTACCAGAAGTACGTTGGCACCGCTCTCCTCCAGTTCAGGTCGCCATTGGGCGGAATCCGGCGGGCAGTAGGCAAACAGCGAATCCGACGGAATCGCATGACAGAAAACAATTCGTAAGCCATCAATCTCGCGTTCGAACTTCAATGGGAGCTGGCGCAGAAACTGCTTTTCCGCATACGAGAGCACAGATCGTGTATAGTCCTTCATCGCTGCCGCCATCTCGCGGAATGGCTTTGAACAACGGGGATCCTCGTTAAACGCGATTGCGTGATCGTGATTTCCTCGGATAACAACATCCGCATTAGCCTCGATGAAATCCACGACGTTGCGCGGATCGGGGCCGTAGTTCACTAGGTCGCCCAGCACCCATAGCTCGTCGAAATTATCAGGTAGGGCACCGAGCGCCTCCATGTTGCCGTGAACATCCGAGATGATTGCGACCTTCATTCGACCAGCCTCTCTGAGCCGATCAGGCCCTCATTGCCATAGCCCTATTCACACATAGTATTCCCGAAAGTTGACCCACGGCATCGGCGATCGGCGAGCGGGCTTGAGCGTCAAGCTGTTGACTCGGACCGCGGCCGAAATCAGACCGTTTGCTCTGCCTGTGCTCTCAGCCGCAGCGGCCGGGAACCGTTCGGACGTCGCTGGAAGCCAGGCGAACCGTGGCAATGAGAGGTTGCCCCTCAATGAAGACCAATGAGGAGCCCAAAGCTTATACCGAGTGATTTTTGGTGACCCCTTGCGAAGCTGTAGTCGTACGCCGGTTCCAGATACCAGCCGAAGTGATGTTTACCGGTTGGCCAGAACATAAAATCACCCGCTACTTCGCCGGCGAGGGTGTTGGTCCATCTCCCACTCTGTTTGACGTGAACCCATTCTGGTCCGACACCGAGCATAAACTCTGCTTTTCGCGATAGGGTCCAGGGCTTCTTGAAGAGCAGGTCGGCATCCCATTCCTTAGAAGCATGGGTATAGAACGGCGAAACACCCATTTCGAGTTCCAACCAGTTCTCGATAGGCTCGATCTCTGCTGCAAGATTCGGAGCCCAAGTGGCCGCGCCTCCGCTGACGTTCCAGCTAGTCGCGCCGCCGACCTCTAAGATCGCTTTATTCTCCTGATCATCAACCGTAGCTTTAACAGGGTTGGACGACTCCTGAGGCGTGGCTTGCCCATGGGTAGGCAGACACCCGATAAACATAGACAGACTTGCTACTGCGAGTCTGAACGCACCTGCAGGCATAGATATCTCCCAAAATCACTTTTGTGTCTTCCGCCCACAATAGCTTGGGCCAAATGAGCTACGAGGAGATCACGATGCGGGGCGGACGAAATATCGGGCGGCGCGGTGCCTGAACGGGTGACGAGGGTGCGATCCAAATTCCCGTGCTTACTGTATTTGCTGGGTGCAGAGCAGGGATTAACGACGGAAGCCCTCGAAACAGGCAGCACGAGCACATGCCATTGCAGTCGTCATGCGTAATGGGGATCGGATGATCGGCGGCCGGGCGCTGAGAAGTAGAACTGCCAAAATCTGGTTCGTCGCACAGATCGCAATGCGGCGAGTGAATTGCCGTGCAGGCCAACAGCCCACACAGAAGCCATGCAACAGCGCACGACCTCGTTCTGGCATGGCGATCCACAGAGCAATGATAAATGTTTGCGCAACTGGATACCAGAGGCGCTCCGGATTGCTTTCGAGCTTATAACGGCATATCTACAAGTGCAGAGAAATATCAAAAGCCCCAGAAATTCTGAAATCCATTCATTTCTCGTTCTGAAAGAGCTTCAGACGGTGGCGCGGTCGCTTCTCCGACTGGTGTGGCTTAACAACCGCGCAGAATTCAGAATGAAAGTCATCTCAGAGGTGACATGGATAAAGGCTGCGAGCAAAGGCCCGAGAAGACCAAAAGCCGCAAGACCCATGCCGAGCGCATCGACGGTAATGGTACCGGCAAAGTTCTGCCAGATGGTGCGGCGAACCCGCTTGGCCACCAGCAGTGTTTCGACAAACCGCGCCAGATCATTGCCCAGCAGAACGACATCGGCGCTTTCCCGAGCAACGTCTGTGCCTGACCCCATCGCCACTCCGACACTCGCCTCGACTAGGGCCGGCGCGTCGTTGACACCGTCGCCAACCATCGCGAGGGTCTTGCCATCACTCTTAACGAAGCCTCGGACACGCGCGAGTTTTTCTTCGGGAAGCGCTCCGGCAACCTGTCATTCGCCAAAACTGCGTCCGCGGCCATGTCATTACGCTGCAACGCGTTCATAACGGTGATGGAGGCCGCCGAGCTGCGGGATTGCGATGATCCTGCCGATACTCGAGACCTGCCGAGGGAATG